>Ga0163217_1018666_pt1 | contig 11648 bp, 14 predicted proteins | sample SynspAceP_FD_185933 | JGI IMG/M metagenome (GOLD analysis project Ga0163217, IMG submission 185933) | Saline lake microbial communities from Ace Lake in Antarctica - Synechococcus sp. Ace-P (PacBio error correction) | ecosystem: Environmental > Aquatic > Non-marine Saline and Alkaline > Saline ... | reverse complement strand
CCCACCAAAAAGGCAGGCTTGCCACAAACGAGGGCTACGGCCCAAAGCTCGGCCTATCCCCGCCTGCGGTCTGCAAACGACGGCCGGCCCCACCTCCTGACCCTGCCGGGCCAAACGTGGGCTTGCCCCCAAACGAGGCTTATCAGAAGGAAGGTTTGCCGTTAGGGCGGGTTTCCGTAGGCGGGTTTGCCAAAAGCAGGGCTTGCCGTAGGGCCGGCTTCGCGGCCGCCTGTCTGTCGCCGGAAGCCGGGCGCGGCGGGCACCGGCCATCGCCGGGGATCACGCCGGGCGCGGCGACCTTTCGCCGCCAGCACGCCTGTCGTTGTCGCGCCCCTTCACGGCTTCCAGGCCGATCCCCCTGATGACGGATCCCCCCTGAACCTGACGATCCACCAGTGGGCGATCCCCGGCCAATCCCTTTTGGGGCACTGACCCGCGGTACGGTGTTTAACCGCGCGGGGAGGCGAGCCCGGAGGCGATCACCGTTTCCTCTCCTCCCCCAGGCCTTGCGGCGCTCAAATACGTGGGGTCATGCGGAGATCGGCAAAGGGGTCGGGGCCGGGCTGTTCAAGTTGATCCAGCAGCTGTTTGCAAGGCCGTCCGGGGTCCGCAGAAAGACCAGCCCACCATTGTCTCAAATTCCCGTGGCCGCCCATAGACGGGCCGGGTCGCCGCGCCCGTGGTCCACGCCCGGCCGGTTTTGCGTCCCGGCGCACCCAGTTTCGCGTTCGGCGGCGCTCAGCAGGGCTCCAAGCGCTCAAGGCCCCGGCCTGGGCTTCGCGCGGACCTCTTCGACAACGGACCGATGCAGGGAGTCGCTGCGACCGGGCTGCCGGCAGTAGCGCCCGCCGCTGGTTGCAGCCCCAAAGACCGCATCCCCCAGGCCAGGCAGCATCAGCGGGACCCAAGTTCGCTGCCAACGGCGTCTGGCCTGGATCTGACGCAGCACTCGCCGGTGGGCGAGATCAGGCGGGCGGTGAGGGCACCAAGGGCCGTGGCGAGGTCGGGCTGGAGATGAAGAAAACTCCTCGAGCCCACCACTTGATGGTTCTGGAACGACGCGGGCATTGCCGACGGACCAGAAAGCGGATTGGCTGTCGTCGCTGCAGAGCTTGCGAGCTGGACGAAGCACCCGAGGCCGGAGGAATTCGATGTAATCGATATGGTCAGATCCCAGTTGAGGACAGCAGGCTCGCCTTGCCCTTGTGCAAAACGACGTAGTCCTGGGAATTGTGTTTCGGGAGAGCATCCAGGTTGCCGGTGAAAGCTGAAACAGGCAGGCAAGTGGACCGCTTCTCGATCCCACCCGCAAAGGACCACGGTCAATCGCTGCAATTCAGGAATGTCCCTAAGCCCCGAGGCGTGACGGCGATGGACAGTGTAGGGATGAATGGAGAAGGAACTGAAGCCAACACAAAATCAGCAAATTTCTCCGATTTTCAGGCGCTGCGAGCGCTCCGCCATCAATTGGCCCACGAAACGGCGCTCCGAGGTGGTGATCGGCATCCGGTGGGGCCCGGCTGGCTTCCGGGTGGTAACTGATCCCAAAACCGGTTGGTGACGTGGCGCAGGGCCGCCCACGGTTTCATCGTTGGGTTGCGATGGGGTGATCTCACCTGATCGCCTGGCAAGAGGCGGCAATCGGAGGCGAACCCGTGGTTTCGGTGGTGATCTCCACCAGCCCCCGACCGCCCAGGGATGGTTCAGACCCCGGGTGGCCAAAGTCAGCTTGTAGGTGCTCCGCGAGGGCCAGGCCAAGAATTCTGATGGCCAAGGGCAAGATCCCGAACGTGGGCAATCGGGCTGCGCAAGACAAGCCTCCGCCAGCTGGATTGGGGCCGTTCACGGCGCTGGAATCACCAGGACCAGAGAGAAGACCGCCTCAGGGCCAGGGCCAGCACCTTGGCTCCGATTGCCGCTGTCAGCCGCAGCACGCTCACCTGGACACCATGGGCGGCCGAGGCGCTTCAAGGTGCCCCGCTTGATGCGAAATCGATCCGCCACGACCCGGTAGGACGCTGGGACGGGCCTGCTGGCGTTGATCAAAGCCGGCCTGGCCAAAGCCTCGTTCCACTTCGTTTAGGGCGCCTTTGGTGCTCACTGCGCGGCCAGGTTGAGGCCCTCCATCGACGGGCTCTGGCGCACCTTGCTCGCAGGCGTGGGGATCGCTGCCATCGCTGGCTGATCGCCCCATTGGATGGCGCCGCCGTCACGCAAGCCCGCACCCAGGGCGCGGGATCCACCCCTGCGATTCCCAGCCAACCCCATGGCGGCTCGAGCAAGCTGGCCAAGGAGCCGCTGGGCGCCAGCTGCTTGGGGCCGGAGCCAGCTGGCGGGCAACACGCCGCCGCACTTGAGGGGAATCGGCTTCTTGATTTCCTCGGCATTGATGCGGTGTTGCCAATTCCGGGTAAGTTGAAGGTGACCAACTGACCGACGGAGCTGGGATCGGTGATCACCTTCCTGATAGCGGTTCATGACGGTGGTGAACACCACTCGCCGATGGCGGTTCCAACCGCCCGAAGGCACGGCCGCGCAGGCAAGGTTTGCCATTCCGCAGCACCAGCAGCGCCTCACCAGGGGCAGGGGAGAGGGCGGCAGTCAACGGCACTGGGCAAGCTTGTTAAAAGCCATTATCCCGCACCAGCACACCAGCAGCAGGCCCGCTTGGATCCAGCGCGTCACGAAGGCCAGCAGCCGCTGCCAAAGCTCTGGCCCGTGGCCCAGACGGCCGTGGCCTGCTCCAGCCCTTCTTGAATCGAGGAGGCCTCGGCGGCGGGCCCAGAGCACCAGCGCGGCATTTCAATGCCCACGCCGTTGGGCCAGGCTGCCGCCCCCCTGCCAAAGCACGTCCGCAAGATCTGCTGCTCATGGCCAGGGGTTCGCCGCCGGCGAGGGCCTCCAAACGCGAGCCGGCTGCAAGACCCATCGCCCGCTGGTCGATCTCCAGGCCTGCCACTGCTCCCTGCTCCACCAAACGCAACTGGCTTGGGTCCGCGAGGAGGCCTCGTCGAGGCCGCCCAGCGCCAGGACCACCCAACGGCCCGCTCGACGCGAGGCCGGGAAGAGAGGGCGTCGGCCATTCGGTTCAAGCAGTCCAGCCGGGCCACACCGATCACCTGGGCCTCGGGCACCAAGCGGATTGACCAGTGGACCCAGCAGATTGAAACACCGTGCGCACGCCCAGCGGCCCGGCGCAGCGGGAGCCAGGCCCACAGGGCCGGATGCCAGACCAGGCGCGAACAGGAAACGGTAACCCCAACTGCGGGCAAGGCCCCGATCACCGCACTGGGCGGAGCTTTGAGGTTGAGACCGAGGGCTTCGAGCACGTCGGCGGAGCCCCCACCTTGCCGGCTGGCACTGCGATTGCCGTGCTGGCGACGCTGGCCACCGAGGCGGGCGGCCACAAAGGCCACGGCGGTGGGAGGATGTTGAAAGCTGCCCGCCCCATCCACCCCCCCCGGTGCCCACAAGGCGTGTCCAACCAGGCCAAGCGAGGGCCGCGGGCAGGGCAGGGCCACGCCTGGCGCAGCACCTTGGGCCATTGCGCCAATTCGACGCCGCTCACCCCCTTGGCCCGCAGGGCGGCCAGCAGGGCACGGTGAGCTCGGGTTTCATTGGGCCTCGATCCAGCCGCCGCATCAAGCCCCGTGGCCTCACCCGCCCCCATCGATTCACCCTCCAGAAGGTCTCAGGCAGGGCAGGGGCCAGGCGGGGATGGGCTGTGGATGGGCGGCTGTGATGGGGACATCGGTCGGGGGTTGGAATCCAGGAGGATCCCGACAAAGGGATCCGTTGAGTGGGAGCTGAGTGGGTAGCGAGTAGCCGCTGAGGGACAGCCGCAGAGCGCAAGGGCTCAGGAAAAAAACCCGGGTGCAAAGCACGCCGGGCCGGGTGATGGGGAAGCGTTGATTATCCCCGCTGAAACGCTGAAATCTGAACGCTGAAATCGAGCGATCGGTTGCGCTTCAGGGGGTGTCCTGGGCCGGCCGTATCAAAACCACTGCCCACCGCATCGCCGCCCACCGGCCATGCCTGGGCGTTAACCCGAAGACCAGAGAGCCGGATGCGCTGGTGCAACTGGTCAACGGGCTTGAGACCCAGTGCGCAGGGTCTTGCCAGGGTTCCAACTGGAGGTCTTCGCCGCGGGAAAGCCGTCGTAGCGAATCAACAGCCGGGCCAGACCACCAGCTGGGTCTCTTCGGTTGCTTCCACCGCGAGCAGCCATCAATGACGTCCCGGTCGGTGGCATGGAGGGATGCAACCTGGCGGCGCCCTGGCTGGAATTCGTCTCGGCAGTCCCTGCCCATTGCGCCCTGCCCATTGCGACTTGATGCTCAACTCTGCATCGACGGCCGGCCGCGCGGCGTCAAGAGGATTCGTAGTGGAGGCCCCTGCCTGGCTTCCATGCCCCATCGGACCCGGCGCTGCTCTGGAAATACTTCCGCCCGCAACCGCCGCGTGCTGGCCAAAGCGCCGTGGCGCTGCTGTGGTTTCAACCTCCTGAGTTCGTGATGATCCCCCTGATGGTGCCGGGGGTGATGATCGACCGACCTGCAGGACGGTTTCGCCCATCTCAGCCGTATGTTTGCGCCCAGCCGGCTGGATCGTCCTGCGTGGCCGGCTTGATGGGGTAGCCCGGCTGGCTCCCGCATGCTGGTGTTTCGGCGTTGGGACGCCAGGTGGAGCGCGAGCCTGCCCGCCAAAGCAGGTGTTTCGAGCACAGCTGCGCCAGGAGCCGGGCTGGGTTCAGACCGCCGGCAGCGGCGATGTCATCAGCCGCTCAAACCAGCGATGTCGAGAAACGTGCCGGCGGCTGCTGGGTTTTTGCCATTCTCAGCCTCACCAACACCGGCCTGGCCTATTGCCGGCTCACCCTGCCTGGCCTGATGCTTGGGTGCCGATCGACCCCGCTGCTGACCCTGGCAGCGTGGGGCTTATCCGGCATGTTGGATTGGTGGTGCGCCTGTCGGCGGCCGGATGATGCGGCAGCAACGGGCAGGCAGGAAATCGTGGCATCTCTCCGATCGTGATTCAGGAGGATCTCTTCTGGAATCAGCGCCATTCAGATCTACGGCCAGGAGAACAACGAGCAGGAAGCCTGGCGCCGAGCGCAATCGCGACTACCGCGATTCGGCCCTCTCCCTGGCCCGCACCCGCAGGCACCCTGTCCCGCTCTGGAAGGAATTTCCTCGATCAGCCTGCTGCTGCTGCTTCGCCTTCGGGCAGCGGCCAGCTCGAGAGCGGCCGGCTGAGCATCGCAATTTCTGGTGGCCCTGATCCTGTTTGTGGGGTTGGTCTTCCCACCGCCCTGCTGGGCGTCACCTTGAAACCTTTCCAGGACCGGCAGGTGAGCCTGGATCGGGGTGGAGGGAAGCTGCTTCAAGGAACGCCCCGCGTGGTCTCCCCGGATCAGCCGTTGCCGCTGCGGTGCCAGGGCGCAGGTGGCATCGAAGCCCGTGGCCTCACGTTTCGCTACGACGGCGCCCAGCGCGAGGCGCTCAGTGATGTGAGCTTCAGCCTGCATCCGCCGGCTGGTGGCCGTGGTGGGCCCGTGGGATCCGGCAAGACCCACCTCGTCCCGGGCCCTGGGCCGCATGGTGGAGGTGCCCGGCACGGGCGCGTTCATCGATGGTGTCGACGTCACCGACCTGGCGCTTCCATGACCTCGCCGCCTGTGGCCCTGGTGCCCCAGAGGGCTAATCTTGTTTCACCGCCTTCCCTTGGCCGACAACCTGCGTTACGGCGATCAGACGGCCGACCTGAGCGGGTGGAATCGGTGGCGCGGAAAGCGCGCCGGAAGGCGACAATCCGCCGGCTTCCGGACGGCTAATCAGACTCTGGTAGGCGAACGGGGGATCACCTCAGCGGCGGCCAGCGGCAACGGGCCGCCCTCGGCCGCGGCCCTGATGGTGGACGCCCCGCTGCGGTGCTCGACGATGCCCCTGGCGAAGCGGTGGACAACAACACCGCCGCCGCGATTCTGAGCTCGATCCGTGACAACGCACGCACGATCCTGATGGTCAGCCACCAGGCTCTCGGCAGCGGCGGGCCTGTGATCGGGTGCTGGTGCTCGACGACGGCCGCTGGTTGCAAACAGGGCCGCCACCCAGGAGCTGCTCGCTTGAACCGGCACCGAACCGCCGCCTCTGGGAGCGGCCAGAAGGCCGAAGAGGCAGCTGCAGGTGGCCTTGATCCACACCAAGACCAGCCGATCCGGCGATCCAAACCGATAGGGGCCGAACCAAACGAGTTGTTGACTTGAGCGATCAGAGGCCTCCAACGGCGCTTAGCTGATCGATCCCCGTGTTCAGCCATGGAGACCACCAAGCCTACAAATTGCGGTGGCACACCCTCACCTTCGGCACATCGTACGGCCAGGTTGCTGATCTGGATGGTGGTGATCTTCGTGAGGCCTGGCGGCGGGCCTGGCCTGATGGGCTCGAGCAAACCCATTCTTTGCCCTGCGTGGGCGTTGGCATGATCCTGGTGCTCTTCGCTGCCGTTTCTGCTGTTCGCCTTCCACCACCACCCTGCTGAAACCACGTCTTTCCCTGGAGTCGGCGCCACAGGTCGAAACCCCCTGCCTAGGGTTGCGGCAGCAGATTTTGTTCGGTGTTCGGACTGCTGCAATTCAATCGGCCAGCAAGCCCCAAAAGTGGAGGATCGTCACGGCCGAAGAAGCCCTGCCTGGCGGCCCGCCCGTCGCCACGGAAACCACCCATCAGGTGCTGGGGTCGGCCCCTGAAGGCTGAACTGGGAAACCCAATCAACAGGAGGTTCTGTTCGGCTGCGGCTGTTTCTGGGGGGCAGAAAAGGGATTCTGGCGCCTGCCCGGTGTCGTGAGCACGGCGGTTGTTTATGCCGCCGGCCATTACGCCGGAACTCCCACTACGACGAGTCTGCTCCGGCCGAAACCGGCCATAACCGAAGCGGTGCGGTGGTCTGGAACACCGCAGCAGGTGGCTTCAGGCGATCTGCTCAAAGCTGTTCTGGAATGCCACGACCCCACCCAGGCATGGCCCAGGGCCATGACACCGGCAGCCAGTACCGCTCGGCGATCGGTGACCGACAACGCCGACCAGCTCAACCTCGCCCAAGCCAAGGCGCCCGCCACTTACCAGGGCCAGGGGCTCACGCCGCAGGTTTTGGAAAGAAATCACCACGAGATCGTGGCGGATCGGCCCTTTCTTCTTTGCCGAACCATCACCAGCAATTACCTGGCGAGGCCTGGCAAGCCGCCCCATTGCTCCGCCCGGCCCAGTCGGAGTGCGGCTCACGCCTTTTCCAGGCAGTGCCTTCCTGCTTGGCGGCAGAGGTCTGGGGGACAGTACGGACGTGGTCGGTGGCAGCACTGCGTGTCTTGCGCAGGCTCTAACACGCCCGAATTTCCCTCCGCCCCCCTTCTTTTTTTGGGAAAAAAGTAGATGTCAACCCGTTTCACGCGCTGATCGCAGCCACTGCCGTTTGCTTCTCGGGCTGCCCGCCCAGGCGCCCAACCTGGCCGTGGCGCTCTCCTTGTGGGAGAACTACGACAAGCCGCGGACAGTTTTCGCTGCCCAACAGAGCAAGGTGATTGTCGACGCAACGGACGCCCAGGCGGCCCTGATCTCCGGGAATCTGTCACACCCTGTTCGGGAAACCTTCCACCCTGCCCGTGTGCGCTTTATGGCAACGTGCCCTGCGCCTGATCCTCGGGGCGATGAAACTCACTGTGGAGCGTCTGCCGACGGATTCGAAGTGCCTGCGCACCGACCAGGTCTGAGCGCTATGGGCACCCTTCCTGATCGCCGGTGATTCTTCGTGGCTCGCGGCCACCCTGGCGCTGGTGTTCGCCATGTCTTTGGTATGCCGCATTGGGAACGGGCCGCTGGAACCCACCTGTTGTGGAAGGAGGCGCCGGCCCTGGAGGCCCCGCCCCAACGGACTCCCAACGAGCCGCCAAGGGCACCCTGCTCTGAACCGTCTGGAATCTACCCCCCAGGTCAGACGCCAAGCGCCACCTTTCACCCTTTGCCAAAAGGGGTCTCGTCGAAGCTCTATGGGCTGGCTGGCCGTTGCTGTTCGTGGCTGGTGCCGGAATGGATGGCAGGCGGTTGCCCTGGAGAGTTGGCCAAGGCAACGGCAGGGCGAAGGCCATGCCCGTGGCCGCCGGCCTGCGGCGTCAGCCGAGCTGCGCCTCGCCGGTCTGAGCCTGTTCCCATTGCGGCTGCTGGCACGGCCGCCTACGGCTCTGGGCTATGCCGGGGCCTGGGCGGAGCGGCTCACCACCAGGATCCTGCAGCAGCTGGAAACGCCGTCGCCACTGGAGGAAATGGCTGCCCCAGAGCTGTGATAAGCTTCGGCTTTCAACCGGGGCGTAGCGCAGCTTGGTATAGCGCACCACTTTGGGGTAGTGGGGGTCGTGGGTTCAATCCCGCCGCTCCGATTCCACAGGTTCACTTTTTTGTGATCTGCTTTCTTTCACCCCTTCAGCCCCGCCCTGGCGGGGTTTTTTTGTGGGGGCGGTTGTCCACCCCTTTGCCCTGGCGAAGCGCCGGCACCACAGCAGCACTCTTCCCCCTCGCCATTCAACGGCGGGCATTCTTGCGCGCTCTCGCTTCGCTATCGGGCCGGCGAGACGTTGAGGCGCGGGCAGCAGGCTGGGGCGCAGCGCCGCAGGGCGGCCGCAATGAACACCGGAGTGGTGGCTTGATTACGGGGGGAAGTACTGGCGATCGCGATGAGGCTGCGCCAAAGGCCAGGGTTTCGATCAGGCGTGGTGGAATCCGCCGGCCAATCAAGATCACCCGGCCTCGGCCCAGGGCCCGGTAGGTTGATGCCAGTCCATCTCCAGGGGCGCTTCCTTGAAGCGCAGGGGCCATAGGCCGGTCCCAGGCCGGGGTAGCCATCAGGCGGGTGAGAAACTCAAAACGGAAACCCGCGCGCCACTGCGGCGTGTGCGGGGAGCCAACTTGGGAGAGCTTGTGAGGCCAGGGCCTTGGCTTGGATCGTCACGGATCAGGATCGCAAAGCTGCTTCTCGGAGCCAGGGGGGAAACATCTCGCGAGAGTCGAAGCGCGTTGCCGGGTAGAGCGTGCCTGGCCCGCTCATACAACCGCCTCGGCCCGGGTCCAAGCCCCGGCTGGGCCGGCAGGGGGGGCCTGATCAAGCACCGAAGCCCAGGGCGGTGCCGTGTACTCCACGAGCCGGCGATCTGCCGTGAGCGCACCGCCTCTGGAAATCTGGTGCCACCAAGGCGAAGTCACGGCGCGACGCGCAAGTTGGGTCTGCGCTTCGATCTGCTGGGCCAGCAGTTCCCCCAGCAGTAGCTGCTCGGTGAAGGCCTTTCGAGCGATCGCAAGGCTGGGTGCGGCGGCAGGCCTGGCACAGCCAGAAGGCCGGGCTGCCAGGGGCCAGGGCCACCAGCGAGCCCCGGCCGGCGAGCCAGGCGGGCGACGGGCTGGAGGGCCCAGTCGGCCAGCAAGGCCATCAGTGCGCACGCCGGAACCGCGCCCTGCAGGATCGGCCGTTGTTGACCGTGTGGCATGCCACGGAAACAGAGAAAAGAAAAACGCCAAGCCCGCAGCGACGATCGCCGCGGCGATCGTCGCCAACCGCGATCGTGAGCACCAATGGCCACCCGCACCCGCCCATCAGCAACCGGCCAGGCGAGGCGGCACCTCCACACCCAGAGGCGCTGCGGCGGTTGAGGCCCCAGGAGCCATCGCCGCCCTCCTTCAGCCCCTGCGCACCAGGGTGAAGGCCGGGTGACGGACCCCCCGCACCAGGGCAGCCAGGGCATAGAGGTGAGGGCGACGATCGCCGCCTTGCCCCCAGCCGGCCCACCAACGGCACGGTGATCAGCACCCCGAAGATCGCCAGCCTGTCGTCTGGATCGCGCTGACCACGCAAAGCACCGGGCCTGCCCAGCGCGGGCCGCCCGGCTGATCCAGAGCCCCAGCGGGCAGACTGATCGCCAGGCCAGTGCCATGGCCACGCCAACCAGTGGCCGCCATTGCTCCAGCACGGCTCAGCAGTCATCGGTGAGAGTCGCTCCGGACGGGCATGGCCCGAGGGCGCCTGGGACAAGTCGCGGCCATTGGAGCACTGCAGGCGGATCTGGAGCAAGCAGGCTGGCCTGCAGGGCCCGTGCGGCTGTCATCGGCGAGTTGGTATTCCGGCCCGGCTCAGCCACTGGCCCCCAGCGCGGCGCTTTCTGGCATTCGATCAGCTGCTTGCAGGGCTGGGCAGGACCTGCGCGGTCACGCCAGATAGTCGTCAGGCCGCCTCGAGCACCTTGCAGGTCATGGAGATCAACCGAGTACAATCCTGAGCTTTGCGTAGGTCCGGATCCAGTCGCTGAGGACCGCGCATGGCCGACGGGTTCGAGGATTCGAGGAATAGCGCGACCCCCTTGAGGCCCTTTGCGCAGGTCATGCAGGCGTCGTCGCTGGGATCGGATAGCAAACCAACCGTCCCTGCAGGAACAGATCGGCGCAGGCCCGGGTCTGCCTAACTTCAAAACAACCCAGTAAGCGCAGGCGGGAGCTGCCCGATCCGCGTGAAACCTGCGGGAGAGCGCTTGCCACTTCTGCGCTGCGAGCAGGCGCGAGACTAGGGGGCTCCGCGGCAGGGTGTGGGCCAGGGCCCTCAAAGGCCCGCTTGCGGGTCCCGGCTCAGTTGCCTGAGCAGCGGCTTAGGGTTCTTCTGTTCCTTGCCGGGGCAACTGGCAAGCCAGGTGGAGCAACAACTGCCCCGCATCACATCGAGATCACGCTGAGCCCGGTGGCGGGCGCGCCACCCTTGCAATGCGGCGGTCGCTCACGCCGCCGCAACCAACAGCGCGCGCCTCGAAACGGCCCGGGGCCGTTTCGCAGCCGCCTCAGCGTCACCGCACTGGTGCAGGGCTTTCGGTGCGTCCCGTCGGCCAGCACCTCAGCCTGCAGGTGTCCCGAGGCCTTTTGCGGTCTGGCGCTGGTCAAGCAGCGGCATAGGTCGCCGCTGCCTTGAAAATCAGGGCTGGTTGGGTCTGGTGTTGCGATCTTGCTGGATAGGTCTCGGGCTGGTTGGGTCAGCCATGGGCGCAGGTTGAGGCCAATGGCCAAAGAGCCGCTGGAAGCCGGCCTTCATCCATAGGACCCACGAGCCAGCACCTCACCATTGCCCGAGCCAGGCGATGGCAGAGGGCGTTGCCTTAATGGCCGGTTCGTCAGCACGGTTCTTGAAGCGCCGGTTCGTCCTTGGCCCACTACTGAAGACAGCCATAAGCTTGCCTGGAGCTGGGGCAGGAGTCGCACGATCACCGCGATGGCGCGATCAACTGCCCCCAGAAGGCCTGGGCCGAAACTGGGTGCGCGAGCGCCGTCGTTGGCTGTTGGGGCGATGGCTATCCCCTCGCTGAGTGGCCTGGGAGGTTGGCTGGACCGACGCCCCCCAACTGGCCGTCGCCCGTGGGCTATGCCAACACCCACCGCCCTGCTCGGAGGGCTACGGGCCTTGATCTGTGCTGGGTCAAGGGCGGACGGGCCTGAGCGGCTGGCGTGTCAGGCCAGGCCCAGCCAGCACCCGGGCCATCAGAAGTTCTGCGCTTGCTGCGGCACCCCCGTTTCCAGGGCGCGCGTCAGGTGCCCGCTTACTGCTCCAGGCCCTGCTCACCACCCTCTCGC
>Ga0163217_1109956_pt1 | contig 11649 bp, 13 predicted proteins | sample SynspAceP_FD_185933 | JGI IMG/M metagenome (GOLD analysis project Ga0163217, IMG submission 185933) | Saline lake microbial communities from Ace Lake in Antarctica - Synechococcus sp. Ace-P (PacBio error correction) | ecosystem: Environmental > Aquatic > Non-marine Saline and Alkaline > Saline ... | reverse complement strand
GCTAAGAGGGCCGATCGAAGATTTTTGCAGCGTCTTCTGCTTCGTCGCCAGATTAGAATCCCTTGCAATGCAATAAGAGGCTGCAATTTATTGATGCATATTTACAGTGTAAAGCCATGATTGCTTTGCCATCGTGGCAGCTATTAGCCATGGATACTCCAATGGCCTAGTTGTGGCAAACAGCCACCGCGGATGAAGGCGCTGAGCAAGATGTGGCGAGCAGGGCAATGTGGCGCGGCTTTTGCTTATAGCTTTGCTGGACAAAACGCCAACAGTAATAGCCCTATTCGCCACAAACCCCCTGGGCAGGCCCTAAGGAAGTCAACACTAAGGGCTGCTGAGAGCTATGAGGGCTTCCGAGGAGGGTATACGTCAAACCGTTATTAGATGCGCCAACAAACCTCCATACACCCTATGCCGAAGAATGCACAGGAAAGGCAAGGGTGCTGCGGTTTTGCCGTACCTCTTGAAGGGGAAAAGCCAGGCGGCAATGAAAATCAACGTGACTATACGCATGGCAATGAGTTTCAATACTTGCAGTGGCCTAATTTGGAAAAAGTATTGCGCGGGAAGTCCCAAGCTAAATGGGAAACAAGAGAGATAAAGCAAAAAAGCGCTGACTGTGAAAGCCAGAAAAAGAACTGTGTGTTTCTCGAAATTTTAAGATAAGACCTACTTTTAGTATTACCATTATCCGCTTGAGTGTAAGTAATTGAAAAGCATAGTGCAAGGGTATTCGTGGTGCTTGAGGGGGATTGGACGGTTAAATGTCAGCTTTGTGTTAATTGTGACTTAGGATGACAAACTTTGCGGTAAAGGGTCATGTTTCTATCCCCCTAGTGACAGCGTTTTACTAGCCTATAGCGTTGAAGGGCTATAAATATAAAAATGATATCCGCTTTGTGATATGCAGGATTATTGAATGAATAGTGGAATAGAATAAGCGTCTGTATAACAGCTGTGAAGAATTACTTTAGGCGCAGCGTTTGCTAATGTGTCATCCGTGTAGCACTTGCTCTTGCGCAAAGAGGTGCGTCTGCACCTGCGGAGCACCAGCTAATATTACGCCAGTTGAATTAGAACTGCCTAACCCTTATGAAAACTGTTCGCGACTGGAGCAATCTCCTGCGGACCTGCCAATGGGGCTCGTGAGCGCCATTAAACATCGGATATCGACGATGAAAAAGTGTTTGGATGGGATCGGATGCGCGCCGATAACTCCTGTTGCTGGCTCGGACCTTGATCCAGTGGTGAAATGGACTCAAGAAAGGCAAGTTCGTGAACTAGCTTCCGGCGCTGGCCTGATTCTATGGCCTCACGGCATGGACGTAGATCTTGCAGAGCGGTGAATGTTTGGGTCGTGGATGCCCGTGCTGCGAATGCACGGAGCTTGAACAATTTCCTGATCGGCAGGTAAAGGAACACAGTGCTAGTTCAGCCATCGGGCGAGCTATTAGCTGACATTGGGGACTCCGGTGAAGCAGGAAACCCTCCGAAGTCGCTTTAACCTTGATCCGAATGATGTTGTGATTGCCGGATGGGCCGGAATCTATGTGTGAGAACAGGCGCTTCAGGTTTCCAAGGATGAAAGCGGGTCCTGCACTTCAAGTTGTCGGATCTCTATTTTTGCACCTGATCTGCACGTTCTAATGAAGAGCTTTGGGTGAATGGTTTACGAAGATGGGCAGATGCGATCTCCGCACTCCTGGCATTTGACTCTCAAAGACCGTCTGTTTTGTAAGGCCGGACCGTGGTTAACGTCGAATTCAAATTTTGATCAAGGGAAGGCGGACATATCTGATACTTTGTATCAATTCAAGCCGATTAGTGAGTGTTCATCGGTGACGACGACACGCTAACGCGATCGATTTCTGAATTCTGATGACAACACAAATCCCAGGCTGGCCGTAAAGGCTTCGCGTTGGAGGTGCCGCGTACAGTGAAGTTGAAGTACTTTGTACCGGGCATGATGTCAGAAAACGTGCTTCTGGGGATGGGCGATTTTGGCTCTATGGCGAAAGGGCGTTACCGTTGATTTAAAAACGGCGTAGTATAGCTGGTGAAGTTGGCCCCAATTTCAAAGGTGTGCACTTAAGTTTATCCGCGTCTTATTGACTAAGAATACTCTTTGTAAAAACTATTAAAAAGGCGCCTCTAGCTTAGCTAGAGCGCTTTTTTTGTGCGCGCTGAGTTTAGCTTTCATTGATTTTAGGTTCATTGTGCATTACTGAGTGTTTTACACTTTCCATGGAAAATGAGACTTAGGATCGACAGCAGAAGCATTCAGCGCATCCCCCTTTAGTGCTGGCGAGAGATTTTCCGATCTATCTAACAGCGATATGACGGGCAAAGTCCGAGTTATATGGTCATATTCCTACTACGAGTCGAGTTTTTATGAATGGGGCCCGGCAAAGTTTAACTTAGACGCATTGGCCCTAGCGATGCAAAGCGGCGGGCTTTTCGATTTACATCCATATTCCGTTCCTGCAGTTACTTCTTTGTAATTTACTGTGCGTACAATAAATCATCACCCCATCAGCCGAAGCGCTGTTGGCGATTATCTTGGCCCATCTCAAGAAAAGAAAAAATGGCGTTGCTGAGATTGCAGGTCGAATCTCTAATGCTCCTGTAGAGCAGGCAATCTTGGGCGGGGGGGACGCCTACTTTTAGAATGATGCGCAGCTGACACAATTGGTGCATACGCTGTCACATTACTTCAACCTTTCCTCGCGAGAGCAGCGAAGACTATTCGATCGAAATCGATCCGGCGGGCTATGGGGAGGGCATGCGCGCATGAGCTTCTACGTGGCTTGGGTTTAATCGCGTAAGTTTAGGCGTGCATGGATTTCAACGAACAAGTGCAAAAGGCCAGGTAAATCGTGAGTTACCCCGATTTAATTAAAAACTAGTAAACGTTGGTAGATGAAATACTCGAGTGCGAGGGCTTTGGTCGCGCTCCGTCCTAAACTTCGATTTATGGATGTACCGCTTGCCCAAAACAGAGCTCTGGCAACAAGCTTAGAGCAGACTTTAACCCAACTGATTAGAAATGAGCCGGATACTGTGAGTTTACTCCCCGATGCACGCTCATCTGCCCAAATCGATTCCCTAGTCAAACGGGGCGATAACGAGGCCGACTTGCCCAAAATAAAGCGTTCTTTAGAGTTCGAGATGTTGAGAATTGATTGCTGATCGACTAGCTTTTCATTGCAGGTTTTATGTGGCCATATGGTATGCACATTATGTGTGAGAACAACGGAGTTCTCCGCGATCGCTCAAGCGAGCAAGAGAGCTGTGTAAAGAAATTTTCCAAGGCTATACCATTAAAAGCATGCGACCCTTGTAAGGGCTGTGGCGTTCATCGATTGCACTATAGGGGTGTGTTTGCACAGAATTGCGCAAAAGAAGTATGAAGATTTACTCCTAGCCTAGTGATTGCCCAATACGTTGCCTGTTAGAAAGTGGTTTTATCGGAAAACAGAGGGATAAAAGCCGTTGCCGGCGCGAGTCATTGCCGCAAGCTTCAAGCTGTTATAGTCGAGCTCGATATCTTGCAAATTGAACAACGTTAAATTCTTTGTTTTTGGGAGCACTTTGGAAGGGTACGAAACCGGGCTTGTTGCAGATGCAAAGCGATGGGCTTCTTAGCTTATTGGATGAGAATTTTCGTTCCATTGTGAGTCCTGAGGGGCGATTCTGCGTAATATTTGTTATGCTTTTCGATGAGTGTTTGCGCTAGAGATGTCGTGCTCGAGTGCCTTCGATGTTCGCAAGGAGTGCAAAGGTTGTAAAATTTAATAAAAAATTTGCTTAGGAGGTCATTGTGTCTTATGAAGCACTTCTGCTGGAAGTGGCTTTTATTTGACTACAATGCCTGACATCCACTTTATTGATGAAGGCCTCCCGCGTGGAAATCAGCTCCTAAGGCAGGTAATACTAGGCGAAAGACGTTCCCTTATGCGCGTGCCGATCTTGTCATTACTAACCGAGCTGTTATTCTATGTGGTGAATGTCGGATTAGGGTGGAAACTTTGCCTTTCCCTAATCGCACTGGATGCAGCCGAAATTTGCGGGCTCGACGAAATAGTCCAAAAACGTGGGCGAGCGTTGAACAAAGCGAGGAATACCTTTATCGTGAAGGTGAGGAGTTAAATCCCATTTTTCGATCCGCCCTCAGGTAGTTTTAAAACCTTGAAAACGGACCACAAGAGGGTGGCAGCAGCAAGTCCACCGGCCTTTTCCTGCCTGCGAGATCATGGATGCGGATGGATATTAGGAGCAATAAGCAACAGCGGTTCTGCCGTGGCGCTGGAGAGACGGGATCATTGTGTGAAAATTCCTTTCATTCAGCTTGAAGGGACCTCAAGTACTCGTATTCCTTCACTCCCAGAGGTTCGCTTTTTTCCGACTATGGGCAAGAAATTGTCTCAAAGATGCAGCAAATGCAACATTGCTGAGCAGTTAATGCGCGGAAGATCGTGTTGGCTTCTCTTTTGTTGAGTATACTCCAAAACGTAATCATCGGCCGTAAACTCTCGGCTAAAAAATTTTTTCCGTCTACCGATGACTCCGTGCAGAGAATCGGCAGCTACCAGGCGTTTGACTCTTGAGACTAGCCGCATTTTGGAGTCGCTTTCAGAAAACAACCCAGAAATGCGTTAAGGTTGACAATAAAAGGAAAATTGGAACTGTTAGATATCGATGCGAGTTAAAAGCATTGCCTTAAAGTGCAAAGCCGTTTTGATCGTTTCTGCCAGAAGTAGCCCCTCCATGCCCCTCCATGCCCTCATTGTCCACATTAGAGCCTTCAATATATCCGAATTGCTCATTATCAAGGAGCACGGTTGAGAGATAAATAATATACGTGCGGATTTAAAGAACAAGAAACTGGACCGCTTCTTGCAGACTTGTGTTAGAACGTTTTCACTCGCTTTGGCTTGAATCAATGCTGATCTTACAATTGCGCTGCGGTATAGGCGCTTTATCTAAACTCGATCGAAAAGATTCTCTCTCCTAATGATAGGCTCGGTACGGTAATTGCGCCTACTTTGGCGGACAAACGCATCGCGGCAAATAGTGATACCGCCAGTAGTATTCCCGGTGTTGTGGCCATTCATGAACACCAATTGTTCTTAACCCCCGTAACCCTGCAGACAAAAAAACAATTATGCATCGTGATATTACAGTATTCAGGGATGACTATGAGCAGGGCAGGCACCAAAGCGTTAAACAAGCGACAAAACGTGATTTTCATCTTCGTTTGCATTGGCAACGCGCGAGCATGGGCTTGAGTGTGGCCCTTGGCTCCCATAAGCGCTGGGACACGGCACTGGAGCAGGAAGTCTGCGCTTGGAGCAGGGCCGGCAGAGTGTCCATCGATGCCTTGCCGCGCAATAACTCGCAGTTGTGGCGTTTGTCCCGAGGAGACCTCCTTGATTTTTTCGGAAATTATGCTCTACATCGTGGTTTGTAATGGTGGGAGCGACTTGGCTTTCGATATATGCTCTTTGTGTGACCCGAACACAGAAGCTATTGGCTTTCGTAAAACCATGATTGCCTACCTGATGCTTGCAGGAATTGGCGAGCTGGAGTGTCCCGATGTCTTCTTACGGTTGCAGAAAGCGTGCCCGCAATAAAAGTTGAAAGTCTCCTGTTGAGCGCAGAAGCCGGAATTCTTCCATGCTAGAATCTCACGCAAGAATTACGCCGTAGAGGGATCGGCTGGCTAATGCTGCTTTAATGATGTGGATAATTTTAGACTCTATTAACCTACAACATCGTCCAATATTGGCGAGTTAGGCGCTGATCGTCCAAGTGATTTCGCAATGATGCGCCATTAGTATTGCGCAGAATCGAGCGTTAGCACCGGAAAAAATAGTGATATCCCCTTGGGGCCTTGCACACCAAACGAGGCAGGCATCTCCGTTCGCGGCATTGAACATTTCGCTGGAAAGATACCTTATCTTGGGCATTTGGCCTGGACATTCAAGTAATTGGGCAAGCGTTTGGTGGGCAGATATTTGTGCGCGCTGGTAAAGTTCATGCATTTTGGCAACGGCTTTTCATCGACTGCATCACGCGGCGTGGGAGTTTTCACAGGGGCTCGACAACCCGTTCCACTTTGCCACCGCGTTATCATTCCTAGTGATGATTAAGGCGGACACTTCCTGACTGTTTTGGAAAAGTCACGGCATGGACAGAGGGTGAGGATGGTTCCATTGATGAGATTATGGGGGTCCGGGACACGCCGCCCACTAGCCATGAAGGCGTGCAGTTTCATCCAGGAGTCGATTCTAAGCGAACACGGGACATCAATTATTAAAGAAATTTCCTCGACGCCAATAGTGGAAACAGGACGCCCCCATGGATATCAAAACCGGCAATAGCCAGACTCATAATAAGGGCAAAGATCTAAGCGCCGCAAGATATGACTTAATTGATTTGCGAGGACATCATGACCGGTGGGGTGCCTGACGCGACGATCGCCGCATTTTTTAGTGACATGCAGCTAAAAGGGGCGTGTGTTGCCGAAGAGCTCTAGGGCAGCTAAAAGGGTCATGCGAGAGCTGGCCACCGGCCGGTACAGGGGTAGATGACAAGACAGCACTTGTCTTGTCGATACCGTGGACAGGGGCGGTACCGGGACAATACGCGTTCAAATATCTCCACGGCCTCGGCCATGGTGGCGGCCTTGCGCCGGAGCCGCGGTAGCAAAACACGGTACCGCGGGCTACTAGCAAAAGTGGCAGCGCGGGGATTTGCTAAGGCGGCAGGGGTGAAACTGACTTCTAACCCAGATGCAAGTTTGGCCAATTATCGAGCAGTGGGGAGTAAGGGTTTATGATTCGCCCCTGGTCACCCACAGTGCTATGAAGCATGTTTATTGGCGTGCGGAAAAACAGATCGGCATCCCTACAATATTAATTTGTTGGGACCGTTTAACCCAATCCGGCCGGGGCGGCTCCCAACTCAAGATGCTCGGGCGTTAATAATGCTAAATGCGATTGAACCTATGGCTTAAGGTTCTCCTAAGTTGGGCGGGCAACATGGTATTGATAGCGCTGCCGAATGTATGGCCTAGATGAAGATTAGGCATCAGCGCAGGCAAACCCAGGATGGGAGAAGTCTGCAGTGGGGATGGCGAAATCACCGTGTAATAGCATCACGCCTGGGACTTCGGGATTTGAGCGGCTGGAAGCATCGCCATGCTTGGCAGGTGTAATGATGGCGCATGAGAAGCCAGCCTTGTGCGCAAGGCGTTACGTACGGGAGTGTTTGCTGCGGTGACATTGTCGCTCTCCAATGCGGAGCTGCGATCTACGCGGGCCAATTGTGGTGGGCCGCATTGGCCGAGGGCGGTGCAAAGAATCCAAGAAATTTTGCTGACTGGCGCTGCGATGGAACAAACTAGAGCAGCTTTTGCGGCCAGTTACAGTGAATCACTTTAATTGAGAAGTAGCGACCAAGAATGAGCAAAACGCAATACTAGAAAAATATTCATCACGCAGAAGCACCGAGGAAATCGTCCGTGATAGCGATCACCAGTCTCACTAGCATGGAGCAATGGCCGCGGAAGGTGTCAGACAGCGGCGAGTTTATCGCAACGCTTCGAGACCGAATCGAGGCGCGGCAGCCCGCGGTTATTGCTGAAATTAAAAAGGCTTCCCCCAAGTAAGGGTTTGATTCGAGCAGGACTTGATCCTGCGCTGTATTGCAAGGCCAATACGAGGAAGGCGGCGCGAGTTGCTTTCGGTATTGACTGACAAAGAGTTTTTCAAGGAGGCAAACGAATACCTGGATTACAGGCTCGTGCTTGCCTGTCAGCTGCCAGTTTTATTCGCAAGGATTTCATCGTAAGCTCACCGTATCAAATTAAGCAGAAGCTAAAGCGATTGGTGCCGACTGTGTCTGCTGATTGTGGGCCGCGTTGCAGGCAGAAGAGCTACTGAGAAACTAGGCCGCTTTACGCCAAGCAAGATGGAATATTTGATGGGTTGGTGGAGGTGCATGATGAGACTTGAAGCTCGACGAGCCTTGGCGGCCGGTTTCGATCTTTATCGGTTGTGAACAATCGCAATCTATAAATTTCGAACGAATCTTGATGGTAAGCTTCCGGCTTGCCAAACTGGCTGCCAAGGGCAAGTTGTTAGTAAACAGAGAGCGGGATTCATTAGTGCTGATGATGTCCGCTCCATGCTGAAAAGAATATCTTTGGATTCTTAATAGGGGAAACCTTTATGCGAGCGCCCAACCCCCGGACATTAAACTGAGACTGAGTTGTTTTCTAGGATGAGCGCAGACTCACCTTCAAGTGAACCCAAGGATTGATGCGCCTAACTCCTCCTCCCGTGCCTTCCTAAGCGAGTGGTTTTCACGCCTTATTGCGGGCGGCACGTTTACTCCTTCGCGGGCCTGAAGCTCTGCTTTCGCTCTGAAGAAAGCTTTTCCGCTTAAGATGTTTAGCTTTTAGTGGGTTGAGTCCGTTGGCATTTTGCTTGGAGAACAAGCGGTGGAGGTCGGTTCTAATGATCGCCAGCGTGATGCTTTGCTGATGATAATCGAAATTGCTTAATAGGCCGTTTGAGGCCGTGGTGGACCGCATTGGCGTCGAGTACCTCGAGCTGTCTCGCCAGGCTAAAAGACATAGGGTCCGCCGCCGTGTTTTGTTAGGCATTGATGTTAAGTGGCCTTCGTGTGTGGGGCCTTCTTTTACTGTAGTTTCACACCGCCTCCTTAGCAAATAAAAGTAAACCTTCTTCCCCCGATGAGCCGATTAAACTATAGGGTAAGCGTAAGTAACCGGCTAAATCCTATTTGGTTAATTTCGTGTGCCATGGTTGTTCTCTAGTCGCTTTTAACAGGTTTTTATAACTTTTTGCCGATAATTACTTGAGCTCGCTGTGATAGTGCGCCTGTGACGCAAGATCGGCAAACGAGCGTCAGCTTTATACGTTTGTATCGGGCTAGCCGATTAGACCGTCGCAGCTCGGCGCTACGCAAAGTGATGCAAGGTTTAAAGGCGTTTGATGATAATCCTGAAGTTATTCGCATTCTTACCCAGGCATTAAAAGGTGATATGCAGCGTATTCAAAACTTGGGATCGCGCGGCGTTAAGCGCTAAGAAAAGGATGCCGTTCTCAAGGCGGGTAGTGATGCGCTTAAAAGCGGAAAAGATCCAGTGTCGCCAATTACGGCAAACCGTCAACAAGTCGATCAAAAAACTAGCTTTGGCACGATGCGAGAAGTAATGAAGGCCCTGGGGCGCAGTATCACCGATGCTTTGGCGCTCATAAGACACCTTTATTCAATGGGTCACGTTAAAGAGAACAATAAAAAAAAAAAAAAAAAAAAAATAAAAAAAAAAAAAAAAAAAAAAAATTTGGAAGTCTACCGCCCGACATTTGGGGACGCCAGTGCCTTAGTGGGAGTGAACTCGAGATATGTCGCATGGCGGGAAGAAAGGCGTTTGAGCATGGTGGATTCGAGAAAGCATTTACGCATTATCGCGCTGCAGAAGTTACGGGTTCAATGGCCGCTAAATGGACCAGAAGGGCGAGTAAAGCTTAGTTATATTCAGCAGCGTAAAAGCGTTCATCGCGCGAACGCAGAGGTCGGGCACCACAGAGCAAGAGGCCTATACGCGAACAAAGCCGGCTTAGGTGCTACCGTAGACCACCGATTGTTTTCCCTTTATACAGAGATAAGCTCCTTGCTCTTCTAGCGCTTCAGGACACGGCCCGCCATTTCTCTGGAGCAATTACTAAGGCGCCCCAAGTTCTTTGCCAGTGATTTTAATCTTGCATTCCATCAGGTGTGAGTCATTGATCTGGCCTTTGCTTAGCTCTATAAGCGTTACGCGCAATTACGTCCGGTGAGCATCCATAGGAAGCGAGGTCGGCCCAACTTTACGCGTTGGTATTGCGTTAAACGGGGGGGCCATCTGGTTTTGCCAATGGTGAAAAACGATCTCAGGGTGGAGCGGATGTAATTGTTGAAGTTAGCTAGCTGCATTTCAGCGATCTCACAGGCGCTGCGGGCTCTACACCACGCACTACCGTGCTTCTTTCTCGTGTTGAAACAAAGCCATCTCGCCAAAAAATAGTCGCCAGGGTTGTAAGTACGCTATCACAACTTCTTTTTCCATCATCGTTCTTCCAAAAGCGACAGAGACAGAGCCCTCGATAATATAATAAAGCGTATTGCAGGTATCACCTTCATAAATGTGGTGCTGCGTGTTCGGATAAACACGACCCGGGTGTGGCAAATTGGTTAGGAAGTTTTCCAAGTCCTAATTATGTTGGCGTAAGAGCCGTGAGCGTTCATGGTTGTGTTTTCTCTTAAACGGCAGAGGTTCATTCTTTTGGCGAAAACTAAAGGGCGTAAGCCAAAGTTATAATTCAGATAACTTGGCAGAGGTATATCATACCTCTGAAGCCACCAGAAATAATGTTAGCTGCTTCGTCCTCTTGGGTGAAACTGGTTGTTAATTCTTTCGCCATTCGCAGCGTGCCAAATGGGCAGGCTTTGACATAACAAAGCGAGAGGAGAGAGCTGATGGAAAGCGAAAGTACGTTTGGATAGACAAGGTAAAGTTTCAGGTGATCCGGGCAGTGGGGCATTCTGTTTTAATGAAGGCAGGAATTCCAGCGGGGGCGATTATATAGGGATTCGCCAATTGGAGGATGTTATTGATAGGTGTCGGCGGCTTGTTTCGTTACGATGTTAATGAGGTTTTTACAGAAGACTAGGGCAGCACGCTGACGACTTGCGAAACGGAAATCAGCTCAATCGAGGCCGATGCGGTGCCTGCTGTGTTCGAGAAGAAATCCCATTTTGCACTTTCGCTGTGACAGAAAAGGGCTTCAAACCCCAAGGCGATGTAGGGACAAAAGCGGTGGCATTATCGGCTTGAAAAATAATGTGTCAGCCACGATCATGTTGGAAAAAGGGGGAGTGGAGATTACCCACGACTTCGAAGTTGCTCGTAAGTCGAGTTAAGCGCGAGCCGCTTTATCTTATAGGGGACGGTAAGCGGGTTTTCTTCATTAGTACCGACATTGACTGCATCGCGAGCTTGATGGCGTGGTAGATTCTCTCCCCCTGGCTTGTCGAGCCGGTCTTCTCCGTGCTGCTGCTCATTCAATCAGCATTTGCTTGCAATACGGCTCTATCTCTTTAAGCGGTTCGCCTGGTGGGTAACTGTACCAAATGATCTCTTGAGATTGCTCGCCAAACCCTGTTTCTTCGGTTTCTGCTACGAAACCTAGGCTCCATTTGTTCACCCCGCCAAAGACCTGCCACTGCCGCCAAGACGCAAATGGACCATCGCATACGCAAGCTTGGTTGAAGAGACTTGCTACGGCTTTTCGAGATTCTTGTAGTCGTTGCTCGCACCCAAGCGAAGGTGGTTCTACTTCTTCTTGGCGGCGTCTTCCATGACTGGCGCACATTCGGGAGCTTTGCAGTTGAGTGCTTGGCCTTGTTAGAGCGCTTGCCCGCGGCAGACTTCACCTGTATGCGTTGAACGCATCAACGAGGGGCGGCTTGTTTGCGCTCACCTATCGCTTAAGGGTTTGTGCTTCTAAGCTGCGGCAGCTGCGAAGGACGTGTCGGGTGCTTGCTAACCCGGCCACCAAGGTGCGCAGGGCT
>Ga0163217_1091537_pt1 | contig 11649 bp, 7 predicted proteins | sample SynspAceP_FD_185933 | JGI IMG/M metagenome (GOLD analysis project Ga0163217, IMG submission 185933) | Saline lake microbial communities from Ace Lake in Antarctica - Synechococcus sp. Ace-P (PacBio error correction) | ecosystem: Environmental > Aquatic > Non-marine Saline and Alkaline > Saline ... | reverse complement strand
AAATAATGAACCTGTATTGATTCGGCTCGGATCTATTTTTCGATTGAAGAAATACAAGGTATTGGGGAAATTAAAATTAAAAACAAGCAAGAAATTAGCGCCAATGTGCCCCAGTATGCGTGAACGCCATTAGCCTCGAACCAAAACATTTTTGGTACATTGATGTAGCCAGTTTTATCAAAAACTATCCTGATAAAAATATAGGTGTCCTAGTTTTTTCGTCAGAATTGTTGCTCCTAATATCAAAAAATTTAGTTCGTATTAATCTAAAAAGGAAAACTTAAAAGAAGCCGCCTCAAAACTATACCCAAAGGCTTACATGGACTTGGATTAATTTACATCTAGATATGAATGTGGCTGAGACTTTTCCGGATGTTGACTAGGAAATCGCATCAACGCGGCTGGAGCGTGCAACGAAAGATTAATTCTTGTCCTCTAAATCGCACATCGAAAAGAACCCAAATTCTTTTTTTTCAATTCTATTTGATTTATCGAAATAAAATAAGGTTCTTATTCTGCTCGCTATACTACAGGAATGACAAGTTCTACTCCAATTTTTAACTGTGCCAGTAAGGGATTTGGCAAACATAAGGAGCGCGGCAGTTACATTGTCCGTCGGAACGAGTGTTTCTGACTTAACATATAACATCACCAAAAATAGTTTTTTTTGGCTATACCCATTTTAGTTAAAGGATAGCTTTTTTTTTTTTTACAATTCTGTTGACGCTCTATGGTAAGACCTTAGCTTTTAATGCAGGAGAACGCTGTTTGGGTAAACGCTCCTGTTCTATTTTCGAGATTAATCATCGGGTTTCACCTGCAAAAGTTCCGATTGAAAGGCACCGTAAAGGTGAGAAATAGTTTGGTCGGCACAATAGCGGAAGGCTTTATTTGATAGGCGTGATCCTCAAAATTACTGTCTAAACAAAGTGAGACGGGATGGTTTTTATTACGTCTAGAACTTTAGTATTCACAATGCCCTTGTAACAGATTTCAGCTTAATTTATTGCGCACCCTTTATGGTTTGAGCGATCTTTCATTTGAGTTTAAGTTGGAAGGGCTAAGGTAAAAGAAGACTTTACCAAAAAGGAAAAATTAAAAGTTTCAATCCATGCTATAAAACTTTATTTGATTGCAATTGCCGTTGCCATAGCCTTAGTATCTTATTTTGAAAAAATTTTTTAGCTAAAAGTTGAGTACTTGGTGCGGGTGCATCTTGGAAAATTACATTTACGTTTATCAATCATGAAAAATTATACTTTGGTTGGTTTTTATGATCTTGTACCCAAACGGTTAAAAAGGTAGCTGACGTTTCGATTACAATATTTTTGACAATATAAAAACGCTTATTGATGCGGTTGGATGTGGTCGAAGGTGTTAACTTCCTACCCTTTCCCATTTCGATTGCGCCATAGAAAGCAATGGGGAAAAAGGGCGAATGTGTTTACGAAACAATTACAATTACCTTGAGAAGCAGGAAGATTGCTTTTTTTAGAGAAAAAACACCGGTTGTTAAAAGGTCAAGTTGGGTCTGCGGAACGTTTTAAACCCTGTTTTCCCTGTAAGGATAACATTCAACCCCCATTGTTATTTGAACTCACCGATTGGCAGATCTTAATCCGCGTGGAACACGATGTTGCGGTGGTTTTAGATTTAATGATTCATGATATAGATGCTACTTTTAAGTGTTGTTTAATCGAAAAGTAAACAAAATCAACGTAGTGCGTCTCTGTTTGAGTACTTCTCCTGATATTGCCAATGCCAGAAAATGAAATTCGAAAATGGTTGTGTTTGCAATTTACAGCCGAGTAGGGGGATTTCCTTAAAAAATATGGTAAATCGCGCTTTTTTCAAAAAGGACGCGTACATTTCTGTGATTTTTTAGAGGAAAAAAAGGTTGAAGGTGGTAAATGAAAGATGCTCCAGAAAATCCTGGAGATTTTGAGGTTGATTCTTCAAATGCAGAAGGTCTCAGAAAACAGATTTATTTTGAAATCTTGATGTAGAAAAGAACATTGCCAATTTTAGATGAATAGAAACTTTCGCGGGATGCCATAAGAACATTACAACTCCTGTCGTTAGTTTGGAACAAGGAACGATGCCTTGCGGGTAGCCTTACAGGTGATGCTTCGTTTCTGCCTGTAGGCTGTAAGGCTGTAGCTGTAGGCTGTAGGCAAAAATAAGAAATACAAAAACAGAATTAGAATATAATTACAAACCAAAAGAGTAAGCATAAAAGCTTATTAGCAGTAAAGCACGAAAAAATGAAAAATATAGCAGTTTATCTGGAGCAGGAACAATGGGAAAACGGAAACGCACACGTTTTTGCTCAAACGGATTTAGGTTCATTTAATTTATATTTCCAGTGAATCTTGGAAAAAGGAATGGTAACCATCCTAAAACTTAATCGAATGCCTCGCCAAAAGAAGTAATTTCTGAAGCAGATAAAAGGCTAATAGCCAAATTAGCACCTTTTACAGATCTGTAAAAGAGGCGTTAAAAACAGTGACTTAGTAGTTAGAGGCTGCGACAGAAAAATATCGATCTAAAATTAAAGATTAGAATTTAGATGAAGTATGTGTTGCATGATGGATATATATTTTAGCACCAATACCTCGTTTATTTCCATACCCAGATGGCTCAGTGACTAAAACGTGCGGATTTAAGTGATAGGGATGCCTTTATGAACCAGTACCATCAGGTGAATTGGTGGAAAATTATTAGGATGGTACAATACCTCTGACGCGGTTACCAAAACCATTATGACTTTCTGACAATTGGGAAAACTCGATGAGGTTAATGATTATCCGGGTTTTGTGGCGAATAGAATCTTAATGCGATGATTAATGAAAGCTATTGTGAACTATTACAACGGTGTTGCTGGTGTTCAAGAATTGATACGGTGATGAAATTGGGTATGGGCGCACCGATGGGACCTTACAACTAGCTGATTTTATGCGTTTAGATGTTGCCTTTCTATTCTTAACTCATGCACGACGGTTTAAAACCGAATACGCCCCCTGTCCCTGCTAGTCAATATGGTCATGCAAATAAAATTAGGGTTAAGTTTCTGGCGAAGGCTTTATTGATTAGCGCAGTCGAGAAAGCGGAGATGTGCGAAGGGCGTTTGTTAAAGCATTTAAAAAAGCCCCCTAAACCAGGGAGGACTCTTGTGGTTTCTGGGTTTAGGTGTTGGGTTTGGTGTGAAAATAGTTTAGGTTTAGGTTTTTTTGAAAGTTGGATAATATAAACTGAAATTTCTCCTCCTGTGCTGAGCGGAGTCGAAGTATGACGGGGGATGTTATGCTGTTAAGTTGATTTAAATAATAGAAAATTTGAATGAAGCTTTTTTAAATATGAACCATTATTGAACAGGTTGACATCTAAGGTTAAGGTCAGGAGGTTTACGAGCGAATGATTAAAAAAGGATAATGTCTTTGCTTTTGACAATGTAGACCCATATAGCATCAAAATTCGCAAAGTATGCGATCATACACTTGTTCTAGAAAAAGTAAATAAACCAAAACAAGTAATACGTTAACTTTATCACTATAAAACCATTCTCGTTAGCTAAAAAACGAAACTTACACAAAAACATGCTTCGATTCAGAGGAATCTAACAGATAAAAAACAATCCGGAAGTAACTTAGTAGCCGTTTTCAAAAAAAAGCCAATAGTGACTTACAAGGAAGCTAGAAGGGGTCAGCGTATTTTTGAGAGAATAAAGTTGACAAGAAATGACCAGAAATGGGAGGATTACTAAAGATAGGAGTGGCACATGATTGTCATGTACAAACCAATAAGGTAAATATATATGGCAGAATATGTAATTTTAATTCGATGGTGTAGTAGCTTTAAATTATTAAAAGAGATTAACAAACAAGCGAAAAGTACGATAGAGTATTCCCTGTTTATTACAAATTTACATCGCTAAAGAAGATACAAAGGTTTGGTTTAGATGAAACGGGCTAATGAATTTTGGAGCAGCGAATAGTTTTAAAATTGCACTATAAACGTTGTGGGATTAAATGGGTAGGCACGGTTTACGGATATGAAACTTCAGGTAGTGGCGAATTTCAATTTTTGAAATCGCTTTTTGATACTGCGAAAAACAAACTTTCAAGTCTAAAAATTATTCGATGGGATGAGCGGTGATATAAAATTGCGCATAGAGAAGAGTCTATGGGTTCGGATTGAAGTAGTATTTTGGAAGTAGGATAAAAGTTTACTTAAGTAGTTTTCTTAATAAAGCGAAAAGTATCTTTACCAAAAAAACGAACGTATTGTTATAAATACGAATATAGATTTGATTTAATCTTTATGTACGCCGTATTAGATATTGAAACTATGGGAGGAAAATACAATGAAAGGGTATTACCGAAATAGTATTCATAAGTTTGATGGACACGAGGTGGGTCGACAGTTTATTAGCTTAGTGACCTGAAAAGACATTCAGCCTTTTGTGGTAAACTTCGGGGATTAGCAATAAAAGTGCTGACTATGCCCTAAATGCTACGAAGTCGCTAAGCGTATTCATCGAATTTACGGGAGCTGTGTACTTATGCTCACAACGCGGTTCGATTTACGTTTTTAAGAACGAGTTTTAGGCGCTTAGGCTATTATTTTGAACGCAAACCATTTGTACAGTTCGGAATTAGCTCAAAAAATTATTCAGAAGCAGAATAGTATAGTTTAGGAAAGTTGGTACGCTCTTAGAATTCCTGTAAGTCCGTCACAGAGCTATGGGAGATGCTTTAGCCACTTTAAACTATTTAAAATACTCTTCCAAAGGACTGGATAAAACCTCATAAAACGGTGTGGTAAAGGCTGAAACCTTGGGGAACTTTCACCAGGCAATTAGACCTTGTTTGAGAATTACATCGGAGGTGGGTGTTTTTATATGCACAATAAAGTGCTGATATTCTTCTTGAACAAAAGCAGTAACATTCAAAAAGAGTGCAAACCAGTATTTTACCAATTAGGGCAATAAGAGCTCGAAATTCAAAAAGAAAATGCGAGTGTTACCTTATGAAAACGGTAAATGAACTTGTTGCATTAAAAAGAAAACGAAGACTTGTTAGAAACAAACAAATACACGGTATTTACAAAAGACAGTTATTTTCTTATGCAGGTATATGGGCCATACCTAATGAACAAGGGTATATCACAGTTTAAAAGCGAAAAATTAACGAATAACAGTTCACTTAAGGCTACCACGTTTACGAGTTTAGAGCTGCGGGAGAATTTCTTCACGCCATTAGGGATGAATTTCAATTGTGTAATAAACTAAACGGACTCTAACAAGCAAAAGTAAAATTGTTAAAATCGGATGAAGGTATGTTTAGGGCGCTGTAGTGTCAAAAGAAATACAGAACTTATATAAAAGAGTTCAGAAGCCTATTAAAGTATAGCTTAGCGTAAACTAGTCTTGTTGATAAGGACGAGTTTCTTGGAGAACAAAGTGTTTTTTTAATTAAAAATGGTATCTTGAAGGATTGGGTTTTTGTGATTTAAATTATCAAATTAATTACGACAAAATATAGAAATTATTGCCCTTGGAGGGTAATGCGAACCCAACCATATCATAGAACCTATTAGAAAAAGGAAGTAACACATTCTAGACCCTAATTAATACTATTGAAAACAAAGGATCACAGTTAGGAAAAGGTAAAATTCATGAAATTATTTATGAAGCCGATGACTCCTATGGGAATGTTTTGATATTGCTTTATTATTTTTAATTATCTATTAGTGTCATCTTAGTAATGCTAGGAAGCATACAAACGGTTTGATGCCCAAATACATTACACTTTGTTACCTTAGAATGTATTGTAACCATATTTTTTACCATAGAGTATATCGCCAGAGTTGTTAGTATTAAAAACCCTTTGAATACCATTTTATTCTATGGGATTATAGATTTACTTTCTACGATTCTGTATTAATTTTATCTTATGTCATTAGCTGGATCGCAGTGCTGCTTAGCCTAGAGGCTTGTTTAGTTGTTACGTGGTTTTTAGAATCTTAAAATTAGTCGTTTTTTAGAGAAGCCTTCCACAATTAAAATGCTGTTAAAAGCGCGAGCTAAAATCACTGTTTTTCTCTTTGCCAGTGACCATTTAGCCATTCATATTGGTACTGTAATGCTATTTGGTAGAGGGAAGAAGCGGGGATTTACCAGATCCACAGTGTTTATTTGGGACTATTGTTACCCTAAACTACGTGGGTTATGGGCGATTATCTTCCATAACGCCAGGGCAATTTCTAGCAACGATTTTATGCTTGTTGGATATGGTGTTATGCAGTACCAAAAGGTATTGTTACGGTAGAATTTTGGTTGGTAAGCTTTAAAAGGAAGTTCCGCGTTGGTGCCAAAGGAAGGGGACCTTGTACTGTGAATACACAGGCGTTGTATAGTTGTGAAAGAAGGAAATCGAGACGATGCCTCCCATTGTTTTTAACTGCGGAAGTAAAATTATAATGAACAAAACACTTATAACTGTTGTGGGATCCAACGGCTATTGGTATAACTAAACTAGCTATCGATTTAGCGGTAAAAAATACGAATACTGTCATTATTTCTGTGATTCTAGACAGTTTTTTAAGAATGAAACATTGGCACTGCTGTGCAATTTTCCGAATTAGGCAGCAGTTCAACATTATTTTATTCAACATAAAAGTGTTTAGAATCGTACTTCCGTTGGGATTTTTGACGTGAAGGTGTTATTCTGTTAGAGAATTTTTCTAAAACATGAGGTACTGGTGTTGGTGGCGAGCGGATTGTATGTTGATGCTGTCCAAAAGGCTTAGTAATTTCTCTGAGGTAGCACAGAAAATTTACGCGCAAGATTAAATCAAAAATTAGTGACTGAAGGTATTTCTGTACTTCAAACCTATTTAAAAAAGAAGATCCTAGATATTTTGAAAAGGTAGACTACAAACCCACACCGACTTATAGAGCCTTAGAAAATTTTGTATCGGTTACTTGGTAACCTTATTCACATTTTTAGGCCCCAACAAAGCCTGAGAATTTTAACGTTAATTGACCGTTGAGTATTGAGCGAACGGAACTATTTATGATCGAATTAAACCAAAGAGTGGATTGATGGTTAGCCAATGGTTTACTTGGAAGAAGTAAGTCGCTCCTCCCCCAACAAGACTAAATGCTTTACAAACGGTTGGTTTATTAAAGAATTATTTAAGGTATTTTGAGGTGAATGGGATCTAGAGTTTCGCTTTTTCTGAAATCAAAAAAACGAGGAAGTCGCGAAACGACAACTACTGGTCAAGAAAATCGGACAACTATTTGGGTAAGCATAACGAGAATTTGGAATGAAAATTTGGAAAAATAGGACATCATTCGTATGAAAAGTAAAGAAGGTTTTGTGTTTTTTGTGTGGGGCGTATCTAGGTATGGTAAATCTACATGGAAATATATTAGTTGCAGCTTTAACCTTCCCTTTTTTTGATGGTTGATGATTATCACCTAAAAGCCATATTGATAAATGGCGGCTGGAAAAGCCTTAAATGATGCGATAGAAAAGATTGGTTGGTTAAAACAAATTACATTGCTGCGGAATCACAAGAAAGATGGGGCTGTATAGATTGCTCTGCCTTAAAGAGCTTAGAACTACTTTACACCACCAGCTAAAAAATCATTTTTTATATTTTAGAAGGTTTCTTTTTGATTGATTTTGTAGAACGGATAGGGGAGTAGAAAGATCCATTTTATGCCTACTGAATTTATGACTTTCAGTTGGATACTTTAGAGTACGGGTGCTTACGAACTGTTTTAATATTTCGGGTATCGATCGATTAAAATCTCCAGACAAATTATTGCTGAATAAAAAACAAAACTTAAATTAGTGGAAATAAATTATACAAGCCGTGTTTTAGGAATTGCAATTTACTATTTTAATTCTAGGACTTAAAATAAATGCTTGGATAGGCCTATTTATTGGTGAGTATTACCGTTGTTTAATTTTGCAGCGGTCTGAACGCTAAGAAAATTATTGATACTAAGTGGATGGGGGGCACCGTGGATTTGTAGCACTGTTGTGGGGTTTAGGAGCCATGTTTTGGTGCTATTTTAAGAAGATTCTGGAGGTGCCAAACTAATTCGGCATTTGATGATTCGAAATTGGAATTTAAAAAATGCACCACTTCGATTTTGGTGATATCTGGGTTTTAATTGCAATTTCTGTTATTTTTGATGTTGCTTTTATTATTCTAAGTTACCATGATTTACGCCTTGGCACGTTAAATAAAAAAATCATTACTTTATGCGATACCACTATTGAGTTTAGCCATTACACATGCTTTATCCCCTTATCCTGGCCTATTGCAGTTGCGGAGATCATTGTTGCAGAAATTTGGTTGGGTTATTTTATAGGGATTTATTGTTGGATTCCGACCGCATATTAGCGATTGGTTTTTTGGTAAATTTATTGCTCAGAAAATGTCACGGTCGAAGCCCCTCAGAGCGATCAAAAATGGACAGCATTCAATTACCAAACTAGCCTAACACTTTGGATTATTAGTACTCCGATTCGTTTTTATTTCTTGCTAATACTTTTATTCAGCGTGGATACTTTCTTCATTTGTACATCAGGCTTACTCAATTTTATTAGATTATTGGGCATCCTTTTTCCGGCATTAAATCATTGCGATTTATTGGCTGTCTTTTTTCGGAATTAGAGGAAAATTAGTAAGAAAAACCTCTTTTAAATAACTAGTTAAACTCATTAGAACCTGCAGGAACCATTATTTTACTCACAGGTGCGGTAGGTGTTTTTAAAAAAGTTTTAACAATACGGCGCAGGAAGCGTTGTTGGCAACCTCATTGACAAGTATAGGTTTCCGATATCGCTTTTGCCATTGTACAGTGCTGCCATAGTACGTATTATCAAGGTGCTTCAACCGTTGCCATGATCACAGCTGCAGGTTTAGTTGCGCCTTCTTGTTACAAACGGATTTCGGAGAGCTCATTTGGCCTGTTTTAGTCTAGGCCGATTGCATACGGGGCAAGTATTTTTCACGTAAAATATAGTGGATTTTTGGTTGGTGGGGCATATTTGAAAAATTTCGGGAAAGAACTTTCAATATGGCGATGAGTGGACCACATATTAGCAATAATGGTTTATTACGGGTTTGTATTTGTAAATGCCTTTCTTTTAAAAACATTTAATACGTAATCGGGTATCCCAGTTTTCAGAATACAAGGCGGCTGATAGGTTAAAATATCTTTTAAATGGAACAACATCTACCTTGGGACCATCTGAAAAAACATTTTTGAATTTATTCAGATTTGCATTCAAAATACGTCTGCTTAAAAGGCTTTGGTCTTTCTCTTAACTAAAGTTTTAGTTAAAACGCATGCTTTCCTGAATCATTGTTTCCTGTGTGTTATTATCTTTGCATAGGAATTCTAGCATTTTCTATGATAATGTATACATACAGCCCTATATTCTTTTAAACGTATTCGACATTAAATTATCTTACTAATTCGAACGGGTTCTTTCTTTGGTTTCGTTGACTCATCCTGGCAGAATTAACCCTGAGCCTGGGTCACTTATTCGAGCCTTTCGGTAAAATCAGACCTCCTTCTAACTTCAAAAGTATCTGGCATCAATACCCAGCGATGTAGGCGTTAAAAAGCAACAACACTATAATTTAGATTCAAAAACATTTTTCATTAAATCTAAAGGCTGAAATTCGGTATACTTCAATGTATATGATTATTATATTAAAAACGGACTTTATTACGCTTTGATATTGAAGGACTGGTCTGGGTTGATAATTGAATGCTCGCTTTAAAATCTGTTATTTGAATTCGGTTACGTTATTAAACAGGGCGACGTTTAGCTTTAACTTTCTTGTACGTTCTATTGGATCCATTTGTTTTATTTACAAAATATTCAACACTTTTTAGGGTTGTTAAGATAATTTGTTGATTAGTTGGTGACTTGATTAATTTTACGGTACTACGGCATTTGATTTCTGTGTAGTTCCAAAAATGGCAGTAGTATAAGAATAAAGTAAGATAGAAATACTTAAGCGTGCATCTTTGTATTATTTGATTTTAAAATTCAGGCTTTCGGCTTTGGTTTTAATCCAAACGTTTTATTAAAGAATTCTTATCTATGAACGTTATTTTATTTGTTTTTTACAAACAGCACCACGTCAGTTTTAAAGATTAAGACAATGAGCATCTAAATTCTTTTTTAGTTTCCGATGGCTTTTTTCTACTCTTTTCTGATTCTAAGGGGCAACCCGACTAAATTGTGCCTTTTTGAGCTCTCCCATCGAGAATAGATATTTTATTCTTAATGAAGTTATAGGACAAGTTGGCTTCCTTTTTTTAATTTTCTTGAACGGCGACCGTTTTTTGGGACGATAATCTGCTTACGCCGCACCGTATGGCGATAATCTACCAGCTGTAGTGCTTTATGAACTTCATGTACTTTCATCAGCCGAAACCACTCGGGTAAGTTGAACCAAAACATGTTGATAGGTTAAAATGTGAGGTCCTGAAAGGAAAACACCTCGCGCCTAAATTGCAGCTGCTGGCCAGCTTCAAAAAACCATAAACCTGAAGAATGATTGCAATTTAAAGAACCGAAAGGGTCTTGGCTTCATAGGGTGGGCCCAGCTGTAACAAAGTACTTTTTTACCATTAAAGCTAAGCCTTTTACTAATGTTGTTTAATGAGGTACAATTAGCTCAGGGCTTCCGCAATTGCGCTCCACCAAGCATTCGCTTGCTAGTTCCCAGAAAGTAGCGGGTATCAATAACTATTCAAAAGAAGGTTAATTTTTAAACGATTCTTTTGTGGAAGGGTGATGGTACATATCACTCCAATCGGCGGAGCAAAAAAAACTGGGCATTTGGCGGATAGAAGGTGGCCATATCAAATTATCACAGGTGCATTTTGCCATTTTTCAGAAAGCGTTATTGCGGTGCTGGTTGCGATAAGCATAAAGTTTCGGCCAATAGCCAAAGTTCTACGTGGTTATTCAAGATACACTATTCGGGCTTTCTTCTTTACAAAAGAGGAATTTAACAGGGATTTTTAGAAAGTGTAGCGAGGCGTTGGGGTGAACAAAAGGGACTGGGCGCTATCCGTTAAAAAAATTATTTTAACATCCAGGCGCCAGCCTTTACCAGATAATCTCACCAAAAAAAGTAAGTTTTTGTAAGCGGCAATACTCCCGAGTAATACCTAAGAATTTTTTTTCCGGCCTTTAAACATATTTACTCTAAGGATCTTTGGCTTGTATTTTCTGTAGTATTATTTTATTTCTTTTCTAACCACTCAATTTTATGCTAGTTGCATTTGAGCTTTTTGGTAGTTTTTCGTAAAATTTAGAAACTTTCCATTTAGCCTCTTTATTTTCGAAAACACTTTTCTTCTAAAACTTTCGCTGTAACGTAGCGGAACTTCTTTTCTAGGTTTCTCCAAAGTAACCTCTTTTTAAATTTCCAGAAGGTTTATTTTGGAAACAAGCTTCTTTTTAGGCAAAAAATAGCTATTGAGGGATTAGCTTTTCATTTTTTAAAAAATGGTTTTCCGTTGTAGGAGGCATTTTTTCCAAAATTCGAATTTTTCTTGGTTTTTAAAAATATCTCTTTCTTCCCCTTTTTAAACAC
>Ga0163217_1066108_pt1 | contig 11649 bp, 7 predicted proteins | sample SynspAceP_FD_185933 | JGI IMG/M metagenome (GOLD analysis project Ga0163217, IMG submission 185933) | Saline lake microbial communities from Ace Lake in Antarctica - Synechococcus sp. Ace-P (PacBio error correction) | ecosystem: Environmental > Aquatic > Non-marine Saline and Alkaline > Saline ... | reverse complement strand
TCAGATTACATTAGGGATTTTATGTAAACGGCCCTTACCGACATTTTTCTGAACAGTATAATGGTTTTGTCTTTGTAGATTAGAAATTACCAAATCCATCGATTTTCTATTTAATACTGTACTTACGATAATATCATTTGAATACCATAATGATAACCTACTTTTAAATCATTTAATAAACACACATTGAATTTACAGTCTTTAAATCATTACTATTAGGCGTTTGAAGCCCTCATCATCTTATCGAATAGCAGAAGAAATTGCGTCCTTTACAGAATTTTTCAAAACGGCGGGAATATCATTCCTTTAGGTAGTATTGGTTAATCCATTTGAGGTACCGTCTTTAATTAGTATAAAGTAACAATTCCGGTTTGCTTATTTCTTGTGAAAGAAAAAAAGAATCTTATCATTATCGAAGAATGAAGGTTGGTTATCGTGCCTTCATTGTTAGAGATATGATTATGAGTCATTTTCTTTAACGGAATTTCTTTTCCTGTTTTAGTTCTGCTAAGATACTTCTGAACTCTGTTGGTGAAAAACATTTAGGATTAGCAAAGACACTTAACGGAATAGTAAATAATTCTGTTTCATTACTAATTGTTTTATTACAAATGGAACTAGCGTTTTTCGGCAAAAACGTTTTTAAATTGAACGACATTTTTAGTGTTATCTACCAAATTATTTCGCTTTGTGTTTTCTGTCGACCACCTTTATGTGACAGAGTCTTCAGGTAAAATTCTTGAAACATAAATTCATCAGTCCAATCATCTTCTATAGAAAAAACAAAATCATACTCATGTTTCGCTATAAACCCGCATAGAAGCAGACCTTTATTGACATTACTACTCTTTATTTCCATTACTTTATTACCATTTAAAACAACTTAGTCATCATTTGCGATTAAACTTGGTAAGTACGGTATTTTAGTTTCAACGATCTTTTCTGTCGAAATCGGGTTGTTTTTCTGTAATGCCATGCGAGAAGAATAGTTTTTTCTTCAATAAAACTACCTGGTGTGCGATCACAAAGATTTCAAGGAACAGGTAATTATTTTTTCCATCCAATCTTTTTACATTTTCGAAGCATTCTAAACTCTTCACCAACCTTGGGAAATCCATTACCACCATGTTTCTACTATCATGTTAATTTTTTAGGCAAGGAACCATTTTTGTAAATGTTTCTTTATCTCGCCCAACTAATAAATACATGTCAGTGTTTTCTTGCGAGGGATATTTATCTAATAATCGATAACAATTCTTCATCAGGCGATGTTTGAGGATCATTATGAAAACCTGCAAAGCGTTGCCATTCTAATCTAAATACCAAATCTTCTTTTAGCTTTTCTTATAATCGGTTCATAACCGTATTCATTAAGTTCTACCGATAATCGCTTTGTTTGGTTGTCGGGTCTTTTTCTTTTTTGATTTAAATTAAGAATTTCATGAATCATTTAGCCCATTTTCAACGTTATAGCGTTCAATCTTTTTTGTAATAGGGTTATTTCGTTGTATTTGTTCCTCCTCGCATATTAATAGCTTCATTTAGAGAATCTGCTATTTGCTTCAAAATTATTAAGGAATTTATAAGAAGAGATTCATGTCATTCATTTGCAGAAACCCGGCCATTTCACTTAAATCAAAACCACCAGTTTATCGGTCTGTGTAGGATGGTATTCTTTGGCAACTAATTCATTCCATCTCTTATAGGGGTTAACCAGAATATCGAGATGTGTTAAAGGTCTATTAGATGTCTCGAATGGCATGGATCTTATTAGAAAATACCCAAATAGGTGTCCAACTTACTGTATGGATAGCTCTCCATTTGATACGGACCTACTATTCATCAATCTCTCTTTTCATATTGATTACTGAGCGTACGTTCGATCTAGACGGTACAGCAGGTTAATTAAACGAACTTTTCCTTATAATGAGGGTATTTATTAAGGAAGTACCAAAGGCTTTAAGGCGTTTGCAATTCTTTTGTATAATCTACCGGTCATGGATTTAAAAAGAATTTGATCGGAGCAGATTTTTTTATGCGTTATCCAATTCGTTTTGTAACTCAGATTTTTGGTCTTGCGCTTCGTTGTGAATGCTCTTTTGCAGCATCACTAAATTTTTTATAATCGATTTTCCCATAGGGAAAGGAATCACTTTAATTACTCTCTTCGTCTAAATAAATATCATTGAACTCAACCCTCTAAACCTAGAACCTGACGTACGAACTAAGAAATGACGTCATAGTCATACGTGTGAAATCCTATTAAATCAGAGCTAGAAGCCCTAAAGAACTTCTTTACGCCCAACAGGTAGTGTTCTAATATCTCGTATGATGGTAAAAGGAATGTGCCAAAAGAAACCTAAGAAATATCTGGTTCGTTCGGCACCGCACATTTGTGGTACCAACATTTAACTGATAACATGTATCATATGGTATCATCATTATCCGCTTTTTCAAAATAGCATCTGCAAATTTTCTGATTTTACAGCTTTATAGATTTCCCAAACTTTTAGTTCAAATTCAGAATACTCCAGAAATAGTGAAATAAGGGCCAAAATGGTCTATTACTGATCCATAATAAAAACCCATTCAATTCCTTTCTGTAAGGTTTACTTTAGAAGGATCCATGTTGGCTAATGCAGTATCTATTTTCGTGTAATTCTTCAGGAATTTCTTCGTCTGTTAGTCCGGCTTCCAAACCTATCCAAAGGCTATTTCACCACCGAATGCCAGATTTCATCCGGTTGCCAAACCAGCCTACACTTAGGAAACCGCAGTAATGCCGCCATGCTTAATTTGCAATTGTACGGTAGTCTATTTTGGAATTATGATAGTTTTAGCCATAAAAGAGATTTTTTGCTTCTTCTTGATATTTATTTCTCTAAATTTCGGGAAAAGGAGGCCATAGCAATTTCCAAACCTCATATTGAATTAAGAATTTTATTGAATGGATAATTTAGACTAACGGAATAATAGGAAATTGTAGAAGTGCGGCGTTAGTATCGAATGACAGAGTAGTATCGTTGGTGTTGTTTACCAGAATTGATAGTCCGTCTGTTTTTGCAAAATTGGTTGGATGAAGAAATAGAGGAGTTTTGAAATTCATGTCGATGCTACGTTATAGCACATATCCAAAAATTATTGGCCTTTTACTAATATTTTAAATTACCTCGTTTTAAATTCGGTGGAAAAGTCATTTTGAAATCCATGATTTTATGCCGAAAGGTTAGAAAGGAAGGAAAATGCCTATTCATTGCACTCCAGAATTAATAAGATATTTCAAACTATATCTGGCGCTCCGAAATTTTTCAGTTTTATTGACCCCAAAAGCTTGAATTACGCAATTGGTAAAACTGAATCTTTTATAAAAAAAGATTTTTATAGCAAGTTCTTTATCATGACCTTAAAATTTGATACTATTTTTCTTTACACAATCTTCGAACCAAAGAAACTATTGTTAAATAATAAGGATATTCAGCTAAATGAAGATGGGTATATTTAGTAGGTTATAATTGAAAAGTTATTATTGCCTACCACAGATAAGCTTATCTTGATTTACAGAATACAAAGTTGTATTGGTTAAAACTGGGTAATTTAACCACCAACCTATAAAAAGTTTAATGAAGAAATATTCAAGAAAGCGCCTTAACGCTTAAACTGCTTTCAGTTATGACAAAACAGGTTGCTGTTTTGCAGCAGGCCAACAACCATTACCTGAACTATTGGTAAGTGCGTAACTGGGATATATTCGCTTTTGTTGGATTCGTTGATGCCTCTATTTGGTTATCAAGGTTGTTCAGAATTAGGGCATTAAAATGTAGCAAGGCGGCTATTTACAGTTTCATTATTGATTTTAATACCTGATTAAAGGCAGAAAAACTGGCAAATTCATGTTACGGTTATCAATAAAGAAAAAAAGTTGACGAGAGACTTTAGATCACCTTGGGTTACAAAAGGTTCGAACCTGTTCGCGTTCGGTATGCCGCTATCATCAAAAGGCAGAATGATATTTATTGGTATTTTGTGGATGTTATTTATGAAGCAAATGATGAAAGTTTAGCATCGATATAGATGAATGGTGAAAAGACCTATGGGCCATAACCAAAGGTTTGTCTGGGATTGTGAGTAATAACTGGAAAGATGCAGGATAAGGGTATTTGGAGTTTCAGAACAGAGATAGGCATTTTACATTCTCTAAAAGTTTTGTGTTGGACTGGCCTTCTGGATAAGAGCTATCAAAGTTTGCAGAAATGCTAGGCAAAAAACATTTAAAAATCGAAAAATGGGAAAACCTATTCGTTGCTGAATTTGGCAAGATATTTATTGTAATGGCCTGAATGAAGAAGTAGGGGCTTATACCAATTCGGTTTGGTTCCAAAAGAGTTGGGATTGGGCCTCTGGTCTTGTTTTAATGGAATCTTATGGATGCGTAAATGCTAAAGAGTAACGTTATGTCGTTACCGTTACATGCAATTGGTAAGGAACTAAGTAATGATGGATTGTTATATCGCTAAAGAAATGAAGGGATGATTTTGGTTGCATCATCCTCGTTTACCGTTTGTACATTTTTGGTATATAAACAGCTTTTGTTTAAAATTTGTGAACATGGCAAAAGCATTGGAATATTTGAGCGACTATATAGGGTATAGTAATCATTTTAGGTCTGTTTAGATGAAGATATGATTTTTAAGGACAAAAAAGGCATAGAAACTTCCCTTCAGGGCCTATTCACATTTAGCATTGATTGAGTGTGCAATCAACTTTTTCTAAAAAGAAGTGAAGATGAAATGTTTGGAATCATTAGGGGACTAACATATTTTTGAACTTAACTAGAGTTTTTATTTTTTACGTTAACCCCTATAAGTAACTTGTAGTAGTAAACGAGTTTTATGAAATTAATATGATGGAGTGACAAATTGAAGCACATGACGCATAATAGCTGATTTTAGCTTATAATTTTGATTTAACTACTTGTGTGTTAATTTGAAAAATTTCCTACCCATCATTTATCTTTTTATTCAAATAAATACTTTGGATTTTCAGGATGTTTTTTCCTACAGAAAAATGAAGAATGAAAAAAGGAAAAACCTTGATAGAAGATGGTTTTTAGACCCTTATCATTGTCCTTTCCTTTAAGTCTATAAATGGTATTTCTCTTGGGTACCCAACCACGATTGTTGTCTATAGTCCATTTGGATAATTAAACCGCCCGTTACGTTTGCGAACGCAAGGCGGAATATATATGCTTTTTACAGGATTTATCATTTTTTGTCGAATAACAGGTGATAAACATATGCTTTTTTTGCATTACGTTGAACGTGCGGTACCAGTGTATTTCGGGTATCAATTACCCTGTTTTACTATTGATAATTGATTTTTGGAATCAGAACCATCTTAAAAAACAGACACAACATTGCTGGTTTATATAAACTTTAGCATTAAATGCAAAGTCAATGGACTGTTTATAGTTCTACTGGCTATTAAAAAATAATTGAGGGCGGTCTCTGTTTAAGATAGAATAAATAAAAAGGAATTAGAATTAAAGTCTTGCAAGAAATTGTTCGAAAAATTTTCAGCTAAAAAAACTGCCTTTTAATCGTATAATTACATATTAGAATGCATTAGTCTTCCTAATTAATTCTATTAACACAACAAATTAAAGCACTTACACATCTTTAAATTAACAAACTACATTTTATTTCAGCTATAAACTACATTTGAGATTGTTTAGGAATTCATAGGGCTTAAGGAGTATTATCATAGTATAGATAGACTACAAAATATTAAAATAAAATCCAAAACCATCAAAACATTGATAACCAAAGCTTATTCAAAATTCTATTTTTCTTATTATTGACTCCCTTTAGTCACTGTGTTTTCACAGACACAGCCTATGTATTCTGCATTGAAAGGGGGTAATATTCAATTACAATTACTCAAACCATACATTGTCGGGAAAACTATAGGCCCCAATTTCTGGGAGGGATACAAATTGTGCGTAACAACGAAGAACGGTGGTTCCAGTAATGATAATAATTATCTTTTTCAAAGATTGTTATAATTGCGGCGGTGGTACGAAGATTATAGATTTATCAGATATCTATAATGGAAATATCAGCAAAATTTTTCTGGTAAGAGTGGTACTTGTTCCTCTCCTCTGGAAGCAAGATTTTATACAGGCAGCTGCGTATAGTATGTAATATTGATGATATTAACTCGCAATGAGTACTAATTTTTTGTGAAGCAGGGAATACGGGGACTGTAATAGTACAAATATCAATGAAAGCATATCAAAGCGTAAGATAGCAATCAATTCTTTCTGAACAAAATATATGTGGAAATTTGGATCCTCGGAAAAAGGAGTTTCTGATTTATTTTGATACATCTACAGGTAGATGAAATTAAAAATACATTCAGGTATTTCTGGAGCAACAGTGTTAAATTATAAGTCAAGATTTGATAATTTTGGTTATGTATGTAATACAAGTTGGGGGTTATAGGTAGTTGTGCAAATGATCCTTCATTGAAGATGATATTAAATGGCGTGCAAACTCCAAATCATTTCGTCTGATATTGCAATTATAAATACGAATTACCAATTTCAGTAATCGATTATATAATGTAGGAGGAGCCTGTTGGATATAGTTCAAATATGATGGTTCTAAAATTTATGTAGGAACGGGGGTGGAGTAAAGCGTCATGAAAGAATTCTTATAGTTACGAATGCTCACATACTTTTCTTTCAGATTATCTACCAGTTACTGGTTCTGAAGTCATATGGGGAATTGATCCAACAGGATCATTCTTGTACGTTGATGTTCCTCTAATGTTTTAAAAACATGGTTGATCTTATCTCGGGAATATAAGTTACCATAAACTTACTTCTTCCCAGTGATTTTTTGGGAAATATAGTATTTTGAAAAGCTTTTTTGATTACGGATCAGACGGTATACATGATTCCCCTTGATTCTATGTCCAAGTACCCCAGTGGGGACCTGTAGATGCCAATGATGTTCAGATAGCAAAAAGGTGCGATTAACGACGTATTCATGGATTTTGACTGTTGATAGCTGTTCAGATACGCATCCGGAGAAACACCTGATGCCAATGGATGTTCTGATTAGTTCAAAAAGATACTGATAAGACGATGTGTATGGACGATGTAGATACCTGTCCAACACGCCAAGCGGAGAAGCAGTAGATGCCAATGGATGTTTTCAGAAGGCCAAAAAGACCAGTGATCAATGATTAGTGTTTACTGATGATATTGATACCTGTATTAACACGCCAAGCGGAGAAACAGCAGATGCCAACGGTTGTTCAGATTACCAAAAAGGACAGCGATGACGATGGTTGTCATGGACGATGTTGATAGCTGTGCAGATACACCAATAGGGGAAACACCTGATCAATGGGTGTTCCGATAGCCAAAAGGACAGCCGATGACGATGGTGTCATGGACGATGTTGATAGCTGTGTTTTTACAGATACACCAACAGGGGAACACCCTGATTCCAAATGGATGTATCAGATAGCCAATAAAAGGACAGCGATGACGATGGTTATTACTGATGATATTGATACTGTATTAACACGCCACAGGAGAAACTGTAGATGCCAATGGATGTTCAGGACAGTCAAAAGGATTACCGAAACGATGGTTTTACTGAATGATATTGATACCTGTATTAACACGGCAACAGGAGAAACTGTAGATGCCAATGGGATGTTCCAGACAGTCAAAGGATACCGATAACGATGGTGTTTTCAGACGCTATGATGCCTGTACTTTAACACGGCAACAGTGAGAAACTGTTAGATTATCAATGGTATGGTTCAGACAGTCAAAAGGACAGTGATTAACGATGGTGTTTCAGATGCTATTGATATCTGTGCTATTTACGCCAACAGGAGAAACTGTAGATGTCATATGGTTGTAGATAGCAAAGGACCAGATGATAACGATGGTGTTACGGATTGATATTGATATTTGTGCTAACACGCCAATTAGGAGAACTGTAGATTGCAAAACGGATGTTCAGACTCTCAAGAAGATGGCAGATAACGATTGGTGTTTTCAGACGCTATTGATACCTTGTGCTAATACTCCAACAGGAGAAACGGTAGATCCTACGGATGGTTCAGCCTTCTCAAAAAGATTCAGATAACGATGGTTGTCACGGATTGCTAATGATAAGCTGGGCTAAACCGCCAATAGGAAAACTGTAGATGCAAAACGGATGTTTCAGATCTCAGAAGAATGCAGGATAACGATGGTTGTTTTCAGCGCTATTGATACCTGTGCTTGATACTCCAACAGGAGAAACGGTAGATCCTAACGGATTGTTCCATTCTCCAAAAAGATGCAGATGATGATGGTTCTTGTCATGGATATGTTGATACCTGCTGTCGGAATACTCCAAGTGGAGAAACAAGTAGAATGCCATGGATGTTCAGATTGTCAAAAAGGATGTGACTTGATGGTGTTAGTAATGCTTTAGACATGTGTTCTGATTTCTCCGAAGAGAGAGCTGTTAGACAGTAATGGTGTTGCTCAGTTAGTCAAATAGATGCAGATGAGGATGTATTCAGATTCTCTGGACAATTGTCCAAACCAATTACAATCCTGGTCAGGAGATGAGGGATGGTGATGCGTTCTGGTGATGTGATGTGTACGTTGAACTCAACGTATCCCAGTCCTTTTACTCCGAAACGGTGATGGATCAACGATCCTGGTTATCTTATTAATATAGAGAACTATCCGATTCTTTGGTTAATGTATAACAATTCTTGGGGGAAAAAATATTCTCTACAAGGGAACTTACCAAAACGATTGGGACGGTCAATTTCAAGAGCTTAAACAACAAAATTTTACCTTTGATGCGGGATCGTATTATTTTCAGAATAGATTTGGATGGTAATGGCAAGCGTGGATCAAGATGGATGCTTTACATAACCGGCCTTTAATAAGAACAAACCAATTACAAAAAACATGAAGAACATAAAAAATACAATTTTTAGGATGTAATACTGCTTGGGCTTTGTAGTGCACTGTTTCACACAAGAAGGCGTGGTAACTAACTATATTGTACCAATGGAACGCTTTTTAAACCCCGCTTATGTGGGGTAGATGGTGAAACAGTGATTAACAAGTACATTTAGGCAACAATGACTGGTAATAGAGGATGCACCAGTGCTCAATTAGTTTCATTTGGTACCACTTTGGGCAAAGAACTTAGGGATGGGAGCCTCTATATTGAACAGACGACCTTTGTAGAACAGACCTTTCAGCAATCGATTTTTCCTATAGATTAAATTTTCTGGAAAAAGCAGATCTTTACATGGGGCTTAAAAAGGCGGGAGGCAATTTTTATAGTGTGGAATACGGAGGTTTAATGACCTATAATCAAATGGCGACCCAAATATTTTCATCTATATCAAATTTTAATGCGGAAATATTGGAATCGGAAGCTCTTCTTTAAGTTGATAATGGCAACTTCTCGTTGGCGGCTCCTCGTATTGTTGTCTACAGATCGTGAGACAATTTGAGGACGGTCTGGTTACCTTAGCCAAGGCAAGCCGCATATTTGTACGCCGTTGTAGGGTTATGATTTTTGTTGATCAATTGACAAGATTTCCCTTAAAAAACCATCCGCTTTATTGCGTACGTAAACGGAGCGGCCAGTGTCTTATGGATAATTCAACACTATGCTTTCTTTGAAATGATTTTGGAAATTGGTGCTTACTTATAGAACAGACTCAGCCTTTGGCAGGGACTTATAAATTTCCAGCATTAAGAAGGCGATTCCTGTTAGGCTATGCTTTTGAAATGAGTACTATGAAAGCAATGGCTGATATAGGTTAATACGAACATTGAAACTGTTACTTAGTGTTTAAATTTTGATAGTTATTTATTTAAAAAAACTTAATTAGTCATAGAATTGAGGAGGTTTTAATTTACCTCTTCTTTTTTTTTGTGTACTTAATCAAAGTAAATTAAGCGATTATTATAGGGAATTATTGGTCATTAGACAATAAATTCTGTTGTTTTCTATTTTTATTTTGTCAATAAGTGCATTTAAATGTTCTGTATATTGGTAAGGGATTCACTGACAGTAAATTACGCAAGTAAATGATACCTTTTTTAATTTTGTTTGCACAATATAAAAATTCGCCATTTCCAAAAGAGCTTGGCCGAATTTTTTTTACATTTATTCGTGAGGTTTTCGTATTCAAACCCAGGTTTCGAAAATATCTTAAACAAAACAATATTGGGACATAGGCTGCAGCGCCCAACTCAAAATTTGGTTCCTCTTTCTATAGCTTGGCGAAGTTCGCGCCATATCATTATAGATTGAGTCACAATTTGCATTCCAAAGACCTCTTCACCATACTTAGTTTTAACAAAGTAAACCATGAATTACTCATCCATGTTTTTAGTACATTCAAAAAGTTGCGCTTGCCAGATTATACCAATCTTCCATGTTTCAGAATCTGACAGTAAATAATCGGCTTTTGGGCTAATGTTGCCTTAGCGTTTACTTCATTCTTAAATTAGTTAAAAGCTGTAGTTAGTGCAGGCATCATCATCATCTTATGTCGTCGAATAACCACTGAATCGGGCCTTTTTCAATACCTTTCTAAAGTATGTCGATAACTTTTGGAAAAAAATTCCACCACCTCCATGGCTCCATTCCACATTGAAACCAAATTTTTGTTTTTCCGCAAATGTGCCAATAACTCTAAATCGTCGAAAATTTCCTGTTGCTGTTGGAAGGGCGCTACCGACATGCAAAATATCTTTCCAATTCCCTTTTCTTTCGCTTCATTGAATTCTTAAAACCTCTAATATTCGGTGTTCCATTCTAAATTTTGTTGGTAAACGGGCACTTTAATAAATCCCTATCACCTAATTCCCTATTCTAGCTGCACGATCTTTACGCCAGTAATGTGCTTTCTTCGCTAAAAACCATTATTCCTTTAATTGGTTTTGTGTTCCTTTTTATTCCAAATATCAACTTTGGTAATGGCCTTTCGTGCGCTTTTAATAATTGCGGTTTTAAATTAGCAAAGTTTCCACCCCCCGGAGAAAAAAAAAGGGGGGTTTTTTTAAGCAGAAAACCACTAGAAATTGGCATCATAAGCCAATTTTATTACAAATGATTTCTATGACCAATACGCTCCAAATTAGCGTTTGATTGGCCATACCCATTTTCATTTAAACCAGGCTGTTTTTTTTTTTTTTTTTTTTTTTTTTCCCCCCCGGGGTTGTTTAATAAATGAAAAACTAATTAAAGAGGTAAGTGCAGTTAATTGGAGCAGGTGGACTTACTTGATGGACCTAAGTGTTAATAGGGATGATTTGAATATTAAGGTGGTTTGCGTTTAGTTATTTCTTTGGGAAACAAATTTCTTTTTTTTTCATTTTTTTTACCATGGAAACTAAGTAAAAATCTTTCAAAAAATTTTAAAAAACTCTTGGCTCTGGTTCGTTTCAATTTTTGATTGCGTTGTGGAATTAGGGCAATTTTATCTTTATCCCCTCCAAAAAATGAAGAGGGGTTTCCCCCCCCAATTTGGGGATCTTATTTAAAATTTTTTTTTAAATGGGGGGAAACCCCTTTATTTTCTTTCCCTTTCTTTTTTTTT
>Ga0163217_1051135_pt1 | contig 11649 bp, 6 predicted proteins | sample SynspAceP_FD_185933 | JGI IMG/M metagenome (GOLD analysis project Ga0163217, IMG submission 185933) | Saline lake microbial communities from Ace Lake in Antarctica - Synechococcus sp. Ace-P (PacBio error correction) | ecosystem: Environmental > Aquatic > Non-marine Saline and Alkaline > Saline ... | reverse complement strand
AAGCCAGCCAATTACTCACCACCAATTGTATTCATTTTAGATTGGAAATTCTACCCCCAAATTTTTAAAAAAAAAGTTTTTTTCCCCATCACCAAAATCTTCACAACCACACCCTATTTTTAAATACTTCTTTTGATTTTTATATTGTCTAGAATGATAAACGGCACTTGTCCTGTACTTTTTCATGGATGTTGGGGAATATCATAAAACTAAGTTGCGCCTTCTTTGTACAGATAAAGAGCTGTACCCTTTGAAAAAGCATTTCAGGTACCCAAATCGGCAGCGTTTCTCCTTCTGCTTTCAATGATTTCAAGACCTTGGTTTCACTCCGATAGCATACCCAGATTTGAAAGTCCATGTTCCGCCAAAACCGGCTTTTCTGCTCATGATCTTATATAACTCATCTGAAATGTCAGGATTTCTTATGGGATACTAGCACATAAGGGCGGCAAAACTTTTTCCTGTAAATCACTTTGCTTACTTTTCAGAGAAACTAACTTTTTAGCGGTCACTACTTTTCATGTTTTTGTCAGCTTAAAGTCGCGAGCTGGCTCTATTTATTAGAACGATAATCCATCGTATCTAATCGAGCGTTTAAGATTTCCACTTGAACGTCTTTTTTTCTTTCTTTTTTATTTAAACCTGCCTGTTTTACTTCCAACCTTTATTTTTCCACCATTTGGGTATTTGATGAAAAATCAGATAGTTACAAGTCTAATTTTTTCATTATCTTTACCAATTATCAGCACTTGCCATTAGCTACATGTACTAGGTATTCTAAACCTACCACATCAACGGTTCTAAATGTTGTGATTTAGGACGTCGAAACAGGCCCTGTAAATTTTCGGACTTCTTCCACGGTCAACCATTTTCTCTCACCATTGAAAAGGACTCTGAATACTTGAATATCCCAGTTCTATTTCCAATAAGGCAGGCGCTGTCTTTTGCAATTACAGACGGTTTTTCCCAAAACTTTCACCTTATCGTTTAAAACTTCCAAACCTCAGGATGTTTTAGGTCCTGGTATTAATTTCAAAAAGGTTAAATAACGTTGCTGGGTTAAAAAAGTGTCGTGTACACAGAATGTTCTGAAAATCTTCACTACGCCTTCACTCATAAAATGAATAGGAATCCAGAATATTACTTTGTAATTAAAGTTCCAGCTGTTCTGTATTTCTCATTTTTTCAAAGACCGATTTGTTTAATCAAGCCGCGTTCAACCACAACCTCAATATCCAATCTACTTTTGCTATTTTGCTAAGATCGTCATCGAGATCCTGTAGTAATTCTATTGGCAATTTGTGATGGTAAATTGCGCGTTTGATTTTAGCTGAAGCTAGCGATCGTCACTAACCTGTTATCGAACAGCGTTCCTCTAAGTAAGGCTCTTCTTTTCTCTTTATCGTGAGTTCTCTTGAACACTATCCAATATAAACTTCTACTCGTATTCGCAAATGGCAAGCAATACCGCTACCCATTTTGTGAGCAATTACAGCTATTTTTTTGATTGTTGTTTTTTCAAAATTCCATTATAATATTTGTTTTGGGCATCTTTACTATAAATTTTTTTATTCTGAAAACTAGTTGTTGAATGCTTCGATAACCTCAAAAAATGGAATTTAGTTTCTTGGAGTTACTTGGTCTTTAACAACCCACTTAACCGCCATACGAATCTTAGAATCTTTTCTTTTTCTAAACCAAATCGGTCAGTGAATTAAAACCGCGACCGTCAGGATTTGCTTTCGTTTTATTAAGCCTTTTCTTCCATCCTTTCAGTATTCTCGAAAGCTGTGCGCTTTCCTTCCATTTAGGGCAGTGATGTGGAGGCGTACCCTGCTTTGGGTCGTACTAAACGCGTAAAGCCTACTGCCTGGTGCTTCGAATATTTTGGCTTCGTCATTATACATTGCGAGCAACCGATTGCCAGTGATCTTCAATGAAACTATTCGTTAAGTTCTTTCATTTTCTAATTACTAAAAACTCAAATCTTAATAATTTATTATGCCATGATAATAAATTTTATTAAAAAGAGATTATCTTACCTATTCTCTTTTTTTTATGAAATTTATAATTACTGTGTAGTACTAGACTGCTCGTATATTCGTTGTATAGTTTATTACTTTCTATTACATTTTACGCTTTTAATTTCATCGGTAGGTGTTAAGTGACCTTCACTCATACTCAAACCTCAGGTGTAAGTGCTAAAAAATGCTTTTACTTTTTCCCATGGGGCAAAATTTCATTAGCCTCTTCACTTCTTCGCATCGAGCATTACCTTTTCACTGAACACAAGTTCTGCATTAGTACCTACTTCAATTATGTATTTTAGAGCCCAAATTTTAATTTTTAAAATCAAAATTCTGGTTGAATTATGCTGCCGCCATTTGTTTCACTTTCACAATTGACCATAACTGGTCTCTAAGTCGGATTGTTTTAATCTGCTGTTCGTAATAATGGGGGCTACATATTTACCACCAAGAAGTTTGAGACATTTCTTCTTCGTCGGTAAATTTTTAAAGCAATCGCGATCCGTTTCCCTATATATCCAGTGGGAAATATCCGTTAATTAATTACTTCGGCTGTTTTTTTCAGGATCTTTATATAGCGCCCCTAACTTACTTGAGGCCCTTATTACCAAATTTCACCATCTTCAGCGATTTTTACTTCTGTTTTTTCTAAAAGTTGCCAACGTTCAAAACTTCTAAAAACCTCCGTCCCGGCATGTGTTTACAGAAACACGGAGAGTTTCGTAATCCATAACTTCCATGACGCCAAATTGAGCCGCATTAAAAATTTCGAGGCTTACGGGGCTGCAAATGCTGCGCACAGAGGCGCATAACGGATAAGTTTCCACCCAAGCATTCTTGCCATTTCTAAAATTTAACTTTCCTGGCTATTGCCTAATTTTTTTCTCGTCACCACCAGCCATCTCTGCCCGTAAGGTCGTATTGTAACTAAGGCTACCTGCCCAAAAGAATTAATTTTTCTTAAGGTCCGTTAAATCTGATTCCTTTTGCGATTAAATTTTATCGTACACTTTTCTAATAATTCGGCGCGGAACAGCGGTCATCACATTCGGTTTTACTTCTTTTGCAATTCACTCAATTGATCAATAGGAGCAACTAAATACTCGCTTCCACAGTATTGTACAAGTAAATCACATGCGTTCATACACATGGACAAACGGGCAAAAGCTTAAATGATTTTGGAAATTGCCAGCTCTATCGGTTATTCTTTTAAAACCTCTAAAGCATTACTCACCAATTTAGAATGTGATAACATAACGGCCTTTGGGTCTTCCTGTGTTCCAGAAGTATAAATTAACGGTGGCTAAATCATTAGGTTTTACGGCTTTTTAGGTTTTCAGACATCAGTTTTGGTTAGCTGTGTCTTCCCCTAAAGCTAAAACTTCATTCCAATTCTTTTACAGTTCGTACTTCATCAAAAGACATATACGTCTTTCAGCGTGGTACCTGATCTTGATAGCTTTCCTTTTTGATATACTTCAATTACATGGAAACGAACGAGCAATACGTAGCCTGAATGATTCGTATTGTAAGCATAATCATCTTCACATATCGTGGATAAACAGGTACGTTTGGGCACCCTAATTGTAAACTCGCAATATCCATAATATGCCAGTTCTGTTCTGTTAACATAGACATTTATGGCAATTTTATCATTTGTTTTTACTCCAAGCGAAGTAGGGCTCTCTTCTGGCATGCTTTGTCAATATATCTTTTGTCATGGTGTAACCAATTTTCATTTATTTGTAGCAGAGCAACTTTGAGGTGATATTTTTCTATTGATACTAGGAAAATCGAAAAGGCGGTTTGTAATTCTGCATGGGTTATTCTGGATTGTCACTGCAAAATAAGAAAAAGGAGTATTTAAAATTGAGAATTTTGGTGATAAAAAATAGTAACGATTTTTTGAGCATTTTACGAAATCTGAATCACAAACAAAGACTACCTTAATTTCACTTAGCAGTCTTTGTTTTTTTAAGGCTTTAAAAAACATTTTTTAGATTGTTCTCAATCCACTTTCGTGCATTACAAGAAGCAGACCTAACAAGGTGAAATTCACATTTCTTCGGTAGGGGTTAGTGTGGCCCAGTTCCAAGGAATTAGTATCGTTCCAATATGAGCACTGGTTACCAAAATGTCGACCTGTTTTGTCACCATAAGCATAGGCCGTATTAAAAATCACTACCATTTGGGTTAGCTGTGATAGTTTTCATGCCACTTATTATCGCCACAACAGTATAGTCCGACTCTGAAGTGGTAAACTTAAATTTACTTCTCCGTGAGAAATCCAAAACTCCTAGTTTAGCGCCTTCTAAAGAGAACAGCATTACAGAATTATTTTTTTTTGGTAACAACTGAGTAAATTACTTTCGCTGCTTTAGGCAAATCATTATAGTCATTTTGCCAATGGGTATGGTGTTCTGGATGACCAAGTCTAATTTCCATAAATGACTGGCACCGGTTACGCAAATCCCCACAACGACTAACCCGTCGTCAGGGCCTGCGCAAGCACCTTCCCTTCAATGCGCTACTTCGCTTATTTCACTGATCATTTAAACACCCCTTGCCATCCTTGGCCTTCCAAAACATCCCTGAATTACGAAAACTCCGCACAACGGCGCCACATGCAACTTGAATATCTTCTAAGGAGTTTCACGACCCTGCAATAATCGGTCTGCCTGCTTACCATCCTCTTCTACACTCAAAGCCAGCAAGAACACCTGGGGCATTTGGCCTCTTCACCGTTCTGAACTTGCTTCCCTTTCTCCTAACAATTGCCTCCGCTCTTGCGTCCGGCTCGTTGAGAAGGAGCTATGCTGATTCCACCTTCACAACAGCATTAACTTCTGCCTCCACCTTCGACAACCTTCCGTGCCCGTAAACTTTCTCACCGAAGAAATACTGGCTAAAGTAATGCAAGATCTACCTTATTTAACTTTTTGTTTTCAATCTTAACTTTGCAAGCCGTTTGCAGTTTGTTGTTGTATATCTAATAATACGACCGTGTTTTAAACCACGTATCCGAAGTGTATTGGATGTTTAGCCATCTCCACTTCCATATTATGCGGAGCATTTAGGTTCTAAAGTACTTTCCCATCGCATGGAAATTCATCTTAAGCTTTGGCTAAAACTTTCTTCTTACCAGCCTTATCCTCCTTGGCTTGAAGACGATGCCTGGATTTTCTGAAAAAAAAGCAATTATTCGTGTCTACTCTCCTAAACTTGTCAGCTAATCTGCTCTAGTCAATATCAGCAAAACACATGTTCAAGTACGTGTGTTAATCCTCCAGAAGCTACATCAGTCCTGCTAAAATTTGCCCTTCTTTGATTAAGGTTTTGAATGTTTATTAAACGTATTTTTTACAAAAGCAGCATTGGTAACGTTGGTGATCCACCTATTTTATTTTTGGAATTTGGTCTAAAAGAAGACCACCTATTTTAGCATTTGAGTAGATTGATTATAACCGGAGCCGCCTTTTTTCTGCAATACAGGCGCGACCACTTTTAGTAATATCATTGGCAATTCCAGCGCTGAATGATGACAGTGCCCGGAGAAATGACATCGCCTCTTTATATTTTGTTTCTGGAAGTGATCCTTTCGTAGGTACGTTGATCCCTAAGGCAAATTGAAAAGTCAGACACCGCTTGCACAGCGCCTCGTTATAAACGTGCATTCTTCACTTCTTTTTACAAAGGCCACATTCCATTCGCAGACAAGAAACAGGTTTAACTCTTTCAAAGCGGTGCCCAAATAATATTCGTAAGCGGCTTCGTAATGCATTTTACTTACCAGCTGCGGCATTGATTAAAGCCGAATAGGCATGACCAATAGAGCGGTGAGCAATACCTTCTTTAACCTTTGTATCTAAAGCCATAACGCCCAAAATTGTTCAAAGGCTAGCTGAAGGGGCCCCTGCACATGCTTGTTGCGCTCTTTCCACCTACGCCAACGACTCTGACTTGTTGTAGCCTCTTTACACGCTACGCTTCGAATTGTAGTACCTGATCTAAATTACTCATGAAAAAACTCTAAGAATAACTCCGGATCATCGTAGTTTCTTTTTACGCTAATTCATTCATGACGGTTTCTCGGAGGCTACCAAACATATCTTCAAAGCTAAACCAATAGGTTTATTTCACTGATAGTCTTCGGATTCGAAGGTAAGCGATCACTTCCCCAGTTACTCACCACTTCGTACATAGGCGAACGTTCTCTATCGGCAATCGCTTCGTAGATCATATCTTTTTTACCAATCCACTAAGCCATTACGTTCTGTGGATTTCTGTTCCGATAATTTTTTTTGCAGAAAGTGTAGGATCACCGACAGGAGTTCGGTCTAATCTAATTGTCCCTCCTGTTTCCTATACCAATTCTGATTATGCCAAATTTAAGATGACCCACCAGCACATGATCATGTAGAACAATGCGTATTATATTCACTTTCTACCATGCCTCGTTACGCTGCATTGCAGCACGTTTTTTGCAATTTCAGAGGTTAGGGAGGCGTTGCACTGCGTTATTCAATAGCAGCACTAAATTCGCCTGTGTCTCACTCGAAACAGCTGCACCCCCATTCCGATTCGGTAGTTATGCCACGATTACAATTTTATCACCTGTTTGCGGTTTGTCTTTTATCGTTGTCTCTTGCTTTTCCTAGCCGTTGACCACCTGCTTGTCATAATGACTTGGTCATAAACGCTAACTGCGGTGGCTGAGGCTGGTCGAGTCTCAGCATGCTCAAAAGGAAACAGAACCAGAGCTTAGGTTGTCCAAATTTTTTCCAAATCAGAAGCTCCGTTCGAGGTGCTTTGTTAAGATATCTTGGCGTTTGCGCTATAACCATTCGCGAGTGGCATGCCGTTTTCCCAATTTGACGGACCTTTCTTCTAATCGCGATATGCGTATATAACCGCAGTTCGCTAAAGGAAGGGACCCTTTTCCACCTGCTATCGCTCTTCTAATTTCACCACGGCCCGGTAGCGCACCATTAAAGGCTCTACGGTCGTGGGGAGTTTGGCGTTTTCTAGCTTGTAAGGAAATCACCGATCAAATCTTGCTCTTGTGAAGTCGGGCTTATCAAAGGCAGTTTTGGTGCAAATGCACCACTTTAGCGACCTATTACAAAGGCCACCTTGTCTTTTATAGCAGATTACAATGCTATTCGGTGCTCTTGGGATGTTTTTTTGATGAAGTTTGAATACTGATCGATGGCATTCTTGACCATCAAAACAAAGTACTTGAATATTTTATGGGCAGTGTTCGATTTACTGGCCTAATCCGAAACCCTCTGATCTCTTGTGTTTCTACCTAATTTTTTGGCCAACGTTATTTTCAGATAATCAAATTTCATTGTTAAGCGCAACCTTCTTTGTGTTGGTATTGCGCAATTCATCAATTCAAGATTTTTTCTGGAGAATGCTACGCTAAAATAGCTCGTGATTTGAGGTTTCTTAATATTTTTGCAAACAACAACTAGGGTCCAAAGTTTTGAGTCAATCAGCGTTCGACAGACTATTCGAATTTCTCGAATATCTGATATCCTTCATACCCATATTTTGAGTAATTTCGTGCATTGGTGCTCCAGGTGTAATCATGGTGCTTCTCGGCAACAAAGGCGTCTAATGACCGCCTATTTATTTTAGCTTGGTTCCAAAAACCAGCTTATTTTTTGTTATTTTCTTCTGAAGTTCGTTTTTGGTTGTACCAGCAAAACTTTGTGTTGGTGTTTCCGCAAAAGTGAACTCATTTGCGCGTGTTGTTACACGTTTTTAAACAGGGCAAATTTACGACTTTTTTAAGTAATTCTTTTGGGGATAGGTGTACAGCTTGTTGGGTGATTGTTGTTACTGTAAAATAGGATGTTTTATTTCTCGTTCCAACTTTCTCCAACAACACCATTTATAAACCATCATAGCCACTTTCAGCAGCAGTAACTTTGTTTTTTTCTCTTTAGTATCTAAAATTGCCCCTTCCGGCGAAGGCCAAAAATGATTTTACTTGATTGTTATGTTCCTTGGTAGAATAGAACCGGTGAGCATAGAACCATGTTTACCTTCTGGCTTTGCATTCTGCCTATACTGCGGAAAATTTCTTGTTGTGGCTTTTATTTGCTCTAATTCACGGTCGTTTTAATTCCATTCGCATTCAGGGTCTGCGCTAAAACACCTAATCCGGTACAAGGCGCATCAATTAAATACATCTGCTTTTTCGGCTATTTTTTGAACTTGGGAGATCTTGACCGGGTTCATATTAAAAGCCCGTTACGTTGGCTCTCGTTTCAGTTCTTTATTGTGTTTTCGTATACTCCATAGCAATTCAATTTGCCTTTATTTTCCATAGGGCGCAATATGGGCATGGTTTTCCCCAGCACCAGCGCAGTTCAATACCCGTTGCCCTGGTTGCTACATCTAAAAGGCTCACTCTTCACTTGAGATGCAAGCGTCTTGCAACTTCGAAGAATCCATTTTTGAAGGGCTTCGCTCGTAAAAACGTTCGCGTTCTGCTGCTTAAGGGCACGGCTCCCTTTAATCGGTTCACGTCGATTTCCTTCTCTAGAAGCTCCTTGTCGTTAAGGCTTCTGATGTTTTTCAGGTATTGGACCCGCTTAAAATTACTCTCTGCCTGTCTGTTTTAGCGATTTCAACTCCTTTGCCAACGTTTTTTCTCCTAAAGATTTTTTCAGCCTAATCATCGATCCAATCAGGGATAGATTCTTAAACTTCTCTAATTTTGACAGTTCAACTACAAAAGCGCCCTTTCTATTTCTACGTTCTGGAAACTGGCCTCATTTGCTTCAATAGAGAACTCAATACCTCTTAAACTCCCAAAACCGCAAATATCGAAATAATTAGGACGGACTAAATGGTGCTTTTACTTCTGCAATTTCGGTATATCTAACGTTTTGTAACGTACAATTTACATAGGTAGTCTCAGCGATAAACCTCTATCACGCCCCATCGTTTATATATTTCATAACTTTTGAACTACTTCTATCGGCATTATTTTCTCCTTCATTAAAAATTACGGTTAAGGCATCACCACGGCAATACCAAATTCTATGGTTGCATTGTTTGTATTTTATAAATTTAAGGCTGCACGTAACTTGTTTTAGAACCTTCCTTTTATTTTTGATCAAATAATATATATGCCAGAAGTCTAAGTCGAAAGTCAATGTCTATAGGTCGAAAGTCAATGTCTATAGCTTTCGAACATTTATTAGTGACTTTTGTTATTTCGCATGGCTCAACACACTAAAAATTCAACTCAAAATGATATGTTACTACTCGTAGTTTTTTCATAGGTCTCATTTTCTTGTTTCAAGAGAAGCAAATGGCTATTTAGTCTCTGTAGTGCTACGAAACCATTCTACGGAGATTCTTTAAGTATTAGGGCAATTGAAATTTAGGTGAAAGCTTGGCTTTTTCAGCGAATTAAGGGTCTATAGGAATCTATGGATTAGCGAAACGGAAAGTTTTTACAAACCAGCAGCTTCGATTCTTTCTACCGAGTATTAGCGGCGTATAGCGACACACTTCGAAAGATGTGTTTTGTTACGTCTGTGCGAATCCTGCTTTGTGCTATAAACGGGCGATGCAGGAGAATTTGAATTGGGTATAAAGAGTGTGTGCCGTTTTTATTGGCGATGACTTTTTGGATGATCAAGAGTGAATTGCTATTTGGTGACGCATGGAAGGTTGTTTGTCGGTCTATCATCACTTATAATGGTCGGACAAACTTTGGACAGGTTCTTGTTTCGAATTTGGCTGCTGCGCAATAGAGAGTGAAGGGGCTTTCGTGCGACTAATACGGAATATTAAAAACATAGGCAATAAAACTTGGTGGCTACCCAAAGCACGTGTTTTTTACTCTGCAGATAAGGGAACAAAACTGGGAAGGCTTATACAAACACCCGTTATGCATGATTTGAGGCCATCAAGGTTATTTCCAGTATTGATCTTTTATGATTGGAGCCAGATCGGTTTTGCGACTTGGTGGTGTTATACCAGCCAGAAGAAAACGCAAAGAATAAGAGCCATTGCTGATGGCTGGAGCTAAACATGGAAATTGGTAGCCGATGGCACTGCCACCTTCTATAAAAGTGTGTTCATTATGTGCTAATTCAGACGGAAAGGCTTAAATTTGCCATCGGATTTTACAGGAATAGTTACTCTAAAGATAGGCACTTGGAGTGAATTATCAAAGGCAGCTTTTATTCCCTTCGATTTAATGATTCGTCGCCTACGCCGCAGGAAAATGAATTGCTAAACTCGCGTTTCAATAGGGTGAATCGGTCTCAGGGTACTTTTTCTATTTTTTCGTGGCTATACGAATAGCTGTCTTAACTCCTTAGGAACGCAATAGTAAACTGTTTGTTCTTTGCGCTTATACCTTATTACCTTACCATAGTTTTCTATATTTTTATTTTGTCGGCTTCGTGCAGATTACTTTATCTAAGTGTTGCGCTTCTTTTTCAGATAGCTTATCGAGGCATCATTATTTTAAGATTGACATTTCCACATATTCTTTTTGGCGCATTTGTTTTTTCGGCTTGCTAATCGTTATGATTGGCAAAAACCTTGTGCTTCTTGAGACGATAAATTTAATTTTTCGGTTAAAATGCAATTTTGTGTTTTTATTTTATCTTATTCTAGCGTCACGGTTGGCCATAAAAATAAGCATTGTAATAGAAGTTAGGTAGTATTTTTTTAATTATTCATTGGGATCAAAATTTATTCTTCAAAGTGTCCCGTACTTATTATCTATATATCGAATAATCTGATAACGGCTATCTAACAAACATGATGTTTTTTCTTTTTTGTAGTGTTATTTTTTTTGCGTGGTCCTATTTTTCTTTTCATTCTTTAATTGTGCGTCGATATGTTTTATCTTTCATCATAGGGTACATTTCAGCAGTTCGTATTACTTAAAATTATCGCTTATGTCTTCAATAGCTTTCAAATCGAAATCGGAATCATCAAGTATTTCGCACAGTAGTGTTGTAAGTTAAGGACCGATAGAAAAATAGTAGCACAGCGCGCCAGCAGCAGCATAGTAATATTTTTTTGTTGGGTTAAGCTGTATAACTTTTGGTGGCAGGCGATTATTTTAGTTTTCAATGTACGAACAACGAGTCAATAATAAGCTTCTGGACGTTAAAGCCCTTCGCGCTTAGTTACAACGTGCGTTTCTCTGAGTTTTAGCCATTACTATGGGTAAAATCTCAAAAGTAGTCTTCAGGTTTTTTAATCCGTTTAGTTTTTTATTCATATTTATTAAGACTATCAATGTTGTTAAAAGGTTTATTCGCGATTAAAGCTTTAATTTTTTTACTGCTAAAATGGTATTGAGCCTTTAATGCGCCACAGAAGTTTCAGAAGAATTTCGAACTTTCTTCATATTCTTAATTCATCAAGAAACTTCATATTTAATACTTAATTTTTGTTTTTGGCAGGGTTAGCAAGGGCTTTTTGGAGCTGTAACTGTTATAAAAATCACCTTCAAAAATAAAACATCACTTTCTAACTTTTCAATCATTTTGTTTGCTTTTTCTGCACCTTCCATGTCATTGTTGCCTAATTTTCTAGTTTTTTTCTTTAATAAAACTTTTAAGGTTCGTTGGTG
>Ga0163217_1103726_pt1 | contig 11650 bp, 2 predicted proteins | sample SynspAceP_FD_185933 | JGI IMG/M metagenome (GOLD analysis project Ga0163217, IMG submission 185933) | Saline lake microbial communities from Ace Lake in Antarctica - Synechococcus sp. Ace-P (PacBio error correction) | ecosystem: Environmental > Aquatic > Non-marine Saline and Alkaline > Saline ... | reverse complement strand
GGTACGTTCTGACCGACGTAATAAAAGGCATTTTTACCAGGAAAAAACCTTGACAGGGGTTATATAGAATTAGGAATATGCACGGGGTCATTTTACGGGGGCTTCAGGTGGTACGTACTACGATGGCGATAAGTTTCCAAAAGAATTTTTGGTAATCTTCACAGGCGATGTTGCAGGCAACTTGGTGCACGGGATATTCTTTCCGATTTGTGATAGTTATACCCTTTATATTGGTAGCAAAGCAAGGCGAGAAAGGAGAAAAAGATAAAGAATTATGGCCACTACGGATTCGTGGTTTCAGGCCTGCAAATTTTTTCAGTAGGCCCAGATGGTTATAATTATTATGGATATGTACCGGCAGCATATTGAAACCCCAATGTCTTATCCCTGAAGACCTTTTTACAAGAGCCATGACTGCGACGCCGGGTGAATGAATACGGGCGTATTTACAGAATAGTACCCTGTTGGATGACGGTGCCATACAAGCCGGTGGAACCCAATCTTTACCAAAAGGCGTCTTCTTCCGAACTGGTTAAGGGCATATGCAGCATTGAAAATCGATCTGGTGAACTCTAACAGCTCAAAGGCTTCTATTCGGGAGCGCCAGGAATAAAAGTGTGTTACAAGAGGTAAAGCACTATTGTTTTCCCAAAAAGTAAAAAACCAAGATTTCAGATTACATGCCTTATATGTTTAAAGGAATGCATGCTCTGGATTGCAGCTACTGTTGAAAGGATTGGCAATTGAAAGATCCTTCAGCAGGAGTTCGAAGTAAAATGCTGCGATCCTTGCCCCGAACGCTTTCCTGTTGTTTATCCCAGTTGGAAGAAATGATGAACGACTCTTTCAGATTTCAGAGGTCGCATTCCAAGCTTACTCTTAGTTATAGTGGTCAATTTAAAGATACACGGTGATACCCGCTCTGGGTGCAAAAAGCGTTAGTACTGGCATGGACAAAGGTTCCATGGTTCAGGACAGGCAAGTATTGAGCCAGAGCTGGATCAGGTATTGACCTTTTTAAAATCCTTGAGAAAATTCTTTTTAAGACTCCTCATCGTGGAAGAAAATTTATTGAAACTATGTTCCTATAGTAATTGGCTCGTAATGATTAAAAGTCAGGTTTTTGGTTTAATTCAGAGTATCCTAGATCAACCTTTCGCTATCTATTCAGCTAGCTTGGCAGTCGGCAGGGAATTAAGGATTGCTCGAAGGAATTGGAAAACGGAAGGCTTTGAGATTACCATTAAAAGGCAAAATTAAAAAACCATTGGATCAGAAGCAGAAAGCAATGCAGCTAAAGGCATTCGAGATTTAAAAAAAATGTTAATTGAGATATAAATAGTTCCTTCTAGCCAGATGAATGCGGTCTTTACGGCATTTAAAGAAATTAGTTATTAACAAAATTAAGGGGTTTTCCATGAAAGATGACGCCAAACAGTTGTTTATTATCGTTTCAAATTATATCCATTAAAAAACATTTTAAAAATGAGAAATAAAGGGACTATTCCAGAAGGAAAATTTATAATTTAAATGTTTTTAAGACAGGGAGTTTTGTTTTTAGGGGGCGTCCTCTTTCTTACTGTTCGCTGGTAACAAATTGAATCTTCCAGTAATGAAAGTCGAGTAACAAGATACAAAGCACTCAGAAGACCCTTGCTAAAGACCTAATTGTGTAAGTGAGGGGGAAATTTAAAAAAGCGCAAAGCTTAGGATATGTAAAACATCTGCGTCCTTAATAGGTTCTTGTGGTAAATTGTGCTCTATTTTCCTCCGAAGTCAAATGAAGAATGATGGGAGGTGCATCCTTCTTTTAACAGGCCCGTATATGTCGAGGGTTTACTGTATTCAATGGGCGGCCATTACTACATAATTTGAAAAAAATAAGGAAAAAAATAGAAAATGTTTTAAACCACCCCCCATTAATTGGTTCTTATGTCAAAAATCAAAAAAAGGATTTTCCCGTCGTGAATTTAATAGCATGGGTACTAGTTTGTTCGCGGCTGGCATTCTTTAAACTAAATGCGTTTACGATATTTCAAGCATCAAAAAAGAACCAATAATCGACATCATCAGCACACTCATTATGTGCAAGTACGGGCATGGAAAAACTACTTTTGCACATCAAAGAGCAATCGGCGTTACTACCAAAACTATCTTATTGCATCAGGTTCGTCCGGTTAATTCGCCATCACTTCATTCAGGGCATAGCTGGCTTGCAAGCTGAAGCTGGCGGAAATGGCAGAATGTTTACTTATTTTTGCCAAGACAACCATAAGAGTGAATCCGTTTTGGTGCTGTTTCGGCTGTTCCCAGAGGATGAAAGATGGACTTTAATTTGAGTATTTGAAAAAATATTTAAAAATTTGGGAGGGTGTTATTGGTGAATTAAAATTTGGCGTTACCTGTGGATTCGCCCGAGATGCAAAAATTTACCAAACTGGCACAAACACTTATAAATGTGACGGTACTAATTGCATTGGCAGCCATGAAAATGTATAATTTATGGTTCTGAAGGATTATAAAATGTTTGGATTAATATCCTTAAAGTAAATTTCTTTAGGTCATGCGCAAACTGGTTGGCTAATATTGACAAATAATATACAAGATCAATCTATCCTTTATCCTAAAAAAAACCTGTTAAACCCCAGGGAGGATTACCCGACCGTTATTCTTAGTGATTATCCCGAACATGTTATGGCGATCTTTCTTTGCCGGGCTTCAGGTCTTAATGCCCTTAAAAAGGGATTGAAGACCATGCGAAAGCTTTTTGAAAGACCACCAGGACAAATTATTATATGGGAAGTGATTTGTGCAGACCCAACAGGCTCTGATCCAGGAAAGTTGTTCGGCACCCTGGATATTGCTGAGTCCGAAGACTAGTTATCAAACCAACCGAACGTAAAATATTATATGGGAAATGCTAAGAAATTATTTCGTCTTTAATATTCTATTTCTTCTTCATTTGACTTGTCGTTTCATATAAGACCTTAGTTTTAATAAAATCTTACTAATAGTCCGATCTGTCTACGCTCCTTAAATCTCGAGATATCAAAGACTAAGAATAGTCAAAGAATTTTGGAAATTAATCTGTTTAGCTTCACCGCCAAAAGGGCACTCTATATTTATTCCAAATTTCAAACGTCTTCAAGGGTTTAAGCTAGTAGCAAATCTATTTTTCCGAGAACGACAGCATTTTCCATGTAATTGAGATGCTCATTTATACCAACGAATATTACGAGGTGTGAAAATCTTGATTTTAAAATTCCAATCTAGTTATTGGACCTTTGTACAGATTATGCATTGAAAAATATAAATAGGGAGTATTCGGGCAATTTTGCTTGACCATATTTAATTGATGTTCAATTGATATCGAATTGCCCTGAAATAAGCATTGTTCAAATTCAATTATTTTCCTCTGCCTTGGATTGATATCCTTGGCTTGATTCAAAATGTTTAAGAGAAAGTCCAAAGAGCATATTTATATCATTATGCACCAATCACTGAGCACCCATATCCAAATACCCTATTATTTTCTGCAGCTGTAATGGGATCAATGGTATTAGCACTAATTTGTTCCTGTAAAGATGTTAATTTGATTCCTGAAGACGAGATGTTAAAATCGTACCTAATAGTTGCTATAGGCTGCCGTTATTGCCAGGATATGGATCCAATCGTTTTTTCAAAAAACCATTTGGTACATTATAAAACTCAAGGCAGCCGAAGTATAGTTAAATCCAGAGTTCATTAAGGTTATTATTAAACAAATCCACACCCAATTTGAAAATTTATATTCTTCCAAGGCTGTTGAGCCCAAAGGCGTATTTATTATTTGTTGTGATTGTGCCTCCATGATTTTGACTAGCAAATTCTGCCATTACCCCTTATTCTTGGTTCTTGTCCTTAAAGGCATGAAAACTAGGGTTCAATGATGCAGGTAACCTTACTAAGGTTATGTACGATTTTCTTGTGCACTGGCCCCACGAAATCCCCCCACGAAATTTAGAATTAGAAGGAGGAATATTTGATTTAGTTTTTCATTCTCTAGCGTAATATTTGCAGCTTCGCCGGTGTTTGGTTATTGTTTATTGTCTTTTGGTTGGTTCCTAAAATAAATATCGGGAAAAGACTTATTTTTGTATAGGTTTACCAGAACTTGTAATTACCGTTCCATCCCCAATTTAACGGCATACCCGTCGTTAGTCATGGGGCTACACTATATATTAGGCCCCCTACATATCCATAAAAATTTTAAAGGATCTAAATGAGGCCATTCAGTGAATTCTCCCTTGGGAAAAATCATTTATACCCTATTCAGCATTTTCGGTGAGGAAACATTTAGGAACATACATCATAACCGTTTACCAATCTGTAGGGCTTTGTTCTTTACGGTCTTTGCTACAAACCCTGTTCATTAAATAACGTTAGCGTGTGTAATGAAAATACCCGGGGTAGCTATAGTTATGCGTAGTCATAATACGTCCGCATTCTGGATCCACTTAATTATTAGGACTTCCATCTCCAAAAATCCATGAAAGCATTGCCATAACCCGTGTTTCACTGTCTATTACTGAATCGAATCTCTTCCTTTGGCCATTTTAGTTAACCTGTAATTTCATTACTCGTCCGAGGTTAAGCTGATAATTGGATCTGTTGACACCAGAACTAATTGGCATCGTTATTCCACACCCTTGATCATTGACCACGTTAACGAAGCGTCTGCCAATGGATTTCCAATTTGTTACGGTATTAGTATTTGTACCTGTTTTAAAGAAGGTAACAAAGTGCATTTTTTCATATAAAAAGCTAAAGATCGCCCGGCTGGCTGATTAAAGACCGAAACCGAAATACTGCCAGGATTACCCAAAGCATAGGATTCATCAAATATGGTCCATCAAGAAGTTGCAATGATTGCGTTTTGTTTGATCGTGATAATTTCTCGATAATTAGTAGCTGGATCCGCATTGGAACAGCCGTTTATATTACTTGTAATGTCAGGTCTCAATCTACCTTCTTTCCAAGCCACTCAACTGGGTTATGTTTTGGCGAAAGGAGTAAATACTGGGTCGGGATGTTAGCTGTACCTGCCGCGTTTCTTTTTCCAAGTAAATGAATATGGTCTTAGACACCACTACTTAATGGAAATAGCTCCATCATTTGTAGCTCCACAACTTACTTGGAGTTATTGTCTTGTTCACAACTATTGGGGGTATTAGGTGGATTAAGGTAAATTCTATTTCTGAGAGGAAACAGTCATACTTGTCGGAATCGTTAACAATATGAACCTGCAACGCATCAAAACTGGTTGATGTCCTGTGCACAAAATTGTTGGGACCTCTTTCCAATTCGTAAAAATTTAATACGGGTTGTTTACTTCCCCATCACCAAAAAAGTTTTCCTCTTGAAATCTCAAATTTGGTTATTCAAGCTGAAGCGTAATGCTAATCTCACAGAAGAATGGTATAAAGATTTGAACCGGTATAATCCATTGGCTCATAACTCTCCATTGGTAAACGTTTGTACACGCATGTTGGCATCGGTTACCTCAATTTACATACTGTTTGTTGGAAAGTGCGCTTAATAGTGGTTTTGCGTACTACTAAAAATTACGGGTTCCTGCTATCACGAGAATACTGGAAAGGTGATGTACCTCCCTGCACCCTAAAGGTAAAATTCCCGTCCCGGGTGTTTGCATTCAACACAAATGCGTTTTCCGGGTATACTTTTTTTGCGCTTAACTACGGTAGGAGCAGTTATTATAAATTGTTCTGTCTAAACTGTACAAGGGGCGTATTTGATCACTATGGTTGTCTATTATAACCACTTCATAGCTTCCTCCTCCCAAATGGTAAGACTAGTATATTTGGTAGAGTAACTTGTTCGTTTTTTGAACCGTTTATCTGCAAACTGACTACTTGGATCAGAGCTTATCTGTATACTTATTTCAGCATTGGCGGTTCTCCGGCACATTTAGTAGTTGGCGTGGTCACCTGAACGATGCTTATTTCTTAGTACTGCTTTTTTGAGCTACATTTGCTGTGTATGTTGTTGGAACATCAATTTGGTCCGGTTACAGAAAAGTACGATTACCCCAGGAGCCAAATTGTATGTTTTGCGTTGAATAGTTGGCATTGTTTGGTCTTTGCTGCCCAACTAAAAAATTATAGGGAGGTAACCACCTGTTACTTGTGAGCTCCAATGTTTAAACTAATACTTCCATCATTTTTGACCAAAACAGGTGCATTTCTACTACTACCGAAGCCTGATTAAATTGTAGACCCAAAGGAAGGTTTACATGGTTGTGATTCCGATTATTGCACAAGAGGCATCCTTAATACTAACGTTATTTAGGTAGCCCCACGGTTAAATTAGTATAGGTAATATTTGGATTTGTTGGAAGTTTCGCACCCAAAGTTCGTACCATTTGGCCTTGTTAAGCGTATAGGTAAAAGGTTTGCAAACCTCCAGTTGCTAGTAGCCGAAATGGCCGTATTACAGGCTGTCTCATAGTCCAATGGTCAAATACCTCTTGGTTTCCATTTACAGTATGGTGATGATGTTGCTGCCGCAGAATTCATTATACACCGTTTTAATTGGTAGGACTCCCGCTGTTAAGTGCTATACTTCAATTGGATGCCGTAAAGCTGTTATCCCCAATTTTTAGACCATACATAGGTATTGGTACAGAATTGCGACTGGTTATTACGTTGGATGAACTGACATTGGGTCAGTTCCTGTGCTAACGTAGCGGTAAAATCCATTCCGGCAATTTTTGCTGTTTAATTATAATCTCATTGAAATTGGTCGAGGCTATTACAGAGCTTAGGTTAGGTTCCTGGTTGCCGTTTTGTTAATTTTTGGGCAAGCGCAAGCGGCCACTTCATTGTTATCTCTGTGGTAAATTAGCAGGGACGTTTCAAGGTAACTTGATGCTCATTTAGGACCTACTATCAATGATTATACTAACTTATTGTTATTTGTTGGAGTTCCCAAGAAAAGGGGATATGGTATTATTTGTTTTTTGGCCGTATTACCCTTTCCTGAATTCTCCGTTGGGTTATAACAATACTTACCGTCATTGCCTCCATTACAACTTACCATTGTGATATCATTGTTGATAATGGCATCGTTATTAATTATTGGGATTAAGTATTACCGTTTACTATTTTTTGGCGACGATTCAATCCACTACAACGCCACTCCATTTGATTAGGTACTAGTAACACTCTTTTGAATAGGTTGAAGTAGTCAATGTATTTTGGTGGTGTATAATTTCTTTGTTTGGCCCCCAGATATTACAAGTGTAATTTGATTATTCTGGTGCAGAACCACCATTTGTAGGTCAAGTTTCCTACTCCTGTTAGCGGACCGTCAAGTTCCACAATATCAGTGGCTGACCTCCTCAGCTAACGAGTGATATGTCCGTTATGAGTTACCAGCATAAACGGAATTGAGTGTTACTTTTACTGTGGTTCCGATTGTTCTACCACACAGTTTGATCTTACTCAAAGAAGTTCTAGTAATAGACCTCTTGTAAAAACATTCGTCGCCCGTGGGCATCGGTGGTGCGTATAAGAAGCAGAACATTACCACTACAATATCTGTCCAAGTGGGTGCCAATTTGGAGAAGAAAATCCGATTTATAGGTTTTGATCTACAAAAGTGCTACTACCCGTTTTCGTTAATGCAAAGCCGGTACAACCCTCTTCAAAAATGGTTTGATCGCTAGTCAATGTTCTGGCATAGGTTTTCTGTAACCTGCACCAATACCGGTATTGCTATCTTCCAGAACATAACCACATTGTTAAAGTGGAGGATGTAGTCCTTCTTAAATAGGTCGTTGGAAAATTACCCGCCTGTGGGTCATTAACTACTGATTGACCGCTCCGTTAATTATTCCCAGTTGCTGATTATCCACAGAAGAGGTACCCAACTGATATTTTAACACCCCATCGGCCGTACCATTAACAGTATTGCCCAATATTTCGCGAGGGTATCATATCCGTAACATATTTTTTTGATCTCCTGAAATGGTGCCTTCCGTCTACATCATTAACAAATAATTCTAAAAATTACTTTCTTGGTATGGTTCCGCAAACAAAAATGTCCACAGTTAGGCTTTGTAATCCCTGCGTACCATTTTTATCGCTTTGTCAAAGCCGTGCAGGGGAATAGGTAGGGTGGTTGCACCTGTTATAAGGTTAAATGCTTAAGTCCATCATATTGAATCGTAACCATTGAAAAGTTAAATTATGGAAGTCCTTCTATAGCATAGGGTTTCCTAGCGTAGGGGCCATGGAATTATAACAAATAGTCATAGGCAGTTTCCTAGATTTTTGGGCCTGGGCACCAAGACTACAACTGGATTGCTATCCACTTTTACCATTCCACTCCGGAAATATCGGTGCTAGTAGTAGTTCTAATGTAAGTGTTTCGTAAATGTTTTAGGTTGGCCGGTGGATTCGTAGCTTGATTCAGTTGGCACCCAGATCAATGCCCCGTTGGCATTTACCATTGATAGGTTAATGTTTGCCGGTTGAAGGGTCAGTTCTTGAATTATGCTAGGGTCAAATTTCCTTCGCATATAACTTCTTCCATTGGTTCCATTTTGTGCCGTTAGGCATTTTGTTGTTCCAATGGTTCTCCCGTGCATCGCCTCCATTGATTATTTCCAAAAACTTACTGGTCACACTACATTGAACACCATTTAAGGTTTGAGGTACTTATTCTGTTCTATAGTAAATATCCTGCTGAAAACTGGTGGATCAAATGAACCGAGGTAATAGCTCCGAAATATCGTTAAAAGTGATTGTTGTCAATTGGAAATTCTGCCATTGATAGGTTAAAGTTCCTGAGGCAATCAAATTGAAAAGGTTTGGTGTTAAAAGGTTGCAGGGTCTCCCGAATTTACCAAACTTCCGTACTTCCAGCTGCCCCAGAAGAAAAGGTGATGTTACTGGTTAGGTGCATTTGTCAAATTTATTTACATGACACTATTACCGGTTGTGTTATTACTTCACAAGTGTACTTTGCCAAGGTAGCTGTGGCCTTCTTCTTGAAATAGGTTTGCCAATTCACTTGGTGTTGACAGGTGTATAGGTAGGAACTGATTCTGGCACCTGCAATATCGGACAAGTAGTACCAATCTGGCGAATTTTGTCCAAGTTATAACTTATTGGTCCATTAGAAAGTGCGTTGCCGTACTTGTAATTGGTGTGGAATATTGCTTGACCCACATACCGTTTGTGTTGGAAATTGTTCCTTCGAAAGTGAGATTAAAGTCACCAATGTAGTGAATGACGCTTAAGGTTCTCTTTACTGGTAGAAGTTACATTTCTTCTAAAATAAGTAGATGTTGCCAATCCGAGGAAAAGTTTAATCCTCTCCAGTTTCTCCTGGATTATTACAGTGTAGATTTACATTATCAGTGAAGAATACCACTGAAAATCACACCCCTACCCCTGCAGCTTTGTACCGTTGTAACAGTTAAATATTGTTGATGGATGTTTCGATCTTCGCCATACCGCTTGGTCCGCAGATCCCTCGCCACGGCAATTGTGCTGCTTTACAATTTATGCGTCAACACTCAGTTGGTATAAGTGGAGCAAAACCCTTTAGCGTGTTCAGTGTTAGTGGTATTCCAAAGGTCTGTCTAAACTTTGGGTGGATACTGCAAGTACTCCGTGGAGTTTAAGTAGCAGCGCTGTTGCAGAGGCTCCTATACATTCTCAGTTTACACCGTTGTCCGTTGTATCTGAATTCCAGGCAATAAGTTATTATTTCCTGGCGGGTGAGTGTTGGATTACATTTACCATATGTTAGTACTTGTGTGGCCTGGTTCCGAGCACTAAACATTCTTTGTATTATTAGTCCGCAATTACGCCGCGGTATTCTCGGAAGGGTAGTTTTACAAAAAACAGTTGCTCTCTCAGTCTGAATTCGGCCTAATCATGATGGATATTTATTGGTAATGTATCCTTCTATGTATGTGTTAGCTGACCGTTGGAGCAACCGCAAAGCTATAGTTAGGCATGTCTTGGTTTTCCCCATTGTATACTTTGGTAAAATTACCTGGTAGTTCCAGTTGCCCCCCATTGACTAGGTTATGTTTTGGTGCCAGCAGCCGTACGCCGCTAACGGATATGGAATTGGGATTTTCACCTTGAACACAAATAGTTTGATTGTAGCTTGGTTGTTCCGCTCATTTAATATTGAACTTAGAACTTGCGTAAGATTACTATCATTGCGTAATCTGACACAGAGACTATACCCGTTTAATAGTATACTATCTTTGTCTCGTAAAGGTAGTTCAGATTGAAGGTAAGGGCAGTTGGCTGGTATTCCGCATTGTTGTCTCCGGAAAATTGTAGTCAGTCCAAGAACTTCCGTTAAATCGTTTCACCCATTATAGGAAATACTTCCTGAACAGTTGCATTGGTGTCAGATGTAATTGTGTTGGGGCGGCAGTTTGTAACACACGTTTCGTGTTCCTGCTAATACTTCCACTCCCAAAATTGGATTATAAGTAATTGTAGCTACAACTAACTAATTACTCTTGGCAGCTTTGCACCTGAAACAGGTGGGTAAACCAACTCGGTAAATTCTTGGAAATTGCCTCTGGATTTAGGTTATTAACTTGCGTTATTTAGAAGTTTTTATGCTAAGGGAGCCTCCACTTATATTTGCCCAGTTATCTTCCATATATATTTTTTGCATTATTTGATAGGCTTTCCATTGTTCTTCCCCATTTATTTATAGTTAATAATTGAAGATCACTTAACGCCCACAGATTATTCTGATCAAGTACCACCTAAAACGCAGACATTTTACTATACTGCCGAGACAGCAAACGTGTTTCCTTTAAAACAGCTAAAGGCCCGTTAGGACGTTGGTAACTCTTCTTTTAAACGAGTACAAGGCGGTAGGTAAGGAATTATTTTTGTGCTCCGGAATTAGGGCCCAGGGCCAGAAATCGTTTTTATTATACTCATTTGATAGGTTTGTGGTATCCCTACAGCCAACATCCCCAGATGTACTCAATTGTTTGGGGTGTTGTAGCACAAACATTTTGGACCGCGTTCCATTTCGGTTTAATACTGCCTTGCATATATTTCATTTTTACTGTTAATGGTTGCCGGGGTACTGATTCTGTTGTACATGACTCCACCGTTATAACGGTTAAAGGAGGTTTAATCTGTCTGTATCTGCTATAAATCCATAATTTATAGGGAAAGTGGACTCTGTTAACATAGGGTTTTTCAACGTTTGTTGGAAATTTGGCAATGGGCCTGTCCAGTTTCCGTTTACATTCCTTTTCCCATACAAAAGTTTCTGGTTTTGGTCTATATTGGATCCAGTGTAACTTATATTCCTGACGTCATTAATGTGCGCATAGTTGTTTGTTCTACCCACTTTACCTCCATTTTAATGGAGTGAAAAAACGGAGCCAAATTATGCGGCATCTACAAATGCATTATTTTTATTGGCGATTCCCATTTAAAATATAGTTTTCAACATTTACGTTGTAGTTGTAGCGCCGGAAATTTGAGTTGAATTCTAATATTTTCGAGATAGTATAAATTCCTTGGAAGGTAATTGGGCGGCAACCGTAAGTGTTACTTGGCTAACCTAGAAGCCGTATTTCCGGATCGGA
>Ga0163217_1076600_pt1 | contig 11650 bp, 5 predicted proteins | sample SynspAceP_FD_185933 | JGI IMG/M metagenome (GOLD analysis project Ga0163217, IMG submission 185933) | Saline lake microbial communities from Ace Lake in Antarctica - Synechococcus sp. Ace-P (PacBio error correction) | ecosystem: Environmental > Aquatic > Non-marine Saline and Alkaline > Saline ... | reverse complement strand
TTTAGCAATCCCAAAACTTTCATCCTTGACACCTTAACCAATTTTTTGAATTAAGATTTCTGAGGACACGTTATTCAAACTTCTGATTTGTGGAGTTTTTTGGGCTTCTCCTTACGCTATCTCAATTAGCCTTTCTGATTTTCAATCGAGCTTATTTCCCGCAAGACCATTTTCAATGTACCGTAGTCAAGTTTTTCCCGAAAATGTTCCCGAAGTGCTTGGACAACTTTTAGACGCCAACTGGGATTTGATCTCTGAAATAATTCCTCAGGCACAACGATAACCACGCAAAGGGCGAATCCCAAGTCAAGTACTCGGTATTAACCCACCGTTGCCAGCGACAATTTGGTTTCCATTCAAATACTGTTCAGCGAAATAAGGAGTCTTGGAATCCTTTTGCGCTTTGGTTTGGCCGCACCGAGGTTTTTCTTCCGACCTGTTTTTGACTGATGGTTGCATTTTTTTCTGCCGGCTTTCTCTTTTGCTTTTCGCAATAAACTGCATGCCGGACGTGCCAAAACCTCCTGATCAGCTCTTCCATTTTACCGGCATATCGCCGTTCAAAATCGCCTTTGACCATTCGAGCAACTTTACTTGATCTCCAAAGTATTTTCGAATGAGCATCCTTCCAGCCAATTCCAATCCCTCTTTGGTACTTTTTGGTTTAGAAAAAATTTTCTCTACTTGGACTTCTCAAGCCAATACTTGCTGAATCTGATTGGCAATAATCTCCCGATAAATATTGACCCTACCCTTACTAGCGCTCTTGAAGTTTGACTGATTACCTTGGTGAAAACCAAGACCAAAAGTTGTCTTCGCGAAACGACTCGCGTGATAATGGGTCTCCCTCATTTCCCAGACAATAGTATAATACTTCTTAATATAGTATGTATATATTATTCCGGTGCGTTGTGTATATTCTGTCTCTCCAAGAAGCTTATACCTATTAGTTCATCTGACATTGATTCTATAGATATATATAACAATTTCTTCTGAATACTGAGGAATAAATTAAGAGAATACATCAGAGAAGATATGACATCGATGACCTGTGTCGCTGACGTCGATTGCCTCAGCGAGTTTGGTTTTTTTAGCTCCAATCGAAAAAGTTCAACCACTCTGTCTATGGTAATTGAAGTTCTGCGCGAGGAGAGTGTAATATGAAGGAGAATACGAAGTGTATATAATATCGATCTGAAAAGCACGTAATATAATATACTGCGGCGAGAGCGCGACGATGTGAGAAGCGTTGCGCGAAGCGATTAGCTGACCTACATTCAATAATCGCACTGATTCAAAAAGTTAAAGCCTTGGCTTTGGATAAGAGCGTGTTGATGCGCGCGAGGAGCCGACAATTTGATGGGAATTGGGAAAAACGTTACACCCGACTTCTTCGCCAGCTCCTTGGTCTGTATTAATAATGTAACTTCTTATTTTCCAATCGCTCTTGCGCAGCTGGGAAATTCTTGTTTCTGAAGTCCCTGCAATTCGTACAATACATCCGTCTTAGAAAGTTCTGATGACCTTGGCTAGCTTTCCCATTGAAGTACTCAGAGCTACCCAGACTGTCATTTTTGGACAAACATGATTTTGAAGCACCTTTCGGTTCAATGGTTTTTGGAAGGGGAAAAGTGACTCTGAAGTCATCCTCCACCTCTTGCATTCGTAAAAAAAGAGGTGAATTGAGCGCACCCAGCTCTTTTTGATTGAGCTGATCGGCTTTGTTAATATGCGTGGTAATTTCATGATACAAGGCGGAAGTTTCTTTGGGACTTTCTGCTTTCGTCCTATAATGAGAATTTAAGTATCCGGACATCATTCCGGAGTTACTTCATTATCCCGAAGGTGATCAAAATTCCGGATAAATTTCCTTCGTCCTGGCTGTCGGGAAAATTCTTGTCCAACTCGAAGGTAAACCCATCCAGAATTTCGCAGCGCATGTTGCTTCAAAAAAATGGCATACTTTGGATAAAACGCCGTAAGATCCCCATTCATTATCTCGGACAATTAGGGGGGCAATTGTACAAAGTACACCTATCATGAGCACCTGCTACTCCTCCAAAAGGATCACGGTAATTCCCTTTTACACTACGCATGCCGGTCAATCAAATCGCAATCTAAAATATCAGCTCGAAGGCATACTGACCTCATCGCATTAACCAATAGGTCACTGCCTTTTGAGACGTTCTTTCCGGTTGATTGAGCGGAGTTTTCTCGCTAAGTATATTTGGGTGTAAAATAACCGTAATTGCTGGTGAAATTACCTTCTCAGGTTCGCGAACAGACAGAAAACTCCCATCGAAAAAGAACTGCGAATGAATAGTCACCTTTTTGCATGTAAAGCAGCAATACCCGTAGAGCAAAATCACATGTCGCTTATGGGTTCTTTCGAACCCAGAGTCTTCTCAAAAAAAGTGTTTTTTCAGTTTCCAGCTTTCCCAGTTAAAAAAATCGGTGCTCCGGTATATATAACAAATTTTTGCGGCCAATTTCAGTCCGATCCGTTGATTCATTTTCCATAAAACTAAGCTTACTAAAAAAATAGAGATTGAATTTTACTCCAAATCGTTTCAAGTGACTATTATTTATTAGCTTTTAGCTCAAATAAACCAGGAAAAAATACTCCCCATGTTTATAGTTCAAATTTCAATCAATCGCTGGAAGATGAACCTGAAATCATATCCTTCATTCAAAAAAATGGCTTCGCTTACGCTAAATCTCACAGCGGTAATGGAAAGGACCCTTGCACTCCATCTCCATTTGTTTTGGATCAAAATTAATCTTGTAAACCAGTACTTATCAGGTCATATTCGCCAAAGCAAATTCCCAATGAAAGCAATTCGGAGATCGGAGGCAGGGTGAGGTTTTTCAGGTCATGTTTGTGCGAGCGGGCCCACATGCTTTACATCCTTCTTCTTCTTGGTAACAATCACGAGAATGTCCCACTTTTGGAACTACTAGCAGTCCATGCTATGGGAAAAATCCAAAATCATTGAAGGTGAAGAGTTGCTGAATCACTTTAAAAAAATGACGGACACCTTATGAATTTAGGCCGTCCCAATCGGGTCAGCGTTGGAAGGGAATGAGTCTGGAATATCTAGAAAGTTCAGGTTCGTGATTGGTGGTTTGGATTTCAGATCACGAAGTGCAGGCAAGCGCCAAACTTATCGCAGAATTCGAGACCAAACCAAACTTTCAGAAATCATCACCGAACTCTCAATAAGTGCAACGTGGACCTAGAACTCTCAAAAGAGCGGAGGAAATGAGAAGTTTCACTTAACAAGAAATGATATATTTTTTCTTGGACCGAAAAGTTGAAACCACAATCTCCCGGGGACGATCTGTGAATAAACCTCCTTGGTACTCTCCCAAATCAAATTGAAAGGACTTCGGTAAAATTATTTCCGACAGTGGAAATAGATTGCTTTCTTATAATTTAGAGGTCTTGTGAAAGATTACTTTTAGAGCTTAAATAAAAATTTTGGCGACGGCGCCTCCTTAAGTTTCGTTTTTCGAATGATCTTCTCCCAATATTTCAAGTTTAGATCTTCGTATTGAAACGCAGTCTGTGTGAGGATCGATATCGACTGACTTCCATTCTCAAGCAGCATTTCTCTAACCTTCCAGACGCCACTTTTCTTACACTTGCCATTCGCTCCAGAATCTCATTATTCCACTTAGTTCGAAACCTTGGATAACAGGCCTGAAGGGTAAATAATTCTTTTCCATAAAGGGCACTGGAAAGTCAAGTTCATCTTGCTACTCATTAAATAAAGCGCTTGCATGTAAGGTCATTTCAACCTATTGAAAGAATCGGATGAGGTGAAATTTTAAACCTCTGCTCCGACACTTGATACAAACTTTAGCAATCCAGGCTCAGCATTTCCAGGAAGCAATTCATCGATTAAATTAATCTCGGCCATTAGAAATCCGTATCGTATCCAGGTTCTGATAAGGAAAGTTGGGAATTTGCCTCCACCATTCTTCAAATTAATGGCTTTGCTGGTTCCTCTGGCCTTGGTTTATTCTTATTCACGGTAATTCCTCCAAAACCATTCCCATCTAATCTGCAAGGCCGCTATTATTTGCCAGTCTCCGTGATGTTGTTGTTTAGGTAATCGATGTTAGCTAAGCGGTCTAACTGCCTTCAAAACTAACTGACACATCTTTCTGAGTACTCATTCTATTGACGAACTCTTCCCAATCGTCATATCTGTTAGGCTTAAATTCCTTAATGAGAATAGTTTTGGATTCAGAGTCAAAATCCAATTCACAAACTTCGCAATAAGCTGTTTATCAAGCGTGTTTAAATTTCAGGTTTTTTGAGACTTATTCCGAATGGACTCAAAGCTGGAAAGGAACCGAGAATTCTGAAACGATTATGAATCCGGAGATGATCCCATACGCAGAAAAATTATTCAAATCCGTGAAATTCCCAAAAGGATTAGGCTATCACCCGTTGTAACAAGGAATTCGGCTTGTCCCATTTGCGGAAGCTCAAAATTACTGATCACTCTCTCGAAATAACATTCTTGACACAGTCCTGAAGTGCCTGAGAATTGTCCTTCCGGTCTACTATTCACTTCCTTTGTGAATCCAAACGAAGCCTGGATCATTCAGCACTAGTCGATTTATGGTCAGCCTTTCTATTTAAAAAAACAAATTCCCAAAAAGGCCTACCCCGGTTCAGCTCTATACTATTCAATGAGCCACTTCACTTTTGTAGCAACCTCTTTCATCTAATGGGACTAGTCTGAGAGTTTCTTAGGCTAGCAACTGTTTAAAAGGCTAATCGAAATTTCCTTCAAAGAGAAATTATCATATTTTCGATCAGGATTATTGTGAGAAGTTGGTGATTTCTTTTCTGAATACACTCCTCTAAAACCCCAAGCAAAGGCCCTGCCGAATAAAACCTCCAAAAATTAAAATTGCTACAAGTATTTTTTTTCATAGTTGAGAAATAACAGAAACATCGGAAATCTTAGTCAGATGAAATGAGAGCAATTGTCCTGTAAAAATAACCTTTAGGTCGATAATCTTAAGGATGCAAGATAACTCAGGCTAAAGTACTCTAATTTATCTCGAATCCTTATCGTATTTTCTTTTGCAGGAATTTTCATGCTTATGATGATGTTTTCTGCTTAACTCACACCGAATAGGAATAAGTTAATCTCTTTCAAAGAAATGGTGTGTTATTTAAGCTATATTTCAATGGATTTTTATTATACGATATGGCCAATTGTCAGAAACAGTAGTCGAGCTGCTAAAGGGCAATAAGAGGCTGACGATGATTCTGTCTTTTTGAGCCAGCAGAAAAAAAGTTATATTGTAACGAAACAAACATCGAGAAGTTACTCGAAAAAGTTAAGCAGCCGAAGATTGGAAGAATTTTTTATACAAGCAAAAATGAAACTATTATTACTCCTTACTTTTTATCAATCTTAAAATATTTCTTTAGCCAAAGGGGCCCCCCCCCCAAAAAAAAAAGGGCGATTTTTTAGTATTCTTTCCTATAATATCTATCATTGGGGAAAACCCTACTTTATCCGAAAAACCCACAATTGCATACGATAGCAGAATTACATTGTTTCTTGTCCAACCTGAAGCTATCGCAGTTCCAAGAATTGGATAGTATGAACGCTTCCTCTTGCTAAGAGATCTATGGGGGAAAAAAATCAATCAACTTAAGGCTTGCCAGAGAGGACTGGATATAGAGGATATTTTTGGTACGATCCATTGAATTCGAAGAAGGAGCTTATGGGAATGGGGTTTGAATAAAAAGTCCAAGGGCTATCACACTTTCCCCCTTCCTAGTCAGCTTGGTGGAAGAAAGCTAGACTGTTAGTCTTCGTCGCGACTAGAATTGAAGACTTTTGGGAAGAAATCTACATGGGAGGTGTTCACCTCGCATCATGAATTATAGGAAAATCGGTGCACCAGATTGACGCCATTAATTCTTATGCTGAACTCACTTGCACTTCCTGCTTTTATTGGTGCGTGATTTCAATTTGAAGAAGCGTTTCTGATGCTTATCAATTCGGATCCCTTTCCATTGAAAGACGCAGGAAAAGAAGCGGGAAATAGCGACCCCAACTTAATCCTTGGTGAAGGGAAGAAAGGTAAGCGAATTGATTACCTTCTTTTATGATTCCACTTACTTCAACTGGTGAGCTATTCCAAGTGGTAACCACTTCCCTATTCAGATCATTATGCTATTTTTTGGTCACTTTAGATTTAATTTAAGAAAAGGAAAAGACTAACTCCAAACCAATAAATATCAGTTTACCTTCTTAATGTAATTGTACGGGTTTGTTGGTCTTCCAATTACCAGCATGAAGTCAGGACCTACATCAAATAGAGTTGGATAAAAGGTTCATCACAGACCATTCACTCAGAAGGCGAGATACAGCTCCAAGTGCAGCGATCATAAGCCGCACCATCTTGGTCAAGTGGAAGGCCATTTACTCAGGCAGTCAATAATCTCCAATTCCATCATAAAGTCCATTCCTCCATGGCCACCAAACTTTCCTTTGGCCTAGGTCACCGAACTTTCTGAACAATCTCAGGGCTATATTTTTCGTCAAGTTCATTCATTTCCTCTTCCTTCTCATCCAACTTTCGCCCTTTAGCTACTTTTTCGATCAGGGATATTTTGAGCGTAGCCTTCCGGTACCACTGACCACATTGAAGACGAGATAAGGTCGAGGAGAATCACATTCAGTGGATCATGATGGCTTTCCATGCTTTAGTTTTGACTACTGTAGTATTCATTATTTCCACGGTAGTTTTCTTAGAAGCGAACTTCAGACCAAAACATATCCTCTTGTGCCAACTTCTTCCGCCTCCACTTTTTCATCAGAAAATCATTGGAAAGAGACTGAAGTTAAGGTAATCATCTGATCACCCAGGTTTGAATATTCAAGATCTGGCAGATTTGGACCAAGTCATGTGTGGGGTAAAGATTACCGCTTTCGGAATTTTCCCTCAGTCTCCACATATCTTGATATCCATTTCCGTCAAAAGTTCAAACCAAGTAAATTGTGGATATAGGCACCTTCAACATGTATAAAACCTCTCCTTATGAAAAAATCCTCACGGGCCATTTCAGGGTCATCAATTCAAAAAATCATAACAACCATTCTCGAGTTGCATCGCAGTGCTTTTGAGTACGTTCGAAGTTTCCACCAAATGCCAGCAATCCTTCAATGTTTACGTTGCTGCAGGGTGCACTTCCGTAGCCAGCATGTTTGCCGGCTTCCATCGCATCTGTCGTATAATATATATATCTCTACTGCTACGTTTGTGAAGATGAGAGCACCTGGATGGACAGCTCAGTGGCAAAACAGTGCTTTTTACGAGAATAGCCTGCTGCAGACGTACGACTGCACGCGTGAATCTGGAATTGAAGATGAAACTTCGAGAGTGAGCGCTCCAAAAGCACTGCACTCGCACATCTCTCGCACTATGATTCGTCAATAGAATATAATTTTTGATATGTGAGACCGCTGACAAATTGTGGCAATCTGACGGGTGAGTGTTAGACGATTAAGTTAAAATCGAGATATCCGATACTAATCACAACAATAGTGGTTACCTTTGTTTTAGATAACTATAGACAAGGAAAGACTGCTTCAAATATGTTGGAGACGAGGGAAAATGGTCCACCCTCGAAGATACAAGGACATTCCTCCGCACACCGGGGTAATCTTTCAGCGGCGGCCATTCACATGACTTCGTCCAAATCTTGCCAGATCCTTGAATATTCCAACCTGTGCCGCGTGATTCAGATGGATTACCTATATATCTTTCAGTCTCTTCAATTGATTTTCTGGATGAAAAGGAGGCGGAGAAGTTAGGGCGACAAAAGAGGATATGTTTGGCTCGCGTCGGAGGCTCCGCTCTCTAAAAACTACCGAATAAGAGTAATTGTAATACTACAGTAGTCAAAAATAAAGCATGGTGGACAAGACCATCCATGATCCAAACATGATTGTGACTTCTCCTCGGACCTTTATTCTCGTCATCCATGTGTGTCAGATTTGGTACGGAATGAGAGAATAAGACAATCAAAAATTATTCCTTTGATCGAAAGATAGTAGCTAAAGGCGGAAAAGTTGGATGAAAGGAGAGAAATTGAATGATGACGATAAAAAAATATCACCCCTTGAGATTGTTCAGAAAGGTCCGGTGGAACCTTAGCCAAGAGAAAAGTTGGTGGCCATGGAGGAATTGGATTTATGATGGATTGGAGATTGATTGACTGCCTGAGAAAATGGCCTTCCACTTAGACCAAGATGTCTATTGATGCTGCACTTTGGAGCTGTTATCTCGCCTCTGAGGAATGGTCTTGTGATGAAACCGATCCCAAATCTATTGATGTTACCTGACTTCAGCCTTGCTCGGTAATTGGTAAGACCACAAACCGCGTACCAATTACGATTAAGGTAAACTGATTTTACCGCTTGGTTGAGAGTTAGTCTTTCCTCTTTCTTTAATCTAAATCTAATTAGTGACCAAAGAAATAGCAATTAATGATCTGAATAGGGGAATGGTTACCACTTGATTAGCTCACCAGTTGAAAGTAAGGGAATCATAAAAGAGGATAATCAATTTCGCTTACTTCTTCCCTTCACCAGGATAAGTTGGGCGCTATTTCCCGCTATTTTCCTGCGCTTTCCATATGGGGGAAGGGATCCGATTGTAAGCATCAGAACCTCTTCAAAGTTGAAATCACCAACAAATTAAAAAGCAGAAGTTGCGAGTGAGTCAAGCATTAAGAAATTTATGGCGTCAAATCTGGTGTGCTGCACTCGATTTTTCCTCACCTATTCATGATTCGAGGTGAACATCCCCATGTAGATTTCTATTCAGTCTTCAATGTCTCGTCGGCGAACAGACTACAGGCTTAGCTTCTTCCACCAAGCTGGACTTTTAGGAGGGGGAAAGTGGTAGGTAGCCCTTGGACTTTTTTATCAAAAAAACCCCATTCCTAAGCTCCCTTTCTTTCGAATTCAATGGATCGTCCAAAATATTCCTCTATATCCAGTCTTCTCTCTTGCTAAGCCTTAAGATCTGATTTTGATTTTTTTCCCCATAGATTTCTTAAGCAGAAGCGAAAGCGTCATACTATCCAATTCTTGGGACCGCGATAGCTTTTCAGGTTGGACCAAGAAAACAATGTTAATCTGCTATTCAGTATGCAATGTGGGTTTTCTCCGGATAAAGTTAGGGTTTCACCCATGATAGATATTATAGGAAAGATACTAAAATCGCGGGCTTTGGCTAAAGAAATATTTAAGATTGAGGTAGAAAAAGTAAGGAGTAATAATCGTTTCATTTTTGCTGTATATTCTTCAATCTTCGGCTGCTTAACTTTTTCGATAACTCTCGATTTTGCGTTACAATATTAACTTTTTCTTGCTGGATTCAAAAGACAGATCAGTCAGCTTTCTTATTCCCTTGTAGCACTCGACTACCTGTTCTGGACAATTGCCATATCGTTATAAAAAAAACAAAAATATAGCTTAATAACCAAACCTATACTTTTTCTGATTCCCGGGTGGCAGCTCAGAGAAAATCGCGATCATAAGCAGCTATTCTGCAAAAAAAATACGAGTAAGGATCGAGTTAAAATTAGAGTACTTTAGGCCTGAGCTTATCTTTGCTCCTTAGATTATCGACTCTAAGGTTATTTTTACAGGACATTGGCTCTTCAATTTTCATCTGACTAGATTTTCCGATGTTTTCTGTTATTTCTCAACTATGAAAAAAATACTTGTAGCAATTTAATTTTTGGAGGTTTATTCGCAGGCCTTTGCTTGGGGTTTAGAGGGTATCAGAAAAGAAAATCACCCAAACTTCTCAACAAATTAATCCTGATTCGAAAATAGATATTCTTCTTTGAGGAAAATTTCGATTAGCCTTTTTTAAAACAAGTTGCTAGTCTAAAGGAAAAATCAGGGACTAGTTCCCATTAGATGAGAGGTTGCTACAAAAGTGGTGGCTTTCATTGAATAGTATAGAGGCTGAAACGGAGGTAGGCTTTTTGAATTTGTTTTTAATAGAAAGGGCTGGACCATAAAATCGACTAGTGCTAATGATCCAGGCCTTCGGGTTTTGATTCACAAAGAAGTGAATAGTAGACCGGAGGACAATTCTCAGGCACTTCCAAGACTTTTCAAGATCGTTTATTTTCGAGAGGAGTGATCAGTAATTTTTGAGCTCCGCAATAGGGAACAGCCCGAATTCCTTGTACAGTGGTGATAGGCCTAATGCCTTTGGGAATTCACGGAATTTGAATATTTTTTCTGCGTTATGGGATCATTCTCCGATTCAGTAATCGTTCAGAATCTGGTTCCCTCATTTCCAGCTTGAGTCCATTCGGATTAAAGTCTCAAAAACTGAATTACAACACGCTGATAAACGAGAGTCTTTTCAAAGGTTGTGGTGAATTGGATTTTGACTCTGAATCCAAAAACTATTTCTCATTAAGGCGATTAAGCCTAAAAATATGACGATTGGACAAGAGTCGTCAGATCAGATGGGCACAGTATCCAAGAAAGATGTGATCGAGTTTAGTTTTGGAAGGACGTATTGACGCTTAGCTACATCGATACTAAAAAACAACATCTTTATCGGACGACTGGCGAAAATAATTAGCGGCGCCTTGCAAGATTAGAATGGGATTGTTTTGCAGGGATTTTACCGTGATAAAGAATAAAACCAAGGTCCAGAGGAAACCAAGAAAAGCCATTATTTGAGAGGAATGCGTTGGAGCAAATCCCATTTCCTATCGAATCTGGATACCGATTACGGATTTCTAATGCCGAGTATTATTTATCGCAGAATTGGCTTCCTGGAAATGCTGAAGCCTGGATTGTTAAGTTTGATTCAAGTGCTCAGCAGAGGGTTAAATTTCAACCTCATCCGATTCTTTCACAAGTAGGGTGAAATGACGCTTACATGCAAGGCTTTATTTAATGGGGAGTAGCAAAGATGAACTTGGACTGTTCAAGTTGCCTTATGGAAAAAGATTATTTACCCTTCAGGCTAGTATCCAGGTTCGAACTAGGGAATTAAATGAGATTCTGGAGGCGCCCAATGGCAAGTGTAAGAGTGGGGTCTGAAAGGTTAAGAGAAATTAGCTGCTTGAGATGGAGAGTCCAGGTCGATTATCGATCCTCAAACAGGACTGACGTTTTCAAATACGAGATTCTAAACACTTGAAGTCTGAATATAGAGAAGAAAGATCATTTCGAAAAAGTGAAAACTTAAGAACGCCGTCGCCAATTTAATTTATGCTACCCTAAAAGTATCTTTCCACAGACTGTGCGTAATTTATAAGAAAGGGCAATCTTATTAGGTCACTGATCGGAATATTACCGAGGTCCTTTCAATTTGATTTGGAAGGAGTTACCAAGGAGGGGTTTATTACAGCATTCGTCCCGGGGAGATGTGTTCAACTTTTCGGTTCAAAAGAAAAAATAAATCAATTTCTTGTTACTGAACTCCTCATTTCCTTTCCGTCTACTTTTGATTCTAGGGTCCACGTCCACTTTTTTGGAGAGTTCGGCTTGATGATGATTCTGAGAAGGTTGGTTTGTCTCGATTCTGCGACTAGTTTGAGCGCTTGCCTGCACTTGCGGTGCAT
>Ga0163217_1066896_pt1 | contig 11650 bp, 6 predicted proteins | sample SynspAceP_FD_185933 | JGI IMG/M metagenome (GOLD analysis project Ga0163217, IMG submission 185933) | Saline lake microbial communities from Ace Lake in Antarctica - Synechococcus sp. Ace-P (PacBio error correction) | ecosystem: Environmental > Aquatic > Non-marine Saline and Alkaline > Saline ... | reverse complement strand
TCCGAGTGATGATTTTTATCCACGCAGCAGGAAACCCCTTTAATTGTTGAGAAGAGTATAGAATTCATCAATTCAGAAGGCAAAACTGCAGAAAAACCTTCTTCTTGTATTGCTTACCATCCACCGCACACGCCTGATTTGCACAGAGACTTGCAGGGAAAAAGTGGATGCTTCCTTATGCGGACTTCATTGATGATGAATCGATGTTACATGCGGAAAACTGAACCAGCTATTAAAGGCTGCCGGCATTAGAGGGAAATACCACTCCTTGTTTTCACCAAGTGAACAAATGCTGTTCAACCAGCCCTACTGCACGGGTTTGATAAACTCGGGGATGGGACATCTGCCAAGCGGGGTATTTCGGGGCATAAGCAGATATTTACGAAAGGTTGGACATCGTCGTGCCTTGCATCTATTTAATGGCCCGCGGAGAAGAGAGAAAAATCAAGAGCAGGAACTTACAATCTGGCCACCATCTTCCCATAACCTGGACTTCATGGCTACCTGTCGCAAGATTTTGGTGGGATTATAAACTTCAGGCGAAATGAAGGAGAGGACAGTTATTAGTTTGCGTGAACCTTTTCGAAAGTGAGATAAAGGGAATGGACCAAATTCGTGAAGGGACCGTATTCATCGTGTGAATGGAACATTTGCCGATCCGTAAAGGAGATTGGAAGCTAATCACTGCCAAAGGCTCAGGAGCTGGAGTTTGTCCAAAGCCTGGTGGACCCCTGCGGAAGTTAGATTCTTTCCTGATATTGCCAGCTTTATAATCTTCAAAAAAAACTGATCCTAGCGAGACCAAAAGATCGCGCTACCTTGGGAAATGCCTGAAAAAAGCCGAGGGACTGCGCAGGCTTTTGGAGAAATACATCAAAAGATTGGCCGGAGTACACCGCTGAAACTCACAGCGCTAATGGCATGCATTGAAGGAGAGTGGAAGCAGACGTCGCGGTTTATTGAAGCAGGATGATTTTACAGTGGAGTCGCGAGATGGCGCTCTAGGCGCGGTTCAGTTAAAAAAAGCGATTGGAGTGCTTTTCCAGAGTAGAAATCAAGTTTGAATGTCCATACTCTAGTTGATTTTTTTCTTTATATAAAAAACCCTCCAGGTTTTTTTCAAAATTGAGGGTTGGTATAAATTCGTTCTAACAGATAGTTTCGCTTTGCTCGCAATGTCGATTTAACAAACCTCCAATGCCCTAGTCCAATCACTTGCGGCCATGATTCCCAAGCCTTCGGTATTGGGTTGCACACCATCTGGTAATAGAGGCTTCTTTCCCATAAAAGGGTGATAAATGCTATAAGTCGGATCCGCTTCATGGGGCAATATCCAGATTGAGCATAAGCCGCTGCTCGTGTAGTTCATTATTCTGGGGAATTCCAAATGGTTTACTCGGGCACTGGCACTGGAGCAGCGATCACATAGGACTTTGCCGTCTCCGGGCATCGTTTTCTTGAATTCGTGAATCATATCCAAGTAGTCGTGGTCGGAATTCCGAGGCAAATTCCAGTTTTGCGGTTCGAGGTTGGTGCCGAGCATGTATGACAGGATTATCTGGCTGCAAAATCCGTGACTTCCTGAAACTAGCGGCTCAATTCCATTAAGGAAATCACCTCTTCTCCGAGCAAAGCGACCGCTTACCCCAAAATTTCCCCTACCTGATAAGCTTTGCCAAAGGATTGCTGCATCTAAGTGGATAGCTATTTGGGTTATCCCTACCTTGGACCTTGTGTAATACTATTTCCGACCACCAAAGCCACTTTAATTGGCGCTTGCCAAGCAAGACAAATAGCAACAAAGCAGTGCACAAAGTAATTTACTTTTTTAGGTTTTTTTTTTTTTTTTTAAGGCTTATTGGAGGTTTTTGGTTTTTAGAATCTGCCACCCACAGGAAATCCTCGATCAAACTAGCAAGAAAAATTCCGTAAGTTGCAGCTCAAATTCCAATGATTCAGGCTTCGCTCAAAGCCTAAATCTTCCTTAGGCTACTTTTCAAAACCCACCTGCGTCTTTCCATGGCTTTCCATCGATGCTGCTGCTGGGTGCTTTGGCTGGTAGTATTTTTTGTCTAATTCTTTAGGATCGAATCTTTTAGAATGGCAGGTTTTTGCTTTGGGCGAGTTTGGAGTTATTTTATACTGCAGACATCTGCTGGCATAGCCGGCCAAGAAAAACAGACGTGGATCTCGCCGCGCCAAATATTTTCATTAGAAATATGAAATCAGTCTGTTTGGTATTGATTGTGGGCTCAGTCTAGCCTTTATCTATACTTTTTGGTCTTCAGCAATGAAATTGGTTTGGAGTCTGATCTTAGTACGTTGATCTCTCCAGGCATGCTACTCATTCCGACTGCCGGTAGAGAGTATGGCTTGTGTGCACTTAAAGATAATAGCATGCTTGCCCTATTTTATGTATTAGCGAATTGTTAGGATTCCATTTCGCTCGAGTTAAGTGCTAGATTTGAAGTTGGAATATTTCTATTTCTCGCAGCTACATTTTACGTTGCCTTTGATCCAATTGTCTTATATACTTTCGCATCTGGATCGCATTACAAGAACTTCAGCTTAGCGGATTTTTTCGCAGCATCTACTGTTTCCTCCTATCAAAATTTATTGGCCTTATCAGAAAGCTGGTTGTTTCTTCTTTGGCTGATTGGACTGGGCGAGTTTTATCTTTTGCCTTCATTTTACAGACCATTTGCCTGTATTGTGTGAATCCTCTCTCTGGTGCCTACTTACTTGGCTTTATTTCAATCCGAAACTCTGCTGAAAAAGTCAGATTTACGACAAGGCTTCTTTTATTCTTCCGGTTTTTGCTGTTTATTTTTCTAACAAAGGCACTGTTCCAGTAATCGCTCTCCCCACGCATCAAAGAGTTGATTTCTTTTGGTGCCTTCGTAGCTGTAAACGGCTTCGGGCAACTGCGACAATCGCGCAAAGATCATGACGAACGTAAGATTCCATACCTCAATAGTGCGCGCGGGGAATTATCCACAATCGAGCGCATCCGAACGGGTGCCAAAATACCCCTGCGCGCCCAAGGGCCATCGCCCTCATCATCTCGACCAGCCATATCCTGAGTCCTGCATTTCTGAAAGATCGAAAACTAACCATGCGTTGCATGGCTGTAAGATCGCCCGAGCATCGTCTGACGCAAAAAAGATCGCTGAACAAGTTGAAGTAGGCTATGGGGCCGCCCAAACTTGTTTTCGCTCGTTGGTATGGCTAAAGCTAATTCGTAGCCCCGCAAGCACATCCTTACGGGCTTGCCACAGCACTCGGCTTCTGGTCCATTCGCAAGACTTTAGCAGTGTCCTTGAAGAATTTGCCTCCTGGAAGTCTGTCAGTTTCCGCGTACTTTCGCAATTTATTGTCAACTGTATATCAAGGCATTTTGGACGTTTCGTAAGCCATTTTATCCTCAAGTTCTCTGCCAAAACCCTGGATTGCCTTTCTAACGATAAAGGCCTTTCACTTGCTGATCCTCAAATCCCTAGCCCAGATATCGTCATATCGGAGAAGGGTTCGCATTGCCGATCCACTGTCTTTGACCATTCAGAATCAGTACATCCCCTTCACTTTGCATGTAGTCGTCAAATCCGCCAGCTTCCCCACACCAGGAAAACCCACTTCAGGTTCGGTCAAACCGAAAGCTCCAATTTTCTCCAGCTTGGCATGGGTGGAAGCCATTCCTGTCTTTTGAGATTCAGAGCCACGAGGTAATACTTCCATAGCCAGCCCACTTTGCACTCCGAAAAATGTAGAGATGGAAGTATTCGATTCTTGCCATTTCCATGCCACCCAAAAACCTTCTAAAGAGCGGAATGTCCCGGATAACCATTAACCTTGATAGGTCAATCAGGCAATAATCTAGCTCAGCCATCTTTGGATTATCTGCATGGGGAATGTCTCCCCGATTGATCAATAATCATGTGCGATGGCTTGATTTCTCGTTCCATTAAACTCGCGAAACACGAAAGGCTGATCTCCCGCTCGTGGTTTGGTGCTTTTGCCTAATTCATAAAAATCCCCGTTAATTGGGGGAAATTACTTTGGGTTTGCTTCCCACTTTCATCATTCCCATCATTTTGGAGAGTCTTCCTCACTCATTTGGGATACAAGGCCGACCATTTTGGAGAAGGTTCTACTTTTTCAGAAGTTTAGAGATTGTGATCTAGGTCTACTGAGGACAGAAGGCTTTCGAAGATCCACCAATTGGTTTTAAAAAATATTTTTCATAAAAAGGAATTTTGGGATAGTTTACTTTCTTTAAAATAGTGAAAGATCGCTACAGTTTTATCGCTGCTTTTATTCTCCCTTGCTCGGCATGGTTTATATATAGACCTCTCTGACTGAAGTGAAATTGCTTTTGCTTGAAAATTAGCCGTTAAAAGGGTATTAATCATCGGTGGAGGAGATGGCCTAGGAGTATAAAGGTTTTGCTCGACAAGTTTGTGGGAATTTTGGGAGCTTTCGGAAGGGCGATGGCTTCGCAAAAGCCGAAAAAAAACCTTTCAGAAAGTAAAATTGGAGTGTCATTATTGGGAAAAATTCGAAGGCAGATTCTGAAAATAAGTTCGATAAGTCTGGCTACATTTTGTGACTAGATACTTTTACGGATTTGGAGCTTGAAAATTCTAGTTGAATTGAAAATCAGCACTTATCCCTGAATCGACACTCTATTTCTCGCTGATTTTTTGAGCCTCAGTTTTGGATTCAACAGGTTATCCAATTTATTCATGCATACGATTCTTTCGATTTTCACCGCGGCACCAAGTATGATGTTCCCGGAGTATGAAGGCAATTCTGAAGGAAGGCAGTTTCAAAAATTGGAAAGAACTAAAAGAAAAGAAAGGCTTGGATTCGTGGGCCACCAACTTTGGAAAAATCTCTGCTAGTGACTTATTGCTATTATCTCCTCGTATCATCCTGCATCGAAGTAGCCCCCATTTCCGGGCCATACCGTTCATTTCTCTCGCACTTCATGGAACATGCTTCATCATATAAAGCGACATGTATATAGCCAATATAGCCCCCATTGAAGGTCGTTGATTGATCTAGATTAGCCCTTCCGCAACTGGCTGACTTTTCCAAATTCTCATAAAACACTCCGGAAAACTTCTCCCGAAGAACGATTTAACAGGGTATTTTCCGATGAGAGTAAAATCTAAGGTGGGCATTAGTGTCGCCTAATAAATATGTTGAAAAGCCAAGGTCGAATTCGAGGTTGGTCTGAGATCCTCAGGTGAGGTTCCCGAAGCGAAACATCTAATGTCCCATACCCAATGTCCTTGCGATTGATTGTGGCAAATTGAGTTTCATTCGAATTCGAAATCGTCGAATTCATAGCGCTGCATAGATCCTGCTACCAGTTGTGGAGTATTGCCGAAAGCGGTCGATGGCTTCCAGACCGTTCCCGCTGCCAAAAAATGCAAATCATATTCATTTGCCTCCAATTGCCTGCATCAGTTAAAAAGGATAATCTCCAGACAAGCCCATAAACTTGGAATCAATCGTTTTGTGGCGTGTGCAGAATTAAGTAGAAAAGTGCGGCTTTCTTTCCGTTCTTTTTTTGTGAAAATCAGCTGTCTGACCAAAAATGGGTCAATTGGGTCCATTTTTGATAATCTCGTTTTCAAACAAAAAGCTCTGCGTTCGGCTTCCGAAACCCCGCTATGGAACGTGTCCTGAGAGAAATACGGTCTCCAGAGCAGGTAACGCTGTTTTTACCATTCAAAGTCAACAATCTCTTGATTGATATCCGACACAAACGCTCTCTTCCCAAAGGTCCCGCCATGTAGCCACCCCATTCCTGAATGTATGCGTGGCGGTGAAGTTTTAGCTGATCAATAGGAGGTTCGTCTTTTTCTACTGCTTCCCTGATAGGATTTTTGCAAGGAAGGGTTTGAACGATCAGCAACTCAAAATTCAACCATGCAAGTTTGAGTTTTGCCGTTGTTCAAAGTTTAAAGCTTTAAAAACTTGCTGATCTTGTACCAAATTCGTGAAGAGACCTCTAGGTCAGACTTCCCTCGCCAAGCCAAGTCAAATAGGCTCATGGAGGGTCATATGGATCTTGACACAACGGCGGCCATCCAATGTTTCTCCCTAAAGGGTTTGAAAGAGTCTTCATCTAATCGTTCAAAGGCCCCTGCAATCTCACCGTGTGTGCGAGTGGTGAGCAGGTCCACCAGTCTACGTGAGAATCAGAGGCTAAAACAAAGCACTAAAAATAGCCCAAGGAGGATTTTTAGTGCCTTTTTTGAAACAGGGAATTCCAATTAATGGATTTAGTATTCAAATGTCCCAATCTCGCTTCGGATGACCGTCCACTCTATCGCGCGAGAATTGAGGCTCTCTGCAATGATTTTGAGCCTTCGACAGCCATAAGATCGCGATATCGATGATCTCTTCAGCATTCTCCCTCACCTTATTACATCCCATTCGCATGCCCCATGTTGAAGACCTCGTGTACATTTTTTCCCCAGTCCAGTTTTTGCTTTCCCTTGGATGATTATCTAAACAAAGGGGCGTTTTCGAAAAAGATTATCCTTGACTCACATGCAGATCCCCCCCGACGAAGTGTAAAACTTTGGTTTGTGCCTCCACGCCGAGCCACATGAACCAAGCCTGAATCTTTGGCCTCAAAAATATTTTCAATATGTCAACCATTGATCGGCGCATAAGTACGGGTTAGGGGAAAGAACTAGTTTTCCATATTCACAGGAGCCCCGGAGCTGAATCGGTGAGATTGTATTTGCCTGAATAAAAATCAAAATCTTCTGGGAATAGCCAGGATCATTACGGATTCAGGATATTTTTGTTTTCAATACTTTATTGAAAAATGTCATGGCGTGCAGAAGTCAATCCATTGGAACCCATTCCACACATATATATGAGCTTTCATAATTTGCCTGACCAAAAAGAAGATAAACCGACCGATCACATCCAACTGCTTGGATTTTTTCATTGAATATAGACCTCATCCCACTTCCTCATCCACAAGTGACGAGTGCCCTATCCACAATGAAATTCGTCCGCACCAAATTCGGCCTACGTCGGCAGTTTCACCTCCTGATAGGACGGCATTGACTCCTTTGTCCGAAGCATTGTGAAGTACTTCGTTCCAAGTGCCTTCTATGATGGCGGAGATGACTTACTTCCTGATTAAGTTTTTATTTTCTTCCAATTGTAGAGGAAAAAACTAGATATTATTGATGGCCCGACGCAAGTAAAATTTTTTTCAAAAAAATTTTTTTTTTTCCCAAGTATTCATGATGATTGCAGTCCTGAGCGATTCCTTTCAACGCTTCAAATCCGCCAGTTTCTTCCACAATACCAATATTAAGCAAAGAGGACTGGTGCCTGCTCCCAATCTGCGTTGCATGATATTACAATAGTCAGGACATTACCAAGGGTGTCTTCTACGATTTTGCAAAAAAAGCATTTGAAAAAGGCCTTTATCTAGCTTAGAAATAGCCCTGATGTAAACATTCTTCTTGAAGCCAGAGGCGCCTTCGGCCCTTGTCATTATTATCGCTCATTCATTCACAAAGTTAAGTATTCCATGCGGAATTCGGGGATGAATTGCGCAAATTTGAAAAATGACGAATTAAAAAAAGCGGTGGTCAATTTTGAGACCAACGCTATATTCTTAAGACAGGAATTTGAAAGTCGAGAAATGCAAAAACTTGAATATACTCTGGTATTCTCAGTACCGTTTAAACTCAGTTGCGTCGGTTGACTTGGTTGTTCTTCTTCAGTTTGCTGATCTTGGATTTATCAATTGCGCTTACCGTAGCCCTTTTGCAATCAATCGTTCACTTGCTATAACCCTGAGAAACCAGGATAGTCTTACCAGCGATTGTGCGCCTACGTTGAGTTAGTCATATCGTTGTATGCATTCTGTTAGCTCGGACCGCGATGAGAGCTCAGGCTCGATTCGAATCGCTGGGATGCCTTTAGATTTGAACCAGCTTGTTAAGTTCAGCAGCAGCATCAGGCCGGATATTCTGCCTTGTTCAGATCGTAATAGATTATTTTCTAGCAATGGACCTATCTAAGATTCAATTGATCTAAGGACTATAGTGGTAATCAAGGGTAATATTGCGTTACCTCTGAATAGCCGTTTGCCGGATCTATGGAGTTTTTTCCCTTTCGTGCTGTTAAGGAACAGACTTTGAGAAATTTAACCTGTCTTGGAGCAATGATCGTTAAAATTTGCATCAGGGCTTAAAGTGTGAGATCGGAACTTCTTCCATTAGTATTGGAAAAATCCTCCTCCTGGACTGTTTGTTGTATTCCCATCATAGAAACAACTCGAGCTTGGTCTAGGGATCTTGTTGCTTCTCCTGCGACGCGCTCTTTTGTGATTACGTTGCAGCAGGGACATTGCGATTTTGGCTTTACGGTGTTTTATCTCTCACAAAAAAGTAAATAGTCGTCATCACCGACACCACCTTCTCGAGTTGGAGGAGATGTATCCGGCCTTAGGATAATTCTGTTTTGAAAAATATTCCAAAGTCATCGATTAGGCGTATTGAAAAATTCTCACCAAAGTGGTGATCACTTGCTTTCCCGGATTTCATCCTATCAGCTACGAAAAGATCTAATTTTCCATAGGGCCAGGATGTTCCGTCGGAGGAGGGAAAAGAAATTTGCCGCGTCAGGAGTCATTCTTGGGAAAAGCTCGTTGCCTGGAGTATTGATGTTTGGACCAAGATTCACGGGTCCAAAATCACTATTGGCTAGCCTTGGAGGCTTTGTAGAGATCTATTCCCAGAAAAACCCCCAGGTCCGATTCGAAGCAAAATAGAGCTCAGAACCATCTGGGCTGAGGCAGGATGTGGAGTTCCACAAGTTTCATCTTCATTTAATGGCATCCAATTGGCTGGGTAAATCCCGCCGCCCCGGAAGTAAGATACAATAAGGTGGTTTCTGGGAATCTTTTGGAGAGGTAGAATTACCTCTCTGTAGATATCGATTTCCGATCAGACTGATTGCGATTGGCAAGCTTGGATTGAGGCCCTTCTTCATTTTTAAACTCTGGCAGAGGCGAAACAGCACTTAACGTCCACCTTTAACCCCCTCAGGCTCTTGTGCGGGAATAACTATGGTGTAGGAGACCATCTGCGGGCAACAATCCAGAAGCTTGACGACAGAGTGAAGAAAAAAAGTCTTCGTGAGATCACAGGAGCGTAATCCGCGCCGGCATGTATTGAGATCTTTGAATTGACGAGCTATGCATTGGCCAATAGTCTGCATTCCTGCCGGCCAATGGTGATCGCATTCCGAGTGGCGTTTGAGTTCGGCGAGAGAAACCGATCTTCTTGAGTATAGCCTTTGGCAGTTTCGAAGCTGCTTTGCTTCTTCATTCTTGCCATTTGCCTTTAGGGCTCAATCCCAGTCGTAATAACTCTCAAAAGCTCGGCGTCAGTTTCTACTAGTTTTTCGTTAATAAGGCGTGGGCTCTTCGATCGTTGGAGAGGCGGTAGCCTCTCAAGCTATGTCTGATTAGCTTACCTTATTTTCAGATCATCGTCCCAAAATCTCGCAAGCATGACGAAAATTCGCATAATTGGTATTGACCCGAAAGGTATTGACTCATTTCCTTTTCCTGCAGGCTTCTTGCAAAGAACTGAACTCCAAAGGAGTAAAAGACTAATCCATTAAAAAATGGTTTTTCATCTGAAAGCGCTAGGGTTGATCTATCCTGAATAATTACTAATTAATTTTTGGAAAGTATTTGTTTAGCCAACTTTCATTGGGGAAATCCATACTTTTTTCTAAGGTCTTCGTATTTTTTACTAGGGATTGAACACCAGTGTTTTTTGATCAATTTCTCCTGAAAGCACTTGGATTTAATTCCCCAATGCTGGGTATACTGCTACTTGTCCCTCGTATTTTTTGAGCTACTTTTCCCTGATCCCCCGTTAAGGTTGGACATTTTTAAAGCATTTTTCTAGCTCGCGGCAAAGTTCTAACGGAACTGTCGATTGAACATTCCGCTACACCAAGGCTACTTTGCCATCCACTCCTAATACAATAAAATTGTTCTTCCAAAATTTGAAATGATGTAGGCATCAAGTTACCATTGTGTGTTCCACCTTCACAAAATTTCTCAAACTAGTGCTGATAGTTCTTTTCCTGCGAAGGAGAAAGCTCTTCTGCGCTGATTAAACCCAGATTCTAGAATGTGTCGGTAATTGATCCAAAATGGATACGTAACATCGTACTTAATAATTTTAGGGCCAAGAAAAACCCTTTAACCCAACGGCAAAAAGCGTCAATGATTCAATCCGTTAGATTCAAATTTCCCATGTTCTTTTGCGAATTCATTTCTGCGAGGGTCGTAAACTTTTACATCTGCTCCCGCTCTTTATTCTTTACGCCATCGGTCATCATGGTGAGACAAAAAGGACAAACCTACGCAAAGCATACTTTGGCCCCCTGCTTGCTTAAGGCTTCTTCAAGCTACGCTAACGAATAATTTCTTTATTCCGGGCTCTCTTCTTTGAACATTTTGGGCTCCACCAGCACCACAACAGAGCCTTTGGTCTTGCAGCGCTTTCATTTCACTAATTTCCACATCCAAAGCTTTAAATCACTCACGAGGAAGCCTCGTATACATCGTTTGCTCTGCCGAGGAGATAGCAAGAATCATGAAAAGTATCTTTTTGCCGTGAATTTCTCCGCCACCTTTTTAAAGCCCACCTTTCTTCATTGATTAGTGGGCTTGTAGAACTGGGAATGATGAATTAACTTCGATTAATTCCCGCCCAATGCCGGATATTTCATGCTGAGGCGTGTTGAGCATGAGGACATGCCGTCAACTACTTTTTTTGATTTCGTAGCCATTCATGACTTTGGATTGGCAAACGCCTGCATTTGGAATAAAAACTCGTTTCCGGCGCGATCTGGCAGGATCGCCTGTACAAGCTTCCTCTGGACGAAGAACGCAAAGCTGACCACCCACTTTATTTAATATTTCACGAAAGCCTGTGTTACGGCTTTGTATCCGCTCATCGAAAGAACCCGCACATCCTACCCAAAATAGGACTTCAGGAAGTTTCTCCTTTTCCGGCATTCGGCCATGGTGGGTTACTTTATAATTTCTGACACTGTATCTATTGATTACGAATTGGCGATTTTACGAGCACCTCTTTTGTTCAGGGAAATCACAAAACCTCAATTTTTTTCAACTGATAAACATATATTTATCTCTATTAAACTTTCTTTAACGACAACCGGACACCGACAACCGACAACCGATTACTTGAATCCTCCTCCTCCTTCACTTTCTCAGCCCAATTGAAATCGATGCTGAAGCTGATTTCCAGGAGAAACTGGTTTCCATATTTGGAACATGCATTCCTTGAGCTGGCCCTCTAGTCTACTAACGCACCATCTCCGCTGACGGCCGGCGTCGGATTCATCGAAGAGGCGAGGTGACGTGGGGATCGGACCGCCGCCGAGGAGCAGGTGGTAACCGTGGAGCGGCACAGCAGTGCGTAATTCGTGCTCATTCTCGCGCACCGGAGGCCACCTCCTGGCACTGCAGGCGTAGGCCAGGGCTGGCCGCGGACGCATTGCGGGTTGCGCCAGGAGAAACAGGGAACTTGGACAAGATTCGTGGACTCCGTCATCT
>Ga0163217_1103325_pt1 | contig 11651 bp, 5 predicted proteins | sample SynspAceP_FD_185933 | JGI IMG/M metagenome (GOLD analysis project Ga0163217, IMG submission 185933) | Saline lake microbial communities from Ace Lake in Antarctica - Synechococcus sp. Ace-P (PacBio error correction) | ecosystem: Environmental > Aquatic > Non-marine Saline and Alkaline > Saline ... | reverse complement strand
AAAAGAAACATACGTGTAATAAAGTTTTGTAGATTCGTCGGAAGAAAACTAGATTAATGTGCATCGAGTATATGCAATAAAAATGTGGTAAGCAGATTAACGAACTAATTATAGGCGGCACAAAGTCCAAATTGAATTATAAATTATAAACAAAATGAGAGTTTCAGGAACGTTGAGGAGGTGCAAGTAACTTTACTCTTGTCAGTTCAAACCAATATATGGACCATCCTTATATTTAATGACAAAATAACAGCATAATAAAATACTACAAAATTCGACTTTGCGAAAGTCATTTCGGAGCACATTTCTAATTAATTATATTATAATTACATTAATATGTTTTGTATGCGAGTAGCAACACAACGGAATCAGACCATAAAAAAATCTTCTGAGCGTTAAGCACTTCAGGACATAAAGACCTAGACCCTTAAATATAGTTCGCATGCTTCGTGCTTATTTACTTCTTGTTTTTTGTTGGTGGGGTGTCCGTTCAAGTTCACTAAGAATTCTTTAGAAAGTATTTTTAGCGAACCATTTAATACAATCATACGCCCTGATCCTTCGCCATTCCTTCTTCTCTTCATTTGTTTTACTATAAAAAGATGTAGGCATGGGCAATTAGACCCTAATAAATGTTTGCGAGAGAAAAAGTTTAAATTTAATTTTATATATTACTCCAATATTCGTCTTTCTTCTGTTTGTTAATACTCAGAATACACTTATAGTTTATAACAGTCACTAACACATCCGTTTTACATATCGATAAATATGACTTGAGAGTCTATCCATTCAGACCATCTATATGGCTATCAAGATTCAAAAATTACTAGGAGTGATCACTCAATATTCTTTGCATCTAAAAGAAACACGAACTCGAGGATAACTAAAAAGCATCGTTTAGTGTACTCAATGATTATGTTTTGTATATTTTTATATAATCTTTCAGTATGCAGGAGTAATTTCTAATAGATTTATTACTTTTATATTGCTGTATTTGTTTTATTCATTTCGCTCGCCATAAACTTCAAGGTAAAAAAACTATTTTTACCTTTTCTTAAGTAATAACTGTCTTATCTACTAATTTCTATAGTGCAACACTTTAAAGATCCTTTAAGGGTAGAGAATCTTATTCCAATTGTATTGATGCTATATGTGAATCGTACTGTATACAAAAGTTTTTTGAATTAGTTACTTTTGTTTATAATGATATATAACTAATGATTTAAGGATATGGTGGCATGGGACAATTTACGCTGAAAGGCTTTTCGTCTACGGATTTTACACGTTTGCTCCCCAGAGTCTTCAGGCTTATCCTGGCATAATAAATTGAAACTAGAGAGGCGATTTTGGTCACCGAACGCAGACCAACGTTTGATATAGCTGAGGTATTGCTGTTCGGAATTTGCTTGACTCATTTTAATAGTTACATCATGTTATTTTCATTTTTATCTGCTCTCCACTAGTCACGAGACTTAAAATCCAGAACTAAGAATCTCTTTTGTTATTAGTTCATTCACTAATATATTAATTTAGTAAAAACATACAAATGTGGGTCAATATTGAACCTCGTGTTTTTTTTGCTTTTTATTCTTCCGTTTATAGTTTCTTGTTTTTCACCATTAAACTCCAAAAAGGTTCTGGAGGAAATAAAGTATTGTCAATCGATTTTAGTATGTTCAGCAAAGTGGTAAATATAACCGAGTAGGAAAGAAATTACCCACGAATGCACCCGAACCATCAAAAGGTGCTCCGCTATGGGTAGAGTGTCTGATAAGCTTGGGGAGAACTAGTAACTCCCGTATCTAGAACATTATTTTAATTATCAGTTCAAACGAAAGTTATGTAAAAAATACTCAACAATGCCAAAAGTTATTTTTTATTCAGCTATAAAGGTCTTTGAGACACTAATAATGCACCAAGATGGAATCCTTTTCCGTAAAAAAAACTGCAGGAAGCAAGGTGGTACATCCCCTGTAACGACTATGGATTATGGACTGTCAAGTTGGCTCCTACTATACAAAGCATTATATATCCAACCTCAGTAGTAAAAGCTCTAATTATATGATTCCATGAATTTCATCAAAGACACCCTCAATTTGGTTTAAATAAAACCCAAAAGTAGATGCTTTCGATATAGCTGGTTGTGAAAAAACAAAATTAAAAATGCTTAAGTCTCGTATATTAACGAGATGAGGACGAATCAAGTTTCGTAAAGTCTGAATCTAACTATTCCAAAAAGTCAAAAAAAGAAATAATTAAGATACCTAACGATAAGACCCAGTTATCCGTTTCGTAATGTCTCCTCCCGCATTAAAATATAACTGTCCACTGCGGAAGTACTATCTTAAAAAATCAATATTCAAATAGAAGAAGCGAAGATAATATTATTATTTTTACCAAGGATAGTATTTCTAACAGGCCCGATGCGTGTTTGATTATATAAATAGCTATATAACTCATTTTATACGCTACGAGAATGAAATACAAGTTAAATGGCTCATGTTGTGTTTAATTGGGAGATGCCCTTTAGCTCAAGAATAAAAAATAGCAGAAAATAACTCAATATCACTACACCCACGTTTAGAAAGAAAAGTTAATCGAATTATAGGCTTCGTCAGCAGATTTTGGAAATCATCCTTATACCAAAACACATGCTTTAAAATCATGATATTACTGTATGCCAAATGAAAGCTTATGAGTACATAAAATTCTCCATCCTACCAAAAAAATCGTTTGAAAAATGATGAAATAATATAAAGCGCGCTAAATTGTTGTGGAATTAATAATGTGGCTTGTGTAATGTAACGATTACGTCAACTTCACCACTTTGACTTAGAGCCTACTTTACGATACGAAATTATAAATATCCAGACTGAGACTAATTCTGGTATCTTCAAGGCAAATTGTAAACCAATGTTTTTTAGACGCTTGTGTATAGAGCTTGGGATACAAAATGACCAGACGAAAAGAAAGTTATCTTAATTATCGAAAAATTAAGTATTTAAAAAACCTCACCGATCTCCTTAGCTGATGGCCGTTCCTAAACATAGAAATAGCAAAAAAGCGCACCCAAGCCTGGTAAAAAATCGTTCATCGAGCAATTAGAGAACCCAAAGGCAAATAATATGGCTTTGAACTCTTATACTCTCAAATACAAATCGATAAGTTAATCGATCTTGTCGTTTACTTCTAATTTTTACTTAAGCCATAAACCATCCACAATTATACATTCTTTCGATCCGAGCGCACCGCAAATGCCCTTTTTAAGTTAATTCTGTTTATTTGATCCCTACAACTTCTTTTTCCCGTAGTACTCAGCAGAAGTTGAACAACTACAATAATATTTGATATACATATCTCCTTTGCAAACGGATGAATTAAAAGGTAAATAGAATAACTGTGTCTAACATTACTGGTGCCCAAGTTCATGAGTTGAATGAAAATTAATGCTATGTCAAACCTACCAATTTGGATATATGACATTTCAAAAGGGTTATCTAGGATTTGCCAATTCCTCGGAGTATATCGAAAAATGTGTTAAAAAGATCGTTTTCCAATATTATTGTCTTAATACTTGTCAGCCATTTTTGTAATGGTATTACGATTCAAGTAAAACCACGCCAGTAATTAGATTATAGCTAAGTGGCCAGACAATGAGAGCGCTCCGCTTCTAGCCTTCATATATTAAATATCAAGCTCGTCGTTCTTACCCTAAAGGTTATCTCAGATTTACATTGTTTTGTAACGGATACGGACTCAGCAGGTAGAGGGATATAAATGTTTAGTATATCAACGACAAGATGACTCTACCTGCCCTTAGATTTAAGTGAGTTTCCGCAATGCAGGTCGTATATACAATATAAAAATAATAAGTGCTCAATAGATAAATAATAAGTTTATCATGTCATTCTCAGCCTCTGAAGATGAGAAATGAATGATGCGATTTTGTTGTCCAAAAGCCTATATCAAAGTTTATTCGGCAGGTATTCCTTGGTAATCTCTAATTGCTTAAAAAGAAGTTATTGATTCGTTTTCAATAAAAATTCGTTTTTGATTTGATCTTTTTTATTGGTAATGTGGATGTTAGTGTCCCCTCAAAGATTAATTAGACCATTATATAAAGAATGTTCCGAACAATTTAAATCTCAACTCTTTCATATCGGATTTAAATAAAATGAAAGTTTTTTTACCCTTCATCCATACTTTGCTACTCCTGTAATCAAAATGCGGGAACCGTTCATACAATATGGCTAAACGCGCTTAGTCTAACAAAAATCCCCAAGAAGTTACATTTAATCCATAGCTCAGCATTAATTTTCTTCTGATAATTCACTCAGCCTTACAAAAAGAGCGGAGGTGGAATTTATGAAATTGAGGCATTAAAATTAACTCTTATCACTTGACTATCTAATAGGGATTGAGAAACTTTTAAAGCTCACTATATAAGCTTAATTTCTCAATGCTTTCTTCATTTTCGCTCGTCTTGCGCTAGTTACCATCTTTTTCGATAAAAGTGTGATGTGATTTTGCCATCTTAACCACTTCCATTAGATCATAATAGCAAGAATTCCGCCATTGAATCTACTAACTTAAGTTTATAAAAAAGTACTCTTCTGTATAATTGAACCCGTAATAATCTGTGCCGAAGTCACTGACCAGCCACCCTTCGTGGTTAATATATTAAACCATAAAGTTTGTTCATCTAAATAAAGGCTACTTGGTTAGAACGAAAGCTATCACTTCAGTAGGAAAACTCAAAAAGATTAGTGTTAGTAACTTGTATGTTGCTCCGACACTCATTAGCAGTGGAATTCCTCCTGGCAACATGTACAAATTTATCCAACATAGCTGTGACAACTGATTGTTTATTTAATTCCAGTGCGCAATAGGAATATAGTGTACATTATTTGAGGGTTCAGCTATTGATTCCTAAACATGGGCGTCAAACTTTAACTACTTAATTACAGTACTTTTTGTTCCATCGTGATTAATGCTAAAAGGGGTTTTTGATATGTCGAGACTAGCAAAGCTAGATCTAGAGACACAAAAGCTGCGAAGACCAACTATTATTAAATTCTGTAAGTGGCCTACTCGGTTGATGTATGTGACCAATAACAGCAATTTATAACTGATCCCATAGAAAAAGCACGAGGATTAAATAATTAGCGCACAAGTTAGTTTACTTACCTCCAGTCCGGAACCACACCTTAAGACAACTTTTGAGCTATTATCTGCGCTGAACAATTGTCGTATAAATCATAATATTCGTAGCAACAAGTAGAACGGAAACTGATAAGGTCTATATCCCTAATAAACCTTATATTGATTGCGGTAAGCCTTCTGCCCAAGTATCTCGAGATCTATACAAATTAAATTTGTTGCAAAAAACTCATGAAGACGCAATCACTGTGTAACGTGTTACTAGAATCCATGCACGACTCTAAGCAGCAAGCTTCAGCGTCTCTAGAATAATCCACAACTCAAAAAATGCCCCAGAAAAAGTATGAGAAAAGACGTACAAGCTGCAAGATATTCTACCTGAGTGCATAATAAGAGACATTTTTTCAAGAGATTTCCCTGTCAGAAAATACTTAAAAAACGTCTAAATTCGAAGCTCCTAAATGATATTAATACAGCAATTTTTTATAATTTATAGAATTGCCAACTCAGTGAATTATACTTATATATCCAGTTAATTAATCTGCCCTCGCCAGTGCTCATTCGTTATTTAAATTAAGCCCTCACACTATTTTGTTTAACCTTTTAACAGAGATCTCCAGGTTCGAGAAATAGGTGCTACAAAAGTATTTAAAATGGATGAAGTTTTAGAAGCGATGCTTGATTGGAAGAAGGAAGTCAGGCATGGGCAATTTGCTGCCAGACGATAGAGTCGATAAATGACTCAGTTTGTGAACATTTTACGCTCTACCAGTTTAGAACGAAAATACGGCTTATTCGAACGTAATTCCTAAAAATGGGATATAAGAGTCTTTAGCCCCGAGCGTTTTATTAGTTCAAGTATTTACCACCTTTATAGTAACAGAGCAATCGCGATCGACCCCACAGATAAAGCGACAAGGTGTTATACCTGTGGCATCAAGTAATATTAGTCCGTATATGCAATCTCCGGCAGGAGCAACACCCAGTTTAAGAAATTCCCATGGGTGTATAGTAGGTACGAAAGTTTGTTTACTCGACTTAATAATTAATATTATTACTTACCCGTAAAACCAAAAAGTTATTGACGCGAAGTAAAGTGCTTGATGTGCACGACGTAACATATCAAGCCAGTTAAGGGCTCTAATAGACATAAACAAGTGCATAGTTGCGCAAAGCAGGCATGGAAATGATGACCGATATGCCTGAGCAACTGGATACACAGTCAACTTTTATGATTGATGCTTACCCAAGTAAAAACATATATTGAACACTGGCAATACACGTACTTACGCTGATTAATAGCCTAAATAACAAATGTACATTTAGTAATGACGTTTGTAATGCATTCGGTAATAACCAAATCGCCAAGCAAAAAAATAGAGTTATTACAACAAGCTAACTTTAAACCTTATACATTAATCACCCAACGCATTATAAGCCAAACCGAAAATTGCATTGGAACTGTTTTTGCTTGTGCTGTTATTATTGCAATTTGCCAAAGTTGTGTTGTTGTCAATATCAAATTACGAGCGGGTTATTGAGCCTGATTGCATCATTGATGATTTTACCCCATATTTGCCCTATGTGCTTGCTGCGTTTGTAGCCATGGCACTAAAAGCTGGGTTATTGTAGCCAGTAAAGCAATGATACTATTGGTAATAATTGTTTAATTGGTGCTGGTAGCACAGTTGTAAAAATATACCTGATATGTAACAGCTTTCTCCCGCTGTGTAATTAAAAGGCACTAAAAATATGCTCTATTATCTTTTCTATTACGAATAAATGAACACCATGTTAAATCCCCATTTTTCCCTGCCAAGCTTTACTCGGAAGAAGCAAATTGCTGTCTCTCTGATGATATTATCAAAACAAAGGAATTATGGACAGACTGAAACGTCGCGACTTTTGAAAAAGGAATTCCAGGCATGTGCGGCGCTGAGTAATTGCGATAGCTTTTGCGGCAATGGACTATAGCGCTTGATGTGCTTAAAAATCATTTGAAATGTCGGGTTAGGGACGAATTCATTACAACTTCTCGAACATTGTTAGCCTTTCCGCATCAGTATGTTACATCTGCGCTAAAGCCGTTTTGGCTACGTTGATCGAAATTTCTCAAATGTAACGGCTGAATCAATTTCGGCTGTTCCTGACACCTGAAACTAAGCGTTATAGTTGTTCATACTGCTGGCATGCCAGCCTAAAGGATGCCATTATGCAGTTGTCGAAAAAATTACGGTTTATGTGATTCGAAGATTGTGCTCAATGCACATGGCGCAAAATACAAAGGCCGTTCATAGGAAAAACAATTGGTCACATTGGTGCATGGAGCTTCTGTCAGGATAAAATCATGTCTTACGCGGAGAGGTTGGCATGGTAACACCAATCCGAACCAACTTTGGGATTATATTTGTCATATAAGACCACGGTAAAATCATTGGGATGCCATTTATAACAGACAGCACCCCCCCGGTTCCGTGGTACACGGATATTTGGTACCATTGCGCGATACAGGAAAATGCAAAGCTGCAATTGGGCGTATACAATGAGGCGAATGGATGATGGACAAGAAAAACTAACCGATAATGCCAACATTATTGCAAAGCATGCCAGAAATATAAGGCATTTCGCGTTCCTAACGCACAGTGTGCTGGTTTGAACTTAGTCATGTACTCCATTACGCTTGCGTGCATTCAGCATATAAGTGCTATATATTTGTAGAAGAGTAACTACTTAAAGACGCGTTGGATCGCGACATTCGAATCAGAATGCTAAACAGCGGAAGGCGTACCATGTTTTTCAGGTTCGTTTCTGAGTTACTTAGGAAAAAAGCTTTCGATGGCACTGGCTTCAGCCCAAAGAAAAGATTACAAAAAACGCCAAGAATTAGTGAAACTAGGCTTGGATGTTTTATACATCCTACATTGACAAAAGAAGAATTAATTTTATCTTGTCTATAATGATGAGATTATGTTCGAAAGCTAGCGTGGAATGGACTTACGATCTTTTTGGTTCTTGCCGTGAGAGTCAGATGAATAAATTGAGGTTGAAAATCACCTATCGTCAACTTTTGAAATTAAGACAACACTTCGTTGTCAATAGTATCGATAAGCATATTAATTCTTAAGACACAGTATAAGCTGTTAACTTATTATTTGCAGTCGAAGAAAGGAAATTTATAGTTCTTAAAAGCACTCACCGAGAGTCTTAACGCAATAAAAAACAAAACGAGTTATACACTGTTGTTATTCCTTTTTCTTAGTAATTCTTATGGGCTTCTCTCGTAATACGTCCGACAATCTCTAACGTATTTTCAAATTCCTAACCATGTTAATTCTCTCCGGAACTGCTGCAATCAGCTATATTATTTTATCAACTTAGGACTCTACCGAGCCGTTTTTTAAGTACCATGAGCTCACAAGCTGTTCAATGGGGCGTTGTGCCCTCTCAGTAAGTCGTGATTACGCAGGCCATTGCATACCTTTATCGCATTCTTCTCTACAACGACATACCCCGCACAATGCCGTTGATTTATCTCTGCCATCATTCATCATACTACATAAACAGTGGGCGGCATCTCTTTATTCTTTACATTGGTCACTCAACTGCCAACCTGTTCAATCATCTCATAACACAATCCTTGTGCGTTACACTTTTCATGACGTTTGACAGGTCTGCGGACCGCCAACTACCGCACATCACAGGAAAAATTAGCCTCGGGCAGGTAATACTATGTTCGGCGTCATGTACGACGGATACAAGCAACACGAACCTTCTGTTATTCAAGTATTTCCAGCTATTTTCACTAGTCGACGCTATAGAAGGTCTTAATTCGGACGCTGGAAAGCAATTAAGTACTTTTAGCATTGCCTAGCGCTAGCGCTCAGACCGAATCGTCATCATTAACTCATTAGAAAAGTACCACCGAAGTTAGAGTACAAAGCATTCCGGGAGATTAAAAGATGGATGAAGGTAACTTTAAGCACTGAGTTATAGAGGTTGAATGACGATTAATTAGGCCGAGAGTCCAGTAACACCATTACCACAACTAATGCTCAAAAATCATTACAGGTAAAAACGTTCATGGTTAGCGGGGCTGCGGGCTCCATCTGGTTTTCCGAACTTGCCGCAAGATTATTAAAATTTAAACCTGCTACCATAGTGTTATTCGGTTATCAGAATTAGGCCTATATCAAATTAGAAAAAGAAACTTAGCGGAAAACAACATAAAAAACGGTTTGAAGTTAACTTTACCCCTTAATGGGATCGAGTTCAACGCATTAATCGCGTAGAAAAATGTCATGATGGCGTTTAATTATTAATACTATTTATCATGCCGCAAGCCTATAAGCATGTGCCATTGGTTGAGCATAACGTTGTTGAGGGAATAAGAAAACAACGTATTCGTACTTATTACGCGGGCTAGAGCCGCCATTAAATTCAGTTGGTTGAAACCTTCTTACTCATCTCCACATAAGCGGTGCGGCCAACAACGTCATGGGCGCTTCTAAACGCATGGCTGAATTAGTGTGCAGGCGTCTATCTCAAGCTTCTTCAACAAAAAAAACCCGTTTGTATGTGAGTTCGGCAACGTCTTAGGCTCATCAGGCTCAGTGGGTTCCTCTATTTAGACGCAAATACAAGAAGGTGTCCAATTACCTTACACCACGAAACATCAACCCGCTACTTCATGACATACCTGAAGCTGCACAGTTGTATTCAAAGCAGGATCGATGGGTAAGGGCCTGACGTATTTGTATTGGACATGGGAGGACTCGGTTTTAAATTAAAGATTTAAGCTGAATAGCTAGTTCACTTTCAGTTTGGCAAATAAGACGGACAGCAACCAAATTGATTATTGCTATATAGAATGCACAGGCCTTCGACCAGGGTGAAATAATTTATTTGAAGTTATTAATAGGAGACAACGTTCAAGAGATACTTCCGATGAACGCATTTTATGACAGCCAAATGAAGCCTATTGTTGATTGAAGAACCTAGGAGCCGGTTGCTCAAAAATAGAAAAATTCGTTGTCACAACTTGATCACCGGAAAGCCATTAGGAAAATTACTGCTAAATGCGCCGACGGGCTTAATCCCATCGACGAATTTGTGATTGGTTGGGCAGCACGACCAATTCTAAAAGTGAAATAAAATCCAAGACAAGCTGAAATATCCAATTTACCAAGAGCGTATACTGCGCTGTTATCCGCATAAAGTTGAGTTGGTTAAGCAAAGTTTGGTTTATGTTTCCGTTTAGTTACTTTGTTGGCCGTATTAAAGTTGCATAATTATTTCAAAACATACTGTCACAATCAAAATCTAACATATACCTCGGTGTGAAAAAGGAATAACAATGAAATAACCGTCTTTGCATCGGCTATTGTCGGCCTAGTACAAGCTGCCGTTTTAGCAGAAGTGGGCCACGAAATTGTTGTGTCGACGTAGACCAAACCAAAGCTAGATAATTTGAAAAAGGAAATTATTCAATTTAGAGCCAGGTTAAAGCGCTTTAGTTACTCTAACTTTGAGCAAGGTAGATTAAGTTACTACCACGCCCAGCGCGGTGTTAACCATGTGAAGTTATATTCTGCCGTAGGTACGCACCAGATGAAGATGGCTCTCTGACCTTAAATAGTGCAAAGCGTGTTGCCAAAACAATTGCAACCTACATGCAAATCACAAAATTATTATCAATAAGTCGACCTGACCTGTAGGTACTGCAGATAAAGTGATTGTCACCATTTCAAGATTTCACACTCAAGTCACTCAATAAAGAACTTACTTTTGATGTTGTTCAAACCCGGAATTCCTCAAGAAGCGCTGCTGTTAACGACTGCATGCGTCCTGACCGTATTATCTTGTGTAACCGAAAGTGTCAAAAGCGAAAAAAGCACGCAACTTACAGCCCTTTTTAAACCGCAACCTATGACAAAAAAATTTCGGATGGATGTGCGCATGCGGAAAGCTTACTAATATGCAGCTAACGTATGCTGGCAACCAAAAATTATTTATGAACGAAATGGCCTAAACTTAGCCGAGCTGTTGGCGCTGATATTGAAAAACGTCGCAAAAGCAATTGTATTGACCCGCTATTGGTTAATCAGTTATTTATCCAGGTTGTGGCATACATGTTTCTATGTTTCCCTAAAGATGTGCAAAAGCGCTGTTCGGCAGTGCAACGGGTTGTTACACCGCTAAGATATTAGAACGGTACTTGAAGCAGATTAACTATCGCCAAGAAAGAAAAAATATTCGATTACATCATGAATCATATACAAAGGTGATGTGAAGCAAAACTATTGCATTGATGGGTTGTCGTTTAAAGCTCAAATTACGATGACATGCGTAGAAAGCAATCAGATCTCGCGTTTTAATGAGAGACTTTGCGAGCAGGCGCCATCGTGCAGGCTACGATCCAAGAGGCATCGTGAGAAATAACTCACCGTGTCTATGAGGTCGGATTACGTGGCACGATTTCTTAAAGTACCATA
>Ga0163217_1092876_pt1 | contig 11651 bp, 11 predicted proteins | sample SynspAceP_FD_185933 | JGI IMG/M metagenome (GOLD analysis project Ga0163217, IMG submission 185933) | Saline lake microbial communities from Ace Lake in Antarctica - Synechococcus sp. Ace-P (PacBio error correction) | ecosystem: Environmental > Aquatic > Non-marine Saline and Alkaline > Saline ... | reverse complement strand
ATGGGCTGGGACCGCGCTCCTTATCAGATATGCTCCTGAAAATGTCATTTCAACTACGCTATTTCATGGCGTATTTCCGGGGGAGTTTTTCAGGACTTCTGGTGTCAATAGCAGATTGTGTCTTGGTGTCAATTTGCACAAACGCGGGTTGAACGGTCAATTCAGCGCAACGGAGAAAAATGGATTGGAGTGGAGATACTCCCAAGTGGATCGTGTAGATTTTAAGTTCAAGAAAACTAGACTTCACTGGACTTTCCGCAGTCCCGGATGTGCCAGGAGCAGAAGGAAAAGGCATAGGAGCTTTTTTCGAAGGAACAAAAGGCACGTTTGTTTGCGACGTACAGCAGTAGGGGAAATCCGGAACTAGATGGCCAGGTACTGAGTTATATTTCCTGAAATTCCCAAAATCCATACCCGTCACCCGGTTCATCAACAAACAACTTATCGATTCGGTTAAGATCCACGTCAGCAACCTGATCTAATGGATTATGACGTCAAATGACCACTTCCGTGCATTTGGCAATGATTTTCTTACAAATTGCAAAAACCGGTGAAGTGGAATTCAAAAAGCGAGCTTTTCAAAAAAGATGACGCAGCCAATGGACTTCTTTGGGCAGACCTTATCGGCGATAAAGTGGATTTTGATCCGAATATAACTTGATCTTTTTTGTTAACTTTGCAAACTTTAGCAGCATTATGGAATAATACACTTACTGCAACGCGTAAAAGCAGAGGTTCACGGCCTCTGAAGATATGCCCCTCCTTTGGCGTCTTAAGAGATCTGCTTCGATGAAAGGAACAAGTTTGGGATTGCGGCCAAGCACTTGGTTGGAGCTTGTACGTTCATTTGGTTACATGGTCAGGCTGTTCGGTCCTGTAGTTTGCCGCATATCTCAAGTCGGTGACGGAAAATTAACTACGATTAAGAAGGACTTTCGAAAAGGGAAATCATCCGCTTCAGGATGCTTGGATTGGAGAGAATTGTGCCCAGCTGTGGTACTGCCAAGGAGGGCAATCATGAACTGCCGCCGCAGTTGTTAGGCATTTCAAACCCAAGTCCAAATGATGTCGGAAATTGAAGCAGCTATGGTTAGGCAATCTTTCCGATGTGGTTACTTACAATCGAATAAAGAAGCCAATTTTCCACCAAGCCTCCAAATCCATTATAAACCCAAAAGTCATGAAGATTTTCATTCCATTTTTAAAAAATAAACTACAGAGTTCAGTCCCAGAATTTTTTGTTCCTTCGCGAACGCCGATTTTCTAACAATTCAGCTCTTTGACTTGCAGGCGGTTCCTTTTGCGGAGTCAAATTTCCAATGCGCAGGCCCAAAGGAGAAATCATTCACTTTTGCGCCCAATGTCTATTATTCTCACTTACCTCTGAAAATAGATAAGTAAAGTAATACTCGTTAGCCACACCGTTCTGAAAATGGGGAAACGGGTATTTTCCGTACTTCCCTTGCAATTTGGATTATTGGCTGTGAGCTGGGAGCTGACTGGGCAAAATCAAATTCGTGCAAGAGAAGCGATTGAAGATAAATATGGTACATCAAAATACACGGCTCTTTTTTTCAGTCCGGATGTTTTACAACCTAGCGAAGGCAGGAGCAACCGGCCCGTAGATGCTTCTTTAACTGCAGCAGTCTTCAAAAGTGGGGAAGTTGATTCCTTCAGAATGTATCACTGAAATTCTTCAGGTGCTTCTGAAGGGTACTCGAAAGAAAGCTTTGATTTTAGGAGCAGACTCATCGGGCGCTTTCAAGGTAATTGGATTGCCAGATCCGGCAAGTATCAAATCATTAAGGAGACTTTCTAGTTAAACTTATTGGAAACTGATGTTTCCGATCTATGATGCTCATGCAATCGTCACCGGTCAGGCCAAAATTTTGGTGCTGATGTAGATCTACCAATATGCAGATTGCGGTTGATTGCAGAAGGCCCGTCGTTGGAGCTAAGATATTATATCTTATGACGATTAAAGCGGCGCTGGCTGTTTGCAGGTGTAAGCCAAGTTGTAAAAATTGAAGGAGGCGGGGAATTCCCCCGGGCCCTTGACAAACCTTTGGAAGGATTTTAGCAGTAATTTGCTTTTCAAATACTTTGAGGCAGCAAAAAAGGGTTCGTTGTATGACCATTGGTATCGAATGGGATTTAGGCCACTAATCAGACCATATGTTCTGCCAGCACAATGAAAGAAATGGCTCAAGCTACCCTCAAGGATGGGACAAATTAGGAGAGAGCGGGTGATTTTAAGGCAGCAAAATCGGCTGCGGAGAAAGTTTTGGATCTACCTACCTCGCACCTTTATTATGCTCATGCGACTATTGGAGCCTATTGCCTGTGATTGCGGATTATAAAGAGGACGGCTTAGTTGTGGAGATTTGGGCTCCATCTCAACTCTCAGTGGGCTAGGGCGAGCAGTTGCAGGGCATTGGGAATAGAATTACCTAAAGTGAAAGTCAAATGTCACCTGCTAACGGCGGAGGTTTTTTGGAGAAAATCCAAGGCCTGATCTTTTGTAGTGAAGCAAGTTTGCTTTCTAAGGCAGCAAAAAAACTCCCGTTTCGAGTTCAATGCGACTCGAGAAGATGATTTCACACGATTATTACCATTCCCATAGTGCACAGCGGATCGTGCTACGTTAGATAGCGCAAATCAATGGGACTGGATGGAATCATATACCGTTTTCCAAGCATTGGAGCGACCGGCTAATGCGGCTGAATTGCATTCCCATCTAATGGAAGAAATGGAATTGGGTTGTCGGGATTTCCCTTTTGATGTGCCAAATTATTCGAATCGAATCACATGAAATCCACCGCACACACTCGTATCGGCTGCTTGGTCGGTTAAGTAATATTCAACATGCTTTGCCGATCCATTCCATGATGGACGAGATCGCAGGAGCTAGAGGAATGGATCCTATCGAATAAATGCCTTACACTTTTAGGCGCGGACAGGATTTGGACTTTTGAAAGGAGAATGGAAGGAAATATTTTGAAAAACTTATCGGGAAAAAGATACGAGGGACTTTCCATGCGAATATACCAGGTAGTTAGAATGAAAAAAGTCATCGAAAGTGGCCCAACAATCTAATTGGAAAGCTCCACAAAGATGCGGGAAGCATTGGTTTTTGCAGCTCATAAGAAGTTTCTAAGACGTATGTGGCCTTGCGTTGTTTTGTAGAAGGAGCCTCAGGCCAGTTAAGTATCCCCGGAAGTTCATTATGCGCTGGATTGTGCGTGTATGGTGTAAAAACAGATAGAATCAAGTTCCCAATTTGAAGGAGGAGCGCAATTTCACTTCTTTGGCCACACTTCTGCCATCACTTTTGGAAAGAGGGAAAAGATACAGCAGAATATTTTGATTACTTATCAGATTATTCGAATGCCCTGAATCTCCCAAAAGTTCATGTGCACATTATGCCAAGTACGATTAAGCACAGGCCGTCGGAGGAGCCTCCCGTGCCTCCATTATTTTCCGGCTTAATTGGCCAATGCTGTCTATAATTAACAGATCGGATTTACGCATTGCCATTTAGCGGTGTAGCAGATAGATTGAGTAGGTAGGAACAGTAAATAGTAGGTAGGTAGGCAGTTTGAGACTGCTTCCTGCCTACTGTTTTGTACGAAACTCCGAGTCATCTTTCTTGATAAATTCGATTTTGCGAAAATCGTTAATGCTGACCATCCTCATTCTAGGGCGATTTGTCTAACCTTTCAGCTACATGTTTGCCAATTCTCCCCATCCGGAATCACGATTGTTGTTAGCAGTATATTTTCTTGCTAGTTTTTTTTGGATAAGCAATTCCCAGGTTGTTCATCAAGGGCTAGGAAGCTAGCATCTTTGATTAATACGATATGGAGTTCTTCCGATGACTGACAACCCAAGAAGGAAATCTTGGCTTTTTATCCGAATCAATTACCCCCAGCTCTTTCCAAGATTAAGCTTGGTTGTTAAATCAGGAGGGGATTCCATTACTCGAATGTTCAATCCTTCTTTCCAAAGTCATTTTACTTTAATAGTTCGTCCATCCGTTTGTACGATATTTGTATTTAAAATTAAAGGATATGATCCCAATTCGGAGTCTGATTTGGTGTTTTTTCTTGTATTTCAAACTCTAAAACACCCAAACAAATGCGCCTTTTAGTTCGGACTTTCCTACTTCTTTTTTCTATAAATATTGCTTTTTCCCAGCAATTATTGATTCTTCCTACTTGGACTATGCGGTTTAAGAGATCAAGAAAGACAAATTGAAGAACTTTAGCGGAATAGCTTTAGTAAGGTCATCTGGGGACTATTTCTATGGACACACCTGTAGTGTGAGGGAGGCAGCGGTTTTTATATGTTTGATTCGAAAGGTGAGGAGCTTGGTTAAGATCAAGCTTGACAAAGCTGAAATCGGACTGGAAGATATCGCTGTGGGTCCGGGCCAAATAATAAATCCTATATATACGTGGTTTTGAGATGGTGATAATGCCTTTGCAGTTCATGGCGAATCATTATTTATTTTAAGATTTTCCGGGAACCGGAAAATTGAAACCAGAATCTGAAGTGGAAACTGAAAAAATTCAAATTGACTTTACCCGGGAGGCGCAATGGGACGCAGAAACGCTGATGGTGGATCCAATCTCTGGAGATATCTATATATTATTTCGAAGCGGACAAGAAAAATAATATTTATTTGCCTGCCCGCTGCTCGATTTATGGATAAGAAGCAGTTGGAAAAGAGTGGGGACTGAATTTTACAGTTCGGTAGGTGGGGGACATCTCTTCTGATGGTAGTCCGATTTCTGATTAAAAGCTTATGGGTATCTGATGTTTTATTGGACAAAAAGCCTGGAAACTATTCGTGCAAAGCAATTGATTGCCTGAGAACCACAATGCTCCTTTATTAATCCCGAGCCTCAAGGTGAGGCAAATCGCGATTTCAGCAGGATGGAAGCGCATATTATTACCATCAGCGAAAAGCGTTTTGATATCCATCCTTACACTTCTATCGCTATTGAAGAAGAAATTTAACATTGCAGACAGTCCACATTTCCTGGATGCGTCAGGACCGGCTATTTTGGGTTTAACCTTGAAACTGCGAGAGTAACTATTACCAAACAAAAGCGAGCGAAAAGCAGTGTGATTTCGGAGTTGCAAGAACGAATTTGATGGATTATGTGGCCCTTTGAGAGATCGGGCGTTGGAATGTTTATTGTCATTGAGGATATGACGAACCGCGAAGACTGATGCGGTTTTCCCAATAACTGGTTCAGTACTCTGTGACGGGAAACTCATTGTTATACCCTATGGTATTCGCCCAATCGTCGATTGGAGAGGAGAAAGGGATCTGATTTGAGAGTTGATGCGCTCCTTCAATTTTAGAGTTGGGAGATGTCGATTGAGTTTTTTCGAGAAGGATGGTCAATTTCTTGGAAGGAACAGGGAGAATGGTGATGGATATAAGTCAAAGCTTATTTTATGCAGGTTATTCTGAGCGCACGCTCCTTTGCCTTGGATTATGTTGCAAAGTTATTGGGCTTATGAGGTAGTGGGTTTTAATGCTGTCCAAGAGATTCGATGGACAAAGTGTCACCTATCTACCATACCAACGTGATGATGCATGTTGGGACAGACTTGGCAGTTGATCTGTTTGGACAGGTAATTCAAAGGCAAGTGAAAAATTGGGAAAGCAGCGAAAGCTCTCCGATTCGGCAAGGAAAATTCGTCCCAATCATGACAAAGCCAGAAAATTTTAATTTGCACGGAAATATGCTTGAGCGTCAGTAACGATGGAGGAGAGAAATTTACAGGTCATGCTCAAACAGCTTTGGATTCGTTGAATGTAGGACAGATTCAAATTGGATTGAAAATTATACGACGATCAATAGTCCTAACATTCCAACTATCGAAAAAGCTTTTGGTGGAGCTCGGCGAATTTTATGATGGCGGAATTTTTTTACCTAAACAAGAGCATTGATTCTAGAATACAACGCCTGGCCAACGTGAGTGTCTCCATCACGTTTTATTTATTTTACAATACTGTTCGTGGAGATACGAACGACGGACGGGAATAAGTAGACAAGCCAAAGTGAGTGGTCTCCACTCACGTTTTATTCATCGTACTGTTGACGTTCGTGAAGACACGAACTGGTTGGGGCTTGGTGGAGGCTCGGCGAGATGTATGATGGCGGAGATTTTTTTTACCTAAAGAGCTTGAATTTCTAGAATACAAACGCTGATTGGCCAACGTGAGTGTCTCCACTCAGTTTATTTCATTTTACCAACGGTTCGTAGGAGATACGACGACGGCGGAGAATAAGTAGAAAGCCAAGTGGGTGTCTCCACTACACGTATTTAATTCATCGTACTTAGTGCGTTCTGGAAGAACACGAACGGTTGCGGTGTTAAACTCACGTTTTATTTCATCGTTACTATTCCCGTTCGTGGGGGACCACGAACGACGGCGGAGAGGACGGGGACGATGGAGACAGATTTCAAATGGTAGATGACGATGCCACGTGAGTATCTTCACTACGTTTATTATTTTAGCTAAAAAATTGTAAAATGGAATCGGGCAAATTTACTTTTTTATGCAACAATCAATCATTTGCGCTCCCTTCTCTTGAATATTGAGAAATCATTCTAAACTTATTTCTTTTCAAGGCCTATCTTTTTTGTCAATTAGCTTTTGATTAAAGTTTATGGATGGTCATCATGCCTCAACCACATTCATTTTATTTGGAAATGTTAGAATTTTGAATGGTAAGATTGGGCCCCATGCTAGTTTTTTAATATTTCACAATTCTATGGTTTCTTGAAAAGTCTAAGGAATATCAATTCCTGATTTTTTTTAGAAATTTCAAGTGATAAGGCCATAAATTCTTATTGATTCTGGAAAGGGATCCTTAGGGATTGAGTTATTTACGCCTAAATCATTTATCAAAACTCGATTATATCCATAATAACCATTAGGAAAAATGGATGCTTTCCAATGACCCCTTAGATTATCCTTTTTCTTCTTACAATTTCTATGAGACAGGTATGGATAATTTTGGATTTTTTAAGTCATATAGGCGACGGATAGGTTAAAACTATCGATTTTATCGGTTCGTGAAGACACGAACAATGGCGAGGAATACCAATGGTAAATAATGAGCCGACGTGAAAGTAGTCTCCACTCACGTTTTCGATGGTGGGTGTCATGGCTGATGCGACGTGAATATTCTCCACTCACGTTTTCTATTTCACCTTATAAGTCGTTCGTGGGGACACGAACGACGGGGATAGACGAGGACACCGAACGAGGACACGAACGAGCGGAGAGAGGGGACGATGGGAGACAGAATTCCAATTGTGATGACGATGCCGACGTGAGTGTTCTCACTCACGCTTAATTCATTACAAACGATTTTCTATTGAGACCCAAGGTATGGTATTTTGGATTTCATGCCGACGGGTCTTCTTTGGTTGGGTACTCATGAGACACGAACGGTTGCGTGGGTTGCAGAATGTATCGTTCCTCGGGCGTACCTGTTAGTTGCGTAGTTCTTGCGGTGTGCTTCTTTGATGATCAGAAACTGGCCAATCCTGAAATAAAGTTAGCGATCGATTTCTTGCTGTGATGTGTTGTTGGGTGAGACTGTGTTTGTGGAATGCCCTTGATATCGTCTGAATTGCTTCTGTGTTTACCGCCAGTTATTTTTCTAGGTCGATGGATTGGCAGCTTCTGTTGGTCATTTACCTTCCAATGAAATCAACATATGGGCTGTGTTCTTGGGAACTGTACTAATCTGTCAATCGCGCTGTAGTTTCTGGGAGATGCTGGAGTTTTGTGCGAAGCATTTTGGCAATCCAGATTACTCAGATTTTCCCGATTGACTTTATTGGCATGGCGGAGAACGATTACTTCCTTGATTTTTTTGTTTGAAATAACTCAATCCGAACACCATTTACTGCAAGTCTTTTCGAATAGGTCTAGCAATGTATTGATTCGTTTATACCATTTCAAATTGTGCATTATCGTAATGGCTCAATCTGAGTCGTGTAGTTTCTCCAGACAAGTATTGGTCCACAAAATTTGAAAGCCGAAACCTTCCAAGTCATACGTGTGGATAAGCTACGTGTGGGCGTTTCATTATTCCGTGGCACACCAAACTTTGCAAGCGAATGGAACTTGCTCCAGTATTCCATCTGACTTTTAGGCGAGCTGCGAACACGATTAATTTCTTTCCCTAGACGAGTAGGTTGCCGCTGTCCGATGGGTGTTTTGCCAGCATTGGGATGTCTTGTGGCCATCCTCAGCCAGATCATGCAAGATCTCCATTCACTTTCCTCGATGACCGGGAAAAATCTCTTCATGCAAGACCTGTTTCAGCATCAATGGTGTTGCTGTATTATTTGATGTCCTGTGAGTTAAGACCAAAAATGGATGGAATTTTTTAAAAGCATCCAACCCAGTACTCAATTTTTCTTTCAGGAATACTCAACGGCTTTTAACTCGTGATTCGTAACCTTTTTCAGTTTTTCGTTGCTTTGGATTTGGTGGCAGCAAAGGTAAGAGATCAGTTACCACGATCGAAGTGTAGGAAAAAAGTGAATGATCAGAACGCTCTGAGCTGAGGAAGTTGGCAGCTCGCACCAAGCAACAAAGTACTCCACTTTCCACTTGCACTCGGTTATTTGTCAAGGGCAAACTCAGAAAATAAGCGCGAAGTGGTGGCGTTTTTGCCGCGTATCGGACCGTCTACGAAGTGACGCGGTCAAGTGCATTTAATTCCATTTGATTGGGTTCTATTTGTTTCAGGATTTCAAAGTTAATTTTTGAAAGGCAAACTTGTGATGAAAATTCACTTAAGCAGGATTTATTTTACCGAAAATTTCCGAACACCTTGGGACTTCCGGGTAGTTAATCATATCAAATAATTAGTCCAAACCGATTATTGTTCATTGGGCGTTAATTTTGTTAAAAGATTTTAAAAAGATAAAGCTCAGATTCCGAATGTTTTAATTTATCAAGAAAAGAAGGAGGAGGTTTAAACCAATTCGTATTTACCACTGAACGTGGGGAGGTAGTCAAGAAACAGCAGATACAGGTGACTTCTGTATTTTGAGCAGCGGAAGCATTTTTAGGGAATACAAGCAGGACAGTTTTTTGGACTGTGTTCTTGACTTTGGGGAAAGACAAACGTCGATAATATAGTCTTGTACTTCCCTTTTGTAGATTCCTTATCTGGATCTCAGTGAAACGGGTCGACGGAGGGACTATTTCGAATTTTCTCATGAAAAATCTTCCCAGTAACCATATATATGTTGGCCCCAATGGGGAATTTTACGCTGATTTTTCATTCTAAAAATCACGTCATTTTTTCTTGGTAGCTGGAGGAAGTGGGATTACCCAAATCATGGGGATTTGAAATCTCTTTTGGTCAATGAAGCGAAGTCAAAAGTGACTTTGCTTTTTGTAGCAGAAATGGGCGCAAATTATTTTCAAAAAGGAATTAGGAAAGCTGGTGTCGCAATCCTGAAAGACTTCACGTGCTTTCACAATTTGAGTCAGCCCTCTGATTCTTGGATGGATTAAGGGGTAGTTGACAAAGAAACTATCAGCCTTTGGTACAAAAGGCGCAGAATGAACGATTTATGTAACAGAATTTTTCATCTGTGGTCCGGACGCGAATTATGGAATCAACACTTGAAGTGCTGGGTCAATTCGGCGTGGCCAAAGGATAAATCCTCGGGGAAAGTTTTCTTTACTCGGCTTGCGGCTGATAAGCACATGAAAGCTGCTGCAAGTGGTGATATTGGTGAGGTTGATCGTGAGGTAAACGTTGAGCTAGAAGAGGAGAACAGTTTAATCACAGTTGCTTCCAGACAACTTTCTTGAATCGGGTCTCGCCAAGACCGAATTGCCTTTATAGCTTGCCAACGTGGGCTTTGCACCGGCTTGTCGTGGGAGTTGATTAGTGGAGAAGTGAAAAGGATGAGGTGCTGTTAGTGAAAAAGAAATCGCGCGGATATTTGTTGCTTTGCTGCGTTTTCTTAGGACGGTTGAGTAGTGATGTTCAAGGTGAGACTAGGTCGTCGCATGGGGCATGTTGGCAGTAAGCTAACCTTTTAGGTTTTTTAAACTGCGAGGTTTGTTCGTGGGCATGTTCGATAGCAACCGATAGCAGTGGCCATAGAAAAATAAACTTAAGGATATTGGAAGGGATTAGGAATTACGTCCGATTATATAAGAAACGGAACAATTGATTTGGTCTTGATGCGGTAGTTTTGCCGATTTTGTGGGATGATTTATCTCTATATTAATTTTGGAATCTCATGGGATCTTCCAGAAATTCCGGGTAATCGTCGAGGGCATTTTGATGGATTGGATTGGACTTTTTGTGGTTCAGTTCCTGCTTTTTCGCAGCGATCAAATCTAGCTTTTCTTTGACAGTGAGCTGATCCTAAAGCTCAGGGCTATATACCAACGCTTACAAAAAAAGGAACGTTACGTTAACTACTATTTTTTATTCTCTTTAATTAGTTCTGCGGGATTTACTCTTTTTTTTGAAATGCGATCTTCATCGTGATTTTCGCAGTGACTTTTAATTTTCTTTTCGTAGCAAAACCTACCCAGATCGAATCAGAAAATGCTCAAAATGGACAAAGGAACAAAAAGAGCAAATTCGACTTAGCTTCAGACCAGACTAGATTGAAGATATGACAGGTGTCATTGGCACGAATGCCTGAACACGTAATACTGCTTTTGTGAAGTTCTTGGTTGGAAAATTACTATGGCAGTAGAGGTCCTTTTTTTTTAATAATTAGGAAGCACAGAAATAACCCTAATTCACAAAGATTTTACCTACCGCAGGTAGGGATGAAACATTTTGAATTTCTTTGTGAACTCATTAGCTAAACTTGGAATCCTTTGTGGTTAAAAAAAAATCATAAAAAAAACGCAGGTGATTCAACCTGCCGTTTCGATTTATAGTTGCTTGTGGTTTGTTAGTTTTTCGATGTAATGTTTCCTGAAGAAAATATTTCCTTCACCCAAGGGAACCAAGAACCGTTGTTCATTTCCAAAGATTTGGCCGTGCTGACAGTTACAACTTTGACGTTTCCTGAAGAGAAAGCTTTAAGCGAAAAAGTTTATAAGCCTTTAAGGTCAGAAAGTGTTTCTGGAACTTTTTGAAGGCAGGCCTTGAAGTGCCGGGAGAAAAGATGGTTGTTGTCACCCAAAAGCCGGCATTCTCAGGGCTTTTGATTATTTCCCGAGGTGAATCTCAAGGCGAGAGCCTAAGGTATCCGATATTAGTTAATCGGGGCATGCCGGAAGTCAAAGTACATTTCAATTTCGCCACCTAACATTTTTCAGCATCCAGCGAAGCCACTGGTAGATTTGTACTTTGAACATTTTACCAGTCACATTTGAGATAATCAGCATTTCCACTGGTGGGGACTCCTTGCGATGGACCCATTAACCTTTTTTAGCTCCATTCAATTTTCAAGAAAACCAGAGAGGGGCCTGGAATATTCCAAGATTTCCCAATTTGATCGGGATTGGGAAGCACTTTTGATTCTTTTTTCCTGAGCGATTAACTTTTTTTTCCCAAAAAAAAAAAAACCCGTTTTTCCCAATATTGGGATTTTCCTCCTTTTTCTTTTCCTGGGAT
>Ga0163217_1038444_pt1 | contig 11651 bp, 12 predicted proteins | sample SynspAceP_FD_185933 | JGI IMG/M metagenome (GOLD analysis project Ga0163217, IMG submission 185933) | Saline lake microbial communities from Ace Lake in Antarctica - Synechococcus sp. Ace-P (PacBio error correction) | ecosystem: Environmental > Aquatic > Non-marine Saline and Alkaline > Saline ... | reverse complement strand
GATACGGTTGGATTCGGGTGGCGGGCCGGCTCGGTGCGTGGATCGGTCGGGCTGGATCGGTCGGGGGTGGCGTGTTCGAGCGTGTGTTGTTGGGTTTGGTGGCGCATCGGTTGTTGGTTTAGCTAGTGTTTGGGGGCGCGATCGGGCGGATGTGGAATTGGGTGCGATTGAGTTGGGGGGGATCGCGATCGCGGCGTTGGCGTTGTCCAATTGTCCGAACAAAACTCAGCCGACGGATTCGCGGGCGGGCGAACCGGCCGTCAGACCACCAATGTGTTTGGTGGGATTGGGGAACGCGGGTTTGCTGGCGGTGTTCGGGCAAACCGGAGGCGACGGCGTGGTTTGTTGACGTCGGCGGATGCGTTGTTGATCGCGTCCGGTGCTCGCGGTGGGGGTGATTTTGTTGGCCGGTGCCGCCGATTGATCGGGGTTGCGTTGTTGGAATCGTGGGAAGAGTTGCGTTTCGGTATGGCGGTTCGGGTCGCGGCGGGAAGCGGCGTCGCGTCGATGGTCGTGACGTTGGGATCGAGGTCTGTCGCGCCAAACCGGGGCGGGGATTCCTGGGATCGAGTTGCGGTTGGGTGATCGTGGTGGCGATTTATCATGGGCGGGTTTCGCGTTGATGGCCGGCGACTCGCGGTGATGAGCGGCCTGGGTATTGGAACGCGAGTGGTCCGAGACCGGGGGCGTTTAGGGCCCGAAGGATGGGGCGCGCCGAGGATGGGGCGCCCGCAGGATGGTGGTCGCGACTGCCACCCCGAAGGCGAATTGGTTTGGCGTTTTTAGATGATTCGCAGCGGCGCCGTTGTTGTTACGTCGCCCAGGCGGATCGCCGGTGCGACTGGTTGCACGTTTTCTTGTGTCGTGGCGGGGAGGTTTGGCGGCGTGTTGGCCTTAATCGTGATGTGATCGCGTCGCGAGCGTGGTTGACGGCAGTGGGCGTCCGTTCGTCGCGACGAGGTGCTGGCCGAGACGATGCGGAAGACGGCGTTGTCTGCGTTGATTTCCGGTCGTCGGGTTTTGGTGGAGGGGTGCGTACGCGAGATGCTGAATCGCAAGCGATGGTCGGGACGTTCTACCAGGGCACCGCTTCGTATGCGGCGTTGACTGATCGTCGGTTGCGATTTACTACAGGCGTGATGTCGGTGATTGTTGAAGCGTGGGTTGCACGAATCGCGACGGTGATTTTGGCCCAACGGGGCGTTTGTTTGGTGACGTTGACCCAGTGCCGGGTTGGGATTTCCTGACACATCCTCAGGCGTGGTTGATTTCGCGGCGATGTGCGTGTTAGCGGCTGGCGTGGAGTCAACGCGACCGTTTTGGACAACACGTTGGGAACTGCGATCCGTTTACGCGCGACGTTGATGATTTAACATCAGCAAGCCACGTTCGGACATGTTATGAGCGAAGATCGGGCAGGTCGTTGTGGGCGTCCGGTGTTTGTTTTGATCGCGTTGCGCTGACGGGGGATGTGGCGGGCGTCGTCATGCGGATTCAAACCGTTTTATGTATCTTGGCACAATTTTCGTTTGCTCGCGTGGACGAGTATGGTGTGGCACGCCGGTCAACGCGATCGATGCGGTGTGGCCGTGGTGGGTGTTCGGGATCATGAGCGGTTTGGATTCTGTTGTCGGCGCTTTGCGGATCGAGGAAACACCGCGACAAGTTTCAAAACAGGTGGTCCGATGAGTTGGCCAGGTGGGAATGACGTACGTTAGCCTTTCTAGGCTGACACGGGAGCGTTGGGATTGTGCTTCAGGCTGGAAAGCTGACGTATAGCGTTAGCCCCCCCCCCCCCATTTCTAGGCGAACACCGGAGCGTTGGGATGTGTCAGGCTGGAAACCTGACGTACGTTAGCCTTTCTAGGCTGACAGCGGAGCGTTGGGATGTGTTCAGGCTGGAAAGCCTGACGTACTTTAGGCTTTCTAGTCTGTCACCGGAGCGTTGGGATGTGTCAGCTTGGAAAGGCCTGGACGGTACGTTAGCCTTTCTAGGCTGACACCGGAGCGTTGGGATGTGTCAGGCTGGAAAGCTTGACGTACGTTTAGCCTTTCTAGGCTGACACCGGAGCGTTGGGATGTGTCAGGCTGGAAAGCCTTTGACGTACGTTAGCCTTTCTAGGCTGGACACCGGAGCGTTGGGATGTGTCAGGTGGAAAGCTTACGTACGTTAGGCGTACAAACTGGTACCAGCAATCACGAGGAAACCAGCACGCCGGTGATGGACACGTACATCCACACTGGGAAACGCTAGCGGACCCATTTTTTGTGGCGGACGATGCGTCCGTTTTTGGCCAAATAGATCGCTGCGGATGGCGAGGAACGGGACCGTGATGGCGAGCAGAATGTTGCGGATCAGGATCGAAAAATAGGTGATTTTCGCCGCCAAGGTGCGTCGTCGGGAAAACGGTCGTATTCCATGTGATCCAAGAGATTGGAATAGGCGATTTATGGAATAATAGCACGCCAAAAAAAAACGACGCTGACGCCGAACGCGCTGAAGCATTCAGGTTTTTGTGTTTTTTGGCTCGTCCGTTTTTGCATGTTCCCAATCCCATCGCGAGCAACCGGTGAGCGACGGTGATTGAGGCGCGTTGAGGTGAGGCAGGTTATCGGACGAGGGCGTCCCACATGGGTGTTTCTGCAACGGTTGAGAGGGGAAGGAAAGGAATGCGGAAGCAGAGCGTTCCATGGATTGGAGCCCCGATCTTAGCCGTTCGCGGCGGGGACTCCAACGGACGGGCATGTAATTTGTGGTCGCGTATTTCTTTCAGAACCACGGTTGCACCCTCGATTCAGCGCCCGATGCGTTTAGATTGGAGGGTCGACGTTATTTCGCAAAACCTGCCATTTTACCGTGAGGCTCGTTCGTTGGTCCGCCGACCCTCCCGCCGTTATCGAACCACGTTAACTTGAACCGAGGAACTCGCGTGGTTGGAGTTCAATTTCTCGGGTTCTCGACCAAGGCCGGGCGAACAAACGTTAGCAGTTGCTCGAACGGCGAAAATTCTTGGCCATCACGGGTTCGAACCTGACGAAGTTTGTGTTGTTCGAGTGTGCAGTTTGAAATGCAGTTCGCGCAGCGGCGGGCGGCGAGGACCCAGGCCGGTTTGACCGCGTCGGAACAATTGCAAGCCGTCGCGACGCGTGCGACGCCATGTGGATCGCAATACAAAATTCTGCTTCGAGATCTGCAACCGCAACTCGCCGAAAAAAAACATCACTCGCATCGACCTGAATCAATGCAGCGATCGATCGTCGCTTGCCGCCGAACAGCATTTCATGGTTGATGATTGTCGCCGGTATTGTCGCCTCAGGCGCTCCACGACCGGACCGGTTCCCGATGCTGCCGGGTTTGGCATTCACCTGTTGTGTGGAACCTTCGCGCCGTCGCCGAACTCGCCCTCAAAAACACAACGCAAAATTCTGCGGGGGATAGCTCCGATTCGCCCGACGGCAAAATCCGTGCTGGCAAAACAAGCGGACGATGGAAGAGATCGAACCGCAGGTTCGCGGTCATCCCGCTCGGACGACCCTGCCGCGGATTTTCCTCTGCCGACGGACAAGCCTCACGGCGAAAATCGGTCGAAATGGGCAATCGCAGCAGGTGTCGGAAAACATTTCAACTACTTGCTGCTCGAAGACTCGTAACGCATTTTTGCTGACGAGTTCTTTCCTGGTCGTGAAGTTCGTGCATGCAACCGTTTCGCATCACCCGCAACGCCGACGTCGAGTTTACGTGAAGGACGCGCGGCGATTTCTTCGGCGGCAGGAAGAGGGCTCGAAAGTCGCCGGTTGTCCGACGTCGTTCGTTTGGAAATGGACGCTTCGGCGAGTGATGCGATTTCGCACTACTTGATGGAGAGTTTTTACGTCGATCCGATTACGTTTCCGATCGAAGGACGTTGGATTGACGTACTTGTTTCGATTGCTCGGTCAAAGGGTTCGACTCGTTGCGGGACGAAACCTGCGCCCCAGCGAAGTCCGCGATCGATCCGTCGGAACCGATGTTCGCGCATTCGCCGCGGCGATATCATGCTTGATGCACCCTACGAGAACCTTCGACCCGGTCCGTGCGAATGGATCGAAAGAGGCGGCGATCGATCCGGACGTTCTTCTAGCGGTGAAACAAATCTGTATCGGAGAGTCGTGACAGCCCCATCGTAGCGCATGATACGTGCCGCGAGCGAGGGAAATACGTCACCCGATCGTCGAACTGAAGCTCGTTTCGACCGAAGTGTAACATCGAATGGGCTCGCGAGATGGAACAATCCGGCGTGCAAGGTCATCTACGATCCGTGGATGAAAACCGCACGCCAAGGTTTGCATCATCGTGCGGCGCGACCCAGGGATTAGTGCGGTACGTTCATTTCGGGACCGGAACTAAACGAGGTAACTGCCAATCTTACGTTGATATTCTCGATTTTGCCAAGGACAGGTTACTCGGCACCGACGCGGGACGATGTTCTTCACCGCGGTCAGGATCGAGTTCAACCGGCAACCATTTGCAACAACTCGCGATCGCCCCGTTACGCTTCGGCCGCACGTTACTCGAAATGATCCGAGGCGAGACGACGGTAAACAAGGACAAAGGAGAGATCATTGCCAGCTCAACGCGCTCGTCGCCACGAAGGTGATCGACCGTTGTACGAGGGCCAGCCAAAGGCGGGCGTTGAGGATTCGTTTGAACGATCGCGGCGGTTGTTTTGCTGCTGCTCCTGGGCATTGAGGGGCCTAAGCGGATCGAATTAAAGTCGTTCCGATTGTCGATCGGTTTTTAGAGCATGCCCGATTGATGTATTTTCGTCACGGCAGCGACTCGAAGGTTTTCTCAGCAGCCCGATTGGATGCCTCGTTTAATCTCGACCGTTCGGGTGGGAGTTGTTTGATTCCCGCGTTCAATGATCCGGCCATTCATAAACGGTTAAAGGGAAACGCTGGGGTTTGTATTTCGTGGACATCAAAAACGCGTGGGAAGATGCAGTCGGGGCGGTCTCGTTTACAAACGTTGACCGCGGGGAAAGACACAAAACCAACTGCGTTCGCAGGAGTATCTGCACGCAAGACGATCGATAACCTGCGAAGATCAAGCAAAATCCCAGTTCGATTTTCGAAAACGCCCACGACCGCGAGATTGAGTTTTGCTCGTTTCACTGCCCGTTTCACATTGATGGACCACTAACTTAAGCTTTCGGAAAAGTGACGACAGAGAAAACCAATAACTGATTGTAACGAAACTCGCCAGATTTGGATTTTCGTGCGGGAATATTTAAAGCTGGCGATTCGGCTACGAATTGATACCCGCCACTTATTTTTGGCGGTCGTTCGCCGTTCTGGGCGCCGCCCCGGGTTCAACGCAGAGAACCGTGACGCGAACGCCCAAACGGCTAATACACCGAAAACACTTTTCCCGGAAAACTGTTAGAATGCTCGTCTCGCTAACTCTTTGGTGTTTGCAATTTACCGGGTTTTTGCTGGTATTTTCGCTTTCTGCTCGCAATGGCGGCCGCAATGACGCTTCCCTGTTGTCTTTAGGCTCGCCAACTCCTCGGGTTTAATTGTACCGGAACACTTCTTTTCTTACCGGGACTCGCGTCGATTGTATCGCCTGTCGTTCGAACTCGCCGATCTGTTGAGGCGGCAATCGGTTTGCATCGCCATCCATTGTTTCTTGCCCGCTACATTGCATCATTGTGTTGTGTCCACGGCTACATCCATATTCTACCACATTCTCTTGATGACTGGCACTACCATTTAAAAAACAATCACATTTATGTCTTCCGCTTACCACACTTGCGTTCGGTTAGCTTAGTGGCCTTGTTCTTTGCTTTCATTTCCGTTTTGCCGATCTTGCGTGCGCTATACTAAAATCGGATAGTCGGACAATCGCCATCGTTCTGTCACCCAATTCCCGTAGGAAATCGGCAGCGGAAGAATAAAGCGGATAACATCGCTTGCCCAGTTTCTACTCTACGTTCGCATCGTCATTGCGGGGCAATGGGTTCCGGCGTCCTGCCTTCGAATTCGCCAACTCTTACTTCCCGAGCACTGGAGGCTTGCAGGATTTCGTTCGGTGCTCTGCGGGTCGAGTTGCGCAGGTTTCGGTTACCGGTCGGCGAGGTCGTCGAGCCCAATCTTCCCAGGTTTCGACGGGTTGTGTCTCCGGCGGTGTGGCCATTTCGTTCGGAAGCACAGGATCATTCGCAACAATGTCGAACACAGAATGCCCCTCTTCTTTTTGCAGTTTTTGAGGACGACGTATTTGTCGAAATCACCGCCGAATTTCAATAAGCTCGCCCACGACCCAAACCCGTCGGACCCTGACATTGTCGACGCTCGGGTAAATCATCCCGAAACAGGACGCAGGATTTTCTCGCCGTCGTTAGTTGGGCCATTTACGCGTGGTTCTTCAAACACCACCCGCCGATCCTTTGTCGGTGAACCTCTCCTCCTGTTCTTCGGTCTCTCGCCCCGCCGAGTTCCTCGGTGCTGCGGGTCCACGCTGCAAGAGCAGGGGGTCGAGATAGGGAGGGTCGCCAAACGCTCGGGGCATGTTCTTCGATCTTCGCATCCGCGTTTGAAACGGGCACCGTGCCGGGCACATCGAGCACACTCGAGGCACAGCGATTGCGTTTCGTTGTCGTTCAGCCGTTCGCGAGCAAGTTCGCGGACAAAAACGCCGAGAACAACGGGTTGATGCTTTTAGCTGCACGAGCGTTGCAGTCGGTTGCGAGGGGTCGCAGTGATCGGCGTGTAGTCGGCGAGTTTCGTATCCACGTGCTCGATCGCGTTGCCTCTTTTTCCGCCGGGGTTTTCGGTCGCCATTGTTTTTTCTTTATCGGGGACCGGCGTTTCGTTCGACGCGTCGCTCGGTTCCTCGGCACGAGTTATCGAGCAACTCACCGAACAATCCTTCTGGTCCAGGCGGGGCGGTGGTCTTGGCCGCGTCTTAACTTCGGGCTTTCACCGCATTGGCTGCCCGGCTCATCATTGCCCCGGACCAGGTCGCCGGGTTCTGCGTCGCGGTGGCACGCTCGGTTTGACTTCGAAGAGCACGCGGGGGCGGTCGAGTATCGCAAACGCGTCGGAATTGTGCAACGTGATCAGGCATCCGGTTGAGATCTTTCTGAAGCGGTTCAATTCCGCGGGGTGATTTTCAAATCGCCGGTCAAGCAGATCGCGGAATCGGTGCGATGTCGTTGTATTTTGGGAAATCAAATACGCGAGCAAAAACGCCACGGTAATCGACCGCGAGAAACCAGGTCGCGATTGGGGCCGTCTTGCAAATTGTTCGAACTGTGTTGCGTCCATAGGTTTCACCGGTTTCGTCGTTTCGCATCTTTTTCTTGAGCTGTTCCGCGCCCGCAACAGTCCCCGGGTCCCTTCGTTGTCCTCGGAATTCTGGTTGAACTTTTCACGCCAGCGGTGCATTTTCACGTCGTCTTCGTGTGCGAGCGCGAACACGTATCCCCGGTCGTCAAAAATGCGTTGCGTCGGGCAACGTCCGAAATTTGTGAGCGGCTGCGGGACTCGACGAGTTTGCGTTTATCCTTCGGCCCCTTTGAGGCAACACGGCAACACGACGCTTGCGGGGCGGGCAAGTTGATTTCGGTCAGGCGAGGCGTTTCGGTGCAAACACAAATGGAAAGCAGGGTTTTCAGTTGAAAAACAAATCTTCGAACGATACGTCGGTACCTCGGCAAACACGCCGCGTGGTGGACGCCGACGCACGCATCAAAAATCTGTTTCAGTTTCGGGCCGACGCCGGCGTGGTGAAATTCGCGCGTCAAAAATGTCGGCGAGTTCCTTTTGTCGTGTTTATCCGAATCAGCGATTTGCCTTTGAGGCATTCTCGGCGGTTCGTCCTCCAACACTGCGAGCGAAGAGAAACAAAAACATCAACGCCGGTGTGCGGCGGGCGACGGTTGTCCCGTCGGGCGATCTTTTCCGAAAAAATCGTAAGCAATCAGTCTTCGACCCACTCGTATTGCAACGTGACCTTTCGCTCGGGCCCTGGACGAGTTGCAGGTTTCTTCCTGCGAATAGACAGCAACCATGTCGGTGAACGCGAGCGAGTTTACGACCGTGGGCACTAGCAACAAACAGGTCGGACGCTCTTGGCAGCAACCGAGTGTCAATTCCCACCACGATGCCGCGTTCAAGATCATTGAAACGAACGTGAAACTCATCCATCACGACACAGGAAACATCTCGAACGAAAACTTTTTTCAGGGTTGATGCAAGTCGGGTTGAGGGGATTTCCCGCGGAACAACGACGAGCACGGGTTGCGTCCGGCTGACGGTCCGGTTGCCAGTGACCAGTCCGAACCTTAGGTCGGGCGAAAACCCCAACGGACGGCGGACTCGCGGAGTTCGGTCGAGTTCTGATTCCGTCAGCGCGATCAACGGGGTCGTGTAGTACATCGCGTGCCCGACGCAGGGCCTCGTAAACGGGCGGCCCTCGGGCGATCAGGTTTTCCCCGGTGCCGTGGGCGCGCAGTACGAGCACGCCGTGGCCACCGGTTTTTTCGGATCGCCGTAAATAGGCCAGCAAACGCCTTTCCTCTTGGACCGGATAAAGGTTCGTAGGGCAGTGTTTCGAAGGTATTCGACCGCGAGGGTGTCACGCATCGGAAACAGGCGACGCATAAAGATTAGTTGCATTCATAAAACGGTCAATCTTAACGGATCGGGGCCGAAGCGACGTAGTGCAGGCTTGCTCAGCGGGTTCGGGGAAAAGTGTTTCGATGTATTAGCCGTTTTGGCGTTAGCCACGCTTTCTCGTTGCGTTGAACGGGGCTAACGCCCAACGGCGAATGGGGTTCACGCAATGGAATTACCCGACCTGCTTAGCTGTGGCAAGTCCACGCGAGCAGTGGTCAGGGGGTGATCGCTTCGTCAAGCCTCCGGCTACGACTTTGACCACGACCGTGGTCGTTTCTCGGAATAAAACCAGCGTTGTTTGATGGACGGACCAACTGCGTGTGACGTCCGAAGGCAGACGTTAGTCAAAATAGTGCGAAACGATGAGCGTTCGCCGATTTCCCACTTGCTTGGAGGAATGCTTCGGGTGAGAAATACGGTTGACGGTACTTGTTCCCCCTCCTTGGGGAATCTCACATGCGTGTTTCTTTTTTCGTTCGATACTTCTCTTCGGGATTGTCCGTCGGAGCGCTTCGCCAGAATTTCGGGTTTCGTCAATCTCTTCAATGGCAAGAACCTGGACGGTTGGAAGGCAACGAAACGGGACAGCGACGTACCGGGTCGAAGGCGATTGCGTTCGCGGAGAAACCAGCAGGCATGCAGTCCGAATTCGTTTCTTTGCACTGACAAACTTTACGGCGACTTTGAAAAATGAAACTTTGATGTCAAGTTGACTTCCGCAATTGAATTCAGGCGTCCAAATCCGTTCGCAAAGCGAAGGCGGATACACCGAACGGGTCGCCGTGAAACGGTCCGCAAGGCGGAAATTTCCCTCGACAAGCATGCGGCTACGTTACGGCGAATTCACCGGTGGGTGGATGGACGCCCGATTGCAGACCGCAAGCCGACTGACGATTCATTGATGGCGAGTGGAACTGCCTACGGATTGTCGCGTTTTGGGGAACCAGATTCAACGTGGTCAAACGAAGTCATCAATTTCGAACCTGCACACACGAGGGAGCGTTTTTCAAGTCGCATCCAAGGGATTCACGGTTTGCAAGTTACGGAATCGGAGCCGGGCAAGGACCGGGATGAAGTTCGCTGGCGAACCTGGAAACTGAGAGATCTGTCTAAGTTTCAAAAACACTTTATAACGGCAAAGACCTCACGGCTGGACGACAACGGCAACTGGATCCCGCAGGACGGACGGTTCGTTGTTAGATCCAAACTCGCGACGGGCAGAAGGCTGGACCCGCTACGGATGCGTAACCTGTTCTCGGAGCGGAAGTACCAAGTGATTTTGTGGCGGACCTTTGGATATTCGTATCCGCCGGCGGCACAGCGGGTTATTACTTCGCGTCGGTGACTTAATGATCGGTTCGGAAAGGGTTCGAAGCACCAAATTTTGGATTCGTCGAAGAAGACAGGTCCGACTGACGTTCTCACGATTCACGCCGGGACTTCGGCACGATGCAGCGGGCGTCGAAGAAACTTTTGTTCGAGTTCCGCCTGGCCAGTGGAATCGGATGGTGGTGACCTGCCATCGGGACTCAGTGCCAAGTCGACTTCAACGGCGGAAGCAAGTGGTCGATTGTTGATTTGAGTTAAAACGCCATTGGAAAGATCGGACGTCCGAGGGTACATCGCGTTTTCAAGATACACGGCCAAACCAAACAGAATATCAAGTTCCGCAAACATTCGGATCCGTGATCTCTCGGGGGAGTAGAAAGTTCGATTCGTTCGTTTAAGACAAGCAGCGGAAAAAGGTTCGGCAGAACCTCACGTAGGCGAGTCTCTCGGAGACTCGCAATTGGCAGGGTCTCAAGAAAGACGGGCCGTACGTGGGTCACTTGAATTGGTTGTTGACGATTTGGTTAGCTGGCAGCGTTACATTTCGTGAGCGCAGGGCTGCTAACGCCGATGGCTAATCTGTGCTTTGGCCGAAAAATGATTAATGACAGGACGCTAGCCGCTGGTGTCCCAGGCAATATTGGCGGCAGCTCGTTGCCGCACACAGGCGAACGGAGTTTTGAACCCAGGATCACCTTTTTACCGAAAGAATTTCCATGCGACCGATCGTCCAGATTTTCGGTTTGGACTTAACAAACATCGGACGAAGCGTCGAGACAGCGCAGCTTGCCGATGCGAGCGGGTGTGGATTGGTCGAAGCGGCACGCCGCTGATCCTTGCGAGGGTTTGCCATGGTTGTTCGCGCACTTCGTGCTTGCGTTCCCTGGACACCCCGATCGTTTGGCGGGACCTGAAAGACGATGGACGGCGGGTATTTGGAAGCCGAAATGATGGCGAAGGCCGGGGGCGACGCATGTCGTTGTGATGGCCAACCATGGGTCACTACAGCCGAGAACAGAGAATGTTACTCCGTCTCGTGCGTGCGTCAAAAGCCTCAAGCGTGCCGATGACTACGGATCTGCTCAAGGTGAAGTGGGAGCGGGAATAATATGTATCTGCGAAAAGACTATATCGCAGATATCGAAAGATGTTCATGAGCGCGATAGTGATATAGCAGACTTGATAGAGTACAGTAAATTAATCGGTTAATAACAGAAAAATGAAAAGTTCGTGAACGCGGCATCGCTGCGCGCAGAATGGCGATTCGTACGGAAATAGCGCCTAGACCTCATCGGTGATACTCCACACTACTGCGAACAGCCAGATGTTCGTCGGGCCGTGAAAGTTCCCGTTGAAAGCGTCGGTGGATTGTCGCTTTGAGCAAGCCAAATCGCGTGTCCGAAATACGGTGGCACCCTCTCGTGGTGTTGGGTGCACCGCTGACGAATCGGACGCGGCGCGTTCAAGACTGCCGTGGTGATCTCGAGGATTCGTTGCGGATGGATCTGCGATTGCGATTCCATTCACCAAGGACGTTTCTAGGGGAAACACGACAATGAATCTTGCTGCTGTTGTTCAATATTCGCCCTGAGAAAGGCTCGGGTCGAAATTCGCGAATTCCAGCGACCTTACGATCGGGCCCGACGATGTCTTGCTGG
>Ga0163217_1008811_pt1 | contig 11652 bp, 19 predicted proteins | sample SynspAceP_FD_185933 | JGI IMG/M metagenome (GOLD analysis project Ga0163217, IMG submission 185933) | Saline lake microbial communities from Ace Lake in Antarctica - Synechococcus sp. Ace-P (PacBio error correction) | ecosystem: Environmental > Aquatic > Non-marine Saline and Alkaline > Saline ... | reverse complement strand
CGGTTTCGGAAGCGATGGCAGACAACTCTCTGGGCGGTGATCGGATTGGCGACCCCGGAGAACCAGACCGGGATTGGAGCGGTGTCATCCACATAGACGAAGACCATAGACCCCCCCCAGCTGGGCAACTGCCATCAGGGGGTCTCGGGCCGGGCGTTGCGCAGCGTCATTCGTGACGCTCGGACCCTGCACATTCACGAACTGGATTGCGCAGCAGCAGGCTCCCACGGCCATGGTCGCCCACGGGTGGAGCGACGGCCCTGGGCTGCAGCGATGGGCCGAGGCGCTGCTGGGCGAACCACGGCCGGGGTGTGAGAATACGAGGCGGCCGGCTGGAGGGAGCCTGGGGAGCGGCGGCAAGCTGAGGATCAGTTGCGGCCATCGGCGCTTCACCACGGCCGCGGCGCCGCCCCGGCCTTCCACGGCGTACCTGGATGCACGAAGCGGTTCGCCCTCTCCCTCCAGGGCTGATTGTCTCGAAAGCCCGCCGTCCGGGCAGGCAAGCCCGTTGTGGACCCGGCGCAGGGGCTGGTTGGGATTGGGGCAGATCAGCTCGCCTTCCCAGCCCAAAAGTTGTTGAACTTGCTGCAGTGGGGGCCGGGGCAGTGCCCTCGGATCACACCTCAACGCGTCCGGCAGAGCGGCGGAACCTTGAGGCTCCAGCGGCCCGACGCTGGCAACGCCTGAACCGGAATCAACCAAATCCCACTAATCCCACCGTCGCGCCAGCGCTAATCCAGCCGGATGGTTTCTGAATCACCGGGAAGGAACATCCAAGCGATGGGGAGAGACATATGGCGAGCAAGGGCCGAAGTTGCCTGCCGTCTTCCGTCGCTTTCACCATCTATTCAGCATCTGTCAGGCATTTTTTTTTTGTCGGCCTTTCCGCGCCGATCGTGATCAAGTTTTCTGGTTGGTTGGATCAGCCAGCTGGCGGCTTGTTGTCGTGGCTCCGTCAGTCTTGCCGTTACAGGCGACAGAGTCAATATTTCAGCTCTGGTGAGCGGGGCTGGGCCCCGGCTTTTAGGTCGGGCGCGTGAGGTTGAGATTGCTCTGCACCACCAGCATTCCCAGCCTCCAGCCGGCGCATGAAGCCCAGCAGGTTGGGAAGCGCCCGGCACTCAACGTGTTGAGGATCTTGCTGAGGCCCTGGGCTTCCAGGGGATCCCTCCGCGGGCGGCGGGCGCTTCACCCCTCGGCTGGGGGTGGGGCTGGCAGCTGTCTTCTGGCCGTTGCCTGCCCCCTTGATGTGGGGTGGGTTCGAACAGGTCGAGTTCGGACGCCGCCGCGCCGGCCGTCTTCGACTGAGCTGGCGAGGAAGGTGCTGAGTTCGCCGCTGCCGGCAATTTCAGCTTGCAGGCAGATCTGCCTTGCTGACCCCTTGTCTTCTCTGCCGGCCTCAAGCTGACGCAGCCGCGTGCTCACGCAGCAAGGGGCAGGCGCTGCTCCATGGCCCGCAAACGCATGGAGGTGGGTTTGGCCTCGCGGAGCCTGCTCCAGGGCTGCCACACCGCACCGACACCACCACGGCGGAGAGCAGTAGCCCGGCGCTTGATCGACAGCCCAGCAGCAGGCGGTGCGCCCCAGCTCGAAGGTGGCTTGGCTCCCTCCGAAGATGGTCACGTGGCACGCAGCCCCTGCCTTGTTGACAGCCACCTGGCAGCGGCTGGGCCATGCCATCGGCCCCCAGCTCCTGAAGCAGCCTGAGCTGGGCGGGGCCGCTGGGGGCGGCCGAAAAACGTGGCGAGCTCGAATCGACGTGTGGCGCCGTTGCGGCTTGCCTTCCTTCGCCTCCTTCTGCAGTCGCGCGGCCGGCGCGTTTCAGCCGCACACTGGCGGATCGAGCAGGGGAGCAGGCCTTGAGGGCGAAGCACGAAAGGGCGTTGATTCGCTCGAAGGCGCCCGGGATCGCTGCTTGCGCCTGATCTCAGGTCGTCGTTGTTTCACCTTGACGCCAGTTGAGCTGCACCGCCGGTGGAGCTGCGCTCGGCCAGGTCGGTCATCAGGGCGTGGGCCGTGAGCGCAAGGTCACCAGACCCCCTGCAGCTCCCATTGGCCTTTGCCGTGCGTCGATTGCTGCCTTCTCGGCGATGAGCTGTGCTCCAGTTGCTTCCACTTCGGCCCGCACCGGCTGCAGCTGCGCCAAAGTTCGCTTTGCTCACCCGTTGCTGTTGCCAGGCGCAGCAGCAAGGCCAGTGCCAGGCAGGCCGACACCAGGCCAAGCAGCCACGGGCGCCGATCCACAGCAGTGGCGCGGATCAGCCGAGCCGCGCTGGGGTCAGGCGGCAGACCCAGCTTCGATTCGCCGCTCCCCTGAGCAGGAATCCACTGCGGGAAGCGTGCGGGTCATGGCGGCCGCTCCGCCTGCGGCCAGGCCACTGAGCCTGGAGCAGGCCCGGGCCGGTCGCCGTTCGCTGGGGCGAGCGAATCCGCCGCGTTCTCCTCCAGGTCCAAACCAGCCCGCTTGCCGCGGATCGAGGATCTCACGCCTCCAGGCCTCCCTCTCGCCCCAGGGCCTCGGCGACGCCACCAAGCGCCGGCTGGAGCCGAAAAACAACAGCAACCCGCACCGAGCGCATTCTGCGGATCTCGCTGCGCCAGAAGTTCAGGCCACTGCGCAACGCCTGATCCAGGGCCCGAGGGTTCGGCGGGCAGGTGACGACTTGAACTCCGTATTCCCTTGGCGGAATCAGGGTTCAGCTCGAGACCACGGCCTGGCACTCGATCAGGGCGGGTTGGAGGTTCGTTGGCGAGGGCGCCGTCAGCCAGCAGCGGCGCAATCGCCCGCACTCGCGACTCTGGGGGGTTCGAGCCTTTCGAGATCGAGAGCGGGCGATCGCAAAACACCTCGACCCATTCCACACCAACGCCCGGGGAGCCGATCACGAGCAGCGAGCAGAGGGAAGGGCCGGGTCGGCTCCGCCAAGGGGAGGTGAGGCAGAGATTAGGACTGGGCGAGTGGGCAGGGCCAGACGGAGATCGGGGTCGATCTGCGCAGGGCCCTCCTTCGGGTTTCTCGGGCCACTCCTCGAAGGGCCACTTGCAGCCACAGCGCAGGCTTGCAGGCTGCTCGGGGCAGCTGGCGATCACCTCGGCCCCGTGCAGGCGAGTTCGAAGCATCAGATCACCATCAGGTCGCCCAGGGCCGCCTGCTGGAGCGACGTCCGTCCTGGCAGGGCGCCCCCGCGGGCAGTGGCAACCCGATGCAACAGGCTGGCTGCCGGCTTGAAACCCTGGCCGCGCAACAGCCAGCAGGGTCAGGCCGGTCATCCTACAAGGAACAAAGCCAGCACCCGGCCTGGGAAGATCCGTGCCGTCAGCGGCCGAAAGGCGTTCCCGCAAGCCGTTAGAACCACGGCAGGCTCTTATCCAGTCTGGGCCGGCAGGGCTTTATCGGCATTTGCTGTTGTTGGCATGCACCGGTTGGTGCGTCCCGCTAAACCCCAGGGCAGCCCACTTGCCCACCGCTTCGCTGATCTGCCGGCAGCCGTGGCGCATCGGAGCTGCCGTTGCAGCCTTCCAGGAATCGCCGCGGTACCAGGGCCGGACCCTCATAGGATCCAGCCGTGTAGAGCTGAATCAAGGAGGCGCCGGCTGTGATCGCGCTCCCAGCCGCCTTGGGCGAATCAATCCCGCCCACGCGATCAGCGGCAGGGCGGCCGGCGGTGGGCTCGCAGTCGCGCAGCACCTTCCTGGGGCCCTGCGCCCGCAGGGGCGCGCGCCGCTGCTCAGTCCTCCCGCTTCCTCGCCCAGGCGTGCGACCCCATCTGGCGGTCAAGTCGGCGGTTCTCCAGGCCGGCCTGTTCGAATGCTGGTGTTCACTGCGATCACGCCCGGCCAGGCCTTCCTGGTAGGCCAGGCGGGCGAGGTGTCGATCGCGTCGTCCTCCAGGTCGGGGGCGATCTTCACCAGCAGCGGCGGCACAGGCCGGCAACCGGCGCAAGCCGTTCGACCAGCGGCGGCAGCGAGTGGGCATTTTGCAAGTTCCGCCGCACGGCCGGTGCTGTTCGGCGAGCTCACGTTTGGATACACGGCGTAGTCGGCCAGGGGGCGAGAGCAGCTCCGCGAGAGGCGTAGTCATCGCAGCCAGGCTCCAGGGAGGTGATCTTCGACTTGCCGAGTTCAGGCCCAGCACCGCCGGCCGCTGCCCGGTCTGGCTCCAGGTTCTGACGCTCCAGGTGCGCTTCACCGCTTCGCGCCGTCGTTGTTGAAGCCCCATCGGTTTAAAGGCGGCGCGCTCCGCCGCCAGCCGGAACCAGGGGTGGTCTCCGGGTTTCCGGTTGGGCATGCCAGGGTGACCGTGCCCAAAGCTCGCAAAGCCGAAGCCAAATAGAATTGCCAGACGCCGGCGGCCACGGCGTTCTTGTCGAAGCCGGCGGCAGCCCCACCGGGTTGGCAAAGCGGGGGCAACGAACAGGTCTGCTCAGGCGCACGTCGCGCCCGTTTTGCAATCCGCCCCGAGCCCGGCCAGGCGCCGGACACCAGCGGCAGTGGCGCGCCGCGAGGCCATGCCCAGGGGCCGTCAGGGTGAGGCGCTGAAGCTGCTCGGCATCGGCGCCTTCGGTCCTGCTCCAGCAGGGGTGTCACCCAGCGCTTGATAGAGCGCATCCAGTACTCGGGTGGTGTTTTTAGCTTGGTGGGGGGTGTGGCCGAATCAGAGGACGCTCCAGCCGCCGCGATCCTCACCGGCCGGGCTCACTTGCCAAGTCGCGCCAGGTCCAGGCCTCCCTCCTTCTCCTCAAGCCTGGAGAGGGGCAGGCTCCACCAGCTGGGCCAGCTCGGGCAGCGCAGGCATAGCCCACCGCTGGCCAGCGATCGGGCCAGCTTCCAGACGCTCAGCAGCTGAGCGAGGGCCGCTGGGCTGGTTCAACCGGACTGGCAGCCGCTTTGGTGGTGGCAGCCGCAGGGCCGTCGCCGAGCCTGGGAGCGTTCCGCCCTTGGAGAAGCCACGGCAATGGCGTTCGCAGCGGTCGTTGTTCGGATCGCCGCTTTGTTGGCCCGCGCACGTGGACAAGGGCACGGCGCGGGGCAGGGGGCCCGATCAGGGTTCCCAGACGGTCGCTTGTTCAGCACGAGCGCCAGAAGCCGTGCGCCAACCCTGCGTTTCCAGCCCGCCATCCACTTGCCCAAGTCCATCGAATCAGTAGCGGCTGTCGGTGCGCAGGCTGCAGATCGGGATTGCAGGGAGCTGCTTGAAGTCTTTCGAGCACGGCCAGCGCGGCAGCAGTTCCATGCGGTTGGTTGTGGTGTTGGCTGCCGCGCCCCCCACAGCTCCAGCAACCGAGCCATCTTCAAAGCGCAGCAATGCCCCCAGCCACCGGGTCCGTGCCAGGGGAGTTGCCACTGCAGGCGCCATCGGTGGCCGCGGCACACCCGTGTATCACAGCCACTGGCGATTCGGCACAATCAGGTCATTCATTGAGCCTGTTACTGCTTGTCGGGTCGCCACCATTGAAGCGTAACTTACCCCGTTGCCTTGGCCGCTTGTGCCCTCGGCGCCCGCGTCCTGCAGGGCCCTGTCGTGCCGCAGGCGCAGCCGTTGGCTTGTTCGACAGCCGGCCCGTGGACGCTTCAGGTTCGCGGTGTCGCCAGGCCGGTGGCAGGTCCGACTGGTCGCTGCTGGTGCTCGACGGCGCTCAAGAGGCCCAGCCGGCTCTTGTGGGAAACCCGTCGGACGGCTTGGATTGACGCGGGCCCTTCAAACCGTTTCGACTTTCAACCGGAATCATGTAGCCGCCGTACATCGGACAGCAACGGCTACTCCCTGCGCCACGGGCCAACCAGGAACCTGGGCGGGCTCGTTCCGGCTGCGGCTTCAGGCAGGTGGGCGAGGGCTGCAGCTGCAGGCGAAATGAAGCCCCGTGAGACGAAACGATCGTGGTGGGCAGGCAGTGGCCAACCGGCGTGACCGCGATGGCTTTCGTGCCGTTCACGCTGGAGTCCACTTTGGCAGGCTCGGTCGCCGTGTCTGTCCGCGAGCAGACCCTCAGCCTCTGTACTTCACCAATCCCACCCCCATGGCCAGCTGATCGCCGCCGCGCGCCAGCGACCAGGTCTGGCAGGCAAGCTGATCGCCCGTCGACCGGTCTCACTGATGACCTCGGAAACCGATCCGATCGCCCTTGCCGTGATTCCTTTCGTCGAAATAGGCAGTCCACCAAGTTAGGCCAGGAAACGACCGCTGCTGCTTGGGACAGTTCAAGTAGCGGGACCCTCTGCCTGGCCCAGGCCTGAGCAGCGTTACCTTTAAACTCGTTGTAGGGTGCGGGAAAACCCACTGTTGGGTCGACAACAAGGGACAGACTCCGAAGAACGTTCCACCTCTAAAGCCCTGCCTCGGTGGGGTTTTTTTTTTGGGTCTGCCACGTTACGGCGGCCTGGAAAAGCCGGCCACCAGGGCCGGCAGGGGCGAGGCCGGAACCCTCGCCAAGAACTGAGAAATCAGCGAAGCGAGATCACTGACCGGTGACCTTGCCGCCCAACCGTCTTCACGGTCTTTCTTTAATCGTGGGCGGCTTCTCTTTGGAAACCCTTCCTTGATGGCCTTGGGAGCGGCTTCCACAAGGGCCTTGCTTCGCCCAGACGAGGCCGGTGACTTCGCGGACGGCCTGAGGAACTTTGATCTTCGCGCAGCCATCGAAGCTTTCGAGGATGGCGGTTCGAATTCGGTCTGCCTTCTTCCACCGCCTCAGCGGCAGCGGCGGGAGCGGCCATCATTCACGGACGCCGGCGGATGCGGCGCGGGAAACGCCGAAAGCCTCTTCGACTGCTTGGACGAGCTCGGAAGCTTCAAGCAGGAAAGGGTTTTCAGTGATCGGAATCGTGTCGGTTTGTTGTCATAGTTGAGAGCAGGGCAACCAGGTCGGGGATGGAGAAATTCGGGGAAAGGATCGGCTCAGCTGGCGTCGCTTTTCGGCGTGCTGCTTGAGTGCCGGGCGAACCGGAGGGAACTTCGATTGATGCCACGGCCAGTTGGGTGGTCACTAGGCATTGATCGCACCGGCGATCTGGGCCATGAGCACGGTCCTTGGAGGGGAGCTCACCGATGGCCTTGATTGTTCGGCCTGGGGACGGAGTTGGCCCTTCGAGAGGCCTCCTTTCAGTTCCGGACTTCTTCGTGTCCTTCTGAAGGACTGAATGGCCTTTGACGGCACTTGCCGACATCGCCCTGATTCAGGACGAAGCATTGTTGCCGGTGAGCAGCGGAATCGAGGTTCCGGACCAGGTTGCTGTCGCCAATCAATGGCCAGACGCATCAAGGTGGTTTTTGGTTCAACCTTGTGCAGACAGCCATTGCTGGCCTGCAGACGGATCCGCAGTCAGTCAGTTTCCTTGGATGGACAGGACCCTTTGTAATCAAGGACCAGCGCCATTTCGGTCCCGTTGAGGAAGCCCTTTGAGCTCTTACGACGATCTGTTGCTTGCTCTCCAGGGCGGCCATGGGGTGGTTACGAATCGAGGGACAAGCGAGCACCGCGACCCCAGGACGATTCCCGCTGATTCACGGGCCCGGATCGAAGCTTTCGGACCAGCGGCGATCATCAAGAGAACCCCGCCCGGTCACCGGAACGCCGCGAGGCCTGCTGATGATCCGAACCCCCTGGGGGACCACAGGGAAACAAAACCTCTGCACTGGCACCTCGGCAGGGTTTTAAGGCCAATTGGCCAACCTGCTGTCTTGGGCGGGGCGCGTGCCCCCTGGCCGGAAGCCAGTTTCAGGAACTTTACATCCCCGAGGCGCTCAGCTCTCCCTGCTTGATGTCCTGAGGGCGGAGAAGTCAACGTCGATGCCGGGGCCCGATCGTGGCGCTGATGGTGAGCGCGGCCAAAGCGCCCTTGGCGCCATGGGTTTCTGCCGGTCGATGGTTCCTGCAGCGCCTTGAGGTTCTCCAGCAGCGTTCTCGGCCGTGGAAGATGGCCTTTGCGGAAGCGCCACGTTGCCGATGCCGGTGCGAATCGGCGCGGAATTCGAGCTTGCCCGCCTTGAACTCGCGGATTCGCCAGCCGCCCAAAAGGATCCGGTTGGCTGACGTGCCGGCCTTGGGATTGGGCATCAGGCCCCGCCGGGTCCGAGCAACCCGACCCAGCTGTTGCCACCTTGGGCAGTTCAGTCCGGGCGTTGCGAATCAGCAGGTGCGAAGTACCATTCTGGCGCCGGCGATCGCTTCCACAGATCTCATCACAGCCAGGTCTGCACCGGCGCGGTGGCTTCGGCACCTTCTCGCCGCGGGCGAATCAGGGCGATGCGGATGCTTCTGGGCCAGGTGCCCGATTCGCAGGGCGACGGTGGTGCGCAGTGCGTGGTCGGTGTTACTTCGGACAATGCCGAGGCGCACGTGTGGCCTCGATCGTTTCATCGGATTGGCCGTTCCGTTGTCTTGACCCAGCTGCAACGCTTCGAGCGGTGCATTAGCGGCCGGTCTCGACTTTTTCCGAGCAGGGCGTTGAAGCGTTGGAGGGTTTTGTCAATCGTCGGTGTTGGGGACTGGTGCGACGGGGCGGGCGGCCGTAGGGCGGCCGGAGCGTCTGGGTCTCCCCCGGATTGGGTGGATGGGGAATGGGAGCGAGTGATCAGACCCGGCGCTTGGGGCCACTTGATCAGTCGGTGACGGCGGACGCCCATGTTGCGGGCGGTGCCTTCGTGATGCGGATGGCCGACTCAAGGCTGGTTGCAGTTGAGGGCGGGGAGTTTCGTTTTTGGCGATCTCTTCGAGTGGCGCGGACTTTGATCGCTCCCACACTGCCCTTGCTTGGAGGTGGCGGGCACCTTTGGTCGATGCCTGCTGCCTGATGTATCAGCACGAATAGCAGGCGGGGTCTGGTGATGAGGTGAAGCTTGCGGTCTTCGAGACCGAGATCTCACCGGATCACATTAGCCGGCCTTCTCCTGGGTGCGGGCGTTGTACTCCTTTGCAAAACCCATGATGTTGGACCCCGTTGCTGCCGAGGGCAGGGCCCCACCGGTGGGGCCGGTTGGCTTTGCCGCAATTGAGAGCCAGCTTGATCACGGCTACACTTTTCTTGGCCGCCCCCAGCAAGCGGCGGATCTGGGGAACAGAACTCCCTGCTGGGAGTTGGAACCAAAACTCCTTGGGGAGGACTGCGGATCGCCTCACCGAAGCGGAGGCGTGGTGGTGACCGCCGAAAACCGCGGAGCCACCGGGGCGCCCTCCGCAGGGAGGGCGGCCGCAGTGAATCCAACTTTTGCTTTGGTTGATCTGGCGAGAACTCCACGTTTCCATTGGGTTTCCCTGCCGAAGATCGAGAGCGGGGCTTTGAGCTGCTGCGTTCGCGGAGAACTTTCGATCACCTCGCCCTGGAAATCCTTGAAGGCCCAGCGCGTGACCAGATCTTGATCGCCGTTCGGGTTTGTGTCGGACCTTGACGACGGGGTTTCTTCTTCGCCGCCGCTTGAAGAATCCGCTCCACCTCGGCGGTGCGGGGGCCGGGGGCTTGATGTGGCCGCTGGGCGCGGCCGGGGCCCGCCGTTCCTCCTGCCCAACGAATGATCACGTTTGGGGTGCTGACGGCACTTGCCAGCATCCGCTGGTCTTCATTCGAGAACCATGACGAACCAGCACGTAGCCGGGAAACACCTTTTCCTCGGTGGCCTGGCGGCTGCCGTCCTTCTTTCAGCTTGATGGCTGCGGTCTGGGGGATCTCGATCTCGGACGATTCGGGTTATCCACGCCGGAGGGTGATGGCGCGCTGCTCAAGGGTGGGGCCTTCACCTTCTATCTCACAGTCGAGGCCACCTGAACGGCGTACCAGCGCGATTTGGGGGGCTTTGTCAGCTTGCCGCCTTGTCCGAGGCCTCTGCGGGCAGGGCCTCGCTTTCCGCATCGGGGTTGTCCTCGATGGCCGTCGCTTGGCGGTGGTGAGCAGATCGGGCTTCAGACAGGGCTGGAAAAGTGGTAAAAGCTGGGGAAAACTGGGAGGTGGCCCGGCGAGGAATCGCGCGTGGCCTGTCGGCTTAGGGAAGACCCTGGAGGAGCCCCAGCTGTAGAAACCGTATCAACGCGGCGATTCCTGCGGCTTGAAAAGGGTGACCATCAAGATCACGCCACCGACTCGCTGAACAGCTGTTGGCGGCTGGCACACCACCTGCGCAGCTCCTCCAAACAGCGAGGGACGAAGCCGGCCGGACCGGGGAGGCGCTGGGGAAAGCGGGCTCGGCGTGTCAGTGTCTTCAGGGTGGAGGAGCGGCTGGGGGGATTCCCAAGGATGCTGGCACTGCCGAGCTGGAACAAAACCCGGCAAAAGATTCACCCTACCGGATGTCCCCTTTTCGTCTTCGCGCAGGGCTCGAACAGCAGCGGTTGCGGCGGCGGGATTCCGGCGCCATGGCTGACCCTCACCCCCAGGCCCCGTGGAAATGATCCTCGAGCGCTCGGGTGCGCCAGGGGGGTTCTCGATCTGGCGGGCGCAACACCCGTTCGCGCGGCCGCGCGCTCCGTACTCCGGTTCGTAGCCTGGGCGGCGAGCCGGGTCGACCACCGCTTTCTTCCAACGTTGCAGCTCCAAGTGTGTTCGGCCAACAGCTGGCTTAGTCAGCAGCTGCAGCCGCACGATGCGCTGTAGATCCGCGCGAAAGCGGCCGGAAACGGATTCAGCTCATCGATGCGATGAGGGAATCTGGGCCGAACGGGCGGAGAGTGCCTGCTTCCACGGCCTCATCAAGGCGGCATCCAGGTTTGCTTCGCTGTCTGCTGTCCTGACGGGCGCGCTCGAGCATGGCGCGGCTGGCCAGGTGCGGGTCATGGCACCACCCACCGTGTTGCGGAAGTCCACGGTTGCGTCCCTGGGAATCGGTGAGGCGGCCGTCATCGAGCACCTGCAGCAACAGGGTTGAAACACCTCGGGTGGCCTTCTCCACCTCATCGAGCAGCAACACGGCATAGGGGCGGCGCCGGATCGCCTCGGTGAGGCTGGCCGCCTCCTCGTAGCCCACGTTTGCCCGAGGGGCGCCCAGCAGCCGGGCCATCGGCTTGCGCTCCATTTAATTCGCTCATATCCGAGGCGCACCCAGGGCCTCCTCGTCATCGAACAAGCGCCGCCGCAGGGCCTTGGAACGAGTCGGTACTTGCCGACGCCGGTGGGCGAGGAAGAGGAAGGAACGCCCACCGGCCGGTGCGGATTTTTCCTTTTTTTGTTTTGGCATGGGGCCGCCCCGGCCCGGGCCCGGCCGGAATCGATGCCGCCACCGCCGCCACCGCCTCGGGCTGGCCGATGACCCCTCCGCAACCGGTTTTCAGCTACAAGGCAATTTCTGGCGCTCGCCGGCCAGCAGCGCTGCATTCGGGGATTGGCCCGTCCAGCGGGCCACCACATCGGGCGATTGTCGCCTTCGCTCAACTGCTCACGCAGCAAGGGCTTCGCCGGCCTGCTGGCGGGCCTGAAGCTCGTCTTCGAGGGCGTGGCGGCGTTGCGCACGCCATGCAGCTGGTCGGTATTGCCAGCCGGGGCGGCTCCTTCCATATCCCATCGCGCTCGCTTCGCTGATCGCGTGGCGCAGGTCTTCGTCTTGCTGGAGCAGGGTTCGCCGCAGCTCGGCCAGGCGCTTCCGCTCGGCCGGCCAAGCGCTGTTGCGCTCTTGCAGCCGGCTCAGGTGCAAGGCGGCGCTCGCTCCTGCGGCTGCACCCGCTCGGTCAT
>Ga0163217_1077348_pt1 | contig 11653 bp, 17 predicted proteins | sample SynspAceP_FD_185933 | JGI IMG/M metagenome (GOLD analysis project Ga0163217, IMG submission 185933) | Saline lake microbial communities from Ace Lake in Antarctica - Synechococcus sp. Ace-P (PacBio error correction) | ecosystem: Environmental > Aquatic > Non-marine Saline and Alkaline > Saline ... | reverse complement strand
TGTTAACCGGTGAACCCCCGGCGACGAAGCCCGGAAAGGCGATAACATCTGGCGCCAACCAAGTTCGACCAATCTCGCCCAAACCCGGCGCTGCCCACTACCGCACCACCGGTCGGAAAGTTTTTCTGGGAGGCGACCGGCGGCCATGTGGATGCCTGGGTGTCGGCACCGGCAACGGCGGACCTATTGCCGGGGTGCCGGCTTTTATCTTCCATAGTTCGGGGGGGATATCGCCGCCTCGAGCGCGTATCAATGCTGGCGGATAGCCGCCGTGGGCTGCATTGCCTGTAGTGTTGTGCGTGTAGGCGCGCTCTGCCCATCGTCGCGCGGGTGCGTGCTCATCCGCGCGCTCGGGGCAACGGCTGTGGGCGCACATATCTCGTGACAGAGCCGCGCCGATTGCGCCTCCGTATTTGCTTGCACGATGGGGCGCGACTCGGCCTCCCGCTCTCAGGGCACGGAGGTGGGCGCCTACACGCGCACAGGGCAGGGCCCGATTTCTTTGGAGAACGGAGACGCTGGCGTCTCCGCGCGCGCTGTGGCTTTGATTTCGGGACTGCGCTCGGGTTCTCGGGAGGGGGACTACGTATCCTTTACGAGACCACCGTCGCCACGATTCTACGTTACCTGACTTCTGGGCGCGCACTAGAGTGGCTTTGTTCCATACGCGGGAGCGATCACTTGTTGCGCGGCGTGTTGGGGCGCCCAATCTCGCCTCGCTCGCGCGCGGGCACCGCTAATCCTGCGGCAGATTCGGAGGGATCTGGGCCCGCTCGCACGGTGTCGTCGGGGCGCCCTGGCCTCGCCCGTTATTTCGTGACGTGTCTCAGCGCGGAACTGAGCGGCGACGCTCGGCTTACCGCTCCCGATTACTTATTACAACACGCGCGATTGGCTGGGCCGGCGCAAGGGGCTCAAGCAGCCCGGGCGAGCGGCCTTGAATGGATGCCGGCAAACCTGATGGAAAGGCCATGGCCCAGCGCGGCACTGGAGTGGTTGAATCGCCGGGGCGTTACGGGGACTGGACCAGGCGGAACTGGCGGATTGAGAAAACCAGGGGCAAGCTCTTGTCGGCGGCCAGCGACCAGCTGGCGGTGAGGCGCGATTTGCTGCGGGGCAAAACTGGGGCCCGTCGGGACCAAAGCCCCGGCTGCAGGAAGCTTACTGGGCCAGCTGCGGGGGGTGCTTCACCCCCAGCCCCCGTTCGAAGAGGTGTTCAGGGCCCGGACGGCGATCTCTGGCTTGGGTGCGCGAGTGGCAGGGGGTCGCACCTACCGGGGAGCTGATCGAGGCGAAGGCGTGAAAACGGCCAGCTGGTTCTTCGCAACGGGTGAGGTTGATGGCTTTTGTTGCTGCGCAGTTGTTGCGGTTGGCTGGCGGATGCCTGCATTTGGCCAGGGCTGGTCCATTGGCGATCTCTCTGCCCCGCCCAACCTGCTGCGGCCGCGACCGCGATGGGTTGCCGTCCTTGCTGGGGAACTTTCGGTTGACGGGGGGGACTGGCCCTCGGCAACGACAGGTCGTGCTGCCACGGCGGGCGCGGGGGAGCCTTGGCTATGGCCGCCGGAAGCTGTGGCCGCGGTCGCCCCGGGCAGGCCGGGCCTGGATGGATCTCTTGATGCCAGCTCCTTCAGGAAGGGTGATACGAACTTGCTGATTTCGCTTGTACGCGCTGGGGGCGGCCGTGGTGTCATTGCTCCCACGTGGCTCTCGGCAGGGCCGCCCCTTGGCGCATGGATAGTTTGCTGCGATCCTAGCCAGGCTTCTGGCAGGTCTTAGAGGCCGAGTGGATGTGAGGCGCTTCGATATGGCCGCCGTTCTCCAGGCCGCCATCTCGATACGCCACGCCGCCTCGCATCGCGCGCGGTCCGCCCGGCGGTATTTCAGCATCGGGGGCCTTTGTTTGGCTTTTCGAATGCCCTGAGAGGCGTACGCCTTTCAACAGCTTGCGATGCCGCGAGAGGCACAGGGCCGGTGCAGGGCGCGACCCGGGCTACCCCCGTAGCGCTCTCTGGGTGCCGCGAACGAAACGGGCCGGGAGCATAGATCGGGCTGCGCGGAGACCGGCGGCTCTCTGACAGGATTCCAGCTCGCCGGCAAGACTAGGCCACGCTGGAGGGCCGGGGGATGCGCTGACGCGCCCAGCACTCCGGCTCGTACGCCCAAAAGTCGCGCACGCGTGCGTGCCCAGCCACTGGTTTTTTTGCCGCTCTCCCGAAAGACCCTTCCTGCTGAGCAGGCAGACCCAAAGGTTAGGCTGGCCGGTTGATCCGACGGAGGCGCGACTCACGCTCGCGGCCTGGTGGCTTTTAGTAGGTCACCTCGGGCCGTTCTTCTGCCGCTTTCGCGGGAGTGGGAATTCAGTGTGTCTCGCGTCTGAGTGGTTTATTCTGTGGGGCCGCTCCCAGTGCCCAGTGCGACCCAGGCGCGGAACGACCGTCGCGGCGCCGCGCAATCCGCCGTCACGGGTGTAAACACCGCCGCTGCGGCAGCCTCCCTCCAAGGCCTTGCCACCCGCGAGGTTGGGCCAACGCCAGCAGTGGCTCAATCGCCTTGAGGGGGTTGCAGGTGATTCGGGATTGGTTCCCTCAAGCGGTGGGATTGTCTCCAGGCGGACCTGCTGGCCCAGTTCCCCGACCGGTGCGTGGGCGCCTGCCAGGTGGCGATGGTCTTTGGAGGATGCGGCTCCTTTGCGACGGGTGATTGGATTGATCCTGGCTGAAAAGATTCTTTGGCTGTTGCGGGTGTGGAAAGACCGTTGCCCCTGTCGCTAGCGCAAGCCCGGGCTGGGAGGGCTTCAGTTTCCGCGCCGGACTCGGCGCGGTCCCAGCAAACAGCGGTTGGGCGGCCAGGGGCTAAGCCGGCCGGTGCTGCGCAGCATGGTTGTCCTGGTCAATGCCTAATGTACTGCTAGCTGCAGGCCGCCGTCCCGGCTGCAAGGGAGACAATCCCACCGCGAGCCCCAGCGGACAGCTTCTGTATTGCGCTGTACTCAACAAACCCTGGAAACCTGAGAATAGTTCTAAATCGTCGAGGTCGCTCCGAAGCAAGCGCCGAATCGTTTTCGGCCGCCATTCCTCTTTAGGCCGGGGGCGCGGGGGCTCTGCTGCGCATCCCGGTGCCAAAGGGGGGCTACGAGTCTCCTCGGGGTGTGGAACGGGTCCCGTGATGCAGATGAGAAGCGGTCTACAGACAGCCAATGGCATCCTCAGCTCGAACCGAAGGTTTCCCTGCGGGGCCGAATTCACGTTGAGAGAGGTCGAAAGACTTCCAGGTTGCAGTGCCTGGTCAGCAAATGGACGGCGTTGCCGCGGCCTCGATTCTCGCTTCACGACGTTGCAGGTTGAGCACCGGGCCTCGGAGCCGCCGCCCGAAAACAAGCCCGAAACCGGGCTCTGCGAGGGCTGACGCCCCTGGGCCTCCCCCTGCGTACCCCGGACGCACAACGGCCGAACCAACCGATTCCGGCAGCGGCGAAAGCAGAGCAGCACCCTCCAGGCCAAAGCCAATTCCGCCCCGGCACCCCAAGACCAATTGCTCGCCAGCACCACCCCGTGGAGAGCAGCAGACGTGACATACCGCACCACTGTTGCCTGCTCTTCCCGGCGGCCTGGATTTCAAGCCACCGCGCGGCCCTGGCGATCGAAAGAGGGGGATCGGTTGATCGGTCTGTTCGTTTCGCTACGGCAGCGCCATCGCAGGGGAACAACTTGGTTGGCCGCAGACGCCTGGCCCAAGACCTGGGCTGCAAGGGAGCACTCCACCAGTGGCGGTGAACTCTGGGCCTGGGGCGGCTCCGCCCCTACCGATCCGCATCGCATTGCCAAAGAGGCGGTCCGTGGTGGAAGGCACGATTTCCACCACCTACGTGCCCTGCCGCAAAACGGTGTTCATCGCACCTGGGGCTGTTGAGGCTGGCTGAAGCCGAGGGCCCAGCGTCTGGTTGGCTCCGGCGGTCAATGCCATCGTTTACTCCGGTATACCGGGACTTGCCGGCACGGCTACTGGCCGCCTTTCAGCATCTGCCGATCTGGGCCAGCAAGGCGGCGGCCGCGAGGGCCAGTGGACCAGAGCTTCCTGGGCACCACTGTGGAAGTGGGGGAACAAGGCACGGATCGTTTCGCGAGGTTCGCTCCGGCTGCTGCCGGTTACCGATTAGAGCCACCTTGTGCATCGTCCGGGCGGCTCCTAGGTGCTGCAACCGCGGCCGCTGGGACAGTTTGCCGGCAATCGGGGACAAACAGCCTCGCAGGCCGGGCGCCGACCTGATTCTCCGGCGTCGCTAGCGCACTAGGCGGCGGGCGCGGCGGGTGCGCGAGGCAGGCTTGAAAAATAAGCATGGCTCGGGCACGATTCCGCAGCGGCGAGGAGTTCCTGGCGGGGGACCCTGCGGCGCCGTTGCCAAGGCCTGGACCGGCCGGCAGTTCGGGCCATCCGATGGGTCGGGCTGGCTTCGATGGGAGAATGCAGTCCGCTCGGGCGCCGAACCGCTCGTGTGTCTGAAGGCGCTCGCTCGGGGAGCTTGGGGGGCTCCTTGCTCCGGTGGGCTACCGCTATGGCATCGCCGGCGCAGCGACGCCGGTCAAGCGAGCATCCTCATTGATCGCGCTGCGGCCCCTGCCCCGCTTGTGGCTCTGCATGCTTTGGGATCTCTTCTGTGCCTCGGGCCTTTGCTGGGGTATGACTCTCGTGTCTGGCCGCACTGAGGTTTGGAAGGCACGCCGCATCATTGGTTTGCCCCTCGCATGCCACCTCTTGTGGCCGGCCGGGTTCCGGAACCGATGCGGCGCTCCGGCTCAATCTCTCTCTCCGCGATTCTGAGCGGGGCGGCGGCTTCTGGGGTGGGAGGGCGCGGGCGGGGCGCCGCCCTCGCCTGGGGTGTGTTCCTGCGGAGGGAAGCATCCGGGCTGCGGCGATCCTCAGGCGCCCCGGGCGCAGGGTCGGCGCCGCGGACACCGCTCTAGAGTCTCGCAGGCCCCCCAGGCTCAATCCCGAGGCCGCGGCTTCGGCAAACTTGGACACGGCTGAGGGCCGTCTGGTTGCCCGCCGACAGGCGCGCGCCATCGTCGGCGGCGCGAAAGGCTGGCGCCGGCTCGCGCTTGCTCTGGGACCCTTCTCTCTCCAGGCGCCATCCTTCCGTGCACTGGTGTGATGGATGAGCTTGGTGGCCCTCGGTCCGCACGGCCACCGCGCGTCCGATGCGGCAGACTCATAATCATCCGCCGGTCGCGGCAGCTCAACTGGTCCTGGCGACCGTTCCGCCTGGGTGCTTGCCTGCACTTCGTCCGACGAGAGCCGCCGTTTGCTGGTTCCGGCGCTTCGCTCAGGGCAACGTTTTCCTTGCAGTTAGTGCGAGGCGCCATGCTGCGGGCAGGCTGGAAGACCCCCTGGAAAAACAGACTCAAAGGCAGACCGTCACACTCTCGAGTCGATGGCGAAGCCGCGGCGCCGCCCCTTTGCGCGCTCGGCGCGCTGAATGTGCGCCGCGCCCGAGACTCTCGTGACCGGCAGACACGTGCCTTTTGAACTCAGGTGCTCGCGGAGTCTGACTGCGTCGAATGACGCTAGCGCGGCGGCTGTCTGCGATACGCACAGCGGCCCCGCGCGCACCATTGCCGAGAGCTGTGAGCTGCGCGCCGAAAGTGGTGCTGGGCGCGGGTGCCAGGTCGCTGTGTACCTCGCAGAGTGTGCACCAGTGTCTCGAAGCGTGCACTCGTGGTCGGGCTTCGCGCGACTAATGTGGCGGCGGCTCCGCTTCCGCTGGGCGGGCCGCGAACTGGTGGGCATCGTCGCTGGGGGCCTGCTGGCCAGGGTGGGCTCCGCAGAGGTTCTGCGGGCGCCAGCGCTGCCGCGCGGAATTACTTGTCGGGCCTTAGGCACACTGCCGGCCGGCCTGGGCGAAAATCGAGACCGGTGGCCGCGCGGCCCCTACTGCTGGCTCCCTGTTCCGGGCTGGGGGCCGAGTGGGGGCATGCTTTCCGACTAGCAAATCCTGTTCCGCGCAAGGCCTGATGCTGCACGGCCGGCCGCCTGCGGGCCACCTGTCGGGCTGCGGCATCGTCCCTGACCTTCCGACCGGCGCCGAGGCCGCCAAGGAACTGGGCTGAAGACTCAGGCCCCTCTCGGGCCCTGGGTATGAGGGGGCGATTCGGCCTGGATCGCAGCGCCGAACGGACGCCTCGCTGCCCTGACCGGGCAGTCCGGGGCGGGGGGACATGGGGATTCACCAGAAAAGTCCTGAACTGCCCCTTCGGCAGATCGCGCCCTGAACATGGCCGATGGACTGTTCGAAAACCGGTCCGTCGAAGGCCGGCAAGCCCCATCTTGTGAAGGTGGGCCACCTGGAGGTGGCAGAGCAGGCGGCTTGCTGGGAATGGAACAACGCCTGAGCGCCAGGAAAGTGGGAGCTGTTGGCTGCAGGAGCGATACCAGCGCAGCGACTCCGCGGACGGCGCCCTGCAGGGACCTGAACTGGGGGGCAGCGGCCAGGCCCGGCAACTGGCGCGGCATCAAACCTGCCGCCGGCGTGAACCAGCGCCACCGCATCGCTTCTTGGCTTGCAATTCAACGCGGCAACACCCTGCTTCGAAGGCCAGTCAGCGTCCTCGTCAGCGGGCAGCGCAGCAGCGCAACGCCACAGCTGACAGAAGCCCGCTGGCAAGACCTTCGCCTACGGGCGCTTCGATCCAGGGCACGACGCGAGGGTCACGCGGCCCGCGGCGCCGACGACGCCTGCTGCTCGCACAGCCGGTCGGGCTCTTGCTGCGGCAGCACCGCATTGGCTTGGTATTGCCAGGGCAGGGTCGCTGGCTTTCGGAACACAGCAGCTTTGCAGGTGGTGCCTTGCCGATGTGATGCGGCGCGCCGCGGCCCTGGGCCTTTGGGGCTGGCGAGAAGCGTGGGATCCGTCCCACCGACCTGGGGCCTGGAGTGCACAAGCCAGGGGCTTTGAGGGGCTAGCGCCGGCTGCAATCAAACCAGGCCTCATGCGCCGGGGCGATCGTTGATCTCAACCGGGTTTCGCAGACCGCAATGGACTGCGTGGAGCCGCTGTGGCGGTCGTGGCTTTACCGCGCCGACGGCCCCTGCAGTTTAGGGTTGCCAGGGACTCTCCATCTCCGCATCATGCCAAGGGATGCATCCCACAGGGACAGTTCGTCGGCGGCAATCCCTGGTCCTCGCCGGCCTTTGCCTTAATCGGCTTGCTGGTTGTGGTTCAACCAAAAAGAAGTTTCGACGATTCAGGACTGCAAACGGGGGTTGATGTCTGGTTAACACCGAAGGGAAACACCCAGGTGGTTCGTTTGAGTTGAACAATTTCACAGGCGGAACTCTTGAACCGGGGGCTGTTCAACGGGGCCGTCAATTTCAAGATGCAGCGAGACAGTCGCAGAGTACTTGCTATCAGGTAGAGCGCGGCTGCTGCAAGCATGGAGATCTTTGCCTGGGATGGCCCGGGAGTATGCATCTCGTTGGCCATCCGATTAACACGTATCGAGAAAGGGTTTGGCGAGTTCTCTTACGCTCCCGTTGGGCCGCGATTCTCTATCATCGATTGGCCGTGTCGAAAGCAAAAGCAAATCTTTCAAGGGACGAAAGCCTGGGGGGCGGCGGGAAAAATGCACAGCCTGAAAGACAAATTTCTTGCCGGCGGGGTGACTTCAACGAACAGCACGGCCAGCCGAAAGTCAGGGCCGCGCGTTCCAGTAGCCAATGACACCACGCTCGATGGTTGTCATATCGCCTTGGATTGAAATCGCTCGCGTTGCTGTCAGGCATACCTGCCCCAAACACTTTTATAAGGTTGATCTGACCCAAATCGATTGGCGCATCAGCAGGAGGTGCGCAGGTCCCTAACGCACCCCGGTTGGCATGCAGGAACGCATTTCCTGCGCTCGTTTGCAGTGACAATGCCCGCGGGTGCATGTAGTTCCAGGATGATGCAGAAGGGACTGCGCGCACGCGTCCTCTTATTGCATGGGAACGCATGAGGGGACAAAATGGGGCGATTCCCCAAAGGACAATTTGCCCGATGTAGAACTCGAAGTGTTTCACGTTCTTCGCTGTGTGCGTTGTGCAAGTGGCGCCCAGCCAGGAAAGGAAATTCTGTGTGGTGGAGTTTCCTTGATGTCGGGCCTTGCGCAAGCGAATCAGTTGAATTGGCCGGTTTTTACCGGACATCTTTGCCTAAAGACAAATCGGTGGCGGTTTTCTGACGATCACTAACCCCAAGGCGACGCCAAGGCCTCTGGTTTTCGGCAGGCGGATCTCTGACCACGGAGTTCACGATATTCCCAGGCTTTCGCTCTTTGCAAGGGCGCTGTCACCCATCCGGGGCCTGATCGGCTGTGCCCCTTGCACTGAAGTGCTGGCGGAATGGGAACCGCCGCAGAGACCGAATTGGTTCACACGGCACGACCGGCGAAACCTATGGCCGGGGGATATCCGGCAAGGTGATGCGGGTGCTGGCAGAGCTTTGCGAATTCCCACAGCGCATCTTGGGAACCCCTTGCCAGGTTTGGTTTCAGCGTGTGGCCAATGAAGCGCCCGCACCGTTCGCCGCGGGGAGCCGCATAGCGGGGGGCAAACTGTGACATCAATAAAAACCTGAGCGCGGCACAAAGTATTCTACTTCCCTGGGTCTATGTTGGAAGGACCGCCAAGCTTTCGGGGCATGCGGGCGTGACAGATTAGGTGTCTGAGCGAGGGGCGTATGTGTGAGGATCTCTTTCTCGCTGGCAGCCATTGAATGTCTGGCTTTCTTGATCGTCATGTCGAGTATTCATGCACAGACGGACGCGAGCGTTGACAAAAGGATGGGGCAGGATGGGGTCCAAGGTTCCCATGTCTCAAGACGCAATAGCCTAGTGGGAGCCCATTGCACTGACGTATCTGGTGGTTGAGCAGAGACTTTGATTCTGTTGATGAATGTCAGGGCGGCACCGGTATATTAGATGGATACGGTGCAGCATTTAGTCCTTACCGCAGGGGCGTGCCTCCGCGCACCTACTGTTCCATGAATTAGTGCTCACAGATAAGAGAGTTGTGGAGGCTAACACGGGCGGAGGCAGCCTACCCTGCTGTGCTGCTCTCGTCGGCAGGGCCGTGGTGGAGGGTACCGTCATGACTCCGGAATTGTATCGATATTCGCCAATCGGCCTGGCTGGCACCCTGGCCTTTGCAACGTACCCAATCCTTCGACCAGGATATATTGGCCGCACACTAGTGCTTAGGGCTTATCCTTGCTCCTTTTCAATTTCGTTGGAAAAGGAGCCCTCTGTATGCTGATTAAAACATTCTTCAAGGCTTTACTTCTCCATGCACGTCTACGATTCCAGCTGTACAAGGACCGCGAGTGCGGAGAAATATCGAGTGGACGCTTTGGCGCAGGCATGAAGAGCGCCAGACCAATCGCAATTGCCATCCTGTGGTTGACGATGGGATTCAGTTTTTTTACGCCCCGATGACCTGTCTGGGGCATTCCAGATTCTCAAGGTGCGGGAGACAAAAGAACCCAAAGCTGGTCCGCAAACAAAAGCCAGGAGAAAACCATCACAACAGTCACCCAGACTTTCGCGAAAAACACCAGGCCGTCCCTGGATTGCTTAACCCGAGTTTGGCTGAGGTGGAGCTCGAGGGCCTTTACACCGTGAGGAAACTCTTGGATAACATTCATTCGAGAGTTCTAGTTGGCCCATTTTGGACACGATTCACCCCGTTGCATGGGCGTAGTATAGGTTTGAACTGCTGACGAAAGTGAGATGTTGTTCAACAGCCAAACACTGATCCCTGTTTCTTTTCATGATGCGTTGGACGGCAATCTCAATGTCTTGAATTGATGGAAGACTGGATTACTTCAGTTTGGTTCATCAAGCAACACCGCAGTTTGGGCTCAAGAAAGGGCTTTCTGGCAATGGCTATTGCTGCTGCACATAGGCCGCCACTTGACCGTTCTCCACTTTACGTCCTAGAAATTTTTCTGAGAATGGGGGGAAATCAAGGTCAACCACAATCGGTATCGACTGTAGGCGACATCGTTCTATACCTTAACCCCCAGGCACGCCTTTCCATACCCAGCAAACAGATTTTCCTTGGACTGTCAACCTGGGGATGGATATTCTCGCCCTGGGAAACATATCAAAATTCCCTGGACTGGCGCGACGATTAGGGCGGTTCGATCTGTAAGCGTTTGATATTCCATAGAGGATCGAACCGGAACGTGCTTCAGGAAGCCCGAGATGATTGTTTTAGAATGTTGTTCTTGCCAAACCGCCATTTCTGCCAATCAAGGCAAACCAATTTGGGGCTTTCTGGAATCGAAAAGAATCTACTTTCGCAGGATTATGGCTTTGACCTACATACTTGGGATCATTGACCTTTAAAGAATGTTGTGATTGGATGTTGTCATGGTGGTTGAGTTGACAGTCATAGGGTGGATTAGTTCAGTCTTCTTGGTGGTGCCCAAGGATAGACTTCAATCACCTTGGATTTTCTTGACTTTCAACCTCAAGGGAAACTTTCTGTGAGAGTTGGCCTTGGTGAGCGACGTGTCACATCACAAGTCGAAGATCTCTGATGAACTCATTGCGATGTTTTCAATCCCACCAAACAGTATGGATCACCGGGCCAGTGTTTTGATCAATTTCAGCTGTTTGCGTGGGTTCTCTTATTCGTGGGGCCAGGCCATGGCTCTATCGAGAAGCACGACTTCTTGGAGCTTGCACCAAGGCTGCAATGGCCACGCCCAGCTGGTTTTTGACCATGGGGGAGCGACCGCCTGGGGTGCCGGCAAAGGGAGAGCCATGGCCACTAACTCATCAGCCGATTGGGCCTCATCCCTTGGCCGCCATTGGCAGAGGGATCAAGCATCCCAGGTTAAAGGCGTTCTTTTCGCGGGTGGACAAGGCCAATTCAGGTTTCGATTAAGAGCTGTAGATTTGTCAAAAACCCTTGGTGTTTGGAACTTTCGGCCAAATGCGTTCTGGAAGATTTTGGTCTGCTTCCGACATTGCAACCCAACGATTGGCCCCTGTTAGGTCACTGTCTTTAGTCGACGGACCTTTGCCGCTGTGTCACAATCGAGAAAAAGTCGTCTTGCCAAGCACCATTGGGCCAATGATGGAATTGACCTTTCTCCTTTGATACGCTTGAGAAGAAAGATCGGTCAGAGCATAAAGCCATCAAAAGCTGACTTGACATCAGTCAATTCAAGAAAGCGTTTAAAGCCATGGCCATTTTAGGCGTTTGCGACACGTTGAGGGGTGGGGAGAGAACCTGAGATTGGCAGGGAGAGGGGCTTCATTACGTGTGATCGGCAAGGGGCTTTCGGCTATAGAGGGGCCCCTAAGGCAGACAGAATTCGGTTGGATTGTGGCTTGACAACTCCTCCTGCGGGCTTTCGATTTCTTTGCTCATCGGATTTTGGGATTTTAGGTTCGGGGCTTTCTGCAGAGGGGCACACATCCCGAAAAGGAAGCTAGGGAAAAGCTGCTGCAAACCGGCCGCGGTGACATCCCGTAGATGCCATTAGGCATCAAGACGACGAAAGCATTGAACAAACCCTTGGACGACAAACCAGATGCTACTTGGCAAGGCTTCGTTCACCAGCTCTGCAGGTGGTAATTGGACGAGAACGGCCCAATAATCGGTTCCA
>Ga0163217_1049501_pt1 | contig 11653 bp, 10 predicted proteins | sample SynspAceP_FD_185933 | JGI IMG/M metagenome (GOLD analysis project Ga0163217, IMG submission 185933) | Saline lake microbial communities from Ace Lake in Antarctica - Synechococcus sp. Ace-P (PacBio error correction) | ecosystem: Environmental > Aquatic > Non-marine Saline and Alkaline > Saline ... | reverse complement strand
GTTTACGGTTGGTCACCGGATGCTTTGAGCGCAAGCTGCAGCTGAGTTGGTGTGGGTTACCAAGGCTCAATTCCCAGAAGGGGACAGTTCTGTCCTGTGAGTCTGGATTCCCACCCATCGAGTATCAGCTGCCTGGAAGGTGTTCTGCGGGAAAACCCCACCAGACTGACAATCATCATTAAAGCGTATCGACAAGCAGCTTTGTTCGTTTTCAGTAGCGCGGGACAAATTCGTGATTTCGTACGTCCAGAGCCTTTATAAGGGGCAAGGGCGTTCGCTTACACCGATCGAATTTCGTGCGTGCCCGTAAGAACCAAGAAAGAAGTAGGCCATTAGCCAAATGAGCGACTTAAAAAAGTTATTCGTCTCCGTCGCGCTCGCCGTTCGCCGTTTTGAAAGCAGCGCGAGCTGGAAGCCCGTACCCGTCTGTGCGTGTACCGTTCTTGCCAGCCCACATGTACGCACAAAGTTGGATCGCAAAGCTGATGGCGCCCACTGTCTTGGCCAGCCGCTTCCACGGCTGGACTCGATTGCGCAGTGGCCAACCTGGAACATTCGAACGCCGCCAAGAAAGTCGGTTTGCTGTAAAGCTTGTGAGCGCGCCCCAAGGCCGCCGGTTGTAAGTCAGGTCTCCTTTGCCGTTTTCCGCTTCAAGTTATCATGGCGCGTGAAAGGGCGCTTGCCGGACGCCGCTCGTGAAGGGAGGCTGGAAATTCGTAAGGGTATAGACTTATGGGCTAATTCGAGCAAAAGCAGCGACGAAGGTTATCATTGAGAAAACCTCGTTCAAGTTAACCGCGTTGCCAAGTAGTTAAAAGGCGCCGATCTTCGCTGCACCGCAACTCACTGTAGTTCGGCATTTTGGGCAAGGTTCGCGTGGGTTTTCGGTCGTGGTAAGGCGCGTTTGAAAGTGCCTGCCGCTATCCAGAAAAGCCATGGAAGCTTTCACGTCGTAACATGGATCCCAGGTAGGACCTTTAACGGTTTCCAACCTATGAGCAGTATCCGGTCAAAAGCTGCACCTTATGAACCTCCAAGGATATACATGCCAGCCCTGCTTCCGAAGTTAACAGGCAGTTATCGACTGAGTGCAGCAAATGACGAACCGTCCGGAAGCTGCTGGTGATTGCATAACGTACATTGCCAAGTTGTTACGGGTTTCCACCATCCGGTGCAACCCGTTCTCCCAGGCACTTACAAGGGGCCTGAAAAATCCTGACAGTTCGCCGAGCAGTAGCGGCCAAACGTGGCAGGAACGCCGTTCGAAGGGACAACGTCGGTAAAGCTGTTCAAGGCTAATGCAACAATTTAAGTGACCCTGTTCAAAATTTGTGTTGGCGCCTGCCGAACCACAGACTTTTCTGCGTCAAGGGTCTTGGGTCTGCGTCGCATCAATTTCACACCCAGTCGAGGGTCGAAGAATACTCCGGGGCCGTTCGTGGGACTGATTCAACAAGGTCTCCTACATGGTTCGGGTAGAGGGTTTTAGACATTGGAAAATGGAAGATTCTAGCGTTCCGCGCCCTTGGTTGCCGCCGTAACCAACTTGCGCGTTAGCCGTTTGGTTATTGGTAAGCGGCCATGGCCAAGACTTGCCGGCCGTGGTCACAAAGGGTCCTGAGCTTCGCGTTCCGGTGCACCGTTGCCCCCGGTTTTTGAGGGTGGGTCAGCCAGCCTTTGCATACGTTCGTTGCCGAAGTTTGCGTTTTACTTCGAAGATTGCGATGGTGGGGGGTACGCCGAAAGGATCCGCACCAGCGAGCTGAAAACAAAGTTATGCTTGACGTGATCGACCTGCAGGCCCTGAAAGATGCCAAATATCATTGGCAACAAGTTTGTACGTGCAAAGGAATCGTCCTCTCCGCGACATGACCAACAGCGGTTCAACTTTGTCAAAGGGGGCTGATGGCCACTTTAAAGGCGCACGATGCAGCAACGAAAAGCCAAGCTGGCAAGTTCGAGGAAATAAATGCTCTAGCAAGGGGCGCTCTCTCAGCGAATTCAGCCCAAGGGGCGGCTTAACGGAAACTGTGGACGCGTTCTTCGTTTCACGCGTCTGCGTTTCTTGTTCCTGGCGATCATTGTTACCGCATCGGGGCTCATATTCGCCGGTTCCCCGGTATCAACCTATCGTCTGGCTGATTCTGTTCAGAACAAGAATGAGGGGACATACTTAGCCGTTCACATGTTTTCTCGGTGGTGCACTGGAGCGGATGGGTATCTTCGCTCTTGGCCATCATAGACGTACATTTACACACGATCTATCATCAGCGACGGCTCGGATGGAAACCCCACCCTGGAGCAGTTGAAGAAGGAAGTTGAGTTCCGGGCGTCGCAAGATTGCCATACACCCGTTACCTGACCCTGGGTGCTGCCTTTTATTCAGGCCGTGGGGCATGTCGGTAGTTCTGCAAAGTTTCAGGATGGTGTCGCCTTCAACACCGGTTTCGCTTCTTCTTCCTGGCGGTGACCCACTTTTGTTGGCGGCGCATGTTCATTGATGTTGGCTGGCGCGAAGCAGATTACGAGGCGCGGTATTGCAACCGGTATTTCCATGGCTTTTCATCTTCGCGGCCATACCGTCGGCGGGGGACTGCCCCAGTGCGGTGGGGCAGTACGTTGAAGCGGCTCGTCAGCGTGATATCCAATTCTTTGCCTTGATCGCCATGCGTTGCTCTGGCGATTTGCGATTTGATTGCCTTCCAGTTGTCTTTGTTGAGCGCGGGCAGGCGCGCGGATTACCGTTCAAACCTTATGCCAAGCGTCAGCCAGGGGCCGTAGGTTCTTTGCGCGCAAACAGTTCATTTGCCGCGAAGGTTTCAAACATTGGCGGGTGTTACTTCCCGGCAATTTTTGCAGTAGGCATTCTGACCTGTTCCCGGCTTCGCTTGGGTACCTGGTTCGGTTCAGGATGAAGTCTGGGGTTGGCTGCCACAACACTTCTCCGTCTCTGGCTCCTGGTCAGCCGTGAAACCGATTTCATTCTGTATGTTAGTGCGGGGATTCAGTTTCTTACTGCTTCTTCTACACAGCCTTTGATGTCAATCCGAAAGGATGGGCTGAAAAAATCTCAAGAGAAAGAAAGTTCTCAGGTGCGTTTATTCCTGGGCATCGCCCAGAGCGAAACCAGGTCTGCCTGTTACATTTGATTGGTGTGTGACACCGCCTTGGACCCAATGTCGGTGCCCTTTACAGACCGTCTGATCTGTTGTTCGCAGTTGCCTTGTGGTGTCGGCCAATGTGCCCTTTCTACCTTGGGTTGGGAACTTTCACTGTGACGTAGTAGATGGTTGTTATTGGGACTTCAATGTTTCCCAAATTACAATTGCACCTCGTTTCTCAGCAGTACGAAGCGTCTCTTCTTGAAGAATCAACCTGAAAAGGCTATGGCGGCAGCGGGAATGCTTGCGCTGAGCGCCAGGTTCTAGGAGTCTTCGTTATGAAAGTTGCAGGCATCAGTCAACGGCTTTGCACGTAACTGCCAAGGTTGGTACGACGCAATGTAGCGCTTCGTTATTTCTTTGCAGCTTGAAAGCCCCGCCACAAGCAGCGCCAGGGTTAATCAATTCCCTCTAGTGAATTGCACTACGTGCTCAGGATAACCGCCACTCGGCCAGATTTTAGATTGTCGGGTGCGTGATTTTATATATTTGTTAGCGGCTTACCTACTTGCACCCTTTTCACACAACCTGTACTTTTGGTTGAAGTTCAGCGTAGCGTCAGACGGCAGTTTAAACTTTGATGGCCCGTAATTTGCACGGCGTTTTCAACCATTCCCGGATCAAACCAAACATAATGTTATCTTCTTTGACCTTATCTTTGGGTATGGTTTTCCAAAACCAAGGCACCAGCAAATTTGTTGCAGGGCAACTGGCATTGCGCCGATGCAAAAAAATCAAGATTCTATCAGCGAGGAAGAACAGGATTTGGATCTGCTGCCGGCACCGAATGGGCAAGTCAAACCACTGAAAGTGACCTGGCCGCTCGTGCGTCCAACATGAAACGTCAAGCGGTTCTTATGGATTCTTGGTTGCTATCGTGGTCTGCGTCACCGATAAGGGCCTCCGGTCCTCGGTCCAGCGCACCAAAGACCAAACGCTCGTCCGTAAGTCGCGCAAGCCGATCCGTTAAAGTAAATTTCCGCGGGAGGAACTATACAGATTATTGATGGCAAGCTGACTGACTCGTTGTACTTAAAAAGTCAAAAAAGACGTGGTCTGATTGGGATTGCCCACATCCACGCGTTTCAACACACCATCATTACCCATTACCGACGCCGTCAGGGCAAACGCTTGAGGCGGGAGCGACTTTTCTCACGGTGTCTCCGGGTTCGTTTGGTTCGCGTAAAAAGCACCCCTTTGAGCCCAGGTTTGGCAGCGGAGCCGTGCTAGGTTCAGGGCTGCCTTGGAATACGGGCTGAAAAACCTCGACGTTGTAATTTGTTGAAGGGCCCAGGGCCCCGGGTCGTGAATCGGCTTGGGTCCGTGCTCTGACTCTTGTTGGCTACAAAGATTCAGGCGGCATCACCGATTGGTCACCCCCATCCCACATAACGGCTTGTCGCCCGCCTAAAAAAGCGCCGCGTGGTAACCAGGAGACGGAAACAATGGCTAAGATATATCTGGTCCCCAAATGTTAAACTGTGCTCCCGTCGCGAAGGCACTGATCTGTTTTCCTCAAGAGCGGCGCTTCGCTCTCTTTGATCAAAGTGCAACTGGAGAGCCCTCCCTGGTGTGCATGCGTCAGCGCTCGTGGTCGTCTCTCTGAGTACGGACCACTTGCGCGAGAAACAAAAAAGTAACGATCGTTATCTTACGGCATTCTGAGCGTCAGTTCAGCAAACTTACTAAAGGAAGCTGCCCGTTCTGAAGGGCGCGACCGGCGAGAAAAACCTGCTTTGCAACTGCTCGAAGCGTTCGTCTGGAACAACGTTTTATTTACCGTTATGGCTTCGGCTCTACTCGTGCCGAGTCACGCCAGCTGTCTCTCACAAGGCTATCACGGTCAATGGGAAGACCGTCAAACATCGCTTCTTTCCTGGTATCCGGGTGGGACGTAGTCAGCTGGTTTCGCCCGAAGAAGAGCCGAGAACCAGTCTGACGTATTGGCGGTCCTTGGAGTGGCAGCCCACAGTCCGGCGTCAATCCGAGTGGTTGGAAGTTGATGCAGCCAAGAGGAGGAAAGGTGTCTTTAAAAAAAAAGCCTTTCCCTCACGGAGTGATCTTGTTACGCGACATCAACGAAAACCCTTGACTCGTCGAAGCTTTACTCCAAGTTAAAGTGACAGGACAGCATTTAAAGGTGCCCCCATGCAAAGTTCCGGTTGACCGAGTTTCTAAACACCACGTCATATGACGTAAGGAAACCTCACCCACGCGCGCCAAAATCACTCTTTGACCCTGGAAGCGTGGTTTTGGCCATACCCGGGGCAATTGCGTTGCGTCGCATTTTGCTCTTCCTCCCATGCCCGGTTTGTGCCCGTGGTTAAGAGGCGGAATCGACGGCGTTTTGCCATTGAATACAGCGCCATCGAAGGCGTACAGGAAATTTTTTTTTTCATCGAATTTCCTGCTGACACCTCAAAGGTTTGGCGAATTTCAAGATTGCCACGGGCCGTGAATCATTGTTGACCCCCTGACCCTGTCTTCCAAAAAAGGGGACCGGGCAGAGTGACTGCAGCTGATATTTCAGCTGGATCACGGATGTTCGAAAATCATTTCAACCGCTGATTCACCTGAATTTCTACCTTGTCTGACAATGTTGCTGAACCATGAAAAATAACACGTGGGCCCGTAGGCCGTGAGCGTTATGAGCCCGCTGATTTCTCGGTCATCTGACATGATTTGAAAGCGCTCATCGGGCCGGTTGCAAGCTGGATGCACTTATTACCCCGGTTCGCGTTATGTGCATTATGTTTGTTGAAAAGCGCCCGTGTCGAGGCAGCTCACCAACTCGACAAGTGGTATTGACCTGGAAACCAACGGTACGTGGACGCTGAAGAACCATGCCGCCGTGCTGCGACCACCTGCAACAGCAGCTGGCCGCGCCTTGCGTTGAACCTGAAAGGTAGAGCCACCGAAACCCGTTGTTGAACAGCAGCGACAACGGAAGATTGATCGATCCTGCTGCGTCCAGGTTGAATGACCTTGAGCTGACTGTAACGTTCAGCCAAACTTCTTGAAAGCCGGAAAAATATTATAATTGGCGATCTGATTCAAGGCGTACCGAAGTGGAACTGCTGAAGGACTCCCAACCTGGCAAGGAAATCCTTGACAGAGATCAAGGACGTTCTGCCTCACGGGGTTTGTTCACTGGGTTATGGCGTCTGGAACCCAAACTGGCCGCCTTTGCAAAGCTGAGAAGGACGGGCAAGTTTCGGGGCCTAATCCGTCTCGACCACCGAGGAATTGAAGAGATGCTCATCGTAAAAAAAACGTGGCGTCACCTGCAGTCGGACCAGCCTTCCACACCCCGTAGGCCTTGTTCCAGAACATTGGCGTGTCGCGTGTTCGCGAACAATGCATCAACCACTCTCTGCCCAAGGGCCAAGGAATTGCCGCCGTGAGCTGAGCCTGTTGATTCACCGGCGAAGGAAGATAGCCGCTCCGCAAATACCGCCGTCGGCATTTGACCGCCACCCGCATCAAAGAAGCTGATTGGCAAGCGGTCTCAATTGACCTGGGCAAGCGTTATGCAGACGTCGGCGGGTATGTGGCGTATTCTCAAGTGCAGGTTTCGCGCTGGTGATTCTGGCCGCCCATGGGCCTACGTGGTCGAGGCTGGTTGATCGCACCTGATTCTGGCTTGCTTGCCAGCGAAGAGTAAAGAGTGATAAGCAAAGAGCGTTAGGAAAAAAAACCGGGGACCTAGATGGTTCCGGTTTTTGTGTCTGGATATCTTCAGTCTTATCTTTTATCCCGCTTCTGTTGGAAGGACGCCGGCGGATTTTGTTGCGACGCTTGTTTTAGCGTGTGTTGGTGTGCTGAAACCGACGGGCCCTACCCGCATTGGACACGCTACTAGCCATCCATGGGGTCGTCGGCGCCCCCACCACGTCCCTGTGCGCCGACGGTCATTTGCGTAGGCCCTCGGTTCCAGCCCAGTTTGCATCTTATGTGCGTTCTTGATTAGCTGAATTCGAAGAATCGTTAAAGCTGCTTGGCACGGGTTTATACGCATTAGCCGCGTCCTTTCACCTGATTCAGACGTCGAGGCAGCGTGCATCGATGAGCTACAGGGACGTACTTTGGCCAGTTTGGGGTCTGCAGGCAGGTGGAAGGGCGCGCTTAATTTTGCTGGCACAAGCTGGTTGGGGAAGAGGTCGCAGGTTTGCCAACGTGATCAGAAAAAAAAACAGCAAAGCTCTGAAGGTCCGAAGTTGACCCTCAGAGGCTGCGCCTTAAGGTGGGAGTGTCCAATGCGATCCCGGCTAAGCCAAAAGCCCCAGGAAATCGTCCGTGTTCGAAAAGCCCTCAACCGTGGCTCACATGCTCCGGGCCGTACCAGTTAGCGATTAATATTTAGGCCACCCTTGGAGCGCCCTTCAGGGCCCAGATTCACACAGCCAGTTTTCCAGCCGTTTGATCCACATCAGGTTTGTGTTCAATCACCACCAGGTTGTTGCCGTGAATCACGCAGCGATTGCAATACATCGAGCAACTGCCTGATACCGCAAAGTTGCAGGCCGTATCGGGCTCGTCGAGGATATACAGTTGTCTTGCCGGTTTTCACGCCTTGGACAGCTCGCGGCCAGCTGACGCGTCTTGAGCCCACCGCCTGACAACGTGGTGCTGATGGCAAGACGATTATAGGACCAACCCTACATCGATTCAGGTTGGCAGCTTGCGCGCCAGCGGCCGGGACTGCCTCGAAGAAAACTTCCGGGCTTACTTCATGTGTAGGTGAAATCGAAGCACCTCGTGAATGGCTTCTTGACCCTGTTACTTGACTCCAGGTTGCACGTTGTAACGCTTTGCTCTTGCACACATCGGCAGGGAACATAGATGTTCGGCCAGGAAAGTTTGATTATTCAACCTTGATCAAGCAATCGCCTTGGGCAGCTTCACAGCCGACCGCTTTGACGTTGAGGGAAACCGGCCAAGCCTTGTAACCGCGCGAACGAAGCTTCCTGGGTGCCGGCAAACCCAACTGCACGGGATTCGGGAGAAACAGGGCCGGTTGTAGGGTCCGCTGGGTTGGAGCGGGCGTGCGGCCGTCGGGCTTTGATCGATATCACAACCTTGTTCAGAGATGCTTCATGCCGTCGAAGCTATCGTACGGCGCCGCTTCAGCGTGGTGCACCATGGAAGGGCTCGGTCGCCGTGATCGGGTACAGGGTATGTTGATCAAGGTTCGACTTGCAGAGCCAGAGGGACGCCCGGTCCGCAGGTCATCAGGCCAACGGGGATCTCGAGGTTTTGGACCTTGTCAGGTTTATTACCGCCACGCGCTTGAGCCGCAGCCATTTTGTTCTTTTCGGGAGGGTTGCGCTTGGCCGGCCACTGAAATCTTGACTTGCCGGAACAGTACTTGCCGGTTAGGGGACGCGGGAGTGTTCCATCACTCTTTAGCCGGTCCCGTGGGCGACAATTTCCACGGCCGTAGACCCAGCGCCAGGCCCGATATCCACTACGTAGTCGGCCAGCGAATAGCGTCTTCATCATGCTCGACCACGATACGGTGTTGCCCCAGATCTCGCAGGTGAAGTCAGCGTAAAGAGCAACCGCTCGTTTGTCGCGTGATGCAAACAATCGAAGGCTCGTCGAGAATATACATGACGCCCACCAGACCGCCGCGAATTACTGCGGCTAGACCGAATTCGCTGTGGCTTTCGCCGCCCTGGACAGGGTGACGGCACTGCGGTCAAGGGCGGACAGGTATCCAGGCCCACGTTGACCAGAAACATCCAGGCCGCGACGGAATCTCCTTGAGGGAATTTTCGGCCAATCTCTCCGCGGACTTTGCCGTTCGAGTGTTAAGGCCCGGCAAAATAAGGCAGCCGGCCTCCCGACGGGGAGTGTCGTTAGGCGGGCCAGATTCGCTATCGATTAAAGACATGTCCGAGCCTCGCCGGCGCAGCGGGTGCCGCTGCAGGAACGGGCAAGGGCTGGGTTCAGGATTTGGCCAGTCCTTACGGCCGCTTTTTGCGATTTCGTTCTCGCGATAGCGGGGCGCTCCAGGTTCGGTACATTTGCCTTCGAAAACGGATGCTGGGCGTTTGGGGGGAACATTATCGCCACGGTTCATTCAGGGTGCGGAAAAGATACTTTTTCAGTGCGGTGACCGTGCCAGACCATTTGCGATGCTTGTTTCTTCCCAGTCGCCCAAAGGGCTTGTCCGGGAAATGCCGTAATTGGTCGCCAAGGACAAAACTGAGCATCTGGAAATTAATTAGAATCGTTAAGTCTGTTCCCAAGCCGCGAATGAATGGCACCTTCGGCCAAGAGTCAGTTTCACCCCATGACGTACGCCTGCTATCGAAAAAACTGTCTTAACCCCCAGGCCGGTCGCAAAAGTCGGGCAGGCGCCGGCGGGGTGTTGAAGGAGAAACAGGGCGTGGGTTCCAGCTCACGATCGAGTTGGCCGCCACTGGGGCACGGCAAAGGCGGGGCGCTGAACGTCAGCTCTTTCACCTTTCTTTCGCGGTCCATGGGGCGACAATGGCATGCCATCAGCAGATTTTCAGGCAAGTTCTTCAAAGGACTCGCCAGGCGCAGCTGCAGTCCTCACGCCACCTTGAAGCGATTCGACCAACACTTACGATAAGTTGTGCTTGCGATTCTTCTCAGCGCCGGCCGCTTCATTTCCCAGATCATGGATGCGCCCCATTGATTGCGTGCACGCACAAGCCCTGGCGCGCAGTTCATCAAGCCAAAGCGCCAGGTGTTCGGCCTTTGCGTTCGCGCATGACTCCGGGCCAGCAGCCATTCAAGCCTTGGTTGCCTCGGGCATCGCCAGCAAAACTGGTTTCGACCATCTGGCTGACGTTTGCGCTGCCAACGGGCCAAGGTCATGGTTCCGGGCAGCGCGGCTCGCCGACGCGGGGCAACACGCAGCGCACGTAGTCGTAAATTTCGGTAATTGGTTTTGCCACGTAAGAAACCGCGGGGTTGTGCCGAGGTGATTTTTTGCTCGATGGGAATCGCCGGCGAGCAGGCCTTTCGATATGGTCGCCATCGGGTTTTCCATCACTGCGATAGAAAAACTGCGGCATAGGCCGAGAGCCGACTCGACGTAGCGGCGTTTGGCCTTCGGATAGAGCGATCAAAAAGCCCAGCTCGATTTGCCCGAGCCGAGAGCCGGTAATTCACGATCAATTTTGTCGCGCGGCAGATCGAGGCAATTGTTCTTTCAGGTTTTGTGGGTTGCGCGCCCAGCGATCGAAAACTGGTATCCACAGTTCATTTACCCTACGGCCAGCCCAAGCAGAGCAGTTTATTTACGTTGTCCGGCACCGGCCCGGCAAAACACCGGGCAACAAAACTGATGATAGGTTAAGGCTCGCTTTTTGCAAGCGGAGATGTCGGTTTCTGCTTGTGCGAGCAGCAGTAGAATCCGTGTTTTCGCGGCGCCTTGACTGTGCGCCCCACTCCACCACCATCCATCAGGAATGGCCATGCACCAGGCTTGATCGCATGACGTCCGCCGAGCAGCGCCGCGCTGGCTCGTTGGCCGCCCGATTTGCTTTCGCATGTCGGGGTGTTTATTTGGTGGCTGCCGGACTGCGACCTTGGTGGTTCGCTGCCGGCGCACGGCCTTTACTGATCGGTGTGGCAATCCGGCCGCTATGGGTCTGACCCAGCTTGTTCTGCAGATTCCCTTTGGCATGTTGTCTGAATCGTATCTGGGGACGCAAGGGCCGGTGATTACACTTTGGCGGGGCTGGCTTTTGCTGTTTGCCGCTGGTGGTTAGGTCGGCAGCGCAGCCGAAAGCATGCAAGGGATCATCGTCGGACGCGTTATCAGGCCCGGGGCGCGATAGCCGCAGCGGGGGTCATGGCGCTGGTCGTGATCTGACCCGTTGCAGCAAACCGCACCAACCGATTGGCGATGACGCATGAGCATCGCGTTATCTTTCGCCAGTGGCGATGGGTTTCGCGGCCCCGTGATTGCGCGCGTGCCGGACTGGAAGGGGTTGTTCTACAGCACCACAATGGGTTGGCGTTGGTGGCATGGTACTGGTTTGATTCTGGTAGTTTGGCCGGCGCCCCCAGCAAGCGCTACGCCCCACCGGGGAGCCGCGCAAATGGTGCGCAGCGCTTTCTGCAGTTGGCAACAAGGAATTCTGCTTGCGGCTTCAACTATTGGTATCGCGGTGTGCACGCATTTTGATGCCAGCTTTTGTCGCCATTCCCCTGGCGTTGCAGAAGCAGGCCCGGCGCTGCCCGCAGAGGAGCCACTGGTGGTTAATCTGTCTGACTGTTGCTTCCTTTTTTTGCGATGGTGCCCTTTATATTTATGCGGCCGCTCAACGCTAAGAAATTCAAGCGGGTGGTGCTCGCGCTATTGCGTTTGCTGCGTCTGGTATGGCAAAACGGTCTGATTGATGGCTGGGTTATGGGGTTCGCTTGCCCTGGCTGGTTGCGGCATCGTGTTGTTCTTTTGTCGCTCTCAAATCTTGCCGTTAGATGGGCCGACGCCTTGCCCGTCCCCG
>Ga0163217_1039726_pt1 | contig 11653 bp, 12 predicted proteins | sample SynspAceP_FD_185933 | JGI IMG/M metagenome (GOLD analysis project Ga0163217, IMG submission 185933) | Saline lake microbial communities from Ace Lake in Antarctica - Synechococcus sp. Ace-P (PacBio error correction) | ecosystem: Environmental > Aquatic > Non-marine Saline and Alkaline > Saline ... | reverse complement strand
TGGTGAGTAAATGCCCCGGTTAAATTCAGTTAGAGGTAGTGTGATTTTAGAATTTAAACAACAGGTTGGAGTCTGGAGTATCCCGTTTACCCCCCGATTTCTATACAGCATAGGATTGTTATTTCAGAAGACCCCAATAGAGTCTGTTTTGAACGTATTTTTTCAGCGGAGTTTCGCGATCCGACGTTTGGTGGTTAGGATTAGGGTTGGTATTTGCGCGTTTTTGTCGCCCTCTATGGGCGGGGTGTAGATGTGAAGTACTTTGGGGGGTCGGCAGTGTTCTATTTACGATTGATTGACCCGTTGCTGAGCTCCAGTAGAGAAATGTTGAATGTAAGCAGAAACATCCCGTATTTTATTGTTAGACAATATCTGTTCGAGCTATATTGACGGAATGGCAATTATCTTGGTGGTTTTATTGAAGGCTGGACGGTTAAAGGGTATTACACAAGTTTAATAGAAAGCCGCAGAAGATGGTGCCGTTTTGTTTTATTTTGATTTAAAACATCAATTTTGTCGGGTGCAGCTGGAGATATGGTCCGAGAGGTTTTAATTGCAACACAGTCCCTAAAAATTATTTTATTGGCCATTTGCACCTATGAGAAACTGAAGCTCTCTTGAATGTACGGGCTATTTATTAAAGCCACAGATTAGTAGTATCCTGAAATGGTTTATGAGTTTTATCTAATGGGGATACCCTTACCATGAAGGTGATGAAAAAGTATATGATGATTGAACCGAAGTTTGCGGAATAAATTATTACTAAGTATAGATAACCGCTTAATCGTTCAAGTCGCGACAAGAATTATTAGTCGAGAGGCGCTAATGTTACCCCCGTTGCTGAAGTGGTTTGGAGGGGTGCATTGTATGGATAATTTTTGTAAGGCGCTTGCTGTGCTGTTTATGGGAGATGCAGATGGCCAATGATGCGGTTGGAAGCAACCCAGAATCGAAAAATGGCCATTCACTCTATCATTGTTGCTATGACAGTAATGTGTAGAGGTATGATCGTCAAGGCGTGTCTTATGCGGGATGAATGATCCTGTGCAGCGTTTAGATATCGATTGATGATCCCGCTTGTATGTTGCAGTATGTAGGCCACAGAAGACGGAGGTAGACGTTATTTGGTCAGGCGTGAGAAAGTATAGGCGTTGAACAATTCGTACGAAGTGAAGATATTATTTTTTATTGGACGGCTTTGGTGGCCAGTTGTTGATCTCTTTTAAAAGTGGTGTGTTTGATGGTGTTTGAAGCGAAGTCCGAGTTTACTGAAAGCCATTGAATAAAATGTTTTTAGACAGTAGATCAATTAGGATGCGAGGAGTCACTTTATTTAAACGGTGGTCTTGACGTGGGCTTGTTGATTTTTCTATAGCTATCGATTTTTGAACTAGGTTTAAAAAGACCCGAGGAAAGAAGCGCTGGAAACGTGTCTTCTTCTATAATGTTGCTGAATACCCCGATACTTCATTTACTGAGAGATGCTACTATATTGCTGAAATAATGATTTGAGGGAATATATCGATAATTTTAGCTATCTTATTGCTTTGATTTGAATTCATAATTTGGATCTAGAAGGTATTATGCGGAAAGCATATTTTAAGCTTGTTTGGAACCGTATGCCGTTGAATTATGGTATTAGCGCTGTAGTTAGGCGCTTGAGGTGAAGAGGTGGATGTTAACAGAGTTTGAGAATGATTTAGGCATTAAAGGAAGAGCTGATATTTTAATAAGTAAAAGAAGTTTTAGACCCAAGAAATGTTTAGTTTCATGTTGAGCCTTGATAAATCCCCGGTCATAAAAATCACTGATGAGTGCTTTTTCGAAAGGCATTATAGGTAGAAGATAGTCAGGTTTAGTGCCTGTTATTTGGGAACGCAAATAAAGGGGTTTTAAATCGAGGCCCAAAACGCAGCCATTGGTCAATAAAAAAAGTTGGTTGAACTGTAGTCTTTCATGTGCGCGTTAGGGAAGTGAAAAATGAAGGTGAATAAGCGTGCTGGTTACTAACTGAGTATATTTCAGCCCGGTTTTACGATGGTGAAAAACCGGTAAGCTCAACAGTTTCCTTAACTGTATTGATTTAAAGACCCCGATTACCAGCTCTCGGAAGATGCAAAATATTATTTCGCGCTACAGATAACGCGTTATTTGAGTTTGATGATGAGCGCCAGTATTTTGAGCGTATGATTTCTCGGGGTATGGGTATAAAAGCTTGGCAAAATTTTTTCCCCAGAAGGCACCATAGAATATTTTGGCATGAAGATGAGTCCCAGCTTCAGCGGACGTAGCAGATTTTGGAGCGCCTTTAAGCGAAGGGCAGTTTGTGCTGGCGTTTTAGCGGTTGTGAAGTAGGCGAGGTGATATTGTTTGGTTAGAGGGCTTTTAGTACCAATTCGACGTGGTGCATGGGGTCGTCTTATTAAGTCGTTAAGTTTGCGCTTATCACGGATCAATCATCGTGAATTGGCGGTGTCTGAGGCGGCTGATATTGCTTTTAGCCTTAAAAAGACAGATCAATAGTGCGAAAAGGCAGTCGGTGGTCCCCAGTGATGCCGTCACGCGTATGCGCAATTATCAGATCAAATGGCAGAAAGCTTGGCGCGGGGTTGTGAATTGTAAGGCGGGGGGGGTTTTTTCTCAGCTGGTGGTTATGTATTCATAGTATTCGAGGCATTGCGGATCAAACTAACCTACGTTGGCATGAATGGGCCATTTGTGGCGGCGCGAGCGGGAGAAACAAGGTCGAGGTTTTGTCCGTGTTGTGATGAAGGTGTAGCAGATTGCCATCGCGAACCCCAGCCCCCGGCGAGAAGGATTGTAGGGGTCGTTGAAAAGAACCAAATACTGGTGAAAAGCAGGTTTCTTTGATTATATAAGGCAAAGAGCAGCAAGAGCGAAGGCTTGTTGGTCGAATGAGCGCGGTAATGTAATTTTGAAATCAAGCCGGTGCAAAGATGGTTGATGCGTTGGACGTTCGCTAACAAATTTTACGAACTAAGCGTCTGGCATTGGCGGACTTTATTGGTCGTCGGCAATGCGTGTTTGACGTTGAGATAAACGTGTCTAATGTTTTGTCACTTCAATGTCATTTTGACTTTTCGAAGTGTCGGCCATGACTTTGCTTATGTTATAACGGTGCAGAATTATGTCTGAAAATGTTTTCCGTATTTGGTCATTAAATAGCGATTAGAGCGGCCGACGTTTTTAGGGGACGGCGCTTTAAATATCCATTTTTTAATTTGTCCGACAGCCCCCGCAACTGGTGAGGCGGTATTGCTAGGCTTGAGCTACGCCGTTTTATGATGTTAAACCCGGGGTTGCGTTCCAAATGGGCGATAATGGAATAACAGGGTACTGTTAACCCAGATCCAGAATATTCAGAAAGTTATGAAAAATTATTTGGGCGGCGTCGCAGCGTAGCCAACAGCGTATAAGTATTCGGTTCCACTGATGAATCACTTTTTTTTTGTGTATTCGTCAGCATTTAGTCATTTAACTTGTTTAATATCAATGGTATTGTAATATTTAAAACGTTATTTGGCTGTAACATTTTAATGTTGAGTAGGGTATAGAGAAAAATAGGATTAAAATGAAATAAACCCCCGTTAGTGGACAACGCATGTTGCGGGGATTTTTTTTATGCAAACTACCGACTAAGTGGACAACCGAGGGTTTAATGTTGGGAAAGAGTACATATGACTCTCACAAATCGGATATTGAAGAATGGAACCACCCCTCTTAAAACACTTTAGTTAAGGGCGATCATCAAAGGATATTTATGATAAAACGTTATGCCCACGCGGTGGATGTGAGAATGAGCCGACTCGAGACGATCGAACGTCAATATGCCAACATGCCGACCTCTGCGTTGGGGGGGGGGGAATGCAAATCTCCATGGCATAATTCATCGGGAAGTTTAAAATTCGATGGTGATCGTGAGCAAAATCATCGCTTAAGCTTGTCTAAGAACACCATACAAACGTAGTTGATAGCATCAGCACAGAATAGTTGATTTAGGCGAATGCGAATTTGATGAGCTGCGACACCTAGATCAGGAACTAGGAGCGCGATAAACACACTTAAATAATCCGCACCTAGCACGTGAAAAATCATTCGCAGCCAGACACCGCTGTGCGATCAGACAAACCAAACAGGCCATTCAAAGACGCATTTTCCCATGGTCACGGCTAGGATGGTGTCAAAATTACACGAAGCACGCGGCTTTTTGTTGGGTGAATCCATGTTAAAAAATGCGCCCCCAATACGATTAAAAGAATCGGGTATTATGCATAGGTCTTTCGTCCGATTTTATTTTTTGTGCCGTGCGTTATTTTCACACGTGGCCCAATTTGGGTAAATTCTTACGGTTAAATGCCCGATAGCAGAAGTACACCGCCGCAGCGAGAAGAAGCCAGGAATAAAGCGCATGAAATTTTGGAAATATTTTGTTCCGGGAGGAACCGCAAAATGATTAGCACAATAGAAGGTGGAATCCCAAATCCCCCCATATGGTGCAGCCAGCGGGCTAAACGCGCCGCTGTGCCAAACTACCGAATGTTTAAAGGCGCTTCATTCAGGGTAACGCGACTTTCCCCATTGTGGACCGCGGTTGCAAGGACAGACAGAATGACCACCAAATCGCCCCGAGATTGCGCAACCCGCTACGGCGCCATACGCAATACCCGCCGCGATGACGGTCCAATCCACGTAATTGGCGGTTTTAAATAATCGCGCCGGTAATGCCGAAGTAAATTACAGTGTGGGCAGCTCCATTATAGAACAACAAATGGCACTGACGGACAAGTATAAGTGGAAAATTTAGAGACCAGGGCGCAGGTTGCCAAATACTCTAATAACGCTGGAAAGCCGCAGTCATGGGAATAGGGCACCCACGCGCCACACCAACAGCATGGCAACGCAGATCGGAATACGACCATGCTCATTAAAAAGCAAGCCACACACAGTTCATTAAAAATGCAGTCATAATTTACTCATTCGCACTCCTGAAACACGGCAAACAGGTTTGTAAAGCGCCACAGAGGTCCCACCAGGTCCATGGACGTACGACGAAATGAGATGTACACCAAGTTAGGAAGTTCAAGCAGCATGCTTTTGTTCAAATAGTTCTTTTGCCTCAACCCCGTTTGAAGGATCATTGATAGGCAATAGACAATGCGGTCACAGTAGATACGTGAGTCGCCGGTGCATATGCAATGTTCGTATGTGCTTTTTTTACATGCGCTGTAAACGAGGTCGACAATTTCACGTGACAATTACGCACATTTAACAAACGGGCAAAAAAGAGGAAACCGCCATGGCAAGGAACATTTCCAGTGATTTCATAACTCTTAATCGGATTGTCAACGGTGGTTCGACCTATTATGCTCGAACAGTGACGGCGGCATTACAAGCATCACAAAGCCGGCACTGTGAGTGCAAAAAAATTGATAGGCGACCAGAAAGGATCGCTGACTACGATTGGCAGAAATACTCTGTCATTTTAGAATACCAACACGTGGCTAAATGTGCTTCGGTATTTTTTGATAAATGTGCTTTGGTTTTGATTATAAAAACGCTGTCCCGTCGTAGTAGGTCTCATGATTCATGTCTTTAACCGCGATGGGCTTTGGTAAATAGGCCGCATGGTGTTTTTTCGCGAGCGATGTTCTGCGCTCGATATATACATAAAGCTGTTGCCTTGATCCACGCGATTACGCGCAAACACTTGTAGATTATCAGAAACAATCCCAGATGGTCATGACCCGCTGAACGCGAATAACCAGAATGTTATCAATCATTTTTGTAGAATCAAGCAGGCATTGCTGTCATAGACTTTGTTGTTCAATTGAGAAACGAGGTGTTTGTTGATTAAAAAGGACCCTGCGCCCTTTAAATTCTGTGTTGATGTTTTACCAACTTCGTAGTATTTTCATGGGATACATTCGAAAGGCAATTACGCTACATCAAATGACGCCTTTCGATAAGCACTTGGCATTCTGTAACAGCAAAAAAGACGCGGTATTAGCCCACATTTTAAAGGGTTTACGTGAACTTTGTTTGGGGGAGCGAACCTTATTGCTTCCTAGTCTATTAGCGTTTTTAATGGCTTTGTCTCGTGAGTGAAAAGAACATGAGTGTGAGATGCATTGCGTGACGGGAATTCTTTATTTTATCTTGATTTGCGGTTTCGGAATAATTGTGTAGGCGCGCATACTGGTCGCTTTGTGGAGCCTGGAAGAAAAGGAAGTTCATGACGTCATTTTTTGGAAAACGACGGGCGTGTAGCGCGGCCACTGTCCAAGGACAATCACAATGCCTTTGCGAGTTAGTCAAATAAATGAGGTGGTTTTCCGGCCAATTGAATTGGCTGGGTTAATGTCTTTTTGTTCGACCATTCGATTCTGTTGTCGACTCTTTCTGCCCAAGGCACAAGAAACTGAGGATGTGCATTCAGACATAGGGGAGATTGATAGCAGTATTTAGGGTGTATTCAGGTTCGCTGCGGATGCGTGATGAGCAAATCAGAGCAGCGACATAGGGCGGAGGCCTGCGTTTTATTTTCATTTTAATCACGATTAATGTTTTTTGTTATTAAGGTTTTATCGAACCTATTCACCAGGTATCCATTATAAAGCAAAGGGGATGAGAAAAACAACAGTGTTTTTATGTTATTTCAGAGCCGATTAAATCTATTTGTGACAAATTGATTGTTGTGCGTTTCAAACAATCTATATTATAAATTTTTTTGTCTTCATATTAAAAAAGCAAAGCTTGATAAAAGCGTTTTGATATTAAAATAGTGTGGTGTACACATAAATCTATCCCACAAAAAACCAATAAAAATAGGACATGTGGAGGGATAAATGAGCAAGGTTATTTCTCTGGAGCACGCAGCGGGTCTATAAAAGATGGGATCTGTTGCATGGTCAACCGTTGGTATGTCTTTTTTTGCAGAAGGCCGTGCAAGCCGTCGAGCAGAGAGTTTATCAGACAGGGCATCGCAACAGTTAACTTGATCCATGATTGCGGTTGCCTGGGACGATAAAGACGCGGGAATGTCACACAGGCGGCACTCTATGCTCGTAAAGCGTATCATTTTCTGGTCATACAGGACAAGCACCTAAAATGGGCGCAAAATGTTACGGACGATGCTATTTGAAGGCTTATTTACTTCGTCAAGGGATGTGTAACCACGAATGTGGCGTCAGATCGCGGGGTAACAAAACCGAGGCTTGTATTTGATTTTACCAAGCATAAGGAATGGGTACCATTGTTTGATCCTTGTTAAGCGGGCGGGTAAAGTAACCGTCTTTGGCGACGGAAGACCTTGTTAAGCGTATCGAAATTGAACAAGGAAAGCAGTGTTACTTTTATAAAGAAATTCCCTCTCAATTGTTGTGGTGATTCGTGCCACCACCGCCGATGAGGACGGTTAATTTATCGTTAGAAGAAGAGGCCATGTTGGCTTGAAATTTGCCTATGGCTTCAGGCGCAAAGAACAGCGGTGGGTATTGTTATCGCTTCAAGTGAAATTGACATTGCGAGAGTCATCTATTCATCGAAAGAAGTCAACAAGTGCCTGTGTGTTTGTGTGACTACCATCACGTGGACAGTCGAGGATCACAAACAAACCATTGGTAATGTTTATAACCCGGCCTGCTGAGAAATGCTCGTTGCATTAAATGCGCTTCTGCATTGCAGTTTGGCGATCGATAAATTATCGCAGCGTCGTTGCTGCGGATGGAAGCTAAAGCGAATGTCTGGGAATCTACGGTATAGGCATGCGGACGGCGTGCGGCGATCGCGGCGGAAGAAAAAGTCTCGCATTTGTCAACTAACGAGCCAATTGGTACTATTTACGGTGAAATACGGCATTCTGGCGCTGACTTTGCGCGGGCGTTGTGAGATGCAGATGCGAGTATGCTGAACACGAAGCGCAATTCGATTTTTAGACGGTGGTGGTTTGGATTCGCCTTTTAGGGATTGTGCCGGCAGGCGATATCAAGGCCAATTTAAACGTTAGTAAGTTTGAGTCGAACGTGTGGTCGGACCCGGTGGTTTTTCAACATTTTAAAGTTGCTAAGGAAATGTCGTTGTTTTGTGGCACTGTGTGAATGGCCGCTAACTGGTTACGAAATGGCAAGTATCGTGCTTCAAGAGGTAGGTGAAAAATTTGTTAACCGCGTTGATCAATTACTTTCGTGGGTGACTTGCGGCGAAAAATCACAAGCCGTGTTGTTATTACTGAGGTTGCGTGTGGAGTTGGCGTCAAAGGAAGGCATGTGCTCACAGAAAATTGCACAGGTTTCATGAAAAAAGACGTGATTGAGACGCGATGGCGTTCCGGTCACTCTCTCTCATGCACTTAAAAGATGGCTGACGCCTATTCTTTGCGGATGATTGACTATCATGCATGGTGCCGATCAGGCAATTAAAAAATAAGAATTGAAAAGGAAAGAGGAAAGATTTATGTCTATCAAGAATGTGAATCCCTTACGGTGCTTAGTTGGAAGTTACACCGTTACCAAATTGGCGAGGGTTCGTTACAGCATTTGCATTCGATGATACAGTTCGCATAGCGCATTGTTGTGCAAAAAGGTGGAGTGGCGGAAACGAATACTTGTGACCCGCTTTGTCTGCTCCGCGAGTATTGACGATACATACCGATATTCCAGTCATTCACGGACGACGCTTGGGCCCTTGTATGAGAATTGGCGCAGTGAATACCGACTCTGCGTCAATAGCGGTTACAAGTCGTGCTAACGAGCGCGCGCGGATCTGTTTGCCGCCGTATCGTGAATGTTTGTGATGGGACTATGAGTCGAATGTGTCGGCTTCTTGATGCTGCCACGACCGTGTGCTCTTACGGCCGCTATTCTAGTTATCCGAATGACAAACGGGCACAGCGGTTGTCAGAAGACAAGTCAATACAACGATGATGAACGATGCATTGAGTCATTCGATGAGCAAACCGTGAAACGTGGCGAAGCGTTATTAGACACACATCATCTTGAGAATTGAGAGCGTGACCGTATCGGAGTTATGAGAATAGTCAATAGACGCATATAAGAACGATCAAGCGGTTTCAAGAAAGGCGTTGATATGGCACGGCTTTGTTTCCGTGACGGCTGATACTTAAAAATGACGGATACCGTGATTTTTACGGCGACGAAGGGTATTTGCACGAGGCCGGAGCTTGGCGAAATTAAAACCGACTCAAGAAGGCGGCGGCGTCATTTAATTTTGGCAATTCAAAACACCTCGCGGAGCGGCAATGGTCTATGGTGCTTTGCAGTTCTGAAGGACATTGCTTCACCTGAAAGACAAACCTTGGAAAGTCAAAATTGAAGTGTTGGCTTTTGGTCGACCGAGACGCTTTAGCTTACATGAGCGGCGCCGATTGGATAGCCGCGAAGCGACTGACGCTTGCAGTCGCAGGCCGGCACATTATAAAAAGATTAAAGCGATTAAAACCCACACCCCTTTGCGTGAATGACGTGGGCGTTTGCAAAAGCCATGGGAGTGGAGTTGATGGACATGAACAAGTATTGGTTTGTTCGCTTATTTGGGCAAGATCCGCAAGGACCCAACGGTTGCGAGACGTGATTTGAATGATTGAAAGAACTAGCATTAACCGGCGGCGTTATGGTTATCCGGTGTGCGGCGGGTGATACGGCTGGCGTTGTGATTAAAAAAGTATCTGATCGATTAAAACTTTGGTCATTAGCATCAAGCTAGGCCCATGAAAATAGAATAGAGCGCTTAATGGCAACTGTATGAATTTATTAAAGTTCTCTGTTGAAATGGGCATTGCGCAAGTTGCAATTGAATCGTCAGAGAAGAAAGAACGCGATTCAACCGACATTTGTGCTTGAGATAGAGGATGTCTTGTTAAACCTAATGATGATGTAAATCGTCATTGTTCTTTCTGGCCAATGGCCCTGAATTTTGTTCCGGCTTGACTTACGTGAGCAAAGGCTCGCGAACTTTCCAAGTGGTGAAAGCTCATTACCCAATCGTCAGGATCGCGTGTATATTGTGCCAGGACATTTCGTGTTCGGGACATTCCTGTTGTGGCCCGCCTTATTTTGACATGGCCGGTTGATCGGCCGCGTGGGCTTAGAGCTGGGGAATTTGCGCATCATGTTTACGAGTCACGCGAAGGCTAGCACCTTTTAACTTATCGTGTCGCTTTGTGAAGCGTAGAAACAGTGGATATTTTTGTTGGTCGAGTGTTGGCTCGCTTCAGTCAATGTTATGTATTGGTGCTTTAGTAGATTATGACGAAAATGATGTTAACGGGTCGTGATTGTGGATTGCAAGTAGAAGGCTTACGAAGTTTGGCTCTTGCGTCATATATTGTGGTCGGTACCGGTGCAGTATGCTTTAGCAAAAGCCTTTGAAATGATGAAGGAATTGCGTAAAAACTCTAAATAGCTACAACCTGGGCAATGAACCACAGGGCTGAGCCGCATCAGCCAATATAGTTCGGCACCAAGAATGGTATGTACCAGCAAGAATCCATTTAATTTGCGGCCATCACGCAAACAAGTTGAAGAAGTGAAAGCAACGCAAAAAATTGATGCGCTTTCTTAATCGTAAAAAAATCCTAGCGGTTATTTTTTGTCGTTGCTAATAATAAACAAGGCAAGTTCAAGTGTACCTGTAAGCATAATTCAAGATCAAACATTTTGTGATCACTGTGCGGGCATCAGGCATAGGTGAAAGCCGTTGCGCGGACGTTTTACATGGTCTAGGCGAGCGAAAAGATGACGTGGCGAGTGTGAATGAAAAAAGGACTAGAAGCGCGTCCAAAGCCGTGTTAGAGGCGGATCGCGCCTTAGACTTGTGTAATCGATTTGTCCATTGAAGAATCTAGCTTAACAGGAAAATCGTGAATAAAAGCGTTGAAAAAATTGTGGTTGTTCCGAATTAGGTGGTTGATTAACTGTCGGCGGGCATTCGTGGTGCAGAGCGCGTTGAGTTGACGTGAGGGCCCTCAATCGATTGGCGTCTTTTCAAGCATGCTATTTCAGTCACATTTAGTTGGACCGTTTAATATGATTTCGATTCTTGTAGCGGATCAAAGACCATAACGCCTAACGCGATATACACAGACTAGTCGCAATTTTTAAGAGCCGATCTACTGCTCACATCCTTATTACTTACCTGGCTCGTACCAATTATATTCAATTAGCGGCGTCGCGGGCGGCATTCGATGGTCAAATGGCCAAGCTGGCTATGGCCGACCTTTCTAAAGGCCATCTATATATTGATCCAGTGTGGCCATGGACGTAACCGATTGCGGTTTTGAATCTTATGCAGAACTCGGCTTTGGTATTTCGAGTTATTGGACGGATTGCGGCCAGGCCCTAAATTTAAAAACGGCCGAATGATGGCATATGGTTATTGCCAGGAAGAGAGTACAAAAAGTCCTTAGTGAAATCTGTCCTTTTCCGCTCGTCTTGGCGGATTCACCGTTTGGATTTTTTTTTGAGTTTTTGCGGGCGGCTTGCTTTTTCAAAAAACAAAAACTCAACCCAGGTTATTGAATAAAAAAAAAATAAAACCCAGGGGGGGCGGGGGGCCCCAAAATTTGGGCCATAAAATGGCCGAAAGTGATTCGTTTATGTTTGTCTTCTTGACCCTT
>Ga0163217_1105859_pt1 | contig 11654 bp, 12 predicted proteins | sample SynspAceP_FD_185933 | JGI IMG/M metagenome (GOLD analysis project Ga0163217, IMG submission 185933) | Saline lake microbial communities from Ace Lake in Antarctica - Synechococcus sp. Ace-P (PacBio error correction) | ecosystem: Environmental > Aquatic > Non-marine Saline and Alkaline > Saline ... | reverse complement strand
CGCGAGCTTCAGCGCCCGAGCGAGCGGCCGCGCGACGAGGACGAGGACCTGGAGGTGCTGCTGATCGAGCCCGCCGCCACTCGATGCCGCCTGGCCAGTGCGATGAGGCCCTCGATGGCAAGAGCGTCACGCCTGGTTCCGCGCCCGCCAGCTTGCTCGGCCTCGGATGAGGCGTCCCGCCGCGCCCCGGAAGGGAAGCACTCGCGGCTGTTCTGACGGCGCGACCTGCGCCTGGCCGGACAAACCTCGGCCTGGCCGCCGCCTGCCGTGCCACGTGCTGTCACGGGTGTGTACTGTGATCCGATCGGCCGAGCTGGCGGCAGCGGATCAATCAGTGCGCGGCTGTGGTTTCTCGCCGAGAGCCTGCGCGAACTCCGCAAGGCTGGCGCGCCGTCGGCAGCCAACACTGGCTGTGCTTTGCACGGTGACCCCGTCGCCGCGGGGGGCGGCGGGTGTGCTGCCCAGGCTCGCCGCTCACGATCGGCGCGGGCGTGGTTGGCCTGGAACCGGGAAGTGGAGCCGCCGGGCTGGGGGAGCGGCCGACCGCAAAGTGGGCCGCCAACCCTGCAGGCCGCTGGCCGGAAAGTGCTCGCGGGCTGGAACCAGCTGCTGGGTCCCCCCGACTTACCTCCAGCACCGCAGTGGCGATCCCTATTCGGGGTCTATGGGGCCCTACTGGCGCCGCTGGCCGGCAACAGCTGAGGGAGAGGCCGCCGCCACACTCACCCCCACCCCGGCGCCCAGCGGCCTGCAGGATCTGGACGGCCGCTGCGGTCCCAGGCGCTGGAGGAGCGAGCTTGCCCGGCGAGGGGCCGGCCAGGCGGTGAGGATCTGGCCAACCTGGGTGCAGCCTTCGCGGCGCCGAAATCTGCGCCTGCGCTGGTGAGGCGCCGGCCCGAGAGCAGCTGGAGGGCTTCAGCCATGCCGCCCCGCTCAACTACGACTCCGGCCGCAACCTGCATCGGCGAAGCGGGGAACCTCCGGGCCAGCGCCGCCCTGCGCTTCGGCCCCTCAGTCCCCGTCAGCCTGGGCGCGCCCAGGCGATGAGACCGGCGCCGCCGGCAGCGGGGAGCAGCAACAGGGCGATCACCGTCTGGGAGCAGGAGCTGGCCTGGCGCGACGTTCTACCTAAGCAGGCGTCTGTTCATTTCCCGCCCTGGACCGGACGAGCGCCTACCGCGGCCCAGTGGCGCCAGTTCCCCCTGGGAGAACGAATCCTGTTCGCTTCGGGGCCTGGTGCGGGAGGGCTCTACACGGCGTGCGATCGTGGATGCGGCGATGCGTCAGCCTCAACGCCAGCGCTTGGATGCACAACCGCTGCCCATTGGATCGTCGCCTCCTTTTGCTGGTCAAGGATCTGATCATCGACTGCTCTGGGGCGAGGCGGGCCTTCATGGAGGGCCTGGGGAGGCGATCTGGCCGCCAACAACGGCGGCTGGCCAGTGGGAGCGCCAGCAGCGGCATGGACCCCAAACCGCTACGCTCTTTCAACCCGTACACCCAGGCGGACTCGCTTCGATGCCGAGAGGCCCTACATCGGTTCCGCTGGGCTTGCCGGCGCTTGGGCCCCGCGTGGCCACCGCCGATCTGCTCAGCCGGCACCATCGCCCCTCGAACGGCTCGGTTACCGGCGCCGATCGTGGAGCACCGGCAGCAAAAACAGGGCCATTATCCACAGCAGCTCTACCGCCGTCTTTGCGCTAGCTGTTTGCGCTGAACTGGTTTGCGACAATCCTGGCTCAGGCCGCAGTGTGGTCGGCTGGCTTGCTGGGCGCTGAGCGAGAGGGCGCAGACGCGGCGCACCACCTCCACCACACGCTGCTTGGCTGCTCGGGGGTCCAGTTCCGGAAGATCGGCAGGCTGAGACTTCGGAGGTCAGCCGCTCGGTGACCGGCAGGCTGCCGGGGCCCGTAGCCCAGACCGGCATGGCCGGGCTGGCGGTGGATTCGGGATCGGGTAATAAGAGTCGTCTGCACGCGCGGCGCTGGCCGTTTCCTGCTTGATCCAGTCATGCGGCAGCGAGCTCTCGGTAGCAAACTCGGCGCTGGTGGCGAAGGGTTTGCAACGCCCCCGCGCACTGGGCAGGCTGTGGGACAGCGGGGGATGCGCACCACGAACTTGGTTCCAGCTGGTGGCCCCTCGGGTCCGGCTTCGGCAGCCAAACCGGGGTGCCTTCCAGCTCACGCCTCGGTAGCTGCGGGCCAGCTTGGCTCTGCCGCTCGATCCAGCCCTGCAGGTAGGCAGCTTGACGTGAGTACGGGCCGCCTGCAGGGCATCGAGGGCTGTTGTAACCCAGGCGATTGTGTTGCAGGTAGCGGCGCCGCATGCCGTGCCACGGCCAGCTCGCGGATGCGTGGGCCAAAGGCCCCCATTCGCGGCAGTGGACAGCACCGCGTCGGCGGCACGGACGAGGTTCTTTGGTGGGGAAAGAAGCTGAAACAAACCCGCATCACCCAAACCAATAATTTAGCCAGCTGCCCAGGGCCTGACGCCGCCATGCTGCGCGCTGGCCTGGCGCAGTCTTCGATCATCCGTACGGTTGGTGGGCGGCTGGCAATGGCATTCAAGCCGCTCATGTCGACGGGCGGCCGAACAGGTGGGACAGGCATCAGGGCGCGGGTGGCGGATGTGATTAGACGCCTCAATTCGCCCCAGTCGAGCAGATACGGCCTTCCTCCGACGTCGACAAAGACCGGCGTGGGCGCCGACGGAACTGATCGCACTGCGCAGGTTGGCGAAAAACTGGAACGAACTTGGGTGATCACCTCATCGGCCGGGCGATGCAAAGACCACGGCAAGGGCCCAGGGGACGAGGGAGTCATTTCCGCTGTTGCAGCGATTGCGTGGGACAGGCCGATCGTGCGGCGAAAGTTGCCTCGAACTGGGGCCATCCGTGGCCCCGCCGATGTATTGCCCACTGCGCAACACTTTCAATACGGCATCTCGAGGCTCACCGAGTGATGAAGCTGTCGGTGAGATCGGAAGGGGGGCACCTGGCCATGGTGGCACCTTAAGCCCGAAGTTGGCCTTTCAGATCCAGGCGGGCTCCTTGCCCGGGATGCCCACTTGTGTTGGCAACCGATCGACGGCGGGTCTGCTTCCGGCATTTCACCGTTCACCGGCCAGCAACCGCCTCAAGGGCGGCGGCGCAGTTCGCGGGCCGTCGGGGGGGTTGGCCGGTGCGGACGGCTTGGCGTCGAGGCTGACCGGTGGAGAGCAGCCGATGGTCGCGCCGACAGGGATAAGGAGATCAGGGGTGGCAGGCGGCCCATGAGGGCCTGGGCCACCGACTGGTCCTGATCTGAGCAGATAGGGAAAGCGTCCAACCGCAGGCGATGGCGCTGGACCGGCCAGCTGCAGCGAACCTCCCTGGGAGATGGCTGAGCCTGCTGTTGCTTGGCGATCGGCCAGGCTCGTCAGGCGCTCGCACGTAGTCGGCGTCGATCCGGCTGAGCTCCGCTTCACGTTGGATCACGAAATCGGGCAATGGGCGCAGAGAAACAGCACCAGCACGCTCAGCTGGGCAAGGCCGCGCTCTCGATGGCTGGTTTCCCCCGCAGGTGTTAACAGCGTTCGGCAACCGGAAGGTGGGCAGCGGGCCGTACCAAGGGGAAGCATCGTGGAGGGTTGTCAGGGCCAAGGCCAGCTCGGGACGACTGGATCTGGTGATATGTGGCGTCCATGGCGAGCGCACTGGTTCCGGCAGGATCAGCGCCGCTTTGCATTCCCAGCTTCTTGGTTTCGACTCTCGCTCGCCTGGCGGACCCTCGCCGCACACGCCCTGCTGCTGGCAGTTGCACGCCGCCCACCACGAGGCGCCAGGCTGGCGATCTTCCCGCTGCAGGCGGCAGCAACCCCCGACCGGCCTGGCGGTGGCCAGCCACCCGATGGCTATGGCTCCACCCTCTGGCTCGAAACGACACACCACCCGGGGGCGTGCTGGCCGGCCCCGCTGGCTGCCGGATGGGACGCGGCTGTTCAACGGGCAACGGCTCGGCACGTTCAGGCTCCGGGCTGCCACGGCGCCCGGAGGTGTTCGAGGCCTTATGGGGCGCCTGATGTGCGCCAGCCCTTGCGCGCGAACTCGGAAGCGTTATGCGAAACCAGGGCGCCACGGAGCCGCTGGGACATGGAGCGACCGGCCCCGCCGCGCTGGAGGGCTCGCAAGGTGGAGCCGCTTGCCGCCGCTCAAGGAAGAGGACCCTGCTACCCGATCCGCGACCAGGTGCGCCAGCAGGAAGAGCTGGCGCCGAGTCCCACCCAAAGCGGAGGACCAATTAAGGCCAGCAGCGCAGGACCATTGCCCACCGCACCCGCGTAGCCCTCAGGCAGCTGGAGCTCGTGGGGGCGAGTGGACTGGCGGAGGACGGCAAACGGCGGCGCCAGGATGCGGTTCCCTGGGCCTTGAGGCGTGGCCTCCAGGCGGCACCAGTGCCTCCAGGAACGCCAGCCCGTTGCTGCTGGGCGGCCAGGGCCTCGATTCTGGGCGGCCAGAGCGCCGGGTCGAAGGCAGCGAGGGGCAATCGAGTTGCCAGCGAGGCCGGCTCGCTTGGCGCTCACATCAACACCGGAACGGGCGCAAGTGGCGTGAAAGGCAAGCAAGCACCAGGGCGCGGAGTGGGGAAATGGAACTGGGAGAAACCTGAGCGGGCCAGCTGGGCGTTGCCGCCGGGGGCCCCGTCAGCGCAACGTTGGCGGCTGGTCCTGGCCGATTCCAAGCCACCAGCACCAGGCGCAGTGCCCCACGGCCCAGCAGGCTGCGGTCAACGGTCGTCGTCGCGCGCAGGCGCTCGATCCGCCGTCCGCCCGCCGCCGAAGAGCAGGCGACTGCAGCAAACGGGCCGCTGGGCCACCAGGCGTGCACGCGGCGGCGATCAGCCAGATCAGCGGGGGGCCTCGCGGCGGGTCCAGGCTTGGGGCCAGGGCTTCGATGGTGGCGGCCAGGCGCATCGGCTGAGCGGTTCGGTCACAGCGACGCAGGCGAACCAGAACACGGGTGCGAGCGCTGGCGAGAGAATCCCATTCTCTCGACCCCCAGCGATGTTCTCGATCTGCGCGGCAAGAAAGCCTCGTCACCGGCATCGCAACAACCGCTCGATCGCCTGGGGCATTTTGCCCAGCAGCTGCGGCGGCAGGCTTGGCGAACTGGCGGTCACTACCTTGCCGATGGAGAAGGGCACGTTTCCGAGGCCAAGGTGCGCGAGCTCACCGCTCCGCTTGAGGCCCAGCCTTGTGTTGCCGCTCAATGTCCAGAACCCCTGGCAGATCGGAGCCGAATGTTCAGGCGAAATCGAGCGGCAGTGGCGGGCCACTTTCGGACTGACTGATTCACTGCCTGGCTTCGGCGGCAAGGAGGAGCTAGGTCGGCGACTACAGCGCGACAGCCCTGAGGGCTTTCGCCCGGGCCTTGAGCGTGAGCGGCCTTATTTCCCTGGCGCCGCTCTGCCGCCACGCCAAAACCCCTGTTCAACGAAGGGGGCCAGTCGTGATTCACGCTCAGCCTATCTCGGCGCTGAGCGCGGCCATCCCCAACTACAACGTGATGGGGTGGCCAATGCAGCCCTTGGGGAGGCTTCGGTGCGTTACTCGCGGCGGAAACTCGGCCCAAAGAGGTGGCGCGTGGAAACGCCCATTCAGTGGCCGGGCGATCCGCAACCCTGGCCATGCTCAGCATTCGGCGGCATTTCTCGACATGATCCACACGTGGAATAAAAAACAAAAAAAAAAAAAAAAACATGAAAGCTCCGCTCAAGCGGCACCGTTCACCCAGCAGGAGGTGGGAAGCACGGCAGGCCTTCCTGTGCGCGATCCCCCTGGCCTCGGCATCACGGCCAGGTTGTCTACGTGGACGCCGGTTACTGCATCAACGGGATGTGAGCCCGCGCTGTGACCAGAGCCCGCATCAAACGGGGGCTGATTCAGTAGTTTCTGACGGCGCATGAGGCATCCACGATCCCATTCAGTCGATGCTGGTGGCTGTGCAGGTTGTAGGAAACGGCAGCCTCCACCTGCAGGGCTCGGCCGCCGCGCATCAGATCGGTTGAGCGCCGCTGGAGTCGACCAGGTGCGGCGCCGCCGTTGAGGGTGTGAGGCGGGGAGCCTGATCCAGTCGTGCTGGCCCGCCCAGTGGCTGAGCGCTCCATGCGGACGCTGGTCCCAACCACCTGGGCCAGGCTTCGGGGTGAGCTTCCAGCGCTGGGTTCAGGGCCGCCTACAACGGCACGCACGCGTTCATGGCCGAGCAACCCACGATCACCGGGCACGGCCAGAGTTGGGCAACGGCGTACTCCAGGGAAAGCGATGGTCCGCTGGTGGTGGAAAGGGTGCCGCGTTGCGCGGACCACGAACTAGGGTCGGCCGAGCCTGTGTCGAACAGCAGCTCGGACGGCACCCGGGAATCGGCGCAAAGGCCGCACCGCTGCCGTTGGATGTGGCCCGATTCCACCCGAGCATTGCGCCACGGGGCTGGCTTGTTTTGGGGGGGGATGGGGAGGGGGGCGATTTTTTTTTTTCCCAATTTAAAAAACCCCCCGTCTTTCAGAGGAAGCAGCCGGTGGCTGCGTGCAGCCGGCGATCACGCCTGGGGAAGTTGTTCAGCAGCGGCCGAACGCGATGCCTGCGATTGTGGACTGCTTGCGTTCATTGACTTCGGCATGATTGGTACCGTCCCGACCGATTGCCCGTGTCCTCCCTTTCGGACCTCGATCCGGCGCCCGTCGGCCGCGAGCGGGCAAGCATCAGCCGGTCACCGGTGAACACGACGTGCGCGTGGCTTGGGCCTCGATGGAACCGGCCTCGCCAGGTTGAGCACAGGGCGTGCGTTTCTCGATCACATGCTGCAACCAGCTGGCCAGGTCATGGGCTTGCTCGATCTGGGAGATCACGGCCACGGCGACCTCACATCGGACGACCATTCACACCAAGCGAAGGACGTGGGCCATCGCCGTGTGGTCAGCCCTGGCCCAGGCCCTGGGCAGCCGCCAGGGCATCACAGCGCTCGGCCCATTTCGTGGCGCCCCTCGATGAGGCGTGGTGCAGGTGGTGCCTTCGACATGCCCGGCCGATCCCCACCTCAGCTACGGAATCTCGGTGATCCCGGAACCAGCGGATGGCACCTACGACACCGAGCTGGTTCAAGGAGTTTTTCGTGGCGTGGTTGACACAACTCCGGCTTTCACCCTGCCACATCGCCAGCTCGCCGGCGTTTCAACTCCCACACATCGTCGAGGCTGCTTCAAGGCCTTCGCCAGGGGCCCTTCAGGCTGGCGGTGGAGATCGACCCCCGCCAGCGCGCAAGGTGCCAGCAGCAAGGATAGTGGCTGGAGCAGCCGGAGGCCGACCCGCAACGTAATGGTTCGTTACGTGATTGATGGGGATCAATGTTGTCTTCCCTGCTCGCCACCGACTGGACGTACGCGCCCCAGCCGCCCCGGAAAAAAAAACAAACCCCAAAAACCCCAAAAAAAGGGGGGGGCCCTCAGCCAAACCGGCTCAGCCGTAGGCGATTTACGACCGCGACGAATTGGCGCGAGTTGTCCTCTCCGCAACGTCGGGCAACCCCCCCGCCCCCGAGCTCACCGGCGTTGCACTCACGCCCAGCTCAGGCCACGATCCCGCAGAGCTGGCGTGCACGCTCTACCGCAATGGTCCCTGCCGCTTGGAGCGCGGCGCGTCGCTGGTGCACCATCTTCGATGGCGACGCGCATGATCACGGCCTGCGCTTTGAATCCGGGCGCGGCCAGCCTCTGCAATCGGCTTCGTGCGCACCGAGGGGCTGGGTGGCCGAGGAAGCCGCCGACACGGTGCTGTATCGGGGCGTGATTCGGCCACCCAGAAACCGGTGCCGGCGGCCAACGCTTCGACCTGCGACTCAAGAACATCCGCCAATACACGCCATTGTGGTGCGGGCTGGGCGACCAACAGCTGCTGGGCCGCTGTGGAAGCGAGCTTTTCACGACGCGCTCGATTCGACACCCTGGGAAACCAGAGGCCTTCGACCTGATGGAGGGCAACCCTGGCGGGAGGGGGCGAGGCCTTCAGTGCCCATCTCGCCTTCGATTTTCCGGGCCACCAGGCGAAACGTAGCCGCATGAGTCATGAGAGGCCTTCGCCCTCCGCCAGGGTGCCCCTCCATCAGGTCGAGGCTCTGGTATTCCAGGGGTTGTCGGGATCGAGCTGCGTGCGGTGAGCTCGTTTCGCCACAGCGCCAGCAGCTTTGTCGCCCCGCCGCACCACATGGGTGTGGCGATGTCTTGAGCCGCAGGTGCGAAGGATACGTTGGCCGCGGGCCACCGGGTTTTCTGGGTTGCCGGAACACGCCCGATACAGGCACCTTGTCGGGCGGCTTCCTCGGCCACCCAGCCCTCGGACTGCGACGCGAGCGATTGCAGAGGCTGGCCGCGGCCGGATTCAAAGCGCAGGGCCGTGACATTTGCCGTCGCCATCGAGGGATGGTGCACCAGCGACCGCCGCGCTCCAAGCGGCCGGGCCATTGCGGTAGAGCGTAGCCGCCAGCTCTGGCGGGATTCGTGCCTGCAGCTGGGCGTGAGTGCAACGCCGCGTGAGCTTCGCTGCCGACGTTTCGGAAGGAACTCGCCCAGCGTCGGGTCGTAATCGCCGACGGCTGAGCGGTGGCTGGGCTGGGTGGGTTCGGCGGGGCTGGGGGGCGGACGGTCAGTTCGGGCGGCGGCAGGGGAAGACAACTTGTTCCCCATATCAACGTAACGAAACCATTACGTTTCGGGTCGGCCTCCGGCCTGCTCCAGCACTTCCCTTGCTGCTGGGCCACCTTGCCGGCGCGCGCGGGGGTCGAATCTCCACGCCAGCCTTAGGGCCTGGCGAGGCCTTGAAGCAGGCCTCGACGTGTGGGTTGGAGTTTGACCGCCGGCGAGTGCTGGCCGGATATGTGCAGGGTGAGGCCGAGTTGTTCACCACCGCCACGAGGAACTCCTTGACCAGCTCGGTTGTCGTAGGTTGGGCCGATTCCGCTGGCCGGGATCGCACCAGGGTCGTAGCTGAGGTGGGGACGGCCCGGCAGCAGTCCGCAGCACGCAACCTGCACCACTGCCTCATTCGAGGGGCGCCATCGAAATGGCCGAAGCGGCTGGATGCCGCTGAGCGGCTGCCCAGGGCCTGGGGCAGGGCCTGACCCAGGCGATGCCCCACGTTCTTCGTTGTGTGATGTCTCGATGTGGAGCGCCGTTGGCCGGATCTCCCGTGAGGCAGCCCAGACTGGCCAGCTGGTTGGCAGGCATGTGCTCGAGGGAAACGGCACGCCTGTGCTCACCTGGCAGAGGCGGTCCATCGAGGCCCAAGCGCACGCCACGTCTCGTTTCACCGGGTGACGGCTTCGATGCTGCCGCTGCGGCCGACGGGGCTGCCGTTGATCGAGGGTCCGAAAGGGAGGACACAGGGCAATCGGTCGGGACGGTACAATATGCCGGAAGTCAATGAACGCAAGCAGTCCACAATTTCGCGGCATTTCGCGTCGGCCGCTGCTTGAACAACTGTCCCAGGGGTGCTTCGCCGAGCCTGGCACGCAGGCCACCGGCGGCTTCCTTGCGGTGAATCGCTCCATCCCAACAGCAAGCACCGATGAGCGCGGATGCTCGAGGTGGAAATCGGGCCAACATCCGAACGGCAGCGCGTGCTGCGGCTGCGCCGATTCGGGTTTGCCGGTCGAGCTTGCTGTTCGACACAGGCTTCGGCGACCTGTATCGTGGATTCCGGCAAACGCCGGCCACCCTTTCCACCACGCGGGCCATCGCTTCCTGGAGTACGCCGTTGGCCCACGGGGGCCGTGCCGGTGATCGTTGGTGCTCGGCCATGGAACGCTGCGGTTGCCGTTGAGGGCGGCCTGAACCAGAGCTGAGCTCACCCCGAGCCTGGCCAGGTGGTGGGGACAGCTCCGCATGGAGCTGCTTCGAGCCTGGGGCGGGCCCAGCAACTGGATTCAGGCCTTTCCCGGACCTCCACACCTCAACGCGGCCCGCAACCTGGTCGACTTCCAGCGTGCTGTCACCGATCTATGCGCGGCGGCACGCTGAGGTGGGAGCTGCCTTCTACAAACCTGCACAGCACCAGCATTCGAGGCTGGATGGATCGGTGATGCCCATTGCGCTCAGAAATCACTGATCAGGCCCCCGTTGATGCGGGGTTCGGGTCACAGCGCGCTTCACATCCCGTTGATGCAGTTAACCGGGCGTCACGTAGATCACCTGGCCGGTGTGCCGGAGGCCAGGGGGGGTGGCCAGAAGCCGCCGTTCTTCACCTCCTGCTGGGTGACGGTGCGCTTGAGACGGAGCTTTCAATTCCACGGTTGTGGATCATGTCGAGGAAGCCCGCCGATCGCTGAGCTGGCCAGGGTTGCGGATCGGCCGGCACTGATGGCGTTTCACGCGCACCTGCTTCTGGGGGCGAGGTTCCGCGCGAGATTAACGCACCGAAGCCTCCAGGGCTTGCCTTGGGCCACCCCCATTCACCGTTGTAGTTGGGGATGGCGCGCTCAAGGCGCCGAGATTAGCTGAGCGTGATCACGCTGGCCCCCTCGTTGAACAGGGGTTTGGTCGTGGCGGCAGAGCGGCGCCAGGGATAGGCGCATTCACTCAAGGGCCGGGCCGAAGCCACTCAGGGCTGATGCGGCTGTAGTCGCGACCACTCCTCCGTGCCGGCGAAGGCCAGCAGTGGAATCAGCACGGGTTCGAAGTTGGCCCCATCTGCCGCATCCGATTTCGTGAACACCGCTCATACTGCTTCAGGGTTCTGGACATTTGGAGCGGCAACCACCAGTGCTGGGCTCAAGCGGAGCGAGTGAGGCTCGCGCACCTTTGGCCTCGAAACGGCCTTTTCATCGGGCAGGTGTAGGTGACCGCCCAGTTCGCAGCCTGCGCGCCCAGCTGCTGGGCAATGCCCAGGCGATCGAGCGGTTGTGGCGATGCGGTGACGAGGGCTTTTCTTGCCGCGCAGATCGAGAAGCCGCTGGGGGTCGAGAGAATGGGATTCTCTCGCAGCGCTCGCACCCGTGTTCTGGTTCGCCCTGCCGTCGCTGTGACCGAAACCGTCAGGCCGATGCGCTTGGGCCGCCCACCATCGAAGCCTTGGGCCCAGCTGGGGATCGCCGCGCAGGCCCACCGCTGATTCATGGCTGAATCGACCGCCGCTGTCACGCCTGGTGCCCAGCGGCCGATTGCTGCAGGCCCTGCTCTCGGCGCGGAAGCAGCGCCCGGATCGAGCGCCTGCGCCGCGAATACGACGACCGTGACCGCAGCTGCTGGGGCCCGTGGGGCACTGCGCCTGGTGCTGGGTGGCTTGATCGGCCAGGACCCGCCACGTTGCCGCTGACGGTGGGCCCCGGCGGCAAACCCAGCTGGCCGCTCAGGTTTCTCCCCAGTTCAAATTTTCCCACTTCCGGCCGCCTGGTGTGCTGGCCTTTACGCCCCACTGTGCCCCGTCCGGTGTTGATGTGGAGCGCCAGGCGAGCCGGCCTTCGGCTTGGGCAACGATCGCCCGTCGCTGCTCGACCCGGCGCTCTGCGCCAGATTCGAGGCCCTCGCCGCCAGCAAGCACGGCTGGCGGTTCCTGAGGCACGTGGTGCGGCCTGGAGGCCGACGCTCCAAGGCCAGGGAACCGGCATTCCTGGCCGGCCGCCGTTGCGT
>Ga0163217_1089166_pt1 | contig 11654 bp, 15 predicted proteins | sample SynspAceP_FD_185933 | JGI IMG/M metagenome (GOLD analysis project Ga0163217, IMG submission 185933) | Saline lake microbial communities from Ace Lake in Antarctica - Synechococcus sp. Ace-P (PacBio error correction) | ecosystem: Environmental > Aquatic > Non-marine Saline and Alkaline > Saline ... | reverse complement strand
TCGGTCGACGGCAAGATCGTTCGCGCCGAACCTGTATATTCGATTGTGGTATCTTTCCGGTGCGATTTTCAGCACTTGTCGGCGCGGATTGAAAGACTCCAAAGTGATGTTGCGATCAACCAAGGACGAAGAAGCACCTCGCTCTGTCTCGGTTGCGATAACGGCACTCTGGTTGGGTCTGTTTGAAAGTGCTAGTCCCTGACGTCTGGAAAGTAGGGTGTAAGGGCAGCCGGTAACGCCTTAAGCTGTAAGTTGAGCAGTAAACCCGGTTCGCGAGAGCCGGGGTTTTGTGCGCGCGCTGGACAAGTCAAAATCAAGCAAAGTCTTCAAATCAAAATGCGATTCCGCCCTTTCGCCGGGAATGACGAGGTATGGCGGTGGGGATTGGGGGGGATTGGGCTCGGGAGAGGGCTCGGGATTGGGCGTTAAAGCAATATGGATCGCGCGCTCCGCTTTCTCCAGTATGTGGAGCTCAGCATTGAAGGCGCGGCGGTAGTGTCATTTCCCTATCATGGTGCCCGATAAGTTTCCGCTTGGATTCCCGCCTGCGCGGGAATGACGTAGCTTTGTGGTGATTATTGGTGCCCTTCACCGCAGTCCCTGGGCATTATACCCGAGGTTTCAGTAATATCGCTTACCCCTTCCAATTCCCGCGCAGGCGGTGAATTCATTAACGGTCTCCGACCACGCTGCACCAGACCATGATTACACCCGCGCCCCACTTCGCGTCTACCTGCAAAGATCGGTGATTTCATTTTGCCTTAGACCCACAGTCTACCCCAAACCACCCGTGCTTCTCGCGAAAGAGCTGGCGTGTGGCTCCATTTTCGACCTTGGAACTCCGTTCGAATCCACCCTAACCGGCCGTGATGGCATCCTCTCGACTGATATTTGAAAGTCACAATCGAGCGCAACACGCCTAAGGCCAGAGAAGGGATCACCTGCCAGAAACGAATGCTGCAGCCACGTCCGTTTGTGGCCTCTTTACGCAACACTCTGTATCATTTAAAGGCGCCCAATCCGACCATTTTAGCCTTTGATTACACCAGCCTTTCTGCCAATGTGTCTCACGCAAGTAAAATACAGTTCTGATGAGCGGAATATAATACAATACTGTTTCGAAAACAGAGCGAATAAAAACAAGGCCCTTTAATGACTATTTGGCACTCCTCGCTCTGCTACGCGATCGCCGGTGCTCTCAGCACTGACTCTTTACCTTGCCTCTTTCAGCCGCGACGGAGTCTGCCCTACCCCGCGGTCATGGCTGGACAGCCTATGCACAGGCGCTGCCGGCTCGCTCAGGCTGCAGCCCTGGGTGGCTGCTGAAATTTTGAAGAGGCGCATATACCGTATTCTTGCCCGGGCCAGCGTAAATGATGTCTCCACCGGATGAACCTTTGAAGACGGGGCGTGCTGGTTATTGCGTGCGTTATCGCCAGCTATTCGGTCAGGAAGGATATTCCTGTTTCAAACAAGCCCGACTGGGCCCTCGCGATTTCGCAATGGTACTGGCCGGCGTCCGCACGACGGACCTCAGAGCTTCAGGCCTAGGTTGCCGCCGCGACTTACGGATTGCACGCACCCGACGGTGTTCTGCAAGGGCCAGTGCGCTATTTCTTTTTCGTGACCTCTCTTCTGTGGCGCCTGACTCGGATCCAACATGTCACAGGCGGTAATTGGCCTACGGCGGTCTGACCTGGGGATGTGCGCCGGCGTCGATGCCTTCCGCACCAATAGAACGCCATCGATAGCGCTGATCAACGGCCACGCGATTATTCATTGCCGATGGTCCACCCGCACCCCGCTGAATGGAGCGCATCTGCGGTCCAAGCCCACGCCGCATTTCAATTGGCTGGATCATGCCCAACGAACGGCCAAGAAAAGGCCCGCGTGGGAACTGTCGCAGGTGACCCCTTTACTCCACAGCTGGAAACCGCGTTGCCGGTTGTTATATGTCCGAGAGGATTCCTGGGATGGTGGACGGCGGCTATGCCTCTGCCGATTTCTAGTGACTAATGCGACCGCGTAACCGACGAAATCTTTGCGCTGTCGCGGTTTGTCGATGGCATTTCGAACGACTTCAAGAACCGGCGTGTCCGGATAGGCGCCTGGTTGCCGCGGGTGGGAATTGAGCCCGCAGGGTGTTTTGACTGGGTCATGCCCTATTCGCGAAGGCGCCATCCGTATTTCGTTGAAGCACGCGCGTTGTGGACGATTGCCATGGAGGACACAACAGAGCCGCTTGAGCGCTCAGGCCAGTGATGCTGGCTATTGCCTGGAAGGAGGCACACTGGTTCGCCCTCCGCCAGATCTGGCCTTTGCGAGTTTCAAACGCACCTTGGATGGAAGGCTCGCCGGCAGTCAGTGTGACCCAGGCTGGGTTTGACCCGGATTCCAGCGCTAAGCGGATTTTCACGTCTGGAACGTTTGCATCTTGCCAGGCCCGCACTCCCCTGGCGTGACCACGATTTGACCTATGAGGCAGACTATGTACAGATAGAACAAAACAAGCCCTGCGAACCCGGCTGACAGGGAAATACTCGCTTAGGCGCATGCTCTCGCGCCGTGGCGAATAGTGTGTATAGTGTCTTGCGTGTGACCACTGCTCATTTATCCATGTGGTCGTACAAGCCAATCACTCTTCTATATCGTGTTTCGCTCGGTCGCATTCTGCTGCATGTGTTTATGTGCGCTTCCAAGACGCCCGTGGCCGGCGCCTCTCGCTCCCTGGTATGACTGGTGCTAGCCCTCGCGCAGAGCGTCATATAGTGCTCTGCATTCGTTCTATTATCATACCAATTCCAACCGCAAGAGCGGTGGATGAGGGTCTGGAAATGTTACGGCCTCTCGGCGCCGCATGGTTTAGTAATCTATCTATCTCTCGCTGCTGGAGGCGGATCGGACTTGGAAGCCTCTATCGCGACCGGTCTCGGGCCGCGATGGACTGTATCTTTATTGTCGGCTCGCTCTCCTCTTGGCACCCATCACGTGTTCCCACCTGTATTGCTCGGCCTTATACCTCTTGCCAGTGTACAGCTCTTCGCTGGCATTTCCCTCGACGCCAGTCGATCCTGGCAGGGCGATAACTCATATCACACTAAGCGACTCTCGGACAAGCCCTCGGCTGTGCCGGCATCCTCAACGGCCTTGTGCGTGGTTTCGAGCTTGACCTGCTGCGCTTTGTCTCTCGCCCGTGCAGCGTCTTACAGGCGGACGGTGGTGTGGGTGATCGAGTGGCTCGCTTGCTCCGAGCGTGTGTGTGCTCCGCGGCTTGCACCTGCAAGATATATCTCCAGATTCTTCTCCAGCGTGTTGCCTTAATGCGGCTCGAGATTCCTCGGAGCTAGTAGCAGTTGCTTTTGCTGGTTAGACCAAACGTTTCCTGCCCAACAGGTACTCGCTCGCTGCTCGATTCTCCACGCAGTGCGCCACGGGTCGGCTTCCAGCAAGACTTCTCACGCGCCGTGCTGCGATACCGCGTGCGCAACCTGCGCCTCTACCGGGGCGCGTACTGAATTGCGCGGTGTGTGGGCCGTCAAGCGCTCTCGTTAGCTTGTTAATGGCGTGGATATGTTTCTGGTAGTTGGATAGAGAGGCGAGATCGCCATCGGCGACTCGGATTCCATTCTGCCTCAGGCCAGTATTGTATGTGTCTTGGGTGCGTTTCTGCTTTACCCAGACTCCCGCACATATAAGAGAGAGATACGCCTGGCTGGCCTTGTCCCGTCATTGATCTGATCCAAGATCAAGCAACATCTTTGCCTCGCAAGGTTGGGCACTACATTTTCGTTTTTGCCTTCTCCTGTATCTGGATGCTAAGCTTGTTCATCAGAATGCATGAGTGCATTGCGCCTTTCCTACGCCACGCGCGCGCCATTTGTGCTTGCGTTCTTCACCAGTTGCGTCAAGCAGCGCGCTCGGAGCCGCAAGGTGGCAGTGACTTTGATGGACTTTGCTCGTAGTTCCTGAGGCGCTGCTCGCTCTCGCCGAGCTCCTGTTGTCCTGATGGCCTGCTCTTGTGGTGTTATCTGATGAATGGCGCGGCTAGAGCGCGTTCCTCGGGCATGTCGCGAACTGGACTACCGTGATATATAGACTGTTTCTCGCTGCTTGTGCCGGCGCGGCTGAATCGCTGCCTGGTGCTCGTGTGTCTCACTCGCGGGGCTGTTGCGATAGCTGTGAGCAATATTTTTGCCTGGTGACCATCGGCGGGCATAATGCCGGTGACTGCCGCCTATTATTCGTGTGCATCGCTATGACCCTGGCAGTCTCGGGGTCTTCGTTGATCATGGCGGCCTATGAACCGAATGCGTGTGACATGTTCCCTCCTTGTGACTGGGGCAATGCTCAGCTTTATCACGCCGCCAGGTGCCATCGGTGCCTCGCGCACTGCTCCGTAGCGGGCATCCAGCCAGAATTGTGACCGCTTGTGCGCGCAGAATTATGAGGTTAGCTCATCTACTTTCTCCGTTCTTTTTTCGTATTGGACGCGCGCCACTGTGTCTACAGTAAGGCACTGAGCGGCTGCGATCATTTAATTTGCCGCGCTCGCGTGGTGCGGTGCGGCGGCATCACGTACTGATCCTCCGGACGGCTTTGCAGGGCTACCTGCCACACTCGGTGACCTAGGGACGCGACGGGGACATGCTGTGCATACTGGCGCTGCGCCTGCGTGCCTCCATTATCGGCGGGCCTGTTTCCTGGCCAGCCTCTTCTGTCCACACACCCCTTTTCTGGATGACTGAACAAAACCATGGATCAGTACCTGCTATTCGGCGTATATGGCAGCGTCAGGATATAGCTGTGATCACCCTGATGTCTCGCGCGCTGTACCAGGATCTGTGTTACTCGACACTGACGCGCGCGCAGCCGCTCCGCTCGCTCTACACGTCCCATCGCTGGCTCGTTCTTCTCCCTCTGATGCATCGTTTTATGCACCCTGGCGCGTCAAAATCAGACAGTTCCTAAATTCAGCAAGACCTCTATTCCGAGTGTGCGGCGCTCGTCGATGCTCCATTGAGCTTCCCATTATTAGGCGCTCAGTATAAGCGGTCATTTTCGCTACTTCTATGTGGTGCGATTTAATTGTCTGCAGCGGATTCTATTCTCAGTGCTGATTGACGCAGGCTACGCTCTCGTGCTCTGCCATTACGTCATATTTTGATAATTATCGGAGCCATATGACCTGCGGCCACGAGCGCAGTTGTGCTCATCCCTGCGTCGTCTGTTGTTGCATGGTCTGGAATAAACTTCAGCATGGGTTGGCTGCTTGCGTTACGACAACGCTACGTGCGCAGGCTTGGAAAGACATATTCGACCAGCCTGGCCCGTACACCGTTGATACCTCGTCGCCTGCTTTTTGCAGCAACGCGATACTGGTCGCTAAATCGTTGAAGTACGACGCTACAGAAAGTGCCTTTCCCGCTTCGCTACTGAGCTTGCTTCACTCCGCCGACCACCGCGCGCCGCTATATTATGCAAAGCTGAGAATGCGCGCAAGATGTAGATCTAGCGAGATTCTCTATGTGCTGGATGCAAGGCAATGCCGCTGAGTCTGCCTAGTCCACCATCGCTGGACACTCTCGCCTGATGGTTGACTGTAACAAGGCTGCTGACAGCGGGGCTGGGGCAAGCCTTATTCTGCACGCGCCCCTACTTATTCTAGATCGCGCCACAACGCCTTCGGGCCGGCCTTCACTCAGCTTTCATGATGCCGTGACCCCGTGATTGTCTCATGATACTCAGCCGCCCTGCAACACTCAGGGCAAAGCCATGGCTGCCTTGTTGAGAACCCGGGTGCCATCGATAACGACGTGACTTCGAGCCGACCTTGAATTCCCAGCGCTGGATGTGCCAGGGGCAACTATTCTATTCTCGCAGTGGAGCTCCGCGACAACTACATCTTTATGTCGATCGCAGTTCGACCGAGCATAGCGGCCACGTCGCGCGCTTATCGCGCTCGCGTTGATCTGAGATCAGGCTCCTCACTCAACGTCACCTTCCGAGCCTCACGAGAAGCGCAATTGCCACCCAGTAGGGGGCTCGGTCAGCGTCGTCGAACGATACGAGTTTGAAGTTGCGTTCGACTCCGGCCACCAAAGCCCTGCACCCCGGCGGCGCGCGAAGACTCTGATCGCCAAGGGCCAGGCCTGCTATTGTTGCCTACCCCGGCTTACTCCGACTACGCATATGCCAGGTGATCGGCAAGGGTCGTGCCTTTCAGGCCTGAGCTCTCGCGCGTGACTGTTTGGTCATGATCGTGCGAAGCGATTCTCTGCGAAGAAAGTCTACCGCTACCGTGTCGGTGAGTACGGGCCCCTGATGGTGAAACGCGTTTCTTGGCCCTGATGATTCGATGTTCAGTCGCGCACAGCCAGGCATCGGCATTGACGTACGGTTGGACCTCGCGCCAACCTGCCGCCAGCCTACTGAATCTCGCTGGTGGCCTTCTCTCAGCGCCTTGGTTCTCGGCGCCCTGGCACACTCAAACTGTGGCCCGGCGCATGGGTCCGCATCGCTCCGCAGATCTCCCGGCGCTTATCAATATAGACCTAGGACGAGCACTCTATCGTGAGTGCAGGCGGCCTGGATATCACCGCGCCTGATAGCGGACGAAACCGGACGAAATGGGTCGATGGTTGAACACAACGCGTTATCCAGACAGATTTCTGTGAAGAATAACACATCGTCGGCCGGTAGTTAAAAGCAGAAGCATCCGCTCGCCACGCCTGCACAATAAACCAAGATCGTCAACATGTCACAATGTTCCGGCACAAACCAGACAACGCGCAAGCTATTAAGTGCCGACCGAGAGCGCCGTCACGATCGACTATGCGAACTAGGGCATGGGCTCCAGTACATTAGTCGAAAAAGCCAAGGATGCTGTGATTTGCCACGTTTCAGGGCTCTCTTACATCGTAACGTGTCCGCTGAAAAGGCCTGCACATGCATACGAATTGCGCCGACCAAAGAGAATGCAGGCTCGCGAATTACAGAGCCCGTAATGTACGAAGCGCTGGAAGGCTCTGCTTTATGTGTGCACGAATGGCACAGCCCTGGGGTCTTGTGAGTGTTCTGAGTGGGAACTATTAGTTTGGTACAAAAAGCGTAATCGCTATGGTAACTGCGTCCGCGCAGAGGTTGCAGGAAGTGAGACAAGCGCTTCCACGAGTACGGCATGGTGGTTCGATTGATCACCGACTATTTTACCGCCGGACCAACCTGCTGGCACTTAGGCAATGCGGTATTGTGAAGCGGCGCGGGCGGGGAACATGGCGGGGCTTTGCGTGGTCGCGATGAAGTTAAGAGCCTGGCTCACGACCGTACGCAGTCCACGACATCTGCCGGGCATCACGCCATCGGACCGCGACCCATCAAGCCGTGGGGCTGATGGAACGGGCGTTCAGCGACGGTCGACGCAACTGACGCGCAGCCAGCAGACGCGGCGGACGACACGATACCCTGCATCGACAGTTGAAGAGCTGTTCGAGGTGATCGCTTGTGATGTGATACACAGCCAGGAAACACGGCCGGCGGCCGACATGCGCCGAAAGGCATCACCTCGATGGCCAAGGTGTTCATACGCTGTGCGCTCCAAGCTCAGGCAGGTAAAGGAAACCCGCCACGCGGGCCTGCATCAGTTTATTCGACGCTTCCAGGTCAGTAGCGAATCGTTGATCAGACCAGCGCTTACCGCGTCCAGACGGCGAGGCCCACGCGCGGGCAGGGCGCAGCTGGTGCGCGGTCAAGCATTAAGCGCGAAAGCGCCGCGCTGCCCGCAAGGGTATTCTTTGCCAGCTCAGTGAGATACCACCAGGTCGCCGAGGTGGATTGCCGAGCTTGAACAGACATCATTGGCATCACTGCGAGTGGTCCAGCGGCGCGCACACCTAGATCTTCCCGGGCGCGCGCTAGGCCTCTACCAGCCTAATTGTCGGCATCAGATACGCTCAAGCCACTGGTCGTGATCCCTTGCAATAGGCTGCGGATCGCGACTGCGTCCAGCACCGCGCAAGCTATTTTCAGGTCTGCGCATCCGGGTTCTTGTGCATGTCCAGCCACACATCGGCATAAGCCGGTGTACAGGCAACCATTATCCCGGGCTCAACCAGCCACCCCACCTGCGTCGCAAGATTGCTGTAAGCGCGCGTAATGCGACCAAACCGCGTTTTCAGGCCGCAGTGTTTTTTCCAGGTCCGATCAGTTACCCGCGCGTCCAGCTGACGGCGGTCTCGGCATTTTTTTCGATGCCAGACCGCGTTTGGCGCACACACGCTATCCAGCGCGTTCTCGTGCCCAGCCGGGCCCTGAATATTCTTCTCCGGCGCGCAGCCGTGTGTAATACAGCGCTAATCGGCTTCGCCATCACCGTTTGCCATCAACAAGCGCCCCAAACATGCGCACAACGCTCCACTGGGTGTATATTGCGTGAACAAGCAATACCGCTTTCATCGCTCTGACCCGTTCGGTAAACGAAGTGGTTGATGCGGTTCAACCAAAATTGTAGTTGAGCTTGTGTCGCCGCGCCCGGAGGTGAATCGCCGAGGCGGATGGCGCAGGCGATTCAGCGCTGTTTGCCGCGCGGGGTAATCCAGCGGCAGGCTTGAAGGCGAATGAGCGGCCCTCTCGCGCACCCTTCGGCGAGCCCTGCAAGGCAACTCTTTTCTGGTGTCAGAGATTGAGCTTCCCACATCATCAACACCAAAGTTTTCACCCCAGGTGTGGCGCCCTGCGGACGATTTTTTCAGCGCATTGCGTTTAATCTCCTGATGTGGGGTCCGCATGATTTCTCACAGGATGCCACGGCAGTGCAGCCGGTGTCATCTTTCACCAGGTGCTTAACCACTAACAAAGCGCGCCAAGGCTCGCGGGCAACGTCGCTGTTCGCCCGTAAGCAGGGTCAAAACGTGTGTTAATTGCGACCGATTCTCTTCACTCACGGAACTCACATGGCATTTGGCTGCAAGTTATTGTTGGCCCTTGATTTCAAGGCTCTTACCGATTTCCCGCGTATTACAGCTCGGCGCATTCTGATTCTGGTACCCGTATTACACGGTTGGAAGATTTCAGGGGCTGGCGTTTGGACGTACGCTCTGCACTGGGCAGTGCTGTCTGCGGTTGATGCTGTTATTCCGCAAGACACTGATCAATATGACCATCATAGCTGGACGCGCTCGGTACCCATAGGCGAAGATGGACAATGAAACGCACGGATGGCCTGGGCGGTTTGCTGATCAGGCACCATTCCCGGTTGGGCATCATGGGCTTGCTGCTCAAGGACAGATCGAAACCGTTCCTTGCGCTCGACCCCATTTTACTGGCATCGGCGCATGATTGATTCTTCGGTGTGTTGCTGGTTTGGGGGCGTCAAGGCCCGGGGGGACTGGCGCCACAAGGGCAGGCGTTGAAGTCGAGAAATGAACTGGCAAGGACGTGCTGTTTCATTGGTCTGGCCAGGGCCGTGGCGCTGTTCCCCGGCACCTCCCGCTCGGGATCACCATGGACAGCTCGGCCTTATGCTCGGCTTCCTGACGGCGAAGCGGCCGCAACGTTTTCATTCCTGTGTCGATCCCGGTCTTTTGATCGCCTGCGCGCTTGAAGTCCTCATGATTTTTGGCGACTGCGTGTGTGCGGTAGACTGGACCTCGATCGCGGCGGTTGTGCATCCAAGCGTCATTTCAGCGCCCTTCCTGTAACTCCACTTTTCTGAACGTTTATCAATCGTATACGCATTGACAACCTTCAGTGGTCTACGGATTCGCTGCGGGGTTATTCTGATTTGGGTATTCTGTATCAGTCTTCGATCATGGGCCCGGTATTGCGCGCGCCAACGGTGAGCCACTACCGGTTAATTCCAGCGCGCCCGCCAGACTCTACTGTAGGCAGCGTTTATCTCAGGCATAGCAGCATTCGGCCAGGTTAAAGAGAACACCCACGCCACAGCGCACGAAGGGCATGTACGCGTTAATAACCCGCAGCGGGCGGTACTGGGCGATCGCCACCACATGCCTAAGAAAGCCACGGGGCAGCATTGCGGCACGATTGCCATGTGGATCACCCGACGTGCTGTTCAACGGCATCCCGACCCCCCGCACAGGGCCTCGACACCACCGCCTGTTTGGCAGGCCGCATCAGCGGCCAGGTCATTACCAATGTGCTGATCAACGGCCGCTCCACCGCTGTGGTCACCGACGCACAGGCTCGCCACGCGGCGTACGTACACGTGGTGGTGGGCGGGTCGGGGAATATTCTATTATTTTCGAGTAAGCGCGCCTGCTGAGTCTTTAACGGCAGCGGCGTGACCAGAGCCCAGCAACTTGCGACTTTCACACCCAGGCCCTAGGCGCGACAGCACAGCAGTCTCCTCATCGACGCGCACCCAGAACTGAGAGTATTGAGGAAGAGGAGAGATAAACCGAGGTTCCCCGCGGCGAGCAACGCATCACCTCTGCGGCACAACTCAACCACCTGGGCATGCTTTTTTCGACAGGCACCGGGCAACATTCTGGCAACGCTAGCCCTTGACCGAACAACAAAGTGCGGACGCCAGGTTCTGCATGACTTCGACCGAGACCGCTCACAGGCAGGTTACCCGGCTGTGTGAGTCCAGCTATCCCGGACACCCATAGGTTTAGACAGGCAACCCCTGCTTTGATAAGATGCCGCAGCGGAAGCAAGATTATACGAAGCAAAATATGCGAATGACGAAATGTCGAGCGTCTGTTGTTTGAGTTTATTACGAGGCCATCAACTTTTCCACAACGCTTCGTCGGAGACGCCCAACATGAGTATATAAAAGCTTTACTCTGGATCCGAGCATCACGGTACCCGCCAGCGTGCAGCTCCTGAAAACTTACACTCGAGGCCATTGGCAAACAGGGCACCAACCGAGTAGATACTGGGCCAGACGTAATTGCGCAGAGAGATAGAGCTTCAAGCCCTGAACACTTGCATAAAATGAGGCATCTACGTTACGCGTGCTTGCAGATAACCCCCATCTGTTATCGAGCGCCGTCGCCATTCAGATTATCTTCGGAGTTCCCAGCCTGAATGAAGCGCTGCAAGTCCGCTGCGGATCTTGCAATATGAATACACTGCTGAACCGAAGATGGTGCTCCGCCAGCTTCGTTCAATAAAAACGTTCCCTGCATATCCGTCAGCAACTTTGACACTGGGTTTCTGAAACATGCTTGGCATCTATTTTATTGGGTACCTATTTGATACATAGGCTTCGCGCAGGATGGTGTCCACGAAGCGAAGCGTGACCTGTAGACCGGAAAACGCCTCGAAATCACAAGGCATCAAAGTCTCTTGTAATCTAACCGCCAAAGTGCGCGCGCCAAGGTGGATCAGCAGCTAACAGAAAAAAACCCACATGCAGCGAAGCCGCCAAACTGTCTCAGATCCTTCAACTCAGGGTTATGCCACAGCCCCATGCAAGAGATCAGCACTGCCAGGGGTACATTCGATGATAGGTGGTGGATACCGCCGCTGATGCACGAGCAAGAGTTTGCCGTGGCTTGGATCGCCCCAGGTTGCATTCCCTATCACACGCGAACCACACCACGGAGCAATGGCAGCCCAAGCAACAGTAGGCGCGCAGAACCTGCCACTATCGCATAACCGGAGTCGGGCATAGACGCGCAATACGGCGG
>Ga0163217_1112416_pt1 | contig 11655 bp, 7 predicted proteins | sample SynspAceP_FD_185933 | JGI IMG/M metagenome (GOLD analysis project Ga0163217, IMG submission 185933) | Saline lake microbial communities from Ace Lake in Antarctica - Synechococcus sp. Ace-P (PacBio error correction) | ecosystem: Environmental > Aquatic > Non-marine Saline and Alkaline > Saline ... | reverse complement strand
GGTGATTGGGTTTTCCCCCTCTAATTCGATTCAAAACAAAGGGGAATTTTCAGACGGACGACGACAAATGGTTAAAAACTGCTGAGAGAAAAAGCTATGTGAACAACTTTTATGGAGTAGGAGTTAAAATTTCCAATGTTTGAAAAACAATGCAGCAGTGCGCCGTGGTTGGTGATGACCGTTTGACCCGCTTACCGACTGTTAGCTAAAATCCCGGGGTTTTACCCCCAACGCCAAACATGGAATTTTATAAGTATCTAATGGACAAAGATGGCAAACATTGTTGAAATTCATTTTGCCTCCTCCTACAAAGCCAACTGATCAAGATTTTCATCGCAAAAATTGAAGAAACCTTAAAAAAATAAAGCTTAGGGGCCCTCAAACTATTAAAGAGTTTTGAGGCCATTTGGTTATTAAGCTGACAAACGAATCAATTACTTTGCTCAGCCACATTCCCATGGCTTTATCGCCGCTCTGCGCCCATTAGCCAAGGCTTCTGCATAGACAAAGCTCACATCTGTTAAGCCTAAAAAAGCCAAATAGTCTTTAAATACTGCGGTTTGACTATCTTTGGGGACCTGCATTAACATCCGCCGCCGTGCTGCCCAATACTAAACTTTTTTGTTAGCGAGTACCTGTGGTCCGCGTCTCGCGGTGTGTATTTAAAGTAATTGCCAGCTCTAGCAACCCGATCGATCCACGCTTTAAACGTTGCTAGTACACCAAAGTTATACATGGCATTGCCAATTACAATGGCATCCAGCTTGTTGTATTTCTTTGATAAAATGTCAGGACAAGGCTTTGCCAATTTAACCTGCTCAACACTACGAGCAGTTTGCCCAGTTCCCCAAGCCGTTCATTTCTTCCATCGTTAAATGAGGAAGATCTGTGTCAGTCCAAAATTACGTTCGTGCACAGAGGAATAACCGTTTCTTTGTTAAAACGTTCAATCAACTTTTGGACTGAGTTTTGGTTTGAGTTGCCTTTTTCTTGGTTTAAACTTGCTATGCTGACTAATTACATGTTTTTCATATTCGCTCCAGTGGATGCCTAAACCGAATTTTATCCATATTAAGTTCGAAAAAAAAGCGCATAAAATTGCGACTTTTTGTTCTAAAAAATAGAATGTATTTAACTTAAATAACCCAACCGTCCAACGTAATTGCGTGGTTCCTGTGGTGCTAACTGGATGCATCAGACACTAAATACACACAGTACCCGCCATCTCTTGTGGCGTGTGCGGTTCGCCCCTAGAGGATTTGCATTAAGCTGTTTTAAGAATCTTTCATTTGACGTTTTAGGCAGAGGCAAAATTTGCGTTTCCGTCAAAACCCGGTAGTTTTAAAGCTGTTAACGCGAAGATTCAGCGGCCCACTTCTTTGCAAAAAGCTTTGGTCATACGGATCACAGCGGCTTTAGTAAAGAATTAAATACCTTGCATCGTCCAGGTGAAAACCATTAACCCGAAGGCCGATTTAGAATATACTCCCCGCCTTGCTCCTTCATCATCTTGCCCGCAGCAAATAGACATAAAAGAGAAAAACCACGGAATGTTTACATCTTACCGTTTATCATAAGCGGCCAAATCAGTATCCAAAATGTGCCCAAAATAAGGATTTGCGGCGCATTGTTAACCCAGTATATCGATACACCCAAATGCGCTTTATATTGCTAAAAAAATCGTCTCTATCTGAGCCTATCGCCAAACGTGGCAAGCCATCTAACTGCTTCGCCACCACGGCACGAATGCTTGCAGCGACCGCTTCACAGGCATCAAGTTTACGACTCGAGACAATCACTTTTGCCACCATAAGCGGCCAAAAAGGCGTGCTTATAGGCTTCACCAATACCACGACTCGCACCGGTTACTAAGGCCACTTTTCCGTTAAATCAAATAGGTCTTTGTTCATTTAGTTTCCCACTTTTAATCTAGTTTCGGCAGTTGCTGTTAGGCTAACATAACCGCCATCCAACAAACTGAACTGACCGTCATAAACTTGCATCATCACTGCATAGCCAGCCAAGGCGCCAGCCAATCTTCGTTCAACTTCAACCTAAACGTTTTCATGGGTTGCTTTTATCATTCGCATTGCGCAACTCCGCTCATCGACATTCGCCAATTACATTCTCGACCCATAGGGAGTACGAATAAAGCTCGGACATACCGCATTAAACCCGAATATTGGCCTCTAGCATATTCAACAGCCAGCAGGACTTAGTTGAGGGACCCAATACACCATGTTTAGGGCCGGAATAGGCAGCAATAGTCGGTGCCGAATGGCAAACCTGCCACTGAAGCGAAATTATTACTGGACCGCCCACCATTGTCTAACATTTGAATAATGGCTGTTTCATACAATACCAAAAACACGGCTAAATTAACTGCGACGTTTCGATGAAAAAACGGCATCATCAACCAAATGCATAGGAGTCGGTTTATGATCAATACTCCGCAGTTATTTTATGGTTACATTTACTGGACCCGTAGGTTGTCTTTTGCTGGGCAAACCAAAGCAACGGACGGATTTCAGAGTCGCCTGACATCTGCCGCCAATAAAAAGTGGCAACTCGGCCCTTTGGCGCAAATTGATTTCAACAATCGCTCGCCTTGCTTGACGATTTTTGCGTCCACTGACTACGACTGCCCCACGACTGGCAACAATAGAGCGGTAGCGGCGCCATGCCTACGCGGGCCTCCAGTGATTCAGAATATGTTTATTTTTCTAAATTACCAACGGATTTTCATTCTGCAATCTAACCTTAAGGCACTAGTTTGCCCATATTTTCACCTTTAAATAACATTAGTAGGGTCTCTGGAAAATGTTCGATTACCTTTAACCACATGCTCTTTGGCCTTAAGCTCTTACCTTTTTTACCAAGCCAGGCCATTTCAGCACTGCTTTAGGATAGTTTGCCCACGTTGTCGAACACCACTATACCTTCCATATCGCGCACGGTTACTAACAAGCTAAGGTAATTGGATGGACCTTTTTTACTGGCGGTGGTATTGTTATACTGGCTTCATAGCGCCAACAAATGACGATACGCGCCTTCATGCGTATTTGCGTCAATACATCATCCAGTTTATTTCACCGCCAACATTGTCAAAAAAACATCAACGCCTTTAGGGCAAAGTGCTTTTCAAAGACTTCATACATCTCAAGTAATATCATAACCCGATGGCTCCATTCAAAAACCGAGCTCATCAACAAGGTAGCGACATTTAGTCTGACGCCAACCGGCAATACCACCCTTTTACAAACCTTTTTATTTTGGCAATTTGGCCAACTACCGTGCCTACGCTCCGGCGGCACCAGAACCACAACAGTTTTCTCCTGCTTTTTGGCTGACCAGGTCCAAGCCAAACCAAAATACGCTGTCATTCCTGGCATGCCTTAATACACCCAGATAGCGTTCTAGTTGGGGCCAGAGAAGGATTCTATTTTGTGCAAACCTTGGGTTATTCAACCACAGCATTATGTGCTGCACACCACAGTGACATAAATGTAGTCCCAACCTGAAAATTCGGAATTCATTGCTTTTAAGTATTTGACCTACCGTACAAGCCACGCATCACTGCGCCAATTTGCTGTACCGGCTCAATATAGGACTTACCGTCATTCATCCAGCCGCATCAAGCAGGATCTAAGCGAAAATTAAACGCCACTTTTCACTAATCTTGTTTATCCGCTAAGTTCAGGGACCTCCGGTTTCAACATAATCCATTCTCTTCGCGTCGGGTGTAACCCTACTGGGGCGAGTTTTTATTAAAAACTGTTTGTTTTTCATTATTAGTCCTTTTTTATCTTCGCTTCAATTAAAACCACGCTTCTTGCATGCAAGCACAACTATCGTCCAGCTCACTTAATAAACGAATATCACCGAGCAATAGTCGGTAACTCCCAGTGCACAAAAAATATTTAGCCGCCTTGCAGCTTACCTTGATAAAAAAGCCTGTATCCTCAGTACTTAAGTTTGTGGACGTTTAATGCATTTTTCTGCCACATTTGCTTGGCCGTATCCACAACCAACTCATTCACCAATTTGACCAAATACATGGTAGAAGCAACTGGCATTAGCCAAGTAAAATAGCTGTTTGTCAGAGGGCCAAACCCTGAGCTAATCCCGGAATTAAAGCACTCATTTGTTTAATATAAGACTTACTCAGTCACAAAGCTTGACTAACTTTTCCTCCAACTTTGCAAAGTCTTTAACATTGATGCTTTGCAATTGTTTGAGGCCAGCAACATTGGCCTGCCACAAATTTTACGTGGTCAGCAAAATCCAAGGCTTGGATGCCATTTGTTCCCTTTCATGAATAGGATTGAGACGGTTATCTCGCAGCCACTGTTCGACCGGATACTCCGTGTGTAAACCGGCGCCGCCTAATACTTTGATAGCTAAATCATTGGCTTTGGGTCCATATTTCAGAGGGGCCATTGCTTTGACCACCGGCCTGTTAATTAGTCGAGAATTCTGCTGCATCAGCCGCGCGGTTTGATCTTCGTGATGAGTATGAAAATTTATCATCCACCAAACGTTTGCAGCCATAAAAAACACAGGGCCATGCACCCTTCAAATAGACTTTTGGGCCAGTAACATGCGTTTAACATTCACCATGGCTGAATAATAGTAGCGGTTTATCAGGTTGGTTTAATTGTTTGGCGCCACCGAACACTTGAGTGCGCTCTTTGGCATTAGGCTAAAGAAAATTGATTTAACCTCGATAACCAATCATTGCTGCGCCAAAAACCTACCGCCTAAACGCGCTTTCATTCATCATTAAGAACATTGTAACGCCAAACCTGATGCTTCTTCACCACTAAATAGCCATGACAAATCATCTTTTTCACCAAAATTCAGTTACAGTTTGACGTGGGTTGCCGCGGATACCCTATTTATGAATTAAACCGGCCTTAAAGGGCTACATCATTTCTGTCGCCTTATGTTCCCTGGCCTCGTCTAAACGGAATTGTGTAGGCACACAAATAAGGAAATTACCTTTTTAACTCCTGGAGGTCCCCGGAATTTTAGCTAATACTAAACACGATATTTTTAGGGACAGCTCATGATCACCGCCAGAAATAGTTACATTTTATTTGCCTGAGGCGTATTCACCGTTTCTGTCTTGTACGCAGTGGTATGAATATCCGCTAAAGATGGGAAACGGCGTTGAGGTTTCAGTCAAAAGCCATGGTTGCCAGTGAATTCTCCACTAACATCGCGGCTAAAGCGCTTTTTGATTTTTTCTGAAGCAAAATTACGATAACATTAGATGCAGCAGTGGGTTAAAAACGGAGTTAACCGGTTGAAGAAGGATAGGCCGCATAAAGTACCTGCAGATGCGGGTCTAAATTGTTTTCTGTTTAGTTGCAGCCACCTTCGTTGAAAATCAATACGGGCGGCCATTAAGGCCAGAATTTCTGCATAAGCATCAAAAGCGGACCTTTAACCTCGCTGATCATGCTGGGGGGAAAACGTTTTTTTTTTTTCACCATCAAAAGTCCGGTTTCGGTTAGCATCAGATTTTTGCGTTATGAGGAGCCAAAATTTTTCAGTCGCAATTTTTATTGGCTGTGCGCTAAGACGGCGTCAAAGGTTTCCCTTTTGTGCTCGCTAAAATTGTCGCGCTGACACAAAATTTCCGTATCGAGCAATTCGCTAAAGTTGAAAATTGTAAGCTCTTTTTCGTTTTATAAGTTCAATATTCATTCTGGGACTCCCAATTCATCGGTAACAGTGAGTAATCCACGAACTAGCTTGCCAAATAATCTTGCTTGACCAATAATTGTCATTTATGACCGATATTAATGGTGATTTTCAGTCATGATAAGGTATTGTTATGATCTCTCAAAAACAATTGCCATTTATATTGCGTTGGTAAATTGTGTTTAATGTCACTATTATTGGCTTTAATGCAAGCTTATGCCAGTGCTATTCCGGCGCATTAGATCTCTTTGCCTTGCCGGTGTAACCTGGCAAAGAATGCAAGGTATGGACGCCAAAGCCCTTTTTTTTGAGGGCAAAATAGCGACACTCAAAAAACAGTCCGTTAAGTGTATTAATCAACTAGAAATTAAAAGCATATTGCCATCGAAGATGTTAAGCCAAACGGTATTTATTACTCATTCCAAACTATTTGGCGGTTCGTTATTGTCTGTCATCAACCAAAACCGTGCACTGTTACCCCACATTAGACGTCATTTTGAAAATGGCTTCAGTTCAGATATCGCGAGCAATTGCAGTTGGCGCCTTTTTTTTAGCAGAAGCTGGCTTGTTTAAACGGTAGAGAAGCATACCCATTGGCGGTTATTGCCGAGCTATTTAAAAGCCGCTACCCGGAGGTGAACTTTATGTGCTGAAAAAAAGCTTGATTACTTTCATCGGGGCAAAATATTTATTTGCTCTGGCGTGGATTATGGCATGGTTGGACTTAACCCTGTTATTAATTGAAACGGTACTGCGGTCATGATGTCGCCACTACAACAGCCAAAGCCCATGTGATCCGATTTATCCCCCGAGGAGAACAAAGCCGTATGCTTCTAATCCGCGCTAAAAAATTACCATCAGATCCTGAAAGTATTAAAACATTAACAAGAATGGCTAGAAGCTCACTTTACTGAGGTCAATTCAAGTTGGACAAACCTTGCGGCTCAGGAAATTTTTTAACTGAGCGCACGCTAATCGACGTGTTTAAACGGAGCTACAGAACATAAATCCTTTAGAGTACTTGCAATGTTTACGGGTAGAGGCGGCTAAGAAGTTACTAGGAAAATCCCATGATAACGCGCAGGCGTATTGTATTAAATCATTGTGGGCTACGGATGATTTAAGCTTCTTTTCACTCGGGCTATTTAAAAAAACATTTACCGGGCTTCTCCCAGCAATAGCTAAAAAAGTTTAAACGTTAAAGCGCATTTAGTTTAGTTCGGCCGCACTGAATAGAAATTTGATACTAAGAGGCTAGACTCAAGCTAAGTTCACAAAAGATTCTTTCCATGGGTGTGTAATCTCCCTAACAAGGTTTGGCATCCAAGTGCAAACATATTGTCAAAGTCAGCACAATTATTGCTTTTAATTTTACTAAGCTTAGCAATTTACAAGGTAAAAAAACGCTGTTAAAATATTTTATTTGTTACTTCTAAATAAAAAAATAAGCTAATTTAATCAATGATTTACGTAAAAAAGCGGCTAAAAAATACAGTTCAACTAACTGGCACCAAAATAAATCACATTGTGTTATTTTCGTACAAAACTAACTTTTGGGGCAAACGGAGTTAATTTTAAAAATGTAAGTTTATTTACCAGAAAAAATGGCTTTACAATCATATTGATTTACATTTAAGCAATAATGTTAATTTTATTACCAATCGGAGAGCTAATTTATGGCCTTAAAAAAAAGCAGTTACTTTAAAAATCAAAGCAGTGTTAAAAGTCACTTGCAAATCACTAAAGATAAGCTTCATGAGGCTGAAATCAGTGCGTTTAGTGGGGATTTTCAATAATTGGGATACAAGTTCGGCTCCTATGAAAAAACCTAAAAAGACGGTAGCTTTACCAACTACGGTTGAACTAAAACAAAGACGCTAAATAGTCAATCAGATATCTACTTAACGATCAAGAATGGGAAAACGAATTGGGCAGCGAGAATATCTGCCCCTCCCTATTTCCTTTGCTGAAAACTCGTAGTTAACTTTAAGCTATTCAGGCTAAGCTTCCACAATTGGTTAGCCTTAGCCACTTACCTAGTCAAAAATCAACTTAATGATTACTTGATTACGCCGGGATAGAGTGGCCACCAAATTCAACGGTATGTTGATTAAAGTTTTTGCAACAAACAACTGCTCTTCCTCGTGAACTTCAGTCTGACACCTTCTGCCATTCTTCAGTTGCTATTGAAGTCAAACACAGCATTGCTTTACCAATGCACTAATTAACTGTGGGACAATGCACCTATAACCACTACTTTTATCTAATCAGCACCGCTGCTTTGCCAACTCATAGTCCCTCACTGTATAATGATTAGAGGTGCCTTGCTGCTGATTAATTCATAAGACTCACACCACAGTTTTGCTTGGTATTGGTTTTCATCGACCCTTGTCGATTGGCACAATCTCTTGGTTAAGGTGGGGAGTAAAGAATCAAAAATTAGCCAGTTTAAATTCCCCCACCATCTTCAGCAATAGCCGGAAATGTCCATCTTTGGGGACTAAACCTGACTCGCGTGCGAAAGGCCGTTCGGCGGACCAAACATCATTTTAGTGGTTTTCGCTGTTGCTTTTAATACCTTTTAGCAACTTCATCAGAGACTAGAGTTAAGGCTTGGAGCGATCACTTAAACTTAGGTATTTTTTGTTAAATCAAGGGGGATGGATTATATCAAACATCTAAACCCAAGCTCCTAACCAATTGAGTAGAACTGGTAAAATTGTGCCCGTAAAACTAAGTTTCAGATATTGCGGCTTGTTGGTCATAAATCCACATACTTTATAGTCATTAGTATGGCAATTTTGGGCTTTAATCGCAACTAGCGGGTAGAGGCTGAGTATTAGCTCAGACACCTTCCTTATGTCCACGAATCAGCACGTCCATCTTGTTGGACGCAAACCTGAATGCATTAATTTCTTGCGCCATGTGCGAGCGCGCCAACGGAAAATATAAATTGACACTTTGTGCACCATGGCCCATGCTGGCTGTCCACAGTTTTACTGCGCATCTGCCCGGCAGTGGGATTATACTCGCCCAATTTAGCATTTGACGCATTGTTGCCCATCACCCAAAAATCAGTTTCCGCGACTTTTAAGCCGCGATAAATATCGTGGTTTAAGCTACAAGACAGATGTCCTGTGCGCGCCATAGCGGGTTTTTAATCTCTTTCAGATTCCCACGTAGCAAAAATATTCAACATTGACCAATGGATAAACTATCCCAGGGCCACAAAATCTAATTTTTGCTGGCCTTATATAAATCAAATTCACTGGCAAAAACTAAACCAAAGTTGTGAGTAATAAACGCTCAGGCGACAAGGCACGAATTGATGTCATTTGTAGGCTGTTGGAAAATCGAATGATTCATATCTGAAACAGTTTAGCGTTTAAAGTCAAGCACTTGAGATGGATTCGCCTGACGCACTGCCAGTAAATTGGTGGGTGAACTTATTGCGGACCAACTTGAATAAAGTCTGGACTTCCAAAATACCGTTCCCCCATTGCAGATTCAATGCCTCTAGATTATTTATTTTGTTTATCAGCACTGCTGAAAACCCAATACACTAGCGAGTCGAATAGACTGCGCTGTCCCCTCATGCCCTAATTCGTTATCCGTTTGCCATTCTCCAGCAATACCGGATGGTTTACATAACGCTAGCCATGGCGGTTTACGATACGCTGACATTCTTTGCGGTATATTGCACTTTGCTGTGGTCGTAATGGGCGACGTGAACCGAACTCTTATTGATTATTTTTCATCTTACCGCTAGGATCTCAGGATTTTTTCTACCAAAACAAGCAGGAGGCGTTGGCCGTGTGCGTGCTAATTACAACTTTTAGACCGGCTTTTGCTGATAGAGTCAATCGCGTCATCTAGCCATCCAAGCAAACTGGCCAGAGATTGCGGCTCTATTTTTTTGCAACTAAACTCACAATTCTAACATAAGCCAAGTCCCAGAGCTTTTTGTGCTGGGCATGCATCTGCCATTGTGTGGCTCGACATGTTCCGGATAGGTCCAAACGCCCAGGTTAAGCAAGGAATAGAAGGATTGTTCATAGATTGTCTCGATAAGAATAACAAAACTATCAGTGCCTATGAAGGCATTGGACGCGTCAATCAACCTTGAGCGGCAGTGACTTCAAAATCGTTGATTAATTATATGATAAATAACACATAAAAAAAAAGCCACAAAGGCGTCCTTTTTGTGGCTTTTTTACTAACGAGAGCCTAAGGTCTAAAATTAAAGTGCGAGCTTCTAATTCCGGGAATACGGTTAAAGAGATCGCCTACTAGCCATAGTCAGCCACTTGGAAAATCGGTGCCTCTTCATTCTTGTTGATGGCAACCAATGACTTTTGAATCTTTTCATACGGCTAAATTGTTAATAGCGCCAGAAATACAACAGGCAATATACAATTGAGGTGCAACGATTCTTTACCCGTCTGGCCAACCTTGCATATCATTGGCACAAAAACCAGCGGTCCACATGCAGCGCGAGAAGCCCCATTGCAGCACCTAGTTTGTCTGCAATGCCTTTCAAGCAACTGGAAGTTCTCTCCCATTTTGCATTTCCGCGCCACCAGAGGGGGAATTTAAAATTTTTCCCCACACTAGCAGCGCCTTAGTTCAGGACGCTCTGCTTGGTTAACTCGGCCTTGATGAAACTAGACCTTTGGTGGCATCTTTCACGTTTACTGCACAAGCCTCAATTTGGCGCCGAGTTTACCCGTCGCGGCAGCGTCAAAAGGGCCGCGGTACGTACTTGTCATTTACTTTAATCGCATTTCAGACGACTGTTTTTACCTCGCCAACGCGCTTGCCCGGCATAGATAGGCCGAATAAAAGGTATCAGCACTAACGACCTTAATGACATCTTGATTATTGCCGCCAACATCGAGCAGGCCGCTTACACGGGGTAAAAAGTTTTTTACCGTTGTAGTAGCAGGCGCTAAAAATATTGAAATAGGCACTGCCCAATTCAGCTACTATTCAAAGCAATGATTTCAAGCTAACTGGTGTTGATATTTGTGCGTTATCAGCAACGAATACTTTGGTGTACGCCAACCCACATTTAGCTTGCTTGTTCAAGCGACACCTTGACAGTCAGGGAACCAGCAACAAGTGCATGGACGTCAGTATCAATTTGGCAAGCTGCCATTAATTAATTTTAAAAGAGGTCTGATTCAGCTCTTGGTTGTCATGTTCTTACATAAACTAAAATAGCCATTAAGATCACCTTTCGGCTGCGTTTTTTCCAATTTATTCAACTAATTCAGCAACATCAGCACCTTGATAACCACCCTTTACGCTGGGCTGGTGCTTTGCACCTAATTACTTTTTACCTTGGAAACCAAAATTCCCACGCAAAGTCGCTGGCCGCTTTAACATTTCCAAGGGGCTTTCTCTGGGCTTCATAATTATTCGGCAAAGAGCATAAACGTGGCCTTCATTTTAAACGCAAAGTCCGTAGTTCACGGAACAGCAAGGTAAACTTAATTTCGGACGGTTTTGTAAACCCACCGGTCAAATTCCACCGGGGTTTTAACTTGCCACTTTACCTTGCTTCAACTTAAAAACTTCAAGAAGCAAAAGGTACCTTGTGGCATGCCGGGTTAACGCAAAGCAAGCATTTTGGCCTGTTTGGTTTATTTGGTGCTGAATCCAATTTGATTGTTTTACCCGAGGATCACAAAAGTCAGGCTTTTCCTTTTTTGCTTCCAACCCCCAACTTTTTGCAAAAGTAACTTTAGCCCCCCAAATTTTTGTTAAAACGGGAAAAATCAAAGTTTTTTGGCTTTTTTTTCAAAGGCGGGGGGTAATCCTAAAATTTTGGGGGCAAAAAAGGGGGGGGGAAAAAAAACCCCCCGGGGGGGTTTTTCCCGGCCCCCCCACGAGGGGAAGCCCCCCCAATTTTTTTTTGGGGCGTACGAAATTTATCTCTCTCTT
>Ga0163217_1106746_pt1 | contig 11655 bp, 20 predicted proteins | sample SynspAceP_FD_185933 | JGI IMG/M metagenome (GOLD analysis project Ga0163217, IMG submission 185933) | Saline lake microbial communities from Ace Lake in Antarctica - Synechococcus sp. Ace-P (PacBio error correction) | ecosystem: Environmental > Aquatic > Non-marine Saline and Alkaline > Saline ... | reverse complement strand
CACGACCGCACGTTATGCCAGCGTCATGTGCGCTTCCGGCGCGGCGAAACCGTACTCCAGGCCAGCCGCCTTGCGCTTCAGCCTGATCGAGGCGGACGCGAGATGAGGACAGTCTATGGGGTCCTGGATCTCAGCACCAAGCGAGGTGGATCTCAATCCAAGCTGGCCGTCCTCCACACCCCTGCCGACCCTGAGCCGATCGCCTGCCCACCATTTTGCCCGCCGGTCCCGGATTGCCCCCCATCCCTGGGCGGCCACCCTCTGGGGCGGGCAAGTGTTCGACGCAATTTCGGTGGACACCTTCAAGTTCAAAGGGCCAGCTCAGGAGGGAAGCTGCTGCTCGGCGCAGCCTGCAGCGGCGGCTGCATCAAGCAAGGACCGTTTGCCTTGAAACTGGATTTTTCACCGGCCCTCGCCCCACTGGGCCGCCGCCCAGAGATGGCAGCGGCTTTCAACCAGCCGCTTCACCAACGACGCCTCAGGCAGCGCGACCGCGCCCAGAGCTCGGGCGAGTTCACAGCAGGCATCGGCCTGCGGGCCTGGCTGCAGCCCTGAGCTGAATGTGGGCGGTTGTCCAGGCGTGAGCGTCACCACGCCAGCCTCAGCAACTTTGAGCGACACCTTCCGCGAACGATCGTCCCGGATCGGGCAATTACCTGGTTTCGAGGTGGGAGGATCCTTCGTCCCCGGCAATGGTCGGTGGTGGGCCGCACCACCATCGCTCGGGTGCCTTCGGGACCTCTCAACGGCGTCAAGGAAGGCAGCAAATGCCTATTCTTCTGGGCTGCCGCTGACCGCGTGTTGCGAAGATGCCACCCCGAAAGGCCGCCCTGCAGGCGGCAGCGTCAATTGCCGCCCCAAAGCTGCCCGAATCGCCCGGAAGGAGCCCCCGGAGCGGCCGCCGCTCGCTGCCCGAGGGCCCTAGAGCAAGCGGCGATGGGCGGAGGAGCCGCCCAAGCTTTTTCCATGAAGCTGGGGCTGAACCCAGGTCCCAAAGCCCCTGAAACAAACCCAGGGCCGCTACCAGCTCCGAAAGAAAAGCCCGCCTTCCTCAACCTGCTCAGCAAGAACGTGAGCGGGACGAGGCGATCGCCACCGATCGAGCAAGCGCATCAGCAAAACGTTCAGCCCGGAGGGATGGTGCTGAACCGTCAGTTTTCCGTTACCCGCGAACCGACCTGAACCGAGGCGAGCAGAACAGCAAATTTTCGCGTCCTGCCACTCCCCCAGGTGCGCCGGTCTGCGCAGCAACAGGCAGCAGGTCTGGTCCAAAAAGGCCACCCTGACGCGGCTGCGCTTTCAGTTCGGCCGCGCATCCAATGACCAACACCGACTGGCGCGCCACCGGGGTCAGCTTTAGCAAACGGATCCCTTCACCCCAGCCCAGGTGTGATGGAGCCGAGAACGTGGTGGCCGTCCAAGAGGCAGAACGGGCACCACGGTATCCGCGCAACCGCAACCGCCTGATTTTTGAGATTCGTCTGTCGTCCCCGTGCGAGCCAGCACCCGCATCCAGCAGGAAACAGGAGGTGAAACCGCTGGGTGTTCGTTTCGACGAGGAGGAACCGGACGGCTTTTTTCGTCGCGCCCCGCCTCAGACCAATCGGGATCGATCGACCGGAACTCTGCAACTGAACCCCAGTTCCTTGCTGGGAGCGTGCCGATCCAGGCACAACAAACAGCTTACCGCTGCCAGGGAACTTCGCGGGGTCCTCCGTCTTCTGTCGAGCAGGACGGCGCAATTGGGATCTGTTCGGCCTGGGGCCCACTCAACCTGCCCTACTTGGGCTTCGACGGCGAAGTTCAAAACCTCGATCTCTCCAGCTTCACCGGAGAACATCGCCAACGCACCGTCAGCTGGGGAGGAATGAGGCCGGCCGTTGAACTACCGCGCGGGTTGACACGCGTGGCACGCCTGTTTGCCGCCTATCGCTTTCGGATCTGGAAAACGGCTCCCTCGGTGAACAGGATGTCTAATTCCGCCTTTGGAGGCTCTCCCTGAACAGCAGGGGTCTTGGCCGAATGCTGGGACGGCTGAGGGAACAGCTATTTCTGGCGCTCGGCGTCGGCAACTACCAGAGCAACGAATTCATTCAACGCAATGAATCGGATAATTTCGCCCAGCTCTTGGGCCGCCAATGCTTTCGGCGCCATCAACAGCTCCCTCAACATCTGCAGGCCAAAACCTGTACCCTGACCCCGGATGGCGCCTGCGCTAGTTCGCCCGTGCCGATCTGCCGGGCTGACCTTCTAACACCAATCTCTTTCTGCCGATCTGCCTACTTCGCGGAGGCACCAATCGAACGTTCCTGTCGGGTCTCCGGCGGGCCCCACCCTCACCCTGGGGAACTTCAGCAAAACCCTATTCACTTCACCCAGAATCACGCTCACCGCGGCATCGCCGTTGCGGATGGGCTCAGCCCATTTGCTCGATCAGGCCGTTTACCTGGCACCGGGGCGGCCTGACCCAGCAAGACTGGCCGGACCGTTGCGTCAACGGGGGAATCGGCCTGAAATGTGGGATCATCGGTCTCCAAACTATGGCGAGCTGACGCTCGTTCGTGGAGCTGCGCTGGCAACGGCGCGCCTATGCCTTAAGCCGTGTTCTATAGCCCCTTGAGGGAACGCGGCGTTGCGGTCAGGCTGACACGATTTCGCTTCACGCACCGGCGTCACCCTTTGTGCCCTTCCGCCCCGGTTGTTCCCGCGTCAGCCCCGCGGCCTGGTTCTGAGCACGCGTCAGCTAGGGGGCGAAATTAGACCAAATTAAGCAGTCGCGCCGCCGTAGCGCCGCAAGCTTCCTGATCGTGGCGCCCACAAGCTGCTGGTGGCATCATTGACCCGCTGAGGCAACAGCATGCCGCCCGGGCGCCATCTCAGCGGGGGCGGGGCCCCAGTGCCGATCGGCAGCCTTCAAGACAGCTTGTGACCAGGTCGAGCTGAAGTCGAGGCGGGTCGCGGTGGAGAGGTCCTTGAAGGTCGACGAGGCGTCATGGCTGACCTGCAAGCAGAGGAATTCCCCAGCGCCAGGCAGTTGCCCAAAGAAGATCTCAGCAAAGGCTCTCGCCCACCACGCCCGATCCCCCAGCGCATCAGCATTGGGGGGCAGTCCCGGCTCGAGCCGCAGCCGAAATTTCGGTTCACAAACAGGATCCGGGCATCCGCGCTCAGGCCGATCAAGGGAATGGGCCCCGCCAGCTCAGACGTCGCGGCAAAGCCTGTTCCCCCAGGGCCCTCGAAGCTGAATGCCACTTGAGGAAACGAGCCGGAATGATGCGTCGTGTCGATGTCATCGCCACTGATCACCGCCGCCTGCCCCTGAACAAAACAGCGGATCGGACCCGGAGGGAAGGCGGCGTGCGAACGCGGGTGAGCTGGGGCCGCGAGCTGCGTGGAGAAGTGGAATGGTTCAATGGATTGCAGGGTGCGGGCCAACAAACTGGACTCAGGAAAGCGCTGGCTCCGGTGGGCTGGCTCGGGGTTGGCCGGCGCCACAGCCAGCTCGCGCACATCGTGACGTGACCACGGAACGGCCGCGGCCGCCACCATCGCCGGGCTGCATCAAACAGGGTGCGCCAACGGCCGGAGCCCTGGGCGACCTTGAAGTTGCGGTTGCTGGAGCTTGGCGCGTGATCTGGCGCGCCTTCGAGGCGGTCCGGGATCATGGCCAGACACATCGAGGCAGCCCGGTTCGCCGCCACTCAAAAACCCGGGCGGCGCGGAAGACCTGATCGAGCCCTGCGGCTCATCACCGGCGCGGGGCCACCTCTTCAGAAAGGCCAGGCTCACCACAAAAGCCTTGATTCGCTGGCCACCGTTCGCCCGGGCCACGGCCGCAGCGGCGCGCAGATCACTGAGCCGACCGTTGGTGCAAACTCCATGAAGCAGAATCCACAGGTAGACCGGCCATCGGCAGCCCCCGGGTGAGGTCCATTAGAGGTAAGCCTGCCCGGCCAGGGGGCGGCTCGTTGGTTCGAGCTGCTCGGGGGTTCGCGCACGGCCTCAATCGATGGCCGATCCCCTGGCGGGGTGATCCCCCAGGTTGACCGTGGGCGCCAGGGCCGAGGCATCGAAAACTGCACCTCGTCGTCGAAGTTTGGGCCTCAGGCCCGCTGGCCAGCTTTGCCAACCAAGGCCACCGCCGCTCCCAGTTCGCCGCTCGGAGCATCGGCCTGCCGTGCAGGTAGGCGGAAAGGTGCCGTGGCATCGGGATTACGTAGCCCCAACCGGCGCCACCCTCAATCGCCATGTTGCAGAGGGTCATGCGTTCCTCCATCGAGAGGCTTCCGATGGCCGGACCAGCAAATTCATAAGGCATAGCCCACGCCCACCTTTGACCCCGAGCTGGCGGATCATGTGGAGGATCAAGTTCCTGCGTACACACCAAAAGGCAGCCGGCCTTTCCACCCAGATGCGACCGCACTTGAGTTTGTCGATCGAAAGGCTCTGGGTCCGCCAGCACATCACGCACCTGGGCTGGTGCCGATGCCGAAGGCGATTGCTCCGAGGCCCCGTGGCGTGAGGTATGGGAATCGGCACAGGCCACGGTCATGCCTGGCTGGTGAGAACCCAGCTCCGGTGCAATCACGTGCCAATTCCCCTGACGGCCGCTGGCCGATGGCCCGTGAAAGGGCGGATGCCTGTGCTCCTCGCAGTGCTCTCCAAGGTGGCCAGCATTGTTTCGGCCAGGGGATCAGCGAAGGGCGCGCCTGGAGGTATCGGGCACATGTGATTCCACGTGGCCACCGTCCTCTCCGGGTGCGCACCTCCCAGCCCAGCTCCCGGCAGGCCACGAAGGCCTGGGAACTGGTCACCCGTGATCAGGTGCAACCGATAACAGCTGGTGGCGCCGCCCGGGCAGCTCAAGCCACGCGCGCCCCCCAGCCCTCCCCTCCGCCCACCCCCACCCTTCCCTGCAGATTCCCAAACCTTGTCGTACAGCGTTCCCGAAAAACTCACCGTGGACCTCCCCGCCGCATCCAGCAAGCCTAAAACCGAAGGGTGGCGCGAAACGCCGGCCGCTGCTCGACAGCAGGAGACCCGCACATCACCGGCTGCGAGACGGGGGAATCACGCGGCTGATCGCCCAAGCGCAGCGCAGTTGATTAGGCTTCGCCAACGCTGAGGGTTCTGGGATCCAGGCCACGGCCCGCGCCGGGCACCGAAGGCGAAACAGAAGCCGCCTCGCTGCCATCGGGGCCCGCCACGCCCGAAGTGAAAACCTGCCCGACGGGCTTGTCGGCACTCCGCCGCCCAGGGCCGGCCAATTGGCCGGTCACCGCCATGCGCCAGTCACTGCCAGCCGGCGACGGACCCCTTCGGCCATCGCCAGCGCCACGTGGTCCTCACAGCGTCCATATTGCCGCCAGGTTCCGCCGGCACCTCCATCAGCTCCTGTGATGCGGTTGCCTGTAAAGAAATCACGCCCAAGAAAAACAATCGGAGGCCCCTGCCACCCCGGCCAAGGCAGCACGAGGCCCCCACCCGTGCACGATTCGGCAACAGCGAGCGTCTCCCCCGTTGACGCAGTAAAAACTCCAGCCACCCACCGAGGCCAGCGTCGTCATCGGCGCCGAAACAGAGCAGGCCGGTGCCTCGCCGCAACTCCGCCTCCACCGGCACCAGCAGGCCCGGGCTGCCGCGGCCGTGTCACCCGGGCAGTGAGTCGCAGCTTCACCTCACACGGCACCTGCATAGGGGCCACGGTGGGGTTTCTCCAGGCCAGCCAGATCGTCACCTGCTCGGCCAGGTGGATTCGCCGATGCCCCAGAAGCGCAGCAGGCGGGCTCTGAACACCCACGCCGAAGCCCTGGCCTGGCCGAGCAGGTGGACGAATCTTGCTGGCCCTGAAACCCCACCTGGCCCCCCTATGCAAGTGCCGTGAGGTGTTTGAAGCTGCGACTCACTTGCCCGGGCGGACACGCGCCGCGGCAGCCGGGGCCTGCTGGTTGCCGGTGGAGGGCGGGAGTTTGCGCGAAGCGCACCGGCACTGCTCTGTTTTCGGCCGCCGGATGACGACAGCCTGGCTCGGGTGTGCTGGAGTACTGCGTCAACGGGGCAGGACGCTCGCTTGTTGCCGAATCGTGCAGCCGTGGGCCTTCGTGCGCCCGGCCGGGTGGTCAGAGGGCCTCCGATGTTTTTCTGGCGGCGTGGAGTTTCTTTACATCAAACCGCATCAAGCAGGGAGCTGAGCGAGTGCCGGCGGAACCCTGGCGGCATATGAGCTGTGAGCGTCCCATGGCGCTGCGATGGCCGGAAGGGTCCGTCGCCGCTTGGGCAGTGACTGGGCCATGGCGTGACCGGCATTGCCGTCCCTGGCGGGCGGAAGTTGCCACAAGCCCTCGGGCAGGTTCCACTAACGCCGTGGCGGGCCCCGATGGCAGCGAGCGCTTCTGTTCGCTCGTGCCCGGCGCGGGCCGTGCCTGCGACCAGGACCCTCACGTTGGCGAAAAGCCTCAATCAACTGCCCTGCGCTTGGGCGATCAAAGCGCTGATTCCCCCGTCTCGGACAAGCCCAAGGTGATGTGCGGGTCTCCTGCTGCGAGAAGCCGGCCGGCCGTTCGCGCCCACCCTTTCGGTTTTAGGCTGCTGGGATCGGCGGAGTCACGTGAGTTCCGGAAACCTGTACGACAAGGTTTGGGATTCTGCACGCGTGGCTGAGCTGCCCGGCGGCGCCACCCAGCTGTTCAATCGGTCTGCACCTGATCCACGAGGTGACCCAGTCCCCAGGCCTTCGTGGCCCTGCGGAGCTGGGACTGGGAGTGCGCCACCCGGAAGGACGGTGGCCACCGTGGATCACATCGTTTGCCGACTACCTCCCAGGCGCGAGGGCCTCCGCTGAATTCCCCTGGCGACAAAACCAAGTGCTGGCCACCTTTGTGAGGAGCCACTGCGAGGAGCACGGCATCCGCCTTCACGGCATCGGCAGCGGCCGTCCAGCGGATTGTGCACGTGATTCACCGGAGCTGGTCTCACCCAGCCAGCATGACCGTGGCCTGGCGATTCCCCATAACCTCCACCCACGGGGCCTTCGGAGCAATCGCCTTCGCATCGGCACCAGCCATGTGCGTTGATGTGCTGGCCGCCCAGAGCCTTTCGATCGACAAACTCAAGGTGCGTCGCATCTGTGGTGGAAGCCGGCTGCCTTTTGGTGTGTACGCCAAGGAACTTATCCATCCACATGATCCGCCAGCTCGGGGTCAAAGGTGGCGTGGCTATTGCCATGATTTTGCTGGTCCGGCGCATCGAACCCTCTCGATGGAGGAACGCATGACCCCCTCTTGCAAACATGCGATGAGTGGCGCCCGTTGCGGCTACGTTCAATTCCCGATTGCAACCACCTTCGCCATACCTGCACGGCAGGCCGCATGGCTCCGAGGCCGGGCGAACTGGAGGCGGGCGGTGCTGGTGGGCAAAGCCTGGCCAGCGGGCCGAGGCCCACTTCGACGACGACGGTTGCGCTTTCGATGCCTCGGCCCTGGCGCCCACGGTCACTCTGGGGATCACCCCCGGCCAGGGGATCGGCATCGATTGAGGCCGTGCCGACCCCGAGGCAGCTCGAACCCAACGAGCGCGCCCTGGCCGAAGCAGGGCTTACCTCTACATGGACCTGTCACCCGGGGGCTGCGATGGCCGGTCTACCTTGGATGTCTGCTTCATCGGCAGTTGCACCAACGGTCGGTCCAGTGATTCTGCGCCGCCGCTGCGCCGTGGCCCGGGCGTACGGTGGCCAGCGGGAATCAAGGCTTTTGTTGCTGCTCTTGAGCAAGTGCCGCGCCGCTGAAGCCGAAGGGCTCGAATTCAGTTCTTTTCCGCGCCGCCGGTTTGAGTGGCTGCGGAAACCGGGCTGCTCGATGTGTCTGCCATGAATCCGACCGCCTCGAAGGCCGCCAAGATCAGCGCCACTTCCAGCAACCGCAACTTCAAGGTCGCCAGGCTCGGACCGTTGGCACGCACCCTGTTGAATAGGCCCGCGCTGGTGCGGCCGGCGGCCGTCGTGGTCACGTCACCGATGTGCGCGAGCTGCTGCTGGCCCGCCACACCCGAGCCAGCCCACCGGAGCCAGCGCTTTCCTGAGTCAGTTGTGCCCGCACCCTGCCATCAATGACCACTCCACTTCTCCCACCAAGCTCGCGGCCCAGCTCACCCCCCGCGTTCGCACGCCGCCTTCCCCTCCGGTCCGATCCGGCTTCGTTCAGGGCAGGCGGCGGTTTGATCAGTGGCGATTGAATCGACACGACCGCATTCATTCCGGCCTCGTTTCCTCAATGCATCAGCTTCGAGGGCCTGGGGAACCAGCCTTTGCCGGACCGACCGTCTGAAGGCTGGCCGGGGCCCATTCCCGTGATCGGCCTGAGCGCCGGGATGGCCCGGATTCCGTTTGTGAACCGAAATTTCGGCTGCGGCTCGGAAGCCGGGAACATGCCCCCCAAAATCGCTGATGCGCTGGGGGATCCGGCGGTGTGGGGCGAGAGCCTTGCTGATGAATCTTCTTTGGCAAAACTGCCTGGCGCTGGGGATTCCGCTGCTGCAGTCAGCCATGACAGCTCGTCGACCTTCATGGACCTCTCCACCGCCGGAACCGCCGCCCTCGACTTCCAGCTCGACCTGTCACAGCTGTCTTTGAAGGCTGCCGAAATCTGCACTGGCCGCTGGAGGATGGCGCCCGGGCCGCGCCATCTGTGCTCAGCGGCGATGGGATGCCACCAGCCAGCTTGTGGCCCACGGATCAGACTGCCGCGCTACGCGGCCTTCGACTCCTTATTTGGTCCAATTTCGCCCCAGCTGACGCTGCTCAGAAACCAAGCGGGCCGCGGGGCTGAACCGGGACAACCGGGCGAAGGGCACAAAGGGTTACGCCGGTTGCCGTTTGAAAGCCGAAAATCGTTCCAGCCTGACCCGCACGCCGCCGATCCCTCAAAGGGCTATAGAACACCGCTTTAAGCATAGGCGGCGGCCGTGCCCAGCGCAGCTCACGAACAGCCGTGTCAGCTCGCCATATTTGGAGGACGATGGAATCCACTATTCAGGCCCGATCCCCCCGTTGAACAGCAACGGTCCGGCCAGTGCTGTGGTCAGCCGACCCCCACGGTGCCCAGGTCAACGGCCTTACGAAGCCAAATGCGGCTGAGCCCATCACGCACGGCGATGCCGCCAGGTGAGGCGTGATCGGGTGAAGTCGAAATAGGGTTGGCTGAAGTTCCCCAGGGTGAGGGTGGGCCCGCCGGAGAACGACAGAACGTTCGATTGTGCCGTCGCCGAAGTAGGCCCAGATCGGCAGAAGAGGATGGGTGTGAAAGGTCAGCCCGGCACGATCGGCCACGGCGAATTAGCGCAGGGGGCGCCATCCGGGTCAGGGGTAAGGTTTTGGCCTCGCCAGATGTTGAGGAGCTGTTGATGGCCCGAAGCATTGGCGCGCCAGAGCTGGTCGAAATTATCCGATTCATTGCCGTTGATGAATTCGTATGCTTCTGTAGTTGGCGACGCGAGCCGCCAGAAAATAGCTGTTCCTCAGCCGGTCCCAAGATTCGCAAGAACCCCCTGCTGTTCCAGGAGCCTCCAAAGCGAATAGACATCCTGTTCACCGAGGGAGCCGTTCCAGATCCGAAAGCGATAGGCGGCAAACAGGCGTGCCACCGTGCACCCAGCAGCGTAGCTTCAACGGCGCGCTCATTCTCCCCACTGCGGTGCCTTGCTGATGTTTCTCCGGGTTGAAGCTGGAGAGATCGAGGTTGAACTCGGCGTCGAAGGCCCAGTTAGGGGCAGGTTGAGCTGGGCCTCCGCCCGAACAGATCCCCAAATTGCTGCGTCCTGCTCGACAACGAGCGACCCGCCGAAGTTCCTGGCACGGTAGCTGTTTGTTGTGCCCTGGACGGGCACGCTCCAGCAGGAACTGGGTTCCAGTTGCCAAGATTCCGGCGATCCATCCCGATTGGTCTGAGGCGGCGCGACGAAAAAGCCGTCGCGCGTCCTCCTCGTCGAAACCGAACACCCAGCGGTTTTCCACCTCCTGTTCCTGCTGGATGCGGGTGCGCTCGCCACGGGGGACCGACAGGACGATCCTCAAAAAAGGCGGTTGCGGTTGGCGCCGGATCACCGTGTCGCCGTTCTCCTCTTGGACGGCACCTAGCTTTCTCGGCGTCCATCCACCACCTGGGCTGGCGGTTGAAGGGATCGTTGCTAAAAGCTGACCCGCGTTGGCGCGCCAGTCGGTGTTTGAGTATCTGGATGCGCGGCGACTGAAATGCGCAGCCCGCGTCCAGGTGCCCTGACCAGGACCCTGCTGCCTGTTGCTGCCGCAGACGGCGCACCTGGGGGAGTTGGCCAGACCGAAATGCTGTTTTTGCTCGCCCTCGGTCAGGTCGGTTCCGCCGGGTACGGATAAACTGTGACGGTTTTCGCACCAGTCCCTCCCGGGCCTGAACGTTTGCTTGGGAGTTGCCGCTGTCGATCGGTGGCGGATCGCCTCGTTCCCGCTCACGTCTTGCTGTCACGCAGGTTGAGGAGAGGTATGGTCGGTTCTTCGGGAGGCTGGTAGCGGGCCCCTGGGTTGTTTCAGGGGGCTTGGGACCTGGGTTCAGCCCCAGCTTCTGAAAAAGCTTGGGCGCTTCCTCCGCCCATCGCCGGCTTGCTCTAGGGCCTCGGCAGCGGAGCGCGGCGCTCGGGGGCTCCTCGGGGCGATTCGGGCGCCTTGGCGGCGGGCATTGACCTGCCGCCTGCAGGGCGGCTTTCGGGGTGCATCTTTGCCAAAGCGTTAGGCGCAGCCCCAGAGATAGGCATTGCTGTTCCTTGCCGTGAAGGTCCCGAAGGCACCCGAGCGATGGTGGAGCGCCCACCACCGACCCATTGCGGGAGAAAGGTTCCTCCACCGTCGAAACCCAGGTAAATTGAGAATCCGGGGACGATCGTTCGCGGAAGCGTGTCCTCAAAGTTGCTGAGGCTGTGTGACGCTCACGCCCTGCGACAACGCCCCACATTCCGAGCCAGGCTTGCAGCCAGGCCGCGGCCGATGCCTGCTGTGAAACTCCCGAAGCTCTGGGCGCGGTGCGCTGCCCTGAGGCGTCGTTGGTGAATCGCTGGTGGAAGCCCGCTTGCCTCTTCTGGGCGGCTTGGGGCCCAGTGCCGAGGGCCGTGAAATTCCAGTTCAATGGGGCAATAAACGTTTCTCTGCCTTTGATCAGCGCCCGCTGCAGGCCTTGCGGACGAGCAGCAGCTCCTCCCTGAAGCTGGCCCTTGGAACTTTGAAGTGCACCGGAAATTGGGTATCGTCGAACCAAAATTGCACCGCCCCATAGGGTGGCCCGCCCCAGGGATGGGGGCGCAAATTTCCGGGACCGGCCGGCCAAAAAAAATGGTCGGGCAGGCCGATTCGCTCAGGGGTCCGCGCAGGGGTGTGGAGTCCGCAGCTCTGATGAAGATCAACCTCGCGGTGCTTGAGGTATCAGGGGACCCCATAAGACCGTTCCGTCATTTCTCCGCCGGTCGCCTTCGATCAGCTGAAAACGGCCAGGCGGGGGCTGCCTTGGAAAAGTACTGGTTGCCGCGGCCGGAAGGCGGCACCACTTTTGCCGTGGGGGCATTTTTAAAAACCGTTTGCGGGGTTTCGTTTTTTTTTTGGTTTTTTTTTTTGGGGGAAATTCTCCTCCTTCCCTTTTT
>Ga0163217_1060272_pt1 | contig 11655 bp, 17 predicted proteins | sample SynspAceP_FD_185933 | JGI IMG/M metagenome (GOLD analysis project Ga0163217, IMG submission 185933) | Saline lake microbial communities from Ace Lake in Antarctica - Synechococcus sp. Ace-P (PacBio error correction) | ecosystem: Environmental > Aquatic > Non-marine Saline and Alkaline > Saline ... | reverse complement strand
GGCCCAGTCCTCGTTGGACCCACCGATCACCATTCGGCGATCTCGACGACTTCCTTGTCGAGCTGGTTGCAGGGCATTTGAATCAGAGCAGTCGAGGGGCCACACCATCGCTGGTGGCCGAGACCAAGCCAGCAGCGGGCCCAGGTCGTCCTGATACTCCAGCTCACCCATTGTTGTGCATCAGGGGGCCGGCAACGACTTTTCAGCGCCCTCGCTGTCGTACGTCATCCAGCTAGATCAGCGCCCTCCTCGTGCACCTGCAGGTTTTCAGCGTTGAAGGCCCCAACTTGCCGAGGAAAAAACCAGACTTTTTCAAACACGTGTTCACATTGGCCCTGCTCTCCCTGGCCGGGGTTATCGGCCGAAACAGGAGCCAGATCCAGCAGTTGAACGGAATCCACGTCCGAAATCTGGACGTCCATCGGCAAGCGCTTTCGCATTTCGGCCCCCCATCCAACACGGCCACTGCAAGCTGGTACGACCTCGAGGCCCCCCATGCTGGGGCTCCAAGCCCTGCGTTACCAGCGCCAGCCACCGCCGCTGAGCCCGTGCTCAACGGCCTGGAATCTGACGCTCAAACCAGGGGACCGGCCCTGGTGGCGGCCGCAGCGGCTCGGGTAAGAACCACCTGATGGAGCTGATCTGCGGCCTGAGCCACGCCCATTGTGGCGGCACTGATCGCTGGCAGGGTCAGCCGCTGAACCGCCCGCCAAGCGCCGCTGGCTCTGCGGTCTTGCGTTTTCAGTTCCTTGAGCGTCACTTCCTGGGTTGAGCGTGGGCAGGAATTCGAAACTGGGTCAGCGTTCGGCTGCCGGCGAGAAGCTCGAGGCCGTGCTTCACCGGTGGGTCTGGCTCTCTTATCGCCTGCACAGGAACGGAGCGGATCAGCGGCGGCCAGCAACGGGCGCCGGGCGGCTGGCGGTGCACTTGGTGCGCGTCCAGCCGTTCTGCTGCTCGGATGAAACCCACCGCCGGGCTGGAATAGGTCGGTGCGGCCAGTAGGTGCTGGCAACTGTTGGCCCAGCTCAGCGCGACGGGTTCTGCTGGGGTCACCCCACGAGCCGGAGCTGGTTCCGTGGCGTGAATTGATCGCGGGTTGGCTGTTTAGAGGCAGGGCGCGCTTCGGGCCCCCTGCCCGCACTCCTTACGTGCTCTGGAAATGGGGGTGGGCCGATGCCCGATTCAGTTTGTGCGGCCACGGCGGGCCGAGGGCGGATTCGGCTGGTGGCAGCTAACCCCACCGTCACCAGTCGCTATGGCGCCGCCCGGCGGCACAAACTCTCGTATCTCACCACGGCCTGCTCGGCCGGGCGATGACCCGCCGGCCTGCTGCTGGCCAGCTCGTGAAGGTTGGCCCACGGCCGGGCGTGAACCTGAGGATCCAGTCCGATGCGCCCGTTGCGGCGGGCCTGATGGATGGATGCCGGCCGCGATGGCAAGCGTCCGCGGCCATTGTGGGGGCGCCGGGCTGGAGCTCGACCTGGTTGAAACGGGCGGAGGGACGGCACGGTTTTCGATTTCGCAGCCAACCGGCACCGGCTACCTCCACGTCGTGCGCGACCTGGGCAAGGGGCGAGCCTACAGCAGGCACGTGGAGCTGGTCAGCGGCGGCATCGGGGAGGATGTGGCCTATCCTACCTGCTCCACTCGAGCAGACGCCTCGGGCCCTGTTCGTTCGGCGAGCAGATCGACAACAGCGCGTCGCTGTTGCGGCGGTTGCTGGTGCAGGTGCTGCCCAAGGCGGCCAGCGAGCCGGCGCTGGTGGCCCTGCTGGAGGCGCGCTGCCGGGAGCAATCAACCGGCTTCAGCCCGCACGCCTGGCCGCTTGTGACGGCAACCTGCAAATCCCTGCTCGAAGACTCTTTCCGGATTCTCGATCCCCACCTGCTCGAAGACGCCGAAGCCCAGCAGACGTGACCCTTCCAACTGCCCCCTTGCACCCGTCGCCGCAGCGTCGATGCCTTGCGGCATGCTCGGCTAGGCGGAACTGAATTGCCATCCTCGATGAGGACGGCCGAGCTGAACTGACCTTGCCACTTCTGCAACGAGGTCTACGGGGTGGAGGAAGGGAGCTGCGGGAGCTGATCCCGGGAAGCGGCCTGCCGAACTCAGGGCATCAACAAGCCTTGAGCTCAGGTTTGATCATCAGGGCTCCCCAGAGCAGCAGCAGCATGGCCGGGCAGCTCTGCACCTGCTCGGATCGAGGGGGCCAGCCGAGCGGAAGGGACGGATCGAGCAGCTGAAGCAGGACCGCCACCGAGCAGGCAGGCCGACGCACGCAACGCGAAGCTCCAGCCCACAGCCCGAGTAAGCGGCCGTTTGCGGCGCTGCAGTTCACCACCGTCACGCCCGTGGGCCAGGCCACAGCAACTTCGGCCGAAGCGGCTGGGGGCGACCAGCAAGCAGCAGAAATCACCAGCCGCCGGCGATTCAGCGGAAAACCAACGCTCACGATTTTCGGCCAACACCAGGGTCGGCAGGCTTCAGTTGGACGCGGCGGGATGAGCTTGACGCCACTTGAGGTGGGGCAGGGCGGCGATGGCAGGCAGCGAGGGCGAGAGGCGTTGCGGGCTCGCCACCGGCCGGCTTTGAGTTCTCGCGCTGAGAGGCCGTCACCGCCGCACTGCTGACCTTGCCCTTGCTGGGGGCTCGCGCAGCCGTTCCATCAGACGGCTCGTAGGCCGTTTCACCTGAGCACGGGCCTGGTGGGTCGTCGCCGACGGGCTTGAGGCGCATCCTTGCGGGCTGCTGAACGTCATCAAAACGCATCAGGGGGCAATGCGAGCGCTCGTAGGGGCGGCGCCTCCGGCAGCACTGGGAAAATTTGGGCGGAACCGTTTGGTCATTGGCCTCCCAATGCAGCGGACAAGGAGTGATAGCCCGCAGGCGTATCGAGGCGCGGCCGCCGGCGGACGTTCAGGAAGGTTAACGAAAGCACCGGATTTAGAAGAGCGGGTTCGGCTGAATGAAGGCCATCCTCCTGTGCAGATCACGGGCCGCCGGGCCTCGGCTTCTTCAGCCGCCAGCCAGTGGCGCGTGCTTGGCAGTGGGCATCTGGGGCGGCCAGATGCCGCTTCGTGCCACTCGGACGGTTTCCTGGACGGGAAAAAACGCACGATAATCACAGCCCCCGTCACGGGCAGGGACGCACCAGCCAAAGATGGTCGGCACGGTTGTTACCTTTCTTTGTAAATCGATTCTGGCGAGCCCGGCGGGTGCGTGGCTCAGCGCAGAACGTCTTCAGAGGGCGATCGGCTCGACACCGCGCTGACCACCGGAGCCACGGCACTGAGGCCGAGTTCTGGGTGGTCCTCGTTGGCTGGTGGAGGTTCAGCTGTTCTTGAACAGCAGCACGGCCGGCCCCAGGCATGCGCACGGTCTTGCAGTTGAACAGAGACCGACAACCTCAAGGGCTCCCAGCCACCGGTTACCCAGCGAGCACAGGAGGAAGCCCAGCGCGTTCGAGGCCGGGTTTTCCACGCCGTATTCTTCTTGCAGCGGGTATTGCACCCACCTCCAGCTGCAACTGGCCGACTGCCGCCAGGATCGTGTCCGCTTGCTGAGTACGGTGCGTAGAGCACCTGCACGGCGCCTTCCTCACGCAGCTTCATTCACCCCCTGCGGAAGGGGCCTTGAGGGATGCGGGTTGGGGGTCGGTTGCGCCAGCCAGGAGAAGATTCATGGGCTGAAAGCAGGGAATTGACCCTTTCGTTACATCCACCTCTGACCACCATAGGAAGAGTGTCGCCGATGGCGAACATGCCGGGGTTTTCAGGGCCGATCACGTTCGCCGGGGTAGGCTGTCTTCGACCCACCTCGCGGGTCTTGGCCCGAACAGCTCTGGGCGCGAGAGCCGGATCGAGCGGCCGGTGCGGGCATGGCGCACGTCATGTCCTTGGGAAGTGCCGGAGCAGACCCGCCACGAAGGGCGATCCGGTCGCGGTGGCGCGGGATCCATAGTTGGCCCTGGAGCTTGAACACCAAGCCGCTGAACTCGGGCCGCAGCGGAAATCCACGGGGCCGTCCTGGCTGGGCGCCGGCCACCGGCGCTGGGCCAGCTCCAGGAAGGCATCGAGGAAGGGCCGCACGCCGGAAGTTGGGTTCATCGCCGAGCCGAAGAACAGCCGGGCTCAGCTCGCCCGGCAATGACCAGCTCCAGATCCGAGCTCGGCACCGCGCCATCGAGCAAACTCCAGTTTCGTCGAGCGCGCTAGAGCCAGGAGTTCCGGCTCCACCAGTTCGGCCAGTTTCGGGGCTGCCCGGCGGCCAGGGTGCGCTCGCCTGCTGCCGGCCGCGCTCGGCTCGCCGTTAAACAGAATCACGTCGCGGCTGCCGGCGATCGTTCCACACTCCGCGAAAACGATCCCGCTACCGATCGGCAGTTCACGGCCAGCAGGTGAGCCCAGCTCGCTTTCGATCTCGTCGATCAGCTCCAGGGGCTCACGCCCCGGGCCGGTCCATCTTGTTGAATGAAGGTGAAGATCGGCCACGCGCCGCATCCCGCACACCTCAAAAACAGCTTGGCGGGTCTGGGGCTCAGGCCTTTGGCGGCCGGTTTTTTTTCTTTTTCCCGGAAAAAGGCAATTTCCCCAAACCCCGGGGGCCCGTTATCGGCGCGCGGCCAGGGTGCGGTAGGTGTCTCTGAAAAATCCTGGTGCCCGGACTATACGGTTTGCCTGCACTGCCGTATGAATGACTCCGTAGAGAACCGTTCATCCATCTGGACACAACATCCCAGGTGGGCGTGTCGAAGCAGGTGATCGTGCTGCCGGCGTAGTTCGAACTGCGAGCACGGTGGAGGTGATCGAGATGCCGCGCTTGCTTCTCGAGCTCCCATCCATCGGAGGTGACTTGCGTTGCTCGCCCTTGGCCTTCACGCGCCCGCCTGCTGAATAGCCCCGCCGTAAGAGCACAGTTTTCGTGAGGGTGGTCTTTGCCGCGTCGGGTGGGAAATGATCGCGAAAATTGCGGCGCCGGGCCACCGCTTCGGCCAGGGAAGCTCAGGCCCGTGGGCTCACTGGTGCTGCGGAGCTTGCGGGTTCCCATGGAGGCCAGGCTGCCAGCAGGCTCACCCGGGCTTCGGCCGCTGCTGCCTCCAACGCCGCCTTCACCACTGTCTCTGGTGCTTTCGGAACCTTGCGGCCAACCACAAGGTGGCGTTGTAAGCTGAGCCAACCAGACCAGCAGCGCTGCCGTGACCCTCACCCCCACCCGTCTCGACCTGGCTGATCCCAGCCGGCGCGGCACCAGCGAGCACCCCGATTTTCCGGCCACCGCTCCGGCGGCCAATCGCGTCCTTTTTACCGCACTATTCCCCCGCACCGAAGGCGGCCGCGAGAGCTGGCACCAGGTGTCGGAGCGCAACTCGAGGTCTGCGCCAAGCTGGGCGAACCTCAGCGCCTGAGGAAGTTTGGCGGATCCGCCGCATGCAGACCTACCAGCAGGCCCTGCCCTCGGGGCGCTGGCTCTGGATCCGGTGGGCAACGGCCTGGATTTCAGCAGCGCCACAAACTTCTCGGCGCCTACAACTGAAACTCCAACCAACCTGATCGACTTGGGAAGCTTCGCGTCTTGATGATGGACCTGGCGATGATGGGGCTGCGGCACCGGCGCCATCATCGAACCGCGCTTAATTGAGCGGCTTGCCGCTTTGCTGCGCAACCGGCTGATATCGAGAGCGAGTCAGCCCGATCGGTGTCCACCCCCGAGCCAGGCGCCAGGAGGCCCACCCGCTTGCCAGCAGCGCTGGGCAACCGGGTTGACGATCAAGGTGGGGGACACCCGCCGCGGCTGGGTGGACAGCTACAGCGTTTGCTGGAACTGAGCAGCGACACCAGCTTCAAGCGCCGATTGGCTGCGAATCACGGTGAACGTGGATCTCTCCGATGTGCGGGCCAAGTGGGCGAAACCTCAAGGGCTTCGCGGCCATGGGCCAACCCGGTGAAACTGGGCGATCTCTACGGCCGGGGTGGGGCCAGATCCTCACCAAGGCGAAGGCCGCCAGCTCACGTCGGTGGAGTGCTGCCTGCTGCATCGATGGAGGCCGCCGTCAGATCGTGGCGGGCAACATCCGCCGCCAGCGCCGGCATGCGCCAGTTCGCCCGCGAGGATGGGCTCCCGCCGCTGGGCGCCAAGGAAAACCTCTGGCAGCAAGACGCTGAAGGCAACTGCGGAGCATTGATCCGACCGCGACGCCGCTTGCGGATGGCCAAACCACACCCGGGTGTTTCCACACCGCCCCTCCAAAGAGGTGGTTGCTCGGAAGCGGTGGTCAAAGCAGTTCCAGGCGGCGAAAGGCGCGATCCAGTTCGCCCCTGAGGCGATCGCCCGCATCCAATGCCGACCTGCTGCCCACCGCCGAGCTGCGCAGCGAGTTCATCGACATCTACGTCGACCAGGGCCGCGAGGAAGCCGGCCGCTGGCTTCAACCTCCATCACCCCGAGATCAGGCCCGCACGAGTGGAGCACCGGCTGGGACCCCGGTTTTTGATGGGGGCTTCAAATCCTGCGGCGAAATCCTGGGAGCTGATTTCCCACTGCAACCTGGCCGAAATTTTCCACCTCAACCGATCGATCCAGCGACCATCAGGCCCAGGCCGATGCCTTCAAGGCCGCTGGCCTGGCGTGGCCTGCCTGCTCAACCACGATTTTCGAAGTGGAGCGTTACCGCCAGAGCCGCGCCTGGGATTCCGATTGTATGGGCGTGAGCTTCACCGTCCTGTTCGATTTCTTCCGTTGCATGCCTTCGGCACCCCCCTGGCTGAACTGGTGGGAGGCGGGCCGCCCCCCGAAAACAGAAGCCGGTCTGGCCTTCAAGGCGCCAGAGCGGAGTAATCTGAGCCGCTGGAAGCAGGTGGTGAACACGGCGGTGTGGACTACTGCGATCGCACGGCCTGCGTCGCCCAATCGTTTGCACCACCGTGCAACGCCGGCACCAAGAGGCCTGCTCACCGGCGCCAGCCCCGGCGGCACCCTCCCAAGGGCGCAGCGCTTCATCCGCCGCATCACCTTCCGCAAGAAAAACGATCCGGTGGCCCTGGGCCTGCCTCGACTACGGGCTACCCACGATTCGTGCCAAGCCAATCGGACAAGACGAACAACGGTCGCCTGCTGGATAATCCCTTCGATCCCACGCTGGCACCGAATGGCTTGCGTGGGAATCCCCACCGGAGTGAGCTTGGCGAACATTCCCTGGCGCCGATGCGGTTTGGAGATCAACAACTTTCTCCGCCCTGGCCCAGGTTCGGACTTCTACATGCAGTGCAACGCACTACACGGGCCCACAACACTCTGCCACACGTCGAGTTTCGCGGTGAAGAACGAAATCGAGCCGTTGGCCGAACGATCCTCAAGCGATCGATGGCGGCAAGCGGCTATATCTTCGCAGCCCTGCTGGCCGCTTCGATTGCCAAACGCACCTTCCCCGCCGCCTTTGCCGTTTGAACCCATCGATCAGGCCACCTACAGGGCCGCTGAGCGAAGAGTTGTTAAGCCGCCGCCGCACCGGTGATTTCTTCAAGCCCGTTGCAGCGCTACGACCGCGGCGGAACTGGTGGGAGCCGGTCCGGCTGGATGTTGATTCGACAAGTGTTTTGGCTGCCCCTGGCCAAGCCCACCCATGAACTTGGCGATTTGCTGGCGTTGGTGAGTGCCTGCTGCCGGTGCTTTGCAGGCTTCGCCTGGTTGGCCAACAGTTTCACTTAACCCCAGCATCGAAAGATGTCGAGGCTTGGTTGTGATTCAACGGACAAACGGAGCCCTGCCGCCAGGAACCAGCAATGGGAGCGCGGCATGCAAACGGAATCTCACTCTCACCGGCGCAATTACGGCGCCCTCTGGTCGTTGATGAAACTCACACCCCCCACTTGCACAAAGCTCTACTGAAGAAGTCATTAACCCGCAGTGGCTGGCCAGAAAGTTGCTTCTCAAGGACAGCAGCCCAGGTCCGAAAGCTGACCAGAAATTCAGGTTGAGCTATTGAAATCTGGGAAGGGCCCTGAATTCGCCTACTCAGAGCTATACGGTCATCGTATTTTGCCGGGATTCCTCTATGCTATTGCCCTCAAATATTTCCATTCTTTTCCCTCGAAGGTGTTCTAACGGGGACCCGAGGGTATTGCCCACAGCTTGTCGTACTACTTTTCGAAAAAGCTTCAATCTATTCATTGTCCTCTATGTGATCTTTTCAGGCCCTTTTGCTGGTCTTTTGCTTTTTACGCGGACAGCAGGTATTGCCCTGCCGATCGCTGGTTGTCGGTCGCACCGTTGTGCTGACTTCTGTTGATCTTGCCAGAACAGAGCTTGCCCGGCCAACCCAGACATGAACGCATCCATTCTGGTGATTTTCGGTGGCTTGCGGGCCGGTGCGAGTCTCTGGCCTTCAAGGAATCGTGGCGTCCACCGGCGATGGAAGAACATAGGTGCCTATTGACGCCACCGAAACACCTCAAGTCGCAGTGGATCGATCGCGCGGCGTAATCGCCTCGGTTGATCCCACCGCCTTCGGAGATGTTGACTTCCTCAAGATGGTGTAGGTCTGTTGCGTCAACACACTGATGTACACCTGCCTCTACATCTTCTGTTTCCACAGAAACTTTTAAATGACCTTTACCACAAGTTCAGATCACGATGCTGGCGATCATCACGCACCAACCGCGATGGCCATCGCCAGGCCATTTGTGATTCCCCTCGCATCGCACCTACTGCCCACCCGATCCCGGTGGCCGCAGTGGAGACTCCTACTACGTGGTGAGAACCGATCATCACCCAGGAAGAACTAACCACCGGATTGATCACTTCAATCCAAAGCTTGACCCGATTGCTTCTTACTCTATTCATGACGTTGAGGTGTCTCCAGCCAGTACTACATTTCACACCAATTGGCTGACTACACCAATTAAAACTGAAACACAGCCATTGGACAATCAAAGACGATTCAAAACCTAATGCACTGAGGCTGTGGCCATGTCTTGGCCACACCATCGCCGCCCGCCTTCCCCATCAGATGGGCTGCAGGCTGAGCAGGGGCATCGATTTTGTGGAGTCAGCCCCTGGAAGCCTTTTTGAAGGCCTGGGGCAGGGGAAAGGCTTAGGAGAGCTGCTGGCCGTTACGGCTCCAGGTGGCTATCTGGAGGGTGGTCGAGTGGTTGATGGGCTCTGGTCTTGAAACCAGCGAGGGCGAAAGCCTTTCCGGCGGTTCGATCCCGCCCCCTCCGTTTGCCACGAGTTCCCACTGCCTCCACATCGGGCCGATTCAGCAGCAAAGCGGAAGACAGGTACGGCGAAACAAAACAGCCATTGTATCCGTTGATACCGGCAAAAACTTTGCATTTGCTTTGCTTCCTCACTGAAGTCGCCCAAGAAGCCCCTTCCCAACTGCCTTTGATTACCAACTCAAAAAACTCAATTCTAGGTTGTTTAGACGCCCAGCACTGAAGAGCATTCACAACATAAAAACTCATCCATTGATTCGAAGATATTCTTGGTTAAGACAAGATTCACTATTTAAGCTTACTGGCCATTGACATCAAGCCGCTGATGCACACAAACGCAACCTGCCCGCAAGGGGCTTGATTCTGGCAGGCGGCAATGGCACACGGCTGGCACCGCTCAAACTGCCGTCAGCAAACAGTGATGCCGTCTATGACAAACCGTGATCTATTACCCACTCAGCACCTTTGATGCTGGCAGGTATTCGTGAAATTCTGATCATCACCACCACCGGTCGACCGCGCCGCCTTTGAGCGTTCTGCTGGGCGATGGGCAGTAAGCTGGGGAAATGGAGATTCACTATGCGTTCAGCCCAGTCCTTGATGCCTTGCTCAGGCCCTTTTCGATTGCGAGACTTCTAGGTGGAGCAGCCGCAGCCCTCGTCTTGGGCGGACCAATCTTTTTCATGGCCATGAGCTGGCCAGCAACTTCAAACCTCTAACGCCAGGCCATGATGGCCGCCACGGTTTTCGGCCATGGAGTCGGCGATCCTGAGCGCATGGCGTCGTCGAATTTGCTGCTGATGGACGTGTCTTGAGTATCGAGAAAACCCGAAAAGCCTAAATCCCGCTATGCCATCACCGGCTTACGTGTATGACCACACGGTGGTGTGGAACGAGCCAAACAGGTGAGCATCAGGGCGCGGCGAAACTGGGAAATCACTGATCTTGAATGGCCAATACCTGGATTGAAGGCCTTCTGCGGGGTCGTAATGATGGGTCGCGGGCATGGCTGGCTGGATACGGGCACCCCGGGATTCGGCCTGCAATGAGGCCGCCAGTTACATCCGCAACCTTGGAGCACCGGCAAGGGCTCAAGGTGGGTTGCCCTGAAGAAGTGGGCTGGCGGCTGGGTGGATTGATGGACGACCAGCTTGAAACGTTTGGGCCCAACCCCATACTCAAGAAAAAGCGGCTACGGCAAACTATTCTACTACGCCGCTCAGTGGATGGCATGGATTCCGTGCTGACGACTGCCGCGATCAAAGGAGCTGCTTTGATGGAAGCCAAAGACTTACGCGGATCGCAGGGCCATCTTGCTCACACCCAAGGTATTCGAAGATGTCGAGGCTTTTTTCTTCGAAGAGCTGGAATGCGCGCAGTTTTGCTGCGGGCCCTCGGCGTCAGCGAAGCGGAAGCGCCGATCTTTCATGCAGGACAACCAACTCCCGCTCGAGGCCAGGGTGCTTGCGTGGTCTTCCCAACTATCAACTGCGCCAGAACCACAAGGCAAGCTGGTTGCGCTGCGTCGCCGGCGAATTTTTATTGCCGTTCGACATCCGGGCCAGCTCGGCCACTTTCGGGCAGTGGGTTGGGTGAGCGCCTGAGCGCCGAAAAACCACCATTGCTGTGGATACACCCGGCTTTGCCCATGGTTTTCTCACCCTCAGCCCCTCAGCGACGTTCTCTATAAGGCCAGTGGCCTATGGAGCAAAAACTTGTGAAACGCTCCCTTGCTCTGGAGCGAACCCAGCCATTCGCCATCGCCTGGCTACTGGCGAACTGAAGCGGCGTGGAACCGTTGCTGGCCAGCAAAGATGCGTCGGCGCCCGCATGTTGGTGGGGATTTTGCGAGGTGGTTTTGCGTGAAGGTGATCATTCACGGGCAAAGATGGCCAAGCTGTGGTCCCAGGGCCCTGATCGATTCCGTGCCCCAGGGGGTGGAAACTGATTGGCAACGGGGCGGGATCAGCTCAACCTCGGCCGGATGCGGGGCCTGCCGCCAAATCGTCTATGAATTCAAACCCGATTGGGGTCATCAGCGCTGGGGGGCCTACCACGGCGGTCGAAATCGCGCCCCGAATTCAGAACCAGACCTTGGGCCTGGCGGTGAATGCCAGTGCACCGGGGGCCTTTGCCGGAAAGCCCTCGCTTGAAAAACTGGCGGAAAAGCTGCTCCAAGTGAGCACCGATTTCGTCTTCAAACGGCGCCCCAGGGGCCATCCCTATGGGGAACCCGCCCAAAGCCCCATGGCAACCGCTCCAACACGCTGGGGGGCTACGGCAAGGGGGGACAAAGGCCGGCAGGTGGAAATTTTCCGGCCGCCACAGGGGCCGCGCTTTTAACCCACCAGAAGGCAGCTTCCACAATCCTTTTGCGCCACCCAGGCCTGGGGGCCTTTTAGGGGCCAAAAAATCCTCCTTTTCTTTTTTTTTTTTTTTCCTT
>Ga0163217_1069442_pt1 | contig 11656 bp, 6 predicted proteins | sample SynspAceP_FD_185933 | JGI IMG/M metagenome (GOLD analysis project Ga0163217, IMG submission 185933) | Saline lake microbial communities from Ace Lake in Antarctica - Synechococcus sp. Ace-P (PacBio error correction) | ecosystem: Environmental > Aquatic > Non-marine Saline and Alkaline > Saline ... | reverse complement strand
CTAACTTTAACTTATCGATCATTCATCCGTAAGACCAACAAACCAAACATAAATGCGATTACGGTAGACTTCGTAAGACTTCAATTTTTTGATCAATACATCTCGGCAAAGGCCGGTATCTGCGATGATCTTCTGAAGCCTCTAGCGAGCGCCCACCAAATATTCTGATTATTCTATTTAAAGAGCGCGCTAACTTAAAAAGTTACTTCAAAATAAGAAGTTAACCTGAAATGTTCTTCGTTGTGTTGAAGAGTGTCGTGTCAGCGAGGCGTATATAGTATCTACAGATTTAGTGGCAACCTTTTTTCGTATTATTAAATAAACATCAAAGATTTTTATCTGACTAAAGTGCTATAATGCGAAGCTCTTTAGGCATGGATAAGAGACTTCTTCTTCACGCCTTTAACTCTTGAGGAACACTTTCACCATTCAGCCACAAGACGAGCAATCACTTCATGACTACACGGAGCCGACCCCCAGCGTTACACACAACACTAGTAAACCCTGCACCAAGCTGTATCAATTTCTTGTGTTCGCATTATCAATAAGGGAAGCTTTCGCCACATACGCTCAGCAAAAGCTCTTTAATCGAGTGAGTTAGGCTGTTAACAGAACCCACAACCAAAACTAAGTTGATCTCTTTGGCTAATGTTTTACTGCGTCTTTGGCGATTTTGCGTTGCATAACAAAATATCAATCTTTTTGGACAGAATCACTGGGTAATGTTGACGCAAACGGACAATCACACCAGATGTGTCATCCATAGAAACGGGTTTAGCTCACAAGCAAGCGCTCTGGATTTCTTCACAGGAAGGTTAGCCACATCATCCAGGTGCTCTACTAAATAATAGCACACCTTTGAGGCTATCATACTTCCCCATTTTCCTTCACTTTCGGCATGCCCAATCAATGACCAATCAAAATACCATTCCATACCATCGCCGAGGATATAGCGAAGCACCTCTAAAGCACTTTTGTAACCAATTGACAGTCGACATCAAATACTTTGATAAACCCACGATCGGTCGCTCGTCTCGAACGCTTTGACACACATTCGCACTGAGATACAATTATTGTCATCTGGAAACTTGATCCAATCTCATCAACAAATACTTGCACCACGCGCTTTTTAATTGATTTCGACCACAAACTTATGTGCAACCACTTCATAGCGAACGTAAGATAGGTGCTTCAAATAAATCTAAGCACCTATTCACAATATCGATCGGCCGATCCACACCAGCACAAAAGCACGAGGTTTGGACAAGTGAATTTGCAAAAACTCATGCAGCCTCTCGATGAGCAACTATCTGCACTCTTAAAAACGTAAGCGAGCCCAGCTAAGGGATGATTAAAATCAACCCCACCACCTCCTCTCTTCAATATCTGCTTTCACACCAGGAAGTTCGTTTTTTTCATATCAAGCAAAGAAATCACCATACTTCTTCTAAGTCCATAGCAAAACTGAGAGGCGATGGCATTCGCTGTTAGGTACTGATATTATAGAGCGCCAACGCTTTTTTTCTGGCGACATACATAAGGACGCCTCTTGACATCGACATAAACCAAAAGGCCAATTCAAATTAGGCATAAGGCTTCCGTCCGCCCAAATACAACCTGGCCGGTATTCGACGAAAGTTGGAGTCAACTTATTTGGCCATTCTTCAAGGACAATTCAAAATGCAGCTACTTCGACTACTTTTTTTAACTAAAATTCATCTTTTCTCTTGCTTCTTTTTGTCACCCACACTTTCTACAACATTTAATAAACAACACCAATGGAATCGCACTGCTGCAACATTAAATGCGGGGAAATACCGATGCTGCCAATGAAAGCTGAAAGAAAACGACAAACATGACATTACATCAATCGTCAATAAATTCCCAATAGCATCACTAGAACAAACTCAAAAGCGATATTTCGAGGCGATTCTTATAGCGGATTCTAATAAGGCCGCCAACTTATACAACACACGCAACGCGATCACGAAAAAACCAACGCTGCCAGCCTCCCGCTCCGACGAAAGGCTAACGCAGCCCTGTGTTATCTGAGCGTAATCAAAAAAGGAATACTGGGATTCTTGCCATAAACAAATTGGTTTCAAATCGCTTGTTTAGGTACCCAATCACAATGAATTAGAATGAGGAGCCAGCGGTCACCGCGCTAAACTCGTTTCCACTATAGGACATCGTTCATTAAGCGAAAGGGCGTTGCTCACACTTCTCCCGTTGTAGTTAGATACAGCGATCGACAACTCAGATGAGTCTCACGCAGACCACTTCTTCACGTTGATGCACACGGACACCTTTAGATTCTTACTCAACAACACGCCTTAACCATCAAGCTCGTCGCCACCGCCGCATGCGTCCGCTTCAGACAATGCAGAACATTGACTTCTGAAGCGTCAATACAAAACGCATACTCTTCGCCCGAGCATTTCAAGAAGTCGCCTGCAAAGCAGGATTTCACAATAAAGCGTTATTTTCACCTTAAGCTGCCTTCATTTTGCCTTCGCTACGACGCCGGCCTCTACACTTAATAGTTTGCTACTTTGCTCTACCAATGCGCCCAGAATTCAGCCCCATTGGTTATCGCTCGACAAATTCTACTTAACCCTCATACCCAAGGTCGATCCAAGAAACCAGATTCCTGCGCACTCACTGCGAAGAGCTTCCAATATTCATCCCGGGTAAAAACTAAAAATCCGTGCAATCCACGCAGTGAACGCTTCCATTACAATGTTACAAGGCGGTTGTGCAGAACACGTGCCAAACTTATCTGTATTGCGTGAGATGTACTTGAGGTCTTTAATACATTCCGAAAAAACCCAACTAGATCACAGGCAAAATTCTGAATTTTTTGATTCACTGATGGAAGCTGATATTCGTATGTAAGCCGTATCTATTTTTTTGAAGCAGCGCAGCCCCGAACCACAATCAACGATCCAGCGCGATCATCTACATTGGCAGCAGGAACAGATCTTTAGCTGATCAAAGCACATTTATTTTTTTTGATTCGACATCATAAAAAGCGCCGTATAACGATCACGACGAACGAATCAGCAACACTGCTTAAGATCTTCATCAGAAAACTGTCATTTCTTTCGTGATATCCGTAGCCGTACCACAAGTGAATTAATATCGGCGCCCAAAGTATTCCATCACTTTTTTGCGTGACATAATTACCCAAAATTTTCGAATTTTCGAACCCGTGCATACCCACGGTAAAGGCCGTGTGTTAACATGTTTATATGGTTACACCAGATTTGCGATCGATGTTTTCAAGAAGATGAACCAAACCACGATCGTGTATCTGAACCCTACAAAATTAACAACAGCAGGAATTCAACTCTTCACGGCTGATCGAACCGAAAATAATGGTTGACACCTGAGTCGACACACAACATCTAAAGTATCTGTTACCTTGCTGTATTTTTCAGGCATATTCGCGCCCCAACATCTTCGCGTCGATTTCGAACAAGCCTCATATTACGTTCTTTCTATACGCTTAGCCACTTTCTCTATCAATTCGCGCTTTCTGGGTGAGCTCTTGAGTTTCTTTATATAAATTAAGAAGCAATAGGAAACACCCCAAGTACGGACTGACGAGACACACACCAGTCCGGGCTGTTAATTCAACATCCCTTCCATGCGGATTCTTACCAGCTAGGCAACCCATTTCACAGCCGTCTACCGCGTGTTTTGCCGCAATTCCAACAAAACCTTCTTGGTCAACTTGATAAAACCATTGAGGGGCCGCGGAAAAATAAGCGGTGGAGTGTGTTTTGACGCCAACAGCGGATATGGAATTCTTCGATTCAAAGACCAACGCATGTTACGATTAATTCGCTTCTAATACCGCACCAGTATTCATAAACATTGCATCCAGCAATTCACCTCTGCTTCAGATAAACGCCATGTCTTGAACAAATGATAGTGCCATGCCGTTTTCACGACGAACATTGAATCGTCTACGCGTATCTGATGCGTATTCACAACAACTGTAACCGCGTCGTCAGTACATGCTCACCCAAAAACAACGCGGAATTCACGCACCAAAATGGTTCGCGTATCCAAGACAGTACCTTTTAGATCTTGCATCCAACAATGCGACCACATACGAAGTATACACACGCCGTAAATCGCGCATCAACACTTTCAACCATTGTCTTCCGAACGATCAAAACCTCTTTGCCCAAAGCCACATCCAAATTCGACTTAAGGAATAAGTTAAATTCAGGCAGAAACAGAAACAGCCTGGACTAGCAGAATCGTCAAGGTGTGGTTGTCCAAATAACAACAGATACTTTACCTTCGCCTTCACGTCATAAAATTTAGCCCATAGCGGCCGCTTCATCATTGCGGCACATACCGCACATCTTAAAGACAAAATGTTTTGTCTGGTATTCAACTCTGCTCTGCCAGCGCAGAACCAATCCTACCCACCACTCCAGTACAAAACTGGCTTTGAAGCCTTTACGAGATGACCATTTCAGCAATCTTACCAGCGCGACGAACAATGTTCCTTCCGTTGCAAAGTTATGTCAGGTAGGATTTTTCCATCGCCCATAACACCCAAACGATAAAATCTTTTTTCTGCTCTTCGATTGCGTAAAGACGTATTCACGCATTTTTGCGCGAAAAATCTTTGTAAGGACACTTTCGTGCCGGGCTTGCCAATAAGGCGCTCACCTTGCTCAATCGGCAAACCATGACTCCCACTGGAAATATTAAGCGCATTCAAGCCGCTGCAGTTTTTTTTTTTGACTTAACTAATAACTTTCTATTGAGAATCTTATTACCGCATACCGATTGAATACTGCACTTTGCGTACGAGGCCACATGAAGAATAAAGTTTTTCGGCCTTTCTTTAACATCACGTATTTTTGCAGACCATATCCTCCAACGCCTTAAGCATTGCAGGTTCACTTTTGCCAGATCTTCCGCATACGGAAATCAGTGTTTGCCAAATTCAGTGTCGAGTTTTTATAATCACTATGTTATCGAATATCCTCAAAGGATAATCGGTTCACTGATTGACAAAGAAACGCATCGCGTCCATCTTTTCACATTGAATTTGTTTTTTCCAGTCGCACTAAGCTGTTTTTTCAAATTTTTTTTTTTTTTTTTTCGTTTTTGTCTGCCGAGAAATAACAGAAAGTACCTGCACGTATTGATCGTACAAGATCGCCATTAAAATCGAAAACAAATGCACTCTAATATTGCGTTACCATTCACATCAGCGACTACCATATTCGCCACCCCATTATGGGAGACACCATCACCGTAAACACTCACAGCATACACCATAAAGCGCAGGTTTAATACCTTAAGGTTGAACATTCGCCGGTAGGAAATCCCAATTTGACGACAAGCTGTGCCCTGAAATAAACCGACCACTCACATCACCAAGTGCCCCTATATCACCCGAGAGCCAATTACATCTCCACACTCAGTGCAGTCTAACCAAACTGTAACTGCTGACTCCTCACCAGAAGCTTCATCCTGATGGTGTATTCTTCAACTTCAAAAACCATGCCCACAGCACAATCTTGCAAGTAATCAAGTCCCTGTCGATCACAGCAACTGAAATCATCACCAACCACCAAGTTGCTTCACAGACAGCCATCCAGCAAAAATTCTGCTGACAAAAATGCCTGAGCCGTTATGCTGCAACTTAGGTATAATGGCATGCAGAGCACAAATCTTTCCCTACTTCAACAACCTACTTTATCACGCAAAAAACGCCCATGCGGCCGGCGCCGTTTCAGCGCAAGAACTATCTTGGCTTTGAGGTTTCAAAAAATTCATAATCCCCGCAGGTGAATCCATACTGTTTAGCTAAGGCTTTGAGCGCGCCAAAATAAGCCTGTGACCAATGGACCCATCAAAATTGCAATCTCGCACACACTCTTTATGCTTTGAACGATATTATAGTAATACGCGAATAACTCCATAGACCCCGTACAAACAATAATCACGCGTCAAAAAAGAAAACCGGGGGGATTATATAGCAGTAAGCAAGATAAGGCACATAGGCAGAACTTGCACAAGCAGTTGGCAAACACACTTCAAATAAAAACGGCACTACAAAAACCATATGTTCAAAAAATAGAAGGACGTAACCCGCCCGCGACCGCAACCCGAATACACAAAACACCCGCAATACGACAACCATCAAGGTACAGCGACTCGATACAAATCGTCATTGCGCCACTGGCCATACCCTCTGCAAAAACAGATACAAGCAAACACAACGAAAAAGTTGCACTCAAACAATAGCAACAAACGACGCCACTGATCAAGAAACAATTGATATGTTTCTTATTACAGCGCGCCAATGCAATAAAGGCATTCAAGCTGCCGTACTAAAACTTGTCGCGAGACCAACCAACATGCAGCTTCCATAACTAAAAATTCAGTTGAGAACCATATTAGACACCATCGCGATAATTACCGATGCGCACAGGGTTCCTGTATCTGTCTGCATAATATCTGGCCCAAGCTTTATTCAGCATAATAACACAATCCTACGAAATACGCCTGCAAACTCTGCGCAGCATCTGCACACGTTCCGTCGCTCTCCTCGGTAAAAAAAGTGCAACAAAGCTCTCCAACATAAAAAGATGCAGAGAGACTAATAGCAATAATAATAAATCGCAGCGCACCATCCAATGTATCAGAAAAATTTGTCGACTCACCCCAGAAAACTAACGCGACAAGAAGGAAAATGACCTACTATTGCCGTTGCAAAAAAATTGCCCAAGCAGTTCATTACAACCGATCCGACAAAACAACCCACTATACTGCCAGTTTGTAGAAAGACGCTACACTTAGATCATAGCACAATAATTTGACTGAACCGACACGCCAAATTAGCGGCTGGGCCATCAAAGCAAAATACGCTTACCCGGATGCGAAAACCCAAACCTGCATTGGCAACATATTGCAAGCTTCGCCAAAAACGCACTTAAACAGCAGTGATCAAACCCGCAAAAACACACCAAGCACGCAGATTTCGCTTGAGCCGCCGAACGGCAAAAAAACACGAGTGGCAATGATAAGAGAGATGTTCAAAAAAAATAGCTTAATTGCGGAAACTGCATACCGCATGAGCATTTAAAATTACCCAGCCAACGCCGTTACATGAAATAAATACAAATAAGGATGTCAATCGTCAGCAACTCGCCGTTTTAAGCGACTGCTCAGACCAACAGAAAAAGCCGGAGCCAAAAAACACATACACCACCCAAGGAGACATAACATTAAACAGCACAGCACAAACAACAACACTAAGCAAGCGAGCCTGACACCCTCACCAAAGCACGAATATCGGCTTTCGGTTCATTGACACGGTAATCACTGAAAACAGGGACAAGCTGGCAAAGAGCACCTTCTGCAAACAATCGTCGAAAAAAATCAGATAAAACGCCACATAAACGCATCAGCGCTCCACTCGCCCTAAATAAGCCAAAAGTGCGTCTCTCACAAGCCCAAGATTACGGAAAGAAAGGTAACAACTAAACTAAGACACCAGAAAACTATAAAGACAAAGACTTACGTTCTTGCCAATGAGATTTTCACATCACAATTCCATAAACCAGCCATAAAATATCGCCAAGAATACACCCTTGCAGATACGGTACGCACCAAATTATATTAAACTCATTTCCGCTAATATTTGTATAATTAGTTGTGACAATGCTAAACTGGTAAATCTCGCCGGCGAGGATTTTAAAGTTAAACTTGACATTAATTTCATGATCGCAGCAGAGTGCTAGTCATTTCTTATTCAATAAATTAAAAGGAGCCGACCGTGCAAATTCGCCGGTTTCCAAAAAACGCGCGCCAAGCTGTAAGCCGCGCTCACAAATTGTAGCCTTCGTTCAATCGGTTCGGTACTATACTTGAAAGTAGATGCCGCTATCGAAGCAAGGCAATCAAGCTGACGCCACAAGCAGCTTACGTTCTAGCACACTTCAAAAAGCATAGACAAAGCACGCTGATAAACCTATATCATAAAAACAAAGCAGATCTGCCATAAAGAGCCGCATTGAGTGCTAAAATCAAAGCACTGGCCCTAATACTAATAAAAAAACCGCACAATGCCGTTTTTTTATTATCTTTTCATCGTACCGCAATCTAAAAAAAACTAGCTAAATAGAATTACCCGCCACACAACCGCCGCAAAAAAACAACGTCAACACTAACAGCTGCAGACCTAAATCTTTTGCTCGCCCAGAAAGCTCATGGCTCATTGGTACTAAATTCTATCAACAACCGCTTCACACTCGAATTTCAATGTTTCAAACAACAGCACCATGCCAACGGAAAAAATAAAGTAAGCTCCTCCAGCCCACTGTCGCCAAGCAGATAGCAAAGGAGCAAAAGAAAATCAAAGAACAAACACACTTTATGGACGAAAAAGCCGCTTCGTGTTTCCACTGCGTGCAACCCTTGTGATGAATCTTTAAGCACTCAATAACTCGATCTAACCCACCTTTTCCGGCGTTTGCATTGATAACTTCACCTTTAAATAATTAACAAATCATCCGATGATAATTTCAGGTTCACCCTTGCTAACCAAAATATCACATACTAGACGATGCTTTACAAGCAACTTAGCGTTATCATCGACCAACTGGTATTACCAAAACCACTGTGCACTAAACCACCTCGCCTCATCAACACACCAATAACCATATCTCAGCGGGAAAGTGCCATGGGCATCTTTGACACCAACATGTAATAAGCTCGTTTCCTTCTTTTCGCAACAGCTTTACCGCTCCGTAATCATCCAAACCAAAGCACACGACTCTTCAGATGACCCCAACCACTGCTACGCGCAGCGACTCGACGTGCTTATGGGCTCAACCATACCTACAATCACCAGCGCCACCCGAACCAATGAATTTTTTCGACAACCTAGGCTATTCAAGGTTCTGACCTGGAAACGCGCAGCTAGACGACCACGCACCTTAAGTCAACTACCACCGTCCCAAAAAACGCCAGCCACCACTCGCCAATAGACTTAACGTTCCGATGCTGAAATATTTAGATAGCAATGTTGATTCTTTATGATCACGCGGTTTTGTCAAATAAGCCCTGCTATCTGTCAAAATAATTAACAAATTTGCTTTCGACTAAATTGGCCACCAGAGCCCAATCGTAACATTGTCACCAAAAACGATTTCGTCTTACACACGTTTATCGTTATTCATTATAATAGTACAACACCAAAACCAACAGACGTTCTCAACGAGAGCTAGCGATTTAAATAACGTTCGCACGATTAGATTAGGATCATCATGCTCAGTAGATTTGCGCCTGTGCCACAGCCATTGTGTTTCTCAAAATGTGATCATAGGACGCGACTAGTTATCTGGAACCACATCGCAAGCCGCCTGCAGCTAATTTATCTGCGTGGGCGGAAGAAAAACCAGCGCTTCTACCAGCGCAATAGAACAAGAGCTAAACACTTTCTTTTCTTGGGCCGCAATCTGAGCAAATGTTGAACAAACCCAAAGGACCAATTCGAGCACATCAACCCTTGACCACGTTTGTCAATAAAGCACTGCCTATCTTAACGACGATACGCTTGCCTTAGCAATTTTTTCCGCATTCCATGTATACTACCGCTTCCCACAAAAGATTAGCTAAGTATTCCACTCGACATCGTAATCATCTTCATCAAAGTCATCATCGTTCCAGCGGCTTACTGCCTTACGACGCTTTCTCACGTAATACATTAATACATTCCGACCTCTATCGATCCAACGTACGCATGCTTTTTCTTTTTCACGCGCTTCAGCACTCTCAGCCAACACCTGCTGTTCATCCAACGCCGTCATCAGATCCAGACAAAAGATACTTCTGTACCATCACCAGAAATTGCAGAAATTCGGTAAGCTCTACCTTCCCAGCCAGCGCATCGTCCACAAACTTTAACAGCGCTCCTCCATTCGTCTTCTGGCACATATCGGTTTTTCATACCCAACGATCCCGCTCTCAAAGCAAGGGCTAAACTGATGCAATGCATTGACCGTCAATCACAGCGCTCTGCAGGTGTAATTGTCCAAGCGCGAGTCGAAATGGTTAGCAAGATACGGTTACTTAACCAAGTGCTTCAAGAATCGAATACAAGACCCGCGACCTTCAGACGCCCATTCAATAATTCCAGGAATACGCAATTACAAAGCTCTGGGCTTCTTGCACTTTTACCACACCAAGATTCTGCACCAGTTGTAAAGATAATTCAGCTACTTTTGGCTCGCAGAAGAAACCGCACGAATTAAAGGTTGATTTACCTGCATTAGGAAAGACCTAACAAACCAAACATCCGCCAAGACTTTCATCTCTAGCTTCATATGTACGCTCTTCCTACCGTACGTTGTCGTCTGCTTGGCGCACCACGTTTAGTACTTGATTAAATCGAGTTATTCCCCAAACATGATGTCACCTGAGCAACTTTTAAACGGTTTGACCGTTCCGAACAAAGATCCCCAAGCGTCTCGCCGTTCGTCATCGATTACCGGTCGTTCAACAGGCCATTTAATCTCAAGATCGCCTTATCGAACCGTCATGTCTTGGCCATTGACCCGTCTTCTCCACGACTCAGCAATGTATTTTTCGTAAAACGAAAAATCGACAGATGTTAAGCTCATCGGGCCACCAGCACAACACTGCCGCCATTACGCATTCACCACCTCAGGACCTCCTTAGCGAGTTATTTTTCGCGCCAAAAAGCTCAAACAACCATTTACACCCTTACCGAGCTCTTACATACGAACGGCTTCATCAACCAAATTTTCAACAGATACACTCTTCGGTGGATTATCTAGGATCAACAAACTTTGATTATAGATTCTTCCAAAAAAAAAACGCCCGCGTCGCGGAGCTTTTTTTAAGTTTTTATAAGTGATTAAGCAGCCTACGGACAGAAAAGAACGTCACGACGCTCTCAACTTACCTTCATTCAAACTTCACCTTGGCCTTCAACAAACATCGAACAAAGTTATCTTACCAATTGAACACCCAACAACAGGGTGGAACGAGTACACGCTGACGAACAAGAATGTAACCCGGAATCCACAACTTGGACCCCAAAAACGTTTAACCTATCGTTTCGACTAGGAATTCGACGGACGTTTTACGAGTACTACACCCGCCTTTTTATGCAGCATGACTTCACTCCTTAAAAATTTGAATATTTAGCGATAGTTATACCATTATTTTTTCACTTCCTGTTGAACCACTTGACGATGCGACCCATTACGCTTCATAGAATGCATTAACGCGACGGAATTTCAAAATTTTTCACTTTGTCTCCGCGTACATTGAGCAACAACCTCAGCCGTTACTTTAGCGGCCTTCTACAACTGGACTGCACCAACTCTTATGTTCCTTCCCCATTGCATTTACAAGCCAAGAATGCGTCGAATGAAACACGCCACCTTCTTCAAATAGCTAATTTTCTCAACTTAAAGTGTTGGCCTTTTCTTTTTTTAAAAAAAACCCCAAAACCCCCCGTTTTATTGCCTTACCGCCAAGTTTTTGAAATTTTCACTGCAAAAAAACATGTCTATCTCACAATAAAGGAATATTATCCGGGCTTTACTGAAAAATTGAATTTAAAATCCCTTCTTTTCCGTGTTGT
>Ga0163217_1025730_pt1 | contig 11656 bp, 10 predicted proteins | sample SynspAceP_FD_185933 | JGI IMG/M metagenome (GOLD analysis project Ga0163217, IMG submission 185933) | Saline lake microbial communities from Ace Lake in Antarctica - Synechococcus sp. Ace-P (PacBio error correction) | ecosystem: Environmental > Aquatic > Non-marine Saline and Alkaline > Saline ... | reverse complement strand
AAACGCTTATTGCAAAGCGATACATTTTCTCCGGTTCAGCCATTGTGTGATTATCGCATAACCAATAAAAAACGCAAGGCTCTATCAAGCCTTGCGTCGTGGTTATCTCCAAAAAAGATTGGCTTGAAAATTCAAGCGGCTTTTTTGATTCGCTTGATCGAGTATCGTTGTCGTCGCCTGGGAACCTTCGATCTGAACACCGCGTAAGCCATTATGACTAACTCAGACCGGAATCAATCTCGAAAGTTTGCCTCGTGTTGCGGCTGAAGGCTTTTTTCAAACGTTTCGCTTGTCGGCAGTCGTTTGGACCAGATTGGAGAGGCTCTTGATCCCACATCAGGATCTTGACAAAGTCACGCTTGCGATTTGAAGAACACGGAACAAAATGCCCTAGAGAAACAGATCCGCCTCGAACTGGCTGGCCTGTCACGATCCCGGAGAGGACCATGAAACTTTTTCGCATCATTGTCGGTGGGCTGGTGCGCCACGTTTAAACGAAGATTGCGATTTCCTGCCGCCGACTTGCCATCATGATGCTCTTCCCAACGGTGGTGTGCTTAGGACGATTGCTGAGAATCGAGTTGCAACAGGTGCTTGTTGAATCCGTGTCCCATGCGAACGATTCGCTCCGCGGGCAAATTCCAATCTGAAATCATCGCGTGTTTGACGGCTCCGCATCAGAGTGGTGCCAGTTCACAGCGACAAATGCACCGCCATTCTTCTGCTTGATTGCGTTTCGAAAGCTTTGCGTCCGCCATTGTAAAACGAAGCGACCCGAGCAATTTTCCTGGCGGGACAGAACTGCGACGGTCTGGAGCTGCCAGCGTCTCAAACCGCCTTGAGTCGGCGGACGCCATTTGTCGCGAGTTGAGGATTGGGCAAAGTCCATCCGCGAACCCAGTGGTCTTCTCCTGTAAGTGGAACGGGAAAAAACCCACCAGGCGCAAGCGACGCAGCTCAACACGGGCAGAGTAGAAACGCTTACGTTAACAACGTTGTGCTGAGCAACGTCCGTAACCGAGGGAAGCGCAAGCAAAAGCTATTGAGCTCCGAAAATCCTCACTTTCGTGCTGCCGACCTAGTCCGACTGGGGGAAGGCAACATCCACTGCTCGCGAAATGGCAAGAAGGCAATGTGGACACGGCATGTCTGAGGAACCTGAGCAATTTGCGTGGAAAACCAAAGACGCGAAACCGGGAGATCCAATTGGTTCCTCCGAAGTTGCAGGACGTGTCAAGCGAACCTCCTAGGGCACCGGAGCTGACATTGGAACCCGCCGATGGGAAAGTTCAGATTAGCTTCGTATTACAAACGGACTCAGGTTCGAAACCAAAGTGGCGACCAGTCACGGCGGACTTGACAGGGAAAGGAGGCTACCGAAAGGAAAGAGGCATCGCTGTGCGATCCTTGCCGGACACTGAGCCGAGATCGACATCGTATGCACATGGTGGCCCGCGAACAGGTGACGCTGCTTTGCATTGAATTCGTTTGATCCAACGGAGGAGCCGTATGAGGTAATTCTTCAAGTTACGGATCTGTGCGGGGGGGCGGCTGCCAACAGCCGTCCCTACCGCGATAATCAATTAACGATTGAACCCAGCATCTTGCACCGGATGTGAAAGACGCTTCACGAGGCCACCGCGATGGTGGCTTTTTCGTTGGCGGGCTGGGATGCCGCGAAAACAAAGGGGGCAGGGGAATCGAATAACGAGTGAACCACCATCTGCACCGGAGTGAAACGGACTCTGAACGAGGTCACCGCGAGGTGGCCTTTTTCGTTGGCGGCAGGATGCCCGCCCACTCTCTGGCTGGATGCTGACCATTTCGCAACTTTCGTTTTGAACTTGGGGAGAGCGAAGCGACGACAGGGATATGTCGTCACCCAAATCTTCGCACGACCGCCGCCCGAAGCCCTGGAGTGATCACTGAGCAAGCGGCGACATGGATGTGCGCCGCATTGACGAAAGCCCAGTGCAGATGCCACCCGGCGAAAAAGCGCATGCGAAGGGGCGAAAGACGCGCCCAGCCGTCCAAGCGACGCCGCGTTCGCCGGGGCGCAAGCGACCGACCGTAGGAAGGCGAAGTGAGCTTTGCGAACGCAGAACCGCACCGGAGCGACGACAAGCGCGAGGACCGGGGCGTCCAGCATCGTGAGCGGAGCGTCGTTTTCGGCCCACGAAGTCCGAAAGGACGCGTAGGGGAACCGAGGGCAGGGATGCCGAAATAAAACAAGGAAAGGCACGATGCCGCCTACCGCTCCTAGACGCTGAGCGAGCTGAGCGAAACGCGATAGCGGTCGGTCAGTGAGCGGTGAATCACCAGAGGACTTGCAAGGCGGCAAAGCGTTGACGTCCGTGGAGAAGTGAGCCCGCGCCGAACAACCACGGTACGTCAAAAGCGCACGGCCGTCCGCAAAGGCCCGTTCATCTCGCGCCAAGCGTTCCCGCTCGGAATATACCAATCCAGTAGCGAAGCGGTTGTCGGTGCGAAGCGAGTCTTTCGAAGCCAACGGACAACCGTTGTAGCGGTCAACTCCACCCAAGGCCCGGGAATCTTCCGCCAGGGACAGCGCACCAAAACGCCGCACAAGTCTCCATCCAGAAAACGCCCCGCGCACCCAAAACGCCCCAAGCGCTTGCGCATAGACTCCAGCCGATTCACGGACGCGGCTGTTTACTTCAACGAGCTTGACCATGCGAATTGACGGCGCGTTTGATCCCTTCTTCCGGGAATGTTCTGCGAGTAATTTGAAACTTCTTTCCACAATCGCTTCTGGGTCGTCGGTCATTCTCCTTGGCCCGCGGATCGCTGACCGCTTGAGTCCCCAATAACTCGTCGCGGAAAACCTCCAGCGTCGGCAAGTTCCGCGATCGTTGGCGCGGGCGGAGTAGCCTCGTCCAGTCTCGTAATGTTAAAAGTGTCCAGCTGATTTGGAGTCGATCCAAATTCAGCCAACTGAATCTGTTCAAGTTGGGCCCCGCCTTGACGAATCGAAACAAGTCGCTCGGCGAAAGCCTGTTTCGGTCGGATGCGTGTCTGCTTGACGTTGCGTGTTTCATGATTGACGATTCTAAAAGCGTTGTGGAAGCAAATCCAGGTGCCTCGCAGTTTGCCTGTAGCCCCAGATATGTATCTTCATGGTCAGTGCCGGGCGGCAAAAAAAACTTAGCAAAATCTGGCTAGGACCGGAACTTCCGACACTTTAGCGGGAATAACAAGGGCACGATTCGACCGATGAAACGCTAGCCGAAAATCAAAATTCTGAAACCGACATCGTGCGCCTCTGACGAGAGCTACGGAACGGAAACTTCAGGCAGCGTCCCGGCGATGAACTGATCGGGCTGTGTCCGATTTTCCACGACGACAAAAACCCCTCGTTGGTTGCAACCGAAGTCAAGAAACTCTGAACTGCTTTGGCGCGTGCGGTTGTGGCGCGACCTTTTTTCAAATGGGTCATGCCACGCGACGAAAAAAAACTTCGTTTTCCGCCATGCCGCGAAACTAGCTCAGCGAAGGAAAAGTTGCGCGCTTCGCGGCCCAACGGAAAATAAAGCCGCGGAACACTCGCCGTCTCACTTCTCCCCATCGCCCAAACCGCTGAAGGACGAACGCTGTTGTCGGACGTGGGGCGAAGTATTACCACGAACGTCTCAAAGGAATCGCCCGACGCCTTGGCGTATCTCGCCCAAAGCGCCGGCATCGACAACGCCGAAAGCGATTCACACTTCCAAAATCGGCGTTCAGTATTCGAACGCTTCGCCTTCGCCTTCCGACCAACGAACCAATTGCCGGCAAGGACATGCGGTCTCGAATGGGAAGCTGCCGGCGTCATCACGAGAACACGGGCCACGAACTTTGATTGCGAGGCTGGCATCACCTTTCCCCGTGGTCTCCGATGGTGGCGTGAGCGAAATTCTACGGGCGACGGATCGACAACCGCGGCAAAAGCCAAACTCAAGCATTTTTATCTAACCTGGACCACAATGAAGCCATCTTCAACAGCGAAGCCCTGCGCCGCAGTCGGATGAAAATCATCTTGTGTGAATTCCGTCATTCGACGCTGGTTGTCGTTTCGGCTGTGACGGCGTTCGCACGTGACGACATCTGGGGAAACCAACGGACTGACCGATTGGAACTACGGCAATCGCTTCGTCCAATGAGATCCGGCGCCATCCTGCTGGCGTTCGATGCCGGACCAAGCGGGCAAGGGGCTTGCTGTCGAGCGGATCGGTGGCGAAGGCTATCGCCGGAAGGCTACTGAGGTGCTTCAACATCCGCTTCATGCCGAACATGGGAGCCAATTGAGTTACATTGCTGAAAGTTCGTCCGCTGGTCCGATCGCTGGCGATTGTTGCGTTCGGATGCGGAATGGATCGGCAAGCGGGAAAACGTCCGGGCGCGGCGATCCTCCAGTGTGGAAGCAGCCTACAAGAAAAAGTTCCGTGCAAACCGATGACGTGCCAACGACTGCTGGCTTGAAAAAAACTTCTTCTTTAGCGCTGAAATCCCCCTGGCGTCGTGGTCGCAAAAAGAACCGGGCAGCAAGCGCGGAGCCGCCGCAGCTTCGTCCCGTCCCGAAACTCACCTGAAATCCAAACCCTCGACGCTAGAATCACGGAACACCAAACGGTGATCGCCATGACCATCGGCAACCCGCGTCTATCGCGTTCGCGCGGCTGGACCGCCAAACGTCGGATCGACTCGCATGAAACTCAACGTCATGGTCACGCGTCGGACGGTTAGTCGAAAAAATTCTTCGTCGATTACGTTCGATTTCTGCTACGCGGCGCGTCCGCGAACGCAGTTCGCCAAAGACCACCGCGTGGAAACTGGCCTTCGAGTCGAAGGTGATTAAAACGCGAACCTTCGGCGCGTGCTGATGACACTCGAAACGACCAAGAAAAGAAACAAACTCGGTCGAGGCGAACCAAAGACAAAACCGTCTTTGTTTGAAAATCGCGAAGCCGATCCGGGCTGCGCCGTACTGGAACTGCTACGCGATCCGAAGCTAGCGATCGATTCGGGTGCTATTCGGACCTTCGGACGCCTGCGGCGTTGTGCGGCGAAGAAACCACCAAAGCTCGTCGCGCTACTTGGCCGCGGACGCTAGTTTCGCAAGCTGTCCGCGCCGTTGGCCGTGCTTATTCAATCCTCGTTTCCCCGCCCGGCAAGTCGTCACTGCATGTGGAAACGGTGCTGGCGTTCATGGCCGCCCGAATGAGACGATCAAGTATTCAGCGATGAACGGTCAAAGCCTGTTCTACATGGGCGAAACGAAACCCTCCGCACCGCATCCTCCCCATCGCCTTTGAAGAAAGAGGCGGTCGAGCAAAGCCGCTTACGCGTGTGAACTCCTGCAAAGCGGAAGGGGAGCTCGAACGATCGCCCGACAGGCAAAGGACCCCGGCACCGGTTTCGGGATGAAACCAGGATATCACTCGTAAGGCCCCGTGATGAGCTTTTTTCTTAACCAACCACGAGCGACCAAACGACCCCGGAACTCAAGAACCGCTGCGTCACCCTCGGCGCTCTTCTGCGAACCCACGCTCAACAACCGAAGCGATCCATCGCCAACAGCGAACCCGTCGCACGCTTGGCGGTTCGTCAAGTCGCGGCCACGAGCCCCAAAGCAAGCTATTCGCGGGCTGCATCAGACGCGCAGACTCGTCTCTTGCGTCCGCTCCACCGGTTCGTTCAACGACTACAGGGCCACTTTCAACTGACCTTCCGCAGCCGACAACAAGACCAAGAGCCGCCGCGCTCTCACGATGCATTACACCTAAACGCTGACGAAATTCGGGTTTCACGCTGGCTGCATCAATACCCAATAACGGGCCGAAGCCACGTTACCAACGAAGCGCAGAAGCCTGCAACCGTTTTCATCCGAAACCACCGTCGAAGATATCGAAATTCGCCAACCCCGCCTAGCCGCAATCGCTTCTTAGAAAGATCGTTCGCCAAACTTCCGAACGCACGCAGATCCTGTATGGAACAACTCACGCGGTGGTCTTTCGCAATCTCTGCGAGTTCCAAAGCATCGAACTGTACGAACAACGCTTTCTCGCGCCAAGGACGTTCGCCGTTGGAGTACGTTCGGCGACACGCCAGTAAATAGAGCATTACTTCGCGCGGCTGGCGATACAATACCTCCGCGTCAAGCCGGTGCGGCAAAGGCCGCGTGACGTAAACACGCTGTCTTACGATACCCGACACGATCAAACCACGTCAACTTCCACTTCCGGCCCTGATCGACCGTGAAGCAACTACGAAGCCCGACAACTTGCCATCGGACCCCGACAACCCAAGCCGAGAAGGTCGGCAGAAGTCGGGGAAGAAGAAAGGATAAACGGAGGAAGTCGCCCCCCGACCGAAAACGATATCACGCGCAAAAAACCGACACTTCCGCCAAGTGTCGGGAAAACGACGAAAACGAAACAAGGCGGACGCCGCCTTAACCGTTCCGTCGTAACTGCAGCCCAAGCCCAACAACTCGCCCTCGCTTCTGGTCTTTCAAAAGATCAGGGAAGGCCCGCTGTCGTTCACGCCCCCGCTGACGTCCGTTCCGATCCCTTCCTTCTGTGGAGAAACCAGTGTTTAGAAACCGCCAACTCAAAACCCAATTCACGCGCGCTCGATGACGCCACGACATAGCACGGCTTCCAACACTTCATCAACATCCACGTCGAGATCTCCGTGCCCGCAAACTACTCCGAACGTGAACGATCGACAACCGATTCCAAAATACGTTCGCCGCTTCGCCTTGTGGTGCCTGGCTCCGCAGCATCTTACCGCCCAATGAAATCACCAAACCGATCCTCGAACGCCTTCCAACGTCATTCTCTACAACCACCCGCAACCGAGCAAGAAACAAAAAAACCACTCTCGTTCCGGTCGCATGCACGCGCACCTCTGTCGAGCCTCCGCGCCTGTTCAAATGCCTGGCCCGCAAAAAACTACTTTGCTCTCAACCCGCCAGTGAACTTCGATTACCCAAGCTCGCCACCGCCTCCCCAAAAAGCCGTAACCTCCACGCCAACGAAGCGAAAACAAGTCTTGGCGACACCGAAACATCACCGAACCTGCTTGGCGTTCGCGACAGTAAGCCAATCCTTTTGAAAACGTTTCTACAGCAACGGCATCCGACGCGGTGAAACTGGCCGGGCGTTTCGTTCTCGGATGACATCCGACGCAGAGCGACGAACGATCATGATCCGGTTGGGCAAGGGAAAGAAAGACAGAATCATCCCAATCGGCAAACGAGCAGTTGTCATGGATCACCGTCTACATCGAATTCGCTCGCGGTGAAAACTCCTCGCGCGGCGTCAACCGAAACCGACGCTTTTCCTGGACCAACGAAGGCGAACGAATCACCCGACAGCCTCACCGAATACGTTCCTCGTTACATCGACGACAACAGCGGCATCGGGCAAAACGCGGGCTGCTTGCCATCTGTTCGTCACACGGATTTGGCCACGCGTGTTGCTCGAACACGGAAGGCCGACATCCGTTACATCCAAAAACGATGCTGGGCACGCCAAGCTCACCACAAACGGAAAATCTACACTCAGTCTCCATCCGCAACTGCCCGTCAAAATCACGAATGACTTTCACCCTGCCGACCACGACGTGAAGATACCCGACCCCGACGATCTGAAAAAGCCACCCTGCGACGACAGCGACACCGCCGCGTAAATCCAAAGCGCCACGCCCGCGCGCGCCATCACGCGCTTTCAAAACTTCTTCCTTAAGCAGCTTCTAGCTGCTCGTCCCCAGCTCGACGCGGCAGCTAAAGAAAAAAACTTTCGGGGCTTCGTTCTTTGCCCCCGCCGCCGCCGCCATCGGCTACAATCGGGACTGTGAAAAACCGCATTCTACGCCCCCCGCCAGCCCGATCAAGAAAAAACTGGCACTCGCGCACCGCCGAGAGGTTTAGGCGGCAACACGCGCCGAGCCTGCATCAAAACCACCGCAAAAACGCACTAGCCAAAACCGACTTGCATTTGACGACAATCGCCGACACGATTGGGTCTTGGCTCCAAGACCCTATTGAATTGAAAGGCAGCCCAATGGAATATCTCTACGAGTACGTTCGAATCTGGACCAATCAATTACGTGACCCTTGGGGTATGCGTACGGGCGCACCGCCCACAGCGCCACCAACCACGGCACCGCCTGGACCGACGCCTCCCGTCCCTGGCTGTCCGGCCCACCCCGTTCCGGTTCGTCCGCGCGGTAACCCGTGCCCGTTGCCTCCTTTGCTATACCCAAAGCAACGCCGCCCCAGGGTACGGTAATTATTGTTTGTACTTATGTGTTCTATGAGGCGTGGTCAACGCGTTGTAAGCCGGGACCTTATCGTTGGGTGTGTTAACAAAGTTAGGTTTTCTGACCGGCCAACCGCTTCCGCCACCGGATGGGACGATGACGAAGGAACCCGATGACGAATTGCAAAAAAAAAAAAAATGGTGCTTATGACCAGGTGCCCTATGACTGCGATGTTAGATTGAGTGGGCGGTCAGGCGGATACGTTTGTGGGAGTCAGACAGGCTCCCCGTGCGGACGGGACGCGTTCGCTGGTGGACTAGTGGCACAGGGCGTCGCCGCATGAACGGAAAAACGTTGCGATTAATGGAATAACGGACAAAGCTCCCGGAATTCCAGTTTGATAACTATGGTTGAGGTTGAGGCGCTAATCATTTGCGTAGTTTACAGGCTTTGGACAACGTCGTTTTCAAGGACGAAAGTAGCCTTTTGGGACGAGTTGATGAGAAGAAGATGGGACGCGTCAATTTTGCGGAGTTCGTTGATCGCTCAACATCTACAGCGAAAGGTGTTTTGATGCGGAAAGAGAAATTGCGAAGCGCCAGACTTTTTATTTCGCAGTACGATAAGAAACCGACGCGCAAAACAATTGAGAATTGCAAACCGCGGCACTTGAAGGTTTTCGCACACGCAAAACGCTGTTGATATTGGCTGGCTCGTTTCGCAGTACATTTATTACTTTAATTGACAATGGTCATGACGAGCTGCGCGCGAGGTATTGACCCGAAATGAATATGTTGAGGCCGAAAGGAGATGCAGGAAGAATGGAAGGAAGTTTCTGCTTAAATTGTGCGTGTATTAAGTGGAAGTAGAGATGTTGACATACCTTCGGACACGCAAGCGACTCAAATTGGGTCAGCGACGGTCTTAAACTTTGGTCGAAATAGCAGATTCCAAAAATCGTTTTTGGTGGAATTCCTCTGTGAATGTGTGTTGTGGTCAGGGCCAGCCCCCGAACCCCCGAGATTTTTCTTGCTGGCGAGGGTGTTTCAATGATTGTTTTGGAAGCCATTTCAAATGTTGTCAAAACCTCCGTAAGAGTTTAGTCCCCCGGTCCCTTTTGCTCGCATCGCGTGCCCGAAATTCATTACGGACGAAATGGCGTTTGCCGGCATCTTGCTTCGTCGTCTCTGTTTCGCTGCCGCCAAGTATTCGGGGTGGTGGCGATATTTCCGATGGGGCATCGCTATTGCCGAGCCGACGCGGCACAGCATTACAACCTCGTTCATCAAAAATGAACGATTTGTCGTGGGTTTGCCACCGTGTTCAGAGCATTCCGTCCCGCTCCTACGACGAGTTGGTCAGGATCGGCAGAATCACTCCGTCGGTTACTTCGCAGGCGTCGATGCCGTTCTGCGTACAGCCGTGTGCATCACCTGATCCGGGAGGCCGTGTGAGCAAACTCAAAAATAGATGTCGCTGGCGCGGTCTGTGTCCATTGACGACTGCCGTCTCGGCCAACCGTCATCAACTTCGCCATCGTAGTCGCGCCCCTGTTTTCGCTGCATGACCGAAGTATCATTCCGCAGGACCACCAAAGGACGTAAAACGCTCGTTCGCAAATTGTTCGTTGCGGACACGCCTGTTCATCGATAAAAGATCAGCCACTCAGTTGTTAATGACGTATTATCCTGCCCTGTAAGGTGATCGCTTTCGGTGAGGCCAACTTGAATTGACGTCAAGTATTTTAGACGTTCTCGAATCCATGATTCTTCTTTTCGTAGTTGCCTTTGGCTGAGCGTGCCCGCAGACGTTCCGTGAAACGCACAAACGCGTCGCCGGCAAAAACTCTCGACGTACTTGAAGAAAGCAAAAGCAAGTCGAGCGTCCCTCCTTCGTTAGCTCTTTCAATCACAAGCCGTTGAGCCAATTGAGCCAAGCATTTTTGTTTCGTGGTCAGTTCGTGTGAAGGCCGCATACCCACTGTAAGCAGTCCGTTACCCAAAGTCCCCGTGAAAATTGCGTCCCAAAACGCTCGCGACACTTGGGCAGCTCGAGGTTCGTTATCGAAGCTGAAATGGATAAAAACTTTTCGGTCGCCATGAACCAGAAGGTAGCGCGATCACCATCAACGTCCAGAAAGTTTCGTCGGCAATGAACGGCCACCTTCACTGCTGCCGAGTTTCTTGGCAATGTCATCGACCACGTTGAAAGAAGGGGCCACCCAGATTCTAGCGAGGCTGGCTTTTCGGGTGGTGCGTGAATCGCAACGCCTTTCTGCAAATTTCCGCATTTCGATTCCTGCCTCGCTCCGCGACCGCCACAGCTCTTGGAAACAGGCCGATCGCAGCGCTAGCGGACTCGCCACTCCTCTGATTTCGATGAAGTTAGAGATTGAAGTTAAGGGCCATCCATAAAGCCAGTTCACCACAGCGATAGCGAGGACCGGTTTCGATCAGTTTCGTCAGCAGTCACGTTAAACTAGGAATCAGATTGGCCACATCGAATCACGCTGAGAAGGAAAATCGCCGCAGCGGACACCCTCAAGTCCCCTTGGAGCATTCAATTCAGCATACCCAAAGGCGTAAGCGTTCTATCTGCCCATGCCAGGAACGCGTCCCTTTGGCTTGCATGATTGGCCCGAGGTCCAATGGAAGCGGCAGCGGTTATGCAAACATCGGTCAATTCATTCGATGCTTCCCGCACTCGCCCTAACGATAATCCAGCAGGCGTCATGGATCACCAAAGTTTCCAGGTCGCCGTCGCCAGTTTCGTTCAGCGTATTCCAGCTTGATCGCCAGAGATCAAAAACGCGTCGGCTGTCACTGCCCGTTTGATTTCGTGTTGTACCGAACGACTTAAGCTCACCCGATTCAAAACGCTTGTAAAAGCTCGCCAAGGCTCATCCGCACCCGGACGGATCGCTTGCCCTTGGGCCAGCGACGTAGCGATGCCTCAAAGGCGGGTCAAAACGGGTATTCCTTAACTGGAAGCAACCAGTTCGCGATGCTCCAACGTGAAGTTTGGAATTTGGTTCGCTTTAGGGCCGAACTCATGCGATTCCTTTGCCTCACAACGACGCGTTCGTTCGCTGCTGAGTTTGCAAAACGGCCGGCCCTTCTGTTCGGCCATTGCGGTACACGCGATTCGATTCCGGATTCCGACTTTGCCCCCACACATTGGGAAAAAGAACGATTTCTGTAAGGTTTCGTCGATCCCGGCCCCGCGAGCTGACGAAAGGACGTCGTTCAAATCGGGGACGAAGTTCTAGTTTTTCGGTTTCCATCCTCCATTGTTGGGTCGATCGGAAGGGCACCCCTCTCGAGTCTGACCTCCCAATAATATAAGGCGTGTAAAAAATTTCTCGTCGTGCCCCGCTTTTTCCACCTTTGTG
>Ga0163217_1083849_pt1 | contig 11657 bp, 16 predicted proteins | sample SynspAceP_FD_185933 | JGI IMG/M metagenome (GOLD analysis project Ga0163217, IMG submission 185933) | Saline lake microbial communities from Ace Lake in Antarctica - Synechococcus sp. Ace-P (PacBio error correction) | ecosystem: Environmental > Aquatic > Non-marine Saline and Alkaline > Saline ... | reverse complement strand
GGCCTGGAACACACCGCCTCAACCCCGAGGATCCCTTTGCTGGCAACCTCCCCCTTGCCCTGATCACCCACCGGCGGGCTATGCGCCGCCACCGACCTCTGGGCTCCCTCACTACGCTTGAGGAAGGTTGGTGGCATGAGTGCGCTGAGATCGGCCATTTCCAAGCCCTTTCTGGGTGCTTCGTTGCTCCGGGCAGGCCTTGCTCGGCCTGCGAGCACTACTCGGGCAAGCGTGCCGCCCACGCCTGCCACACGCCGCCTTTGATGTCGGGTGCGAACGCATACAGCGCCGTGCATCACCCCTGCTGCGCGCCGCCCTGGAACGCTGAATCTAGCCAGGCCGCCAGCCCCGCTTGCGCGCGCGTGGGTGCCGTGGCTGCTCGGCTTTCCACGCACTGTCAATATTATCGTTTCAACGTCCGTCGTTACGGTTTTTCCTTGTCTCACGACCTCACATGCGCGATGAACATAGAGACCATGTTCCGACGCCCCTCGCAAAGAGAGCAGCCTTCTCTTGACTGCGGCGAACTGACGATTCGAACTGGGCGCCAGATGCTGCTCACTGGGGCCCCTCGGCTCTCAAGGGCTCCTCCAAAGGATCCGACACCGCCCGCACCGGCCAACGGGTCTGGCGGCCCTGGCCTGGCCCTGGCGGTGGATCGGCTTGCTCGGCCCAAGCAGGGGCTGGGCGCGGCTGGCCCTGAATGCTGGCGCGGCCTGTGCGGTCGGCGGCGGCCTTCGGAATCGGTGTGGGTGGCCCTGCTTGGCCTTCCGGTCTGTCGCCATGACCCTCCATGCCAGAAACCGTTTCGCCCTGTTCAACGGCTGCGGCGTGCGTCTCCTCCTTGCTGGTCGCCTCGGCGCATGCAGCTGCCCGGCGGCCTCAACCTGCTGGGTTCAGGCTCTCTGGTTGCTTGGTGTCGGTGCTGGCTGGGGCGCGATCCCACCTGCAGCGGTTCGGCTGTGGCGGGGGCAAGCTCAAGGAATGGATCGGCCCACGCCGCGCTGACGCTTCGTCCCCAGCCGCCATGCATCAATATCCTGATGGCGGTGGCCCTGCCGGATCTGCTGCCGGCTTCGTGCTCAAGGGCATTCACGCTGGCGCTGGTGCCGCTCACCTCCTCCTCTCGCTCGTTCGCTTTGCTGGGGCGTGCGCGCCGCTGACCCTGCCCGTCGGCGGTTGCCGACATGCCGGTGTGATCTCTCCTGCTCAACTCCTTATTCGCTGGCCGTGGCGCGCCGCCGGTTCGTGGTGGGCAGTGAACTTGCTGATCGGCTTGGCGCCATGGTGCGGGGCCGCCGGCCCTCATCCTCACCCAGGGTGATGGTTGCACGGCGGATGAACCGCTCGCTCACCTCGTGCTCTTCCGGTGGCCGCCCTCGGAGTGGCCGGCCCCACAGAGGCTGGCATTCGAAGGCAAAGAGGACCTATACCAATTGTCACCTCCTGCAGCCCCTCGAGGAGTTGTTGCCCTCACCCTCGAGGCCGGCGGGGCCCCCGCCGAGCGTGGTTGGGTCGTGCCCGGGCTATGGCCTGGCGGTGCCAGGCCCAGCACAGCCTCAAGGAGCTGGCCTCGGCTGCTGGAAACAACACGGCGTCGCCGTGCAGCATTACGCCATCCACCCGGTGCGGGCCGGATGCCGTGGCACAATGATACGTGCTGCTGGGCGAGTGCCGATGCATTGCCCTACGGACCAGCTATCGGAGATGGTGTGATCAACCCGGATTTTTCCGCGACCGACGTGGTGATCGTTTCTTTGGGGCTGCCAACGACGTGGTCAACCCCCGCCGGCCAAGAGCGATCCGACCAGCCCCCTGTACGGGATGCCCGTGCCTGGAGGCGACCAGGCGCCGCTCGGTGTTCGTTGGTCAAGCGCGCCCTTTGGTTCGGGCTTATGCCGGCATCCGCAACCGACCTGTTGAGCTGCCCCAGACCTCAATGTGTAGTTCGGCGGCATGGCCAAGCAAGGTTGCTTGCAGGGCCTGATCCGAACCGGTGCCGAACTCGCGTGGCAAGGTGCCGGTGGCCTCCGGCAAGGGAGTTTAGCTGGCCCTTCAGGAGGTTGTCAGGACCGCCTTTGCAAGCCGATTCGGCAGCCCAGGATGAGGGCCGTTTGCCACTTGCTGGCCGGCTGTTGGCATTCGCCATTTCGCCAGGCCTCCGCCAACTGTGGCGCCAGCGCCACGGCGGCCACCACTCCATCGAGCCAGCACCACCACCATTCCAGATCAGCAAACGCCACCCCCTTGTGAATGGGAAAAAAAAAAAGCCCTTTTGGGGGGCTGGTTGTGGCGGACGCGGGCCAGTGGCGAGAAGCACAGATGGCTTGGCCGAATTAGCGACGGGATTAGCCACGTGCCGATGGCTCCCTGATTCCTTCCTGTCGATGCTTCTCCGGCTTGCCTCCAGTTCTGATGCGGCCCAGAGTTTGCAGCAAGAACCGCTTTCTGTAGGCACACTGACCGGCGGAATTCCACTGCCAAAACGGAAAACCGCCTCAACGACAACCTCTGCCTATCGCTGGTTGGATGGGCGGCTTGATCCCTGCACTGCATCAGCTGGGGGGCCCTGAGCCGGCACGCCTGACGCAGGCTGGCCAGTCCGTATCTTCTGCCAGGGGCGCAGAGGAGGGCGCCAGCTGCGCTCGCCGCTCCCGGCTCGCCTGACGCCAGCCGGTTGTATAGGGTTGGATTCATGGCGGTAGCCAAACAGGCGACGAGGGGGCCCTCAGGACATGATCTCAGTTCTGCCCACGTTAGAATGAGTTCTCTCGCAGGACTTGTCAGTGCACAACGATTTTCTGTTTCTGACCCACCCAGCTCGGGACAGGAGAGACCCGGTACGCCTCACCCCTCCGTCGTCGATTTTTCAAGCCTCTCGGCCTCTCTGAACCGCTGCTCAAGCGCGATCGCCGCCAAGGTTACACCACACCCACGTCGAGGATTCAGGTTCACGTCGATCTCAGCCGTTGCCTCGGCGGTCATGCATGTGATGGCCGCCGCCCAGACAGGCGGCAAAACGGGCAACGGGTCTCCCCTGCCGATGCTGGAGCGTCTCCGGCCATGGCCCCATGCCCGCACAACCAGGTGCGCTCCCTGGTGCTGACCCCCACCCGCGAAAATACTGTTGCGCCAGGTGGCCGAAAGCGTGCGGGGTTCGGCCAATACCTCGATCTGCGCCAGGTGATTGTGTACCTGTTCGGCGGTGTCAAGATCAACCCGCAGATGCAGCGGCGCGCCGCGGCGCCGAACGTGCTGGTGGGCCACCCCCGGGCCGGCTGATGGATCTGTACCAGCAGAACGCGATCCGCTTCGATCGTTCTGGAAATCCTGTGTGCTCGATTGAAGCCGATCGCATGCTTCGACATGGGCTTCACCGCGAACATCAGAAAATTCCTGGCGCTGCTGCCGGCCCAAACGCCAGGAACTGCTGTTCTCTGCCACCTTTTCAAACCCCTCGATCCGCCAAGTTGGGCACCGGGCTGCTGCACCAAGCCCGTGCAACTGCAGGCCACCCCTGGAAAACCGGGCGGCGCGCTGGTGGAGCAGGTGATGCACCCCTGCGACATGGCCGCAAAGGCTATCTGATCAGCCACCCTGATCCGCAGCAACAACTGGCAGCAGGTGCTTGGTGTTCTCGCGCACCAAACCACTGAGCCAACGGCTCGCCGACCGTCTCAGTCAGGGAAGGCATCCAGCGCCATGGCCATCCACCGGCAACAAGAGCCAGGGGGCCCGGCACCCGCGCCCGGCCGGCTTCAAAACGGCGAGATTGCGCGGCTGGTGGCCACCGGAAACCTGGCCGCCCGCGGGCCTCGACATCGAGCAGCTCCCCCACGTTTGTGAATTGGACCTGCCCAATCTCGCCGAAGATTATGTGCACCGGATCGGCCGGACCGGCCGGCGCCGGGCCAAGAGCGGCCACGCCCTCTCGCTGGTGGCCGCCGAAGAGCATGAACTACTGCGCGCGGACGCAAAAAGGTGATCGGCAATCCCTTGCAAAACGCCGCCAGGAAGTTGCCGGGCTTCGACCCACCATCCACTCAGCGCCACCCCTCGATCTCAGCGGTGGTCGCGGCAAGGGGGCGGAGCCGTGGGGGAGCGGTCGTAGCGGCGGCAGATCAGCCGGAGCCCCGGCGGGTCGATGCCGCGTTCGCAGCGCCTTCCTCCCGCACCATTCCCCGCGCAGCCAGCCCCTCCTCAAGGGACAGCCTGGCCGCGGGGCAGGGGCTTGAGGCTGGGACCCAACCCTTTATGGATTACCTCGCAACTCGAAGCTCTGTTCTTTCCACAACGAGCCCATCGATGAAGCGAACTGTCCCCGCGGCTGATGGGTGACCCGCCAGCGATCTTAACTCGGTAGCCCTTCGTTTTGAATCACGACACCAAAACCGTCCCTTGGCATGGGCAAAGTGCCATCGGTTCGACGGATTCATATGCAAAAAACTGAGGATCTTTCGCCATCTCCAGAAGGGGAGCCAAATCAAACAGTGTTGAGCCGCCATTTCATGCTTCCGGCCAAAAAACACAAAAAAAAAAAAAAAAAAAAAAAAAAAAAAAAAAAAAAAAAAAAAAAAAAAAAAAAAAAAAAAAAAAAAATATGGCAAGAAATTTTTAAGCATCCATCTCCCATTCTCGAAGATTTCCACAAGATTTTCAATATTTTCTGTCAAGAAAACCGTGGATGGCACAAGTCTGGTAGGCGCCAAGAGGGACCAGCTCGGGATCATCCAGGAAATGCCTTACGAATGAAGTTCAAGCGGGCATTCAACCAGACTTTCAAAAGTATGCTCCCCCAACATTCTCTTACTTGAGGGGAAGGAAGAGAGCATTTTACATTTAAATTCACAAGGACTGGGCGCCCCGCTGCCATTTTCCTTTGGAGAATAGGTGATTGAGGGAAAAGCTGGCACGATTTGAGCAGAGTTTCTGCCAAATCCAAGGCCGGGGCTGTGATCAGGTCGAGGAGTTTTGCTCGAGAAGATCAAGGTAAAACCCATGCACTATCCACCAAATAATTGGACTGAATGCCCACTTTGGCCCGCGACTCCAAGTCGATGAGCGGGCGAACGCCCTTCACATTCCCCATAGTTTACACGCCGTTTCTGAGCTGCCGGCCACCATCAGTGCGCTCCTGAAATCCTCGGATTCGGGGACCGCAAGCAGGACACCACCTGGAATTCCCCCCCGGGCTGCCCTAGATGCGTAGTCCCCACCAGTGAGCCGATCACAACCAGAACTCCCCCCGCCGACTGGTGGATCGCGCTTCCTACCTGGAGGGAGGGGTGGGCAGAAGAGACATAAGATCAGCCGGCTGTTTTGCACCAATGGCTCCAATCACGCGCCTGGAACCTGAATGTCCGCTGAACGCATCACCGCCGATCCTGGCCAGGACCGGCCTGAATTACCCCGCACGGGGCAGCCTGGTGATCCCAGGTGCCTCTGAGCAGGCACCAGGCGATCAAGGCGGGAGTGCGATCGGGTGGTGGGAGTGCTCAGACCGCAACGCCTGCGGACGTGGAGCTGCTGGTGGTGGGTTGGGCTTCTCCCCCCTGCGCGCTTCATGCACGAAGACGTATTTTACCACGCTGTGGTGGCCGGCCACGCACCAGGCTCAGGCCTTTGCTTCTTCGGCCTGCCGATCGCTGCTTGGATAACAGACGATGAGAGCTCACGGTTGAGGGACCGGGCATGTGTGCTCACTTACCGGGGCCAGACCTGGCTTGATGACGGTCGAAAGCGCTGGGAGGCCGGACAAGGTTGCGCTGAAGGCGGCTGGTTGCTACGGCCACCACCCTCGATTTGAGCATCCCGCCGTGCGGTATGATTCTGCGCGAACGGGCCGATTTTATCTGGGCGGTTGCCGTGCAGGGCCTCAACTCCCCAGCGTGACCTTTCCCTTGCCAGACCCCTGCTGAGGTGAGGGCCAGCTTGCCCAACGACCAGGACGTGGTGGCCTTCAGTGCCGCAACCCGCATTCACCCGCGCCCACTACGAACTGTTCACCCGGCCCTGCACGCCAGCAACTGTAGCGCAGCCGCCGTGGTGCTCGTTCACCCCACCTTGTGGACCCACCCAGGACGACGACATCGCCGGGCTGTGCGCTTTGCCACCTACGAACGGCTGGCGCCGAAGTGGCCAACCCGCGCATCCGTGCGCCTATCTCCCCTACGCCATGGCACCTGGCCGGCCCCCCGCGAAGCGTTGCAGCAACATGATCATCCCGCAAGACTACGGCCCTGCAACCCCTTCATCATCGGCCCGCGACATGGCCGGCTGCAATCATCGCTTAAGCGGGTGATGATTCTACGGCCCCTACCAGGCCCAGGGACTTTTGCCAGAGACAACGCCAAAGGCGAACTGGGCATGGGAAACGGTCCCTTCCTCAATCTTCGTCTATACCGAAGAAAGAGGGCTACGTTGACAGCCGAGGACATGCCGAAGCCACGTGCGGCCTGCATGGTCAAGAAACTGAGCGGCACCCAGTTCGCAAGATGTTGCGGGCCGGGGAGGAAATTTCCTGAATGGTTCGCCTTCCGCAGCGTGGTGGAGGTGTTGCGTGAGGGCCAGCTTTGATCAGCTCCCGTCGCACGATCCCGAGGTCCTGCTGGCGGTGCTGCGGGGAACGCCTGGCCTGGGATCGGCCGGCCATCCTGCGCGCCTATGCCCGCGGCGCGAGCAGCCCCCCTTCGGCTACCCGGCCGTGCTTTCTCGGTCCTGATGACAAGCCCAAGGGGCCGTCTTCGCCCGCCGATCTGCGCGGGTCAATGATCACCTGCTTACCGGCCTTGGCAAACCTTTTTCCCATTGCACCCTGGGACCCTGCTGAGGAGGAAACGGCCAGCCAGTGCCGCCTTGGCCAGCCGATCGATGCCGTAGTGGCCTGGATTCCTCGCATCCTCTCGATTTGGCCACCAAGGATTTTCTGCAGGGCACCGTGCGAATTTAACGCCGTTCACCTCGCTTGATCACCAGCAGCGTCCCGTCCTCGCGGGTTGGTGCTTGCTTCCGAGCTTGATCAGCTCTGTTCGGGGTGGTCGCTGCTGGATCCCAGGCGAGTCCCAGGCCTGGTGCGAGTCGCCGTCTTGGGGAGCGTCAAGCCGGTGCGTTTCAGCAGCCTGGGCACACTGCGGGAGTTGATCCCCGTCACCAGTCGCAGCCACCGTGATTGAATCGCTGGAGCTTTCTTGATGGGCTCGCTGGGGGTTGGCTGGCGGCCTCGCCCGCGGGCAGTGTGGGGCGGCCAAGGTTGGCGCGATCCTGCGGGGCGAAACCGATCTGTATGTCTCCCTTTCGGGCCGCACCGCCCCAAAGATTGGGACATTTGGCCGCGCGGAAGCCGTTGCATTTGCTGGGCCGCTGGCGGGGCCTTCACCCCACGCCGATGGTCGCCCCTTGCTCGTACAAACCGGTGATTCCCCGTCAGGCCGCTGCCTGATCGCCAGCCATGGCCGCTCCCACGCCGATCTCTGCCAGGCCGCGCGGCCGCCTGATGGCGCGGATCGACCCGGCATTCCCTGTTTTAAGGCGGTCACGCCTAACGCGATCCCGTTCAGGGCGATTCCAGTCCGCCCCTTCTTGATCCATTTCCGTTTCCTGAATCCATCCCTTCCCCTTGACGAGCCCCATGCCCCCCAAAGCCCAGCGGTAAAAAGCCACCAACATCGTTCTGGCATTCAAGCCTCGATCAACCCGCGAGAAAGCAGGGCTCAGCAACGGGGCCATTCGCAGCCGGCCGATCCTCTGGCTTCACGGGCCTCTCCGGCAGCGGTAAAAAGCACCCTGGCCAACGCCCTCAACGCCGAATTGTTCAGCCGCGGGCCTGGCCACCTATGGCTCGATGGGGGATGACAACGTCCGCCACGGCTCTGCCAGGACCTGGTTTCTCCGACGCCGATCGGGAAGGAACATTTCGCCGCATCGGCCGAAGTGGCCAAATTGTTTCTCATGGCCGGGCCCTGATCAGTGCTCACCGCCTTCGTGCGCCTTCGCTCTGATTCGCGACAAGGGCCCGCTCCTGGTGGAAACGGGCGGATTTTCATCGAGATCATTGCGCCCGCCGTAATCTCGATGTCTGCGAAAGCCGCGACCCCAAGGGCCTCTTATGCAAGCGCCCGCGCCGGCCAGATCAAAGACTTTCACGGGCATCTCAGCCCTACGAAGCCCCTGAAGCCGCCGAACTGCGGTGTTGGCCACCGGCCTTCATAGCCTGGGAGGAATCCGATTGCCAGGTGATCCGCCGCTTACCTGGAGAAGGAAGCGATCATTGAAACCGGCGCCGCGCAACCTTTAATCATGGCTGTATTCAATCAGCTGAAACCAGAGGTTTACTTGATTTGCCTAGGTGTGTGGTGGGTCACCTGAGCTGGTGGGTAACAGAGATCACAGGTGTGAGAATCGCCAGGGTCAGAGCTCCCTTAGGCCTTCGAGGCAGTCTCTGGGAACCTATTCGAACGGAGAGGGTGGGATTCGAACCCACGGAAGGTTTCCCTTCAAACGATTTCGAGTCGTTTCGCTTTCCGACCACTCAGCCACCTCTCCCTGTGCGTCACGGCGACAGGGCGGAGTGGAGCAGATCTGGAGTTTACGGAGCCGTCAGCCGGCGGGGCTATCTGAGCGCTCACTGCCACCACTGGCTTGCCAGCCACTGGTTGCATCGGGCCATTCCCCACTTCACCAGAGGCGCCGGGGCGCCGCCGCTGCCACTTGCCTGCCGCTCAAGCGGCCAGGGCTGGGAAAACCCAGCCAGGTGCCGCTCCAGCCTCAGCGCGATCGGAAGCCGGACCGGCCTCCGACCCAGCTGCTGTTGCCAGGGCCAGCAAAGACTGCGCGATCGGCAAGCAGCAGCCAGCGGTGGCTGCCCACCGTTAAACGTGGGCGTGGCTGTCGGCGCTCAACGGGCCTGAGCGCCAGGCCTGGGCTCTCCAACCGCTGAACCCGCGCAGCAGGGGCGCTCGGGCCTTCGCTGGCGGGCCAGCCCAGGGGGCTTTGTTGCTGCCGCAGCGTGGCTCGTCGGCTTCGCCACTGGATCGAGCAGTCAATCCAGGTCGTAGCGCTGGCCGAGGCCGGTGGCCAACCTGGCGGCGGCTGGAGCAGCTGAGGCCATCGGCGCCGAAGGCTTGATCAGGGCGCCGGACCCCGGTGGCGGGCCAGCAGCAAGATCGCCCCCCATTGATGCACAAGTAGCAGCCGGTCGGCGCCCAGCAGCGAGAGGTGCAACGCCAGGGGTTGAGGCCCAGGCCAGCCAGCCCCAGCCGGCGCCCAGCGCTGCCCCTGCAGCAACCAGGGCAGCAGGCGACAGGAAGAGCAGCAGCACCAAACCCAGGGAATCGGGCCGGGCCCACCTGCCACTGGGCCATCGGCCGGGCCGCAAAGCCGCGCACAGCAGCAGCAGCAGGCCGCACAGTTGCCCCCAGCGGCCAGGCCAGCAGGGGCAGCAGCGCCGGCAGGGTTCACGGCGCAGAGGGCCATCGCCATCGCCCCGAGGGCGGTGAGCGGGGCTCAGCAGCCGTGCACCACCAGGTTTGGCCGGGAACGGCATACAGCGGGACACACCGAAAGTGGAGCAGCTTGCAGTGGCAAGTCCAGAGCGCAGGCCGCCACGCACCGCCAGGCCAGGCCACCCAATCCAGCCAGACCCCTCCCCAGCCGGCAGCCAGCGCTGCAGGCCTGCTCCAGGTCGGAGGCGGTGAGGATCAGGGCCCGGCCGTGGCGGCCACTGAGAGCTGGAGCCCACATCAGGCAGCCAGTTCGGACGCACCAGCAGCATCACCAGCACGCTCAGCAGCAACACACCCATGGGGGCCGGCTTGCGGGCCCCGCTTTCAGCACCGCAAAGGCGACGCCCCCCATCAACACCGCCCGCACCACCGAGGGCCTGAGGGGCCGGCCAGCAGCAGGAAACAGGAGCATGCGCCGATCGCCAGCGCCGCCGAGGTGGCCGCCGGGCCGGGGGGGGGGGCCCCCGGCGCGGCCAGGCCCCTTTTCGCCCGAGGGCCATCACCGCACCGAAGCAGGCACGGTGGGTGGAAAACCCCGAGGCGCCAGGGCGTGGGGAAAGCCCGGCGGCCCGGGAAGGGCTTTCCGCGCAACCTCGGCGGGCAAAGGGCACCACGGCCACCTCCCGAAGCACCAGCTGCAGCGAGTAACCCCGCCGCGTTCGGGCCGCCGGGAGCCGCAGGGCCGCCCGCCATCCGCCGCCGCACCTCCGCGATTCGGACGGCGGCGGGGGCTCCAGCACCGTGGGGGCGATCCTCCAGCCGCAGCTGGGCTCCAGATCCCCTGGCGGGCCAGCCGCTCGGCCGGGGCCACTCAACAACGGATGGGGACGGGGGATGGCCGGCCGGCGCAAGCAGGCCCATCCCACCCTCCAGCCGCCAAACCCTGCTACGGGCCGGGGCACTGGCCGCCAGAGCAGTTCCGTGCGGCCACCGGCTGCCAAGCACGGCCGCTTGCAGCGCCCTGATCACCCGCGGGCCTTGGGATCGGCGACAAGGTGCCCCGCAAATCGCAACTTGCTGAGGGAACTGCAGACATGGGGGCGGCAGGGCAGCAAGTCCGCACCGGATCGGCGGGGCCGGGGCTGCGGCTGGCGGCACCACCCCCCAAAGCAGCAGGGCCGGCACGCAGCAGCAGCAGGGCCAGCCGCGCGCAGGCCAGTCCAGCCCCAAGTGCCCGGGCCGCCACCAGCTGAACCCAGCACCAAGCAGGAGGCCAACAACACGCAGCCACTTTCCCCTGCTGCTCCCTCAGAGGCAGCACACCCAGGGCGCCAGGCCGGCAAGCGCCGCGACACCGTCAGCAGAGGCAATCCAACGTCGAAGGGAAAGGCACCCTTCAGCGTTTCCCCAGCCATGCCCACTTCAGGCCCAGTTGGAAAAAACTTCAAACCCAGCCCAAACGCTTTAGAAGTCTCGGGCAGCTTCAGCAGGACAGATCGCCAGAGCTCGGGGGCTGGGCAGGTCGGCGCCCAAGCAGCGGGGCCAACCAGGGCGGCGACCGGCCGCAGCCGGGCAGGCCAGATCGCCCGCTCGCTGAAAAAAGCGGGCCGGCCTTCAAAAGCCCGCCAACCAGCAGCAATTACCGCTCAAGCAGAACGCGTTTTCACCCGGCCAAGCCTTCAACCCCTTCAGCAAGGGGAAGCCGAGCTGGCGCCGGCTCTTCCAACCAAAACCCTCGCCACCTGGGCGGCGAGGTGGACGGATCCGGGCGATCGTTGGCAGTGCGCTCCGTCACCAAATCACGCCACGGGGCCTCGAGCAGGTTGGAAGGTGTTGACTTGCACTGAGCACGTAATGCTGAGGGCCGGCGCCGGCAGGCCCCCGCCGCCGGCCAGATCGCTTGGCTTCGGCCTCCAGAGAGCCAAACAAACTTTGCTGCAGGCCGTTTCGGGGGGTTGGGAGGCCTCGGAAGTGTGTAGCTGGGGCACTGGCCTTCTCGGATGGCAGCCAAAGAGATCGGGCCGTAAGCTGCGCTTCCCATCCAGCTTCAACTCCCCAGATTACTCCCTTTTCCACGTCCTGGAAGGATTACATTTGCGAAAGGGGCCGCTCGAGGGGGCCGTAGGTGATTTCTCGAATTCGGGGGGGGGGGACCAAACCGGGCCGCAATTTTCCAAGGCCGGGCCCCGGGCCACTTGGCATCTCCCTGCCCTTGGG
>Ga0163217_1068507_pt1 | contig 11657 bp, 9 predicted proteins | sample SynspAceP_FD_185933 | JGI IMG/M metagenome (GOLD analysis project Ga0163217, IMG submission 185933) | Saline lake microbial communities from Ace Lake in Antarctica - Synechococcus sp. Ace-P (PacBio error correction) | ecosystem: Environmental > Aquatic > Non-marine Saline and Alkaline > Saline ... | reverse complement strand
TGATCAGGCGCGAGTACGCCGTGATCAAATCTGCCTGGGTTGGATCTGCGTTACTGCCCGATGGCTGTTCGCGCGATTCTGGTCCAGAAGCGCCTCTACCTCTTTCATGCGCGGCCTTTCAGGAAAGCTGCGATAGCCGATTCATTGGTTCTCGTCCGGTTCATCGGGTGATACCGCAAACAAAAGATGTTGTAGGGCAGAACACGATATTCATCGGTTCTCCTCCATCACCTTGCGCGGACAGCAAGCCGAGGCAGAAAAACTGTAAAACAAACGGCCTTCATGAAAACAGGTGACATCCGATCCGACACCGCTTTTGGTCCGTTTCCAGCATGTTCGCCTGACCATTTGCGAGGTGGCATCAATCACAGGACCTTGAATCAATAATCGCGTTCTTCCAGCCCGAAGACGACCGTCTTCGAAGGATTGATCGGCTTTTATAGGTGGAACCATCATGTCCTGCTTGTGCAAGCCGTTGCGCAAATGCGGCCATTACACACACTATTCATGAACGTTGTCATCGCATTGTTCCTTCCCTTATGGGCTGGATGGGCTGGTGTGCCGAAATTCGACCAAGAACACGTCTGCCGCTGAATCAATATGTAAACCAGTTCTAGACCTGCGCCTATTGGTGCTTTGATACAAATCAAAAGGGATTGAATATATGGAATTCGCGATTGAATGGTGTTGTTGGTTCTGGCGCTGGTTTTTTTTGCGTTCTTGGTGTCGCGGTTCTGCGTAGCCTTAGTGATTTCTTCGTTGCGGATAAAAACTGCAGACTGGTGATGCCGTCCGGCGAATATCCGGTGATCGGGAGGTTCAGGCATTCTGTTCCACATTCACTGGGTGAATTTTTCGGCAATATTTTCTTTGCGATGCGACCGTGAAGAAAGCCTTCAACGCGCACAACGCGAACTGGGTTTATCACTCGACCAAAGGCAGGGAATCGGTAGCCTTCGATCGACACGCAATCTGTCGATCCCCGGAACGGCCATCGTCGTCAACGCGCGTTCTTTCGCCGCTGGATGACGAGTTTCTCGGTCACACAGCCTCATGCGATCATCGGACCGACTGCGGCCATTCCCTACCGTGCAAAGCTCCATCTTTCAACATTTCTGCATTGAGTTATGGCGGCCATCTCGCGGACCTGCTGTCGAAAGACGTTAGGTCGGGTGGTGCCGCCAAGAGCAGGCATTTGGGCTGAACACGGGCGAGGGCGGCTTGTCACCTTTCCATCTGAAAGGGGGCGTGCGACATCGTTTCCAAGATAGGTTTACTTGCGAAATACGGGGTTACGGGACGAGCAGTGGCAACCTATCGGACGACAGGCTGGCGCGAGGTATCGGATCATCCGCAAGTCTACGCATGTTCGAACTGAAAAATGGCGCAGGGGCGCCAAACCCGGGAAAGGCTGGCATTCTACCCGGGGAGAAAGTCAATCTAGAGATCGCACTTGATCCGGGGTATTCCCTTGGGGAAGGACAGTGTCTCGCCCAACGTCACCCAGAAATCGGACAGTTTCGGAAACCTGCTGGATTACTAATCGCGGCATTATCCGTTAAGGTGACCGGCAAGCCGGTCGGGTTCAAAACCGTGATCGCTCGTCTGAGGCCTGGGAAAGACTTCTTTCAACCCTGATCGACGCGCGCGGGCCATGATTGGTTGCGCAGAAACTTTATTTCGCGGTTGACGGCAGGCGAGGCGGCGACCGGCGCGGGCCCCTATGCCCTTTGATCGACCTATGTCGGTATTGCCATTAAGAGAGGAAAAGCTGGTTGCGGCGTTGTCGATATGCCGCGACCGCACGGGCCTGAAGGAACGTATCCGTGGATCGCCAGCGGTTAAACTTGTGAACCCGTCAAAGATGTGGCTTGGGCGATTTGTGCGGGGGGCTGATTTTTGACCTCGGCGCGCGGGTTTCATGTTCAGGCCTTGGCTGCATCCAGGCCTTGAAATGCAACGCAACACCTGCCCCACAGGGATCAACCACGCATGTATCCGAAAAAATTGCAGGCAGGCTGGTGGTAGAGACAAGGTTCGAGAAAGTCGCCAATTACGCAAAGTCCTCATCAAGGGAGGTTGAAACGGCATCGCCCACTCTGTTGGCGTGTCAGAGCCACGCCTGATGCGACGGGCGGGGCACGTCAGCTTGGTGCAGGCGAATGGCGAGTCGATCCCGATGAACAAGATCAGGCCAAGTTACCAACGCCGCCACGCCATTGTGAGGAATCGTTGTTTGCCAAATGCGGGAACCTGAGATAGATCCCTTCTATATAATGTAACGGGGAGCGGCACATGCCTATCGTTGGAAATCGACCTGAAAGACCGGGATGTCACCCCGGAAAGCATCTATATGAACCGTCGCAGCCTGTTGGCGGGGCGTTGCTGGCCTTGGGCTTGGCAGGCTTGGCCAGTCCGGGGCGGGCGCCAGGATTGGGGGGGGGGGGGCCCAAAAGGGGGGCTTTTTGGTCTCCCAATTAGCTGGGAAGAGATCACTTACTATAACAACTTCTATGAGTTCGGCACCGACAAGTGTGATCCCGTGAAGAACCCGGGGTCGCATGACAACTGCACCATGGGACGTCAAGATCGACGGGCTGGTGCGACCGCCCCGGTGATTACACGTTCGAAGAACATCATTGGCAGCGTACTATCGAAGAACGTATCTACCGTTTCGCTTGCGTCGAGGCGTGGCGATGGTGAGCCCTCGTTGGAACGGCTTCGAGCGGCCGATCTTCTGCGAGATGGCCGGGTGTCCAGGTCCGGCGGCGCCAATACGTGGCCTTTGAACCCTTGCTCAGGCCAGAGGGAAATGCGGGCGTCAGATTTTCCTGGTTCTGGAATGGGGCCGTATGTGAAGGGTTTGCGTCTGGACGAGGCGATGCATCCGCTCACGATCATGGCGACTGGCAAATCAATGGGCCGCGAATCCCCAAACCAGAACGGGCGCGCCGCTGCCGGCTGGTCGTGCCATGGGAAATACGGGTTCAAGTCGATCAAAGTCCGTGTTGCGGATGACCCTGGGGCAGATTACGCAACCGCCGACAAGCTGGGAACCAAGGCGGCGGCGGCGTGAATACGGATTCTACAGCAATTTGTGAACCCCGAGTGTGGATCACCCGCGCTGGTCGCAGGCCAGCGAAACGCCCGTGTGGGTGGCGGGTTATTTGCACGCAAACGAGCCGGACATTGATGATGAACGGGCTATGCCGACGATGTTGACAGGCCTCTATTTACAGTATGAACTGACGAGGAACTTCTGAGCGATGCTGGCGCGACGCGTGAATTACTGCGCGTCCGCCGCATGGCCGATGGATTGGTCTATATGCTGGTCTGCTGCCCGCGGCCTTGGTTTTTGGTATCTGGGCTGACGGCGGGACTGGGTGTCGAGCCGATCAAGCGCTGGAGCTTGAACTGGGCCTGGTTGCCCTTCAGCTTCTGATCGCCAGGGCTTACCATCACGCAACGCGCCGCCTTCTTGGGTATCAATCTTGCTGCGGTTCCGGCGGCTGTTGGTCTTCTCGCAATTCATCTATGTGGCTTTGATTCTGCTTGTTCTGGCTGGTGCTGGATGTGCAGGCGATCCAACAGGTTGGGCCCGACATTTCTCAAGCGGTCCCTATATTACGATCGGCATGACGGCATTCATCCTGATGATCCCATTGGCGCTTGACCTCCAACAATCGTCAGTTGCGTCCCTTGGCCGAACGTGGCGGCAGTTGCCACAAGCTTACGTTATATCGTGATGGTTCTGGGGGCCGTTTCAACTTCGTTCAATGCTTGCGCAAGGGCTTCCAGATCGAGCCTCTTCTTTATCTGGGAAAGCGTCGATGCCATCCTTCTGCTACTTTCGGCTACCTGCAGCCAGTGCGCTGCCGTCGTCATCCCCGCGCCTGTACGGCGAACGCGTGATTCCCGATATGCTGCACCCCTTCGGCAAATAGGGCTTGATTGCGTTGTCTTAGTCTTGAACTTTGGCTCCTGAGGTATAAAGGAGCCACTGCCACCACACCATTTATGGTGGGCAGTGGCGGCGGTTGGAATCGTAAAGCGCTTGGTCGTAGTGGGACCCCCGTTTTTTGAGTTTGATTCAGCCGCCGTTCTTTCACCACAGGGCCTGAACGGATACGCCGTGTGACAATCCACGCATGAAACAAAGCAAGACATGGCGAGATGACCACAAACATACCATTGCGTGGATATTTCCAAAGCCCAGTTTGGACGCATTCCAGGACTGGGAAAGACGGAGCGTCGCATCGCTTCGAGAAACTCGGCGACGGGGATTTCGCGCTTTGCGCAAAATGGCTAGGGCAGGGCGCGATAGCGCGGATCGTGTTTGAGCCGACTGGTCCATATCACGAAGGCCTTCGAGACGGCGTTCAGCAAGACCATTTCTTTGGTCAAAGTGAAACCCCATTGCGCAAGCCGCCGGTTCGCTAGAAGCACACGGGGACCAGGGGCCAAGACCGATTGGCTGTGGATGCCCGGATGTGCGCCCCGGATTGGGGGCTGGCGGATTCAACCTTGAGCCTCAAGCGCCTTGTTCCAAGGAAACCCTTATTCTCAGGGATTTACACGTTGCGCCGTTGCCGGGCTGATCAAGGACCGCACGCGACTACGCAAACCGTGCCAGACCCAGGATATGCTCTGCTGAAACGCCAAACCAGGCGCGGCTCACGCAGGTAGAACGTCAGCGTTGCTGTAGCTGGACGCTGAAAATTACTTGCGCTGAATTGAGGCGCATGACGCCACTTGCACGCAACCGCGATATTTTCTCTGCTTCCATGTCTGGGATCGGCACAGTCAACGGCCGCAGGCTATGGCTGGACGCTGTTGCCCGAGATCGGTACGTTACAGCGAAAACAGGTGGCCCAGGCCTCACAGGTCTTGCACCCATCACTCGACAATCTGGGCAATGCAGGGCAAGTCGTTCATAGGAGGCGGGCGCAAGCCGTTGCGAGACGCCCTCTACATGCCAGCGCTGGTCGCAATGCGCCACAACCCGGATCTCAAGGCCTAAAATAGACGCCTTCGAGCAGTCGGAAAAAACCAGCAAAGTCGCCATTCGTTGCCGTTCATGCCAAGCTCATCAAACGGGCAAACGCATTGCGTCAAAAGCCGATCGGATGTGACGCCAAAAAACCGCTTGATCAAGACGGATACTTTCAAAAACTTCCGCGATTCATGAACGACGAGTCGCTTGTCTATCCGGCTGCCCGTAACGAATCCGCTTTTTGAGGGGCTGCGTGACGGGAACTGAGCCGGCGAGTCGGAGTGTGTCGGAACACCATATTGAAGAGCGGCTTTCGGGCAAATTCCCTACGCTCTCTTGGGGATAGGTCTGTGGAATAACCCAGATGTAGTCTTTCCCTGGGGAAGCCTGCGCAAACAATCTTGCTCAAACAGCTGGCCGACGAAACACCTGTTCGCTTAACCCCCCATAAACAGGACAAAAAAACAGGTTTTTGAAAAAATGTGACGTTGCGAAAAAAAGCACTTGCGCCCCCACGCATCAAACGTAGACCTCCCTCACGGCGACGCAGAGACGCGGCGCTTGCTGACCGGACGGAACGACGGGGAGCGGTGCCTTCTAGGGAGATTCGGGGTTAGGAATTTGGGGGATAAGTTGCGCGGGTTGCTCTGACATGTGTTTAGCGCTCTCGTGTGATTTTGGTCTTCTGCGGTTTACGCCCACGTTTTTTGACATTGCAGATCTGAAGAGATATGTGGGCGGTTTGGTTCAGTTCGATGGATCAGCGTCTGTATATCGCGCCGGGTAGGGGTAACCCGATGACCGGTGTTCAGCCTTTCACTGTTTGGGGCGGGCTTCTGGTTTCTGATGAAACCTGGGAGCAACATCAAACAGATGACTGTTCCAGCCTTAGCCGGCTGGAACGATGTTGCAGAGGTTCGAAACGTCAAGGATATGTGGAGACACATTTCAACTTGAGAGTTATGCCCTGGCTCAGAACGAAACGCTGGCGGCAGGCCTAACCACATGCAAGTCGAAGCGGCCACCTTCGGTGTAGCGGCGGGACGGGTTTAGTAACGCCTGGGGAAACGTACCTTTTCTTACGGAATGGGCCTCGGGAAACTGAGAGCTAATTACCGTATACGCCCTCGGGGAAAGATTTATGTCGGTGGAAGGATGGGCCCGCGTCTATTAGATAGGTTGGGGGGTAATGGCCCTACCAAGTCTACGATTCAGTGAGCTGGTTTTTAGAGGATGATTCAGCAACACTGGGGACTGAGAGCACGGCCCAGGACTCCTACGGAGGGCAGGCAGTGGGGAATCATTTAGACAATGTGCGCAAGCCTTGATCTAGCCATTGCCGCTGTGATGTGAAGAAGCCTTAGGGTCGAAAGCTCTTTCGCCAGAGATGATAATGAACCAGTATCTGGTAAAAAACCCCGGCTTAACTCCGTGCCCAGCAAGCCGCGGTAATACGGGAGGGGGTTAGCGTTGTCGGAATTACTGGCGTAAAGCGCACGTAAGGCGGATCAGAAAGTTGGGGGTGAAAAATCCCAGGGCTTCAACCCTGTTGAACGGCCCTCCAAAAAACTCCTGGTCTTGAGTTCGAGAAGAAGGTGAGTGGAATTCCGGAGTGCTAGAGGTGAATTCGTAGATATTCGGAGGAAAACACCAGTGGCGAAGAGCGCTCCTGTGCTCGATTACTGACGCTGAGGGTGCGAAAAAGTGTGGGGAGCAAACAGGATTTAGATTACCCTGGTAGTCCACACCGTAAACGATGAATGCCAGTCGGTCGGGTTAGTATACTGCTCGGTGACACACCTAACGGATTAAGCATTCCGCCTGGGGAGTACGGTCGCAAGATTTAAAACTCAAAGGAATTGACGGTGGGCCCGCACAAGCGGTGAAGCAGTGCGTTTAATTCGAAAGCAACGCGCAGAAACCTTACCCAACCCTTGACATTCCTTGACCGCCGGAGAGATCCGGTTTTCTCGTAGGAGGACAAGTGGGACAGGTGATGCTGCATGGCTTGTCGTCAGGCTCGTGTCGTGAGATGTTCGGTTAAAGTCCGCAACGAGCGCAACCCCACATCCCTAGTTTGCCAAGCAGGTTAAGCTGGGCACTCTATGGAAAAACTTGCCCGTGATTAAGCGGAGGAAGGTGTGATTGACGTCAAGTCCTTCATGGCCCTTTACGGGTGGGCTACAGCACGTGCTACAATGGCAGTGACAATGGGTAATCCCAAAAAGCTGTCTCAGTTTCGGATTGGGTCTGCAACTCGACCCCATGAAGTCGGGATCGCTAGTATCGCTAACAGCATGACGCGGTGAATACGTTCCCGGGCCTTGTACACACCGCCCCGTCCACACCATGGGAGTTGGGTTTTACCCGAAGGCCGTTGCGCCAACCTCTTCGGAGGGCAGCGGACCACGGTGAGCAGCGACTGGTGAAGTTCGTAACAAGGTAGCCGTAGGGAACCTGCGGCTGGATCACCTCCTTTCTAAGGATGTTTCTAGTAGGTCAGCTTGCTGCTTTCGTTGAAACACTTAGCAAGATCGGCAATACAAAGCCGATCAAAAACGAGTTGTCTTCTTAGAGCAACATGGACCGAGCGGTCCTCATATCTCTTCAGAATTTAAACCGGAAAATCCGAACCGGTTTGGTGAATACCTGTCGCCACTTTGTGGTTGCGAATTGAACGCTTCTCGGGCATTGCTTTGCAATACCCTGCCAGCGCGACGCCGCATTTTTGCGTACGCAAAATCAGCTGGGTCGGTAGTCAGGCTGGTTAGAGGCGCACGCCGCATAAGCGTGAGGTCGGAGGTTCAAGTCCTCCTCGACCCACCAAATCACTGCGTGGTTCGAAAGTTTGGGGCCTTAGCTCAGCTGGCGAGAGCCGCCTGATTGGCATTCAGGATGTCAGGAGTTCGATCCTTCCTAGGCTCCACCAAGTCTTCGCAAGGCGAGGGAACCGATATAAGCGGATCGCTTCCAGCATATCGTTCAGATCACCACGCGATTAGATCGCCAAGCACTGTTTTGAGTGTTTGGCGTCCAATCGGACGAAATTTGACATCGTTAAGCAGAGATACATATCAACACTGTTTGGGTATCCCGCGTTAGGGAAAATAACCTCAGTCTTGTGCCAAGCCCTCGGGCGCGGCGAGCATGTGAATGGCTGTTTCCTCGGGCCTTCCCACATGTCTGCAAGCTGAAAACGAAACAGAGTTGTCCAAGTCAAGTACACTAACCAAATGTCTTTTGACCGGCACGGTCAGCAAGGGCGGGAAGCTATTGCTTTGATCTGGAAAACGCTGCTTGCGGTTTGTACGTATTCGCCAAGCTTGCTGAGCGCCCAAAAAGGCACTCAAGTAGCGAAGCGGTAGTGCAAATATCAAGTCTTGCTTTTTCGGATCAAATCCAAGCGCCGAGAAGGGCGATTTGGTGAATGCCTTGGCAGTAAGAGGCGATGAAGGACGTTGATTACTCGGCGATAAAGCCATGGGAGGCTGAGAATATGCTTTGATCCATGGATTCCGAATTGGGGCAAACCCACCTAAAAATTGTGTTTATGTTACGCTTAGCGTGATCAATAATGCGGTTAACTAGGTACTTTTAACCTGAATACATAGGGTTTTAAGAGCAAACCCGGGGAACTGAAACATCTAACGTACCCGGAGGAAAGGACCATCAATAGAGGGAAACTCCCCTAGTATCGCGCGAGCGAACGGGGACAGCCGAGTCCGGAGATGGGACTAGAAACTGTTTGGAAAAGCAGGCCATAGCGGGTGACAAGCCCCGTATAGGAAGCTCGGATGGAACGTATTAAGTAGGGCGGAACCACGTGAAATTCTGGTTCTTGAAGATCGGGGGACCACCCCCCGAAGGCTAAAGTTACTCCTTACTGAACCGATTAGCGAACCAGTACCGTGAGGGGAAAGGTGAAAAGCACCCCGACGGAGGGAGTGAAACAGTACCTGGAAAACCGAACGCCTACAATCGTCGGATAGCTTGACTGGACTCTAATGACAATCTACCCGCCACGATGCAGATCTTCTGCCTCGGAATGGTTATACCGACATGTCAGGATTTTTGCCTTGTTACGATGGAACCTTTTGCGGTTGTTCGGGCTTCGTTCTGGGCCTGATCAACATGTGGCATGCAACATTGCCCGGGATATTGAAGGTTTGCTTGGCCATAGAACGCACGCACACCCTATATGCCGTTTTCTGTCGGTGATGTTAGTGTTCCAGGATGCGAACGTAAGGTGGAGGAAATTTACCTGCGTAAAACAGACCGGAAACAGCGCGTGGACCGTTTCCAGATTCACCTATGGCGGCATCGGTTCACCGATGCGGGTGGATTCTGGCTCCGGCCTTGGGATACAACGGACATACCACCACCGCGAACCAAAGATGGTATGCGCAGTTCCACCCACCATGGGCCCGGCATTTATCTGCAGGGTAACGAGGTGGATCTGGGCCGGCGGCCATCCAGTTCCGTCCGGCATGGAAGCGATTACGAGAAAACCGCCATGGGGGTGCGCATGGGCTTGTCGCTCGACCAATCGCTCGAACGCAGGGGCTCGACAGCCGTAAACCCCGGCCTTTGGAAAACTGCTACAGTTTCGAGTCTCTATCCCGGTCAATTTGACATCGTGACACCGAGTGCCAAACAAGCCCTCCAGTTTGCGAAGCAGTTTGGCAAACAAAAGATTATCATTAGTGTCCAGTCTTGTGGACGGGCTTTACCTTTTGTTATAATGGGTCACGACTAGTCTCACGAGCAAAGGCTTAAGCCGATAGGTGTAGGCGCAGCGAAAGCGAGTCTTAATAGGGCGTTGAGTTCGTGGGATTAGACCCGAAACGAAGTGATCTAGGCATAGGACCAGGATGAAGGTAGGTAACACTAACTGGAGGTTCCGAAACCCACACCTGTTGGAAAAAGTGCGGATGAGGTTTGCCTAGAGTGAAAGGCCAATCAAAAACTCGGAGATAGCTGGTTCTCTGCGAATCTATTTAGGTAGAGCGTCATCCGAATACCCCGGGGGGTAGAGCACTGGATGGGTAATGGGGCCCCACAGCTTACTGATCCTAACCAAAACTCCGAATACCCGGGAGTACTTAGATGGCAGGACACACAGCGGATGCTAAAACGTCCGTGTGAAGAGAGGAAACAACCCTGACCTACAAGCTAAAGGCCCCCCAATTCAGGCTAAGTGGGAAAAGCAGGTGGGACGACCAAAACAACAGGAGGTTGGCTTAGAAGCACAGCCATCTTTTAAAGATAGGCGTAACAGCTCACTGGTCTAAATAGTTGTCCTGCGGCCGAAGATTAATCGGGGCTCAAGCCATGAGGCCGAAGCTTAGGGATGCCGTAAGGCATGGTAGCAGAGCGTAGTGTGAACATAGTACTATCTTTTTAGCCCCTCTTCGGGGGCCTTGGCAGGACAACGATACTTTCTGTGAAAAGCCGGCCTGTGAGGGATCCGGTGGAGAGATCACTTAGTGAGAATTTGATGACATGAGTGGTAGCGACAACAGGGTGAGAGGGACCCTGTCGCCGAAAGTCCAAAGGTTCCTGCTTAAAAGCTAATCTGAGCAGGGTAAGCCGACCCTAAGGCGAGGCCGAAAATTGCGTAGTCGATTGGGAAACCAGGTTTAATATTTCCTGGGCCAGGAGGATGTTGACGGATCGAGTATTTTTTAAACTGTTGTTTTCACCCTTATCGGATTGGGTGGGGGCCCTAAATCGGTTCTGGAAATAGCCCTCCATTGAGATTCGTACCCTAAACCGGACCCACAGGTGGACTGGTAGAGAATACCCAAGGCGCTTGAGAGAAAACTATGTTGAAGGAACTCGGCAAAATACCTCCGTAAGTTCGCGAGAGGAGGCCCGGTTTCTAGGCAACTTTAGGGCGGCGGGCCACAAACCAGGGGGTGGCGGACCTGTTTACTAAAAACACAGGGGCTCTGCGAAGATCGTAAGACGGACCGTATAGGGTCTGACGGCCTGCCCGTGCCGAAGGTTAAAAGGAGAGTGCAAGCTTTGAATTGAAGCCCCGGTAAACGGCGGCCGTAACATATAACGGTCCTAAGGTAGCGAAATTCCTTGTCGGGTAAGTATCGACCTGCACGAATGGGCGTAAATTAACGACTTCCCCCGCTGTCTCCCGAACATAGGACTCAGGCGCGGAAATTTGGGAATTGCCTTTCAAGATTGCAGGGGCTTCCCGCGGTTTAGACGGAAAGACCCCGTGACACCTTTTTTACTACAAAACTTCACACTGGCAATTTAGGCCAAGCAATGCTGCAGGATTAGGTTGGTAGGGCTTTGGAAGCCAAAGGAGGGGGGGGGACGCCAGTTTCTGTGGAGCCTTCCCCTTTGAAGATTACCACCCCTTGGCCTTTGCCTGATGGTTTCTTAACCGCGGTCCGTTATTTCCCGGGATCCCGGGGAACCCCTTTTTTTTTGTTTTGTGGGTTGGGGTAAAAGGGTTTGACTTGGGGGGGGGCGGGTCCCCCCCGCCTCCTTAAAAAATGAAAGGTTAAAACGGGAAGGGGGCCCGCCCCCCGGCGGGGGGAAAAAAAAAGGTTTTTGTTGGGCCTTCAGGGAGGCGGGGGTTCGGGGGAAAAAATCGGCTTTCGTTGAGTGCAATGGCAGAAGTGCCAGCAGTCTCGTGGGT
>Ga0163217_1106815_pt1 | contig 11658 bp, 6 predicted proteins | sample SynspAceP_FD_185933 | JGI IMG/M metagenome (GOLD analysis project Ga0163217, IMG submission 185933) | Saline lake microbial communities from Ace Lake in Antarctica - Synechococcus sp. Ace-P (PacBio error correction) | ecosystem: Environmental > Aquatic > Non-marine Saline and Alkaline > Saline ... | reverse complement strand
CATTTTTTTTTAACGTATCCAGGTCCCCCAGCTTTATCTATTTTCCAGGGGCCTTAAACTTCTTTGGCCATCGATGGGGGGAAATTAATTTGACCCAAAAGTTGCCACAATTTGTTTTGGGGCGCTTCTTTAAGGTTTCACCATTAAAAAAAAACTTGTTTTTACCATTTTTTAATTCGTGTCCCAGGGATTTTGGGGGGAAAAAAAATATTTTTATTATAAAGCCCTTTCCGTTCCCGTTAAAGGTTGTGTTAAAATTTGTGTCTGTTTTTTCGTTTAATTTATTTGCATCCATAAAAGGGAAAACGGATTTTTTTTGTTGAAAATTAAATCGTTTTTCCCAATTAGTAAAGGATTTTCTTATTTCTAAAAACCCAATTTTTCTCCTAATTCTTTTTTCCCCCACGATTTTTGAAAAAATTCATTTGAACCAGTTAGCCCGATTTCTGTAAACTCTTTCTTTTTGTTCACTTTTTATAGTTTGATTCATATTAAGGCATTTTTTGCCTTTAATTATTTATTATTACCAATTATTTTCCCCCAAAAAAAGCTATCGATTTTAATCGATTTTTCTTTGTTTGAACGATTAAATTAGCTTGAGTAAGGAAAAATATTTTTTGTATTCCCTTGAAATTTGTCCATTAGGGTTTTTTAATTCCGGCCTTTTTATTCAATCCCAAACCTTAAAAACTTCTTTTGCCCATCCATTGAAAAAATTTTTAAATGGACCCAAATTTGGCCCACGGATTTTCCAGTATCTCCTTGTTCTTTTTTGTCCCAACTTTTATTTGGTTTGATTTTTCAATATAAATGGCAATTGGGTTTTTTGGGCCTATATTTTTGTTTATTTTATCCGCCTTCCCCCAGGGCTATTTTGGGAGTTTAAATTGTTTAATCTTGTTTTTGAAAAAACGGATTTGATTTTTAGCTGGGAGTTAAGGAAAAATTGTTTTTGTATTCTTGAAATTTGGTCATTTAACGTATTCCCAAGGCCAGCCCCTTATTCTAATTCCAAAAAAAACCTAAACCTTCTTTTGGCCGGCAAATTGAATTTTAAACATGGAACCCCAAAAAGTGGCACGATTGTTTTTGGCTTCTTTAGTTTTACCCATTAAAAACCTTTTGTTTTTTACTATAAATTTACGGTTGGTCCAGATTTTGGAAATGTTACTATTTTAGGCCTTTTCCCAGGTTCCCGGTATGGTTTTTTGGGTGTTAAAAATTGTTGTTCTGTTCCCGGGTTAAATTTATCGGCGGTTCATTTAAAGAAATATTTTTCATAGTAGGGGGGGGGGACTGTAGTTTTCATTTAGTTAATTTAGGAAAAATTTTTTCAAAAGGTTAAATTACAAAATTTTCATTCATTGCCTTAAATAAAAACATCTATCTGTAGGAAAAAAAAGTATTCTGAATCCCAAGTTTTGGGCATAAAACTAAGGAAGTTTTTCCCGCTACCTTTTCAAATCCTTTTTTTATAGGATTCTTTCATTAAAGTCTTCCGCCATTTTTTCTCCATCCCAAGGTTCCTGAATGTTTTAAAGTATTTCATTTAAGATTAAAAAAACCATTTTCCCTCCATCTTTAGCTTTGCCCAATTTAAAAATCCTTGGGGCCCCCAATTGGGGGGAACTGTTCGTTTAAAGGGAGGGGGATATTTTTCTTTAAAAAAAGGGTTTAAAGCTTAGGATTATGGGACTTTTTCATCTGTCTATTTCTTTTCCCAAGGGTCCCCACATTCTAAACCATTTTTTATTCTTTCCCATTTTAATAAAACTAACCCTTTTTCACTCCAGGATAAAAATTGTTTAAATTAGGGTGGAAAAAACCTTTAAATTCCACTTTTTTCCATTTTAAATTACCTCTCATGAAAAGGGCTGCTTGGCCCCCATCATTAAGGTTGAAACCCATTATTTAATTTGTTTTCTTTGTTTTCTTTTGCAAAACTGGAAAAAATTTTTGTCCAGGCATTTTAAAAGGTTTTATTGTTAAATCCAAAAATTGCTGAATTAGTTGAAAATTAAAACTTCGTAAAGTGGCAACGATAGGTTTTTTAACCTTTTTTTTCAAGCATAAACTTTAGGGCTAACTTTTCATTATTCCCCCTTTTTTCTGATATACTATTTTGAAATTTATTCGGATTTTTTACTAGTTATTTCTTTTATTCCATTTCCATATTTTTAATTTGAAAAACCAATTGGGATTAAAATTAAAAAAAATCTTCTTTGGGCGATTTGGGCATTTTAAAAATTATTCGCCTTTCTTACAGTATAAAAATTACCATTTTCAGAGGGACTCTTTTTTAAAAAAATCTTTCTATCTTTCAATTAATAAAAAAAGCTGAAAAGGAAAAAATGTGTGCTTTTTTCTTTAATTTTTTCCGAGTAGTTTTTTTTTTTTTATTTATGTTATTCTTTTTTGTATTGGCCTTTCTTGTTTTTTGGGGGGCCCTTTTCTTTGTGGGGACTTTTTCTTCTTTGTTTTTGTCTTTTCCTTGTTTGGCTTCTTTCTTGTTTGGGTTTCTATTTTTTTGCTTTCTTTAGAATTCCTTTTGTTTGGTTTTGTTCTTTTCAAAATTATTTAAATAAGTGGTTTTTTAAAAAATTTGACTTTAAAACCCCTCTATTTACTAAAATTTGTTCTAGGATTTTCCCATTTTTCCCCACTTATCAGAATTTATTTTACCAATTTTAAAAATTTTTTTTTCATTATTTTTATTAAACTCCGCTTGTATTCTATTTAAAATTGGACCTTTCAATCATTGATGACGGGATACCTCTGTTTTCCATTATTATTTCTCATTTAATGGAAGGTGAATGTTTTTCTTTCCTACTGGTAACGTCAGAATTTAAAAAAAACTTTCCATTCAAGTCCTTTTTGCTCTAAAAAAATTTGTTCTGATAAAAAAAAAACCGCTTTTTCTGTTAATTTTGGAAATATTTTTCCCCAACTTAATTAAAGCCTTATATTTTAATTTCTATGTATTTAAGGTTTTATCTATAAGGTTATAAAGTACTTTCCCAATTAATCTCCAGGGGGGCCTTCATTTATGTTTTTGTTTTTATATTCGGGTTTTTTAATTCCTTCTACCAGCCATTTTACAACAATTCAGGTTTGATTTTTTACTAATTGTGATTAAAATTAAACATACCCAACTAGAATAAAAAAACGGAAAATAAAAAAATAATTTCTTTAGTTTCAAAAAAAAAAATTGTAACCTTCCTTTATTTTTTTAGTATTAAATTTTTAAATTTATAATTTTCTTATTAAAAAAAAAATAATTTTTCCCCCAATCATAATTTTATAATAGGATATTTTAATTCAAAAAAAAAGGGGACAGTGGAACAAAAAAGGGGAAACTAATCCACTTTGTCTTTTTTCAACATTCTTTCTTTATTTAAAAACTGGGAGGCTAAAAAAATTAATGTTTTTTTCGTATACCTTGAATAAATTTTATTTTCCTGTTAGGCAAGTTTTTTCTTGATAGAAAATTTGTTTACTAAACTTTCCTTTCGTGTCGGGCTTTAAGGCCATTATTTCTTTTTAACCAAAAAAAAAAACCCCCAATTTTTTCAAACTTAAAAAAACTTGCTTTTGGGCCATTTTCCCAGTTTTCTCTGGGGACCAAAAACATTGGGAAAATTTGCCTTTTTAAAGGGCTTTTCGATCAAATGCTTTTTTAAGGTCTCTTTTTATTTAGGGGCATTTTTTGAATTAACCTTTTGAAGGATTTTAATATTTTTTTGAAAACTAATTTTAATTAATGCTTAGGATTTGTTTAGCCATTTTTAAAAAAAAATTATTTTTTATTTTGGTTTTTTTAAAACCGCTTTTTTTATTGTATGAAAAAGTTTTCAAATTCCCCAATTGGCTTGGAAATTCTTATTTAAAAAGGGAGTTTGTTATGGGAACATAAACAAAAAATTTAATTCCCCGGGATTTTTAAACTTTATTTGCCCCCAATTTTGGGCTATTTTGATGTTCTTAAAAAAAAACTTATTTCAGTTGTTTTTCTTGTCCATAAAAATTTTACTTTCATAACCAGGGGGGGAAATTCAAACAAGTTTAATTTGTTTTTAATTTTTTTTTGGGCTTACTTTTAATTTAAAAAAATCTGGGGGACTCTTTAAAAACCAACCCTCCAGCTTGGCTCCTGGCGGGATTTTTCTTTACCCCTCCATTTGGCCCCTGGGATCGATGACCCCAAACAAACTTTTTTTTAAGAATGGATAGATTTCTTTATTGCATTTTTGTTAATCCAAAATTCCAATCCTAGTTTCTTTTTGCCTTTGGAAAGAAATTAATACCATGCAGCTCGTCTAGTTCTTAGCTTTCTTTGATGGACCGTATTTCACTATTAAAATAACTGTTTGGAATAGGCTATAGTTTATACCCTTCGATTCCCCAAGGAGTTGTATTAAGGGTATCCGTTGAACGTATAATCCGGTGCTATTAAATTTTATATTTTTCTGAGAAAGTTGATCGTTCAACATTCTAAACCAGCTTTATCAATCCACCTAAACCTGATATATAAGAACCAAGTTGCTCGACGGTTACTGCTTCTTTAGTGATATTAACTTCTTTAGCGTAAATAGTTTGCTGAAGTAGAAATCATTGAATAAGCCCATTGTTTCCATATGCGTTAGTAATTAATGCGTATCTGGTTTTGTCGATTAATTTTTGCACTTTTTATAAATATTATTTTTTTCAGATTAATATTATGTCTTGATTTTAATAAACCCTTTTTGTCAATCCATCCTAGTTCTTGCCATTAAAGTTAATCAATGACCATGTTTGCGCGGACGAGTTTTGCTTCTTTAACCACTTGACTTGCTTATTTAAATAGTCTGAAGATATTGCTTGAAACCTTGTAACCTTCTGCTACCCAAAGGCACAGTTGATAAATACTATCTGTTTTTGCGAATTATTTTTCTATAATAATCGTGTTTGTTGTTGTTGTAACCTTTTCTTATAATCTAGACCTGCTTAATCTATTCCCAACCTAAGGCCTGATATAGTTAAAGACCAGGTTTGCACGATCAGTTACTGACTTCTTTAGAAATACTTTACTTTTTTACCATTAGTTATTTTCCTGATTAGAAAGAGTTTGTTAATACTTTGTTCCATATGGCTTAGTATTAATTGGGTATCATGTCTACGATTAATTTTTGCTTGTATAACTTAATATGTTTTTCAGATTAATAATCAACATCTTGATTAGTTATCCGCTTTTGTCAATCCATCCTAGTTCTTTGCCATTAAAGTTATTCAACGGACATGTAGCACGGTACGGAGTTTTGGCTTCTTTAACCACTTTGACCTGCTTATTTAAAATAGTTTGAAGATATTGTTAAAAAACCTTGTAAACCTTCTGCTACCCAAGGTACGCGTTGATATATATCTGTTTTACGGCTTATTTTTTATAATGACTGGTGTCTGTTTATAGACGTAGATTTTTTCTACCATCTAGACCTGCTTTAATCTATTCCAAGCCTAAACCTGATATATAAGACCAAGTTGCTCGATTGGTTACTGCTTCTTTTAGTGATATTAACTTCTTTTACCGTAATAGTTTGCTGAAGTGGATATCATCGTATAACCACTTGTTCCATTGGTTTATATTAATGGTATCTGTTTTTCGATTAATTTTTGCTTTAAACTCATTAATTTTTTCAGATAATAACATATTCTTGATAGGTCAACCACTCTTAATCAATCCATCCTAGTTTCTTTGCCATTTAAAGTTATCAACGACCATGGAGCACGACGAGTTTTGGCTTTCTTTAACCACTTTGACCTGCTTTATTTTAAATAGTTTTGAGATATTTGCTAAAACCTTGTAACCGTCTGTACCCCAAGGTACGGTTTGATATACTATCGGTTTGCGGAATTATTTTTCTATAAATGACTGGTATCTGTATAGACGTAATTTTTTCTACATCTAGACCTGCTTTATCTATCCAACCTAAACCTGATATAAAGACCAAGTTGCTTCGTGAGTTAACTGCTTTTTTAGTAATATTAAACTTTCTCTTACCATTATTAGTTTGCTGAAGTGGATATTCATTCGTATAGCCACTTGTTCCAATATGGTTTAGTATAATGGTATCTGTTTTTCGATTGTGATTTTTTGGCTATAAAGAACCTTATTAATTTTTTCGGAATAATACTTTCTATATTTCATATTCATTTAAAAAAAACAGATTTTTCTTGGCATATCACCTATTCTTTTTGTTTCTAAAGTTGCTTTAACATGTATATCTAGTTAATTGTTCATCAAAAATTGTCAAATTATACTTTATTCTATAATATTATTTAGCATAAATTTTGTATTCTGCATTATCAGTATATTTGATGGAAATTAGATTCGTGGTATTTCAAAATATTATTTTCCCTGCTTAGAATTAAAAACTTGCTTACTTCCTTTACATTAATCTTAGAAAGATCTTCAACGATATATATTTTTGAAATTAAACATTTTCAAAAAATATATCCATTTCTTTATTTCTTTTTTCACATATTGTTGTACAAATTTTCATCTGTTTCATTTTGCTTTTATGCCAAAATAAATTTAAAGCTTTTTGAGTACTTCTATTAGGCTACTTGTACCCATATACTTTCCAATGCTGCATTAGGCAAAATTACTGATTGCTGACAAGTTATATCAATAGCAGCATTTTGAAGCTTTCTGGTTGGAAACTCTAGCAATTAAAATTTATTTCATTATAGAATCTTTTTAGAAGATACGGTCTCATTCTCCATCATAACAATAGCCAAAATTTCTATTTCCTTTTTTAATGAAAAAAATTTTTTGGGTTATTGTTACTACTTTCTTCCTGAGCATCTAGTACAGAACTAGGCTCATTTTGATGTCTCTACCTCTATTGTTTTTATATCATTTGAAATCCTTAATTATGAAATCTTTTCATTAATACCGTTATTTACTTTCTTCTATATTTAAATCTAATTCTCTTTAGTACTTGCTCCAATTTTAAAATCTTGTACTTTATCTTTCTCAATATTTTCCCACCAATTATTGCTTGGACTTGTTGCAGCTGAAACACCTGTTGTCTAAAAAAATGGGCTTATCATACTTAAAATAAGTATGCGCCTGATTTAGACCTTTTGTATCTTTTCTTCCAGTTTTCCAAAAAAAATCCTCCTTGTATTTATTAATTTGCACATTAACTTATTATATCTTTGTTTAAAAAAATTACCATCGTTTTCCATCACACAATTTTTAATTTTTTAAAGATTCAAACATTTGTCCACATATTTAAATTATTAATATTATTTCCATTGGATAATTCACAAGATTTTCTTGAAACTTGTTTGCTTTCTATTATGATTTCTATATCTTATCGTTATTTTGAAACTCCTTAGTTTTTTCTCAAATGAGAGGCTTTGAAAAACCGAATGAAAAAGGTGATAAGCTAACCGGATACTATCACATAGTATTATAGCAAAGATGAAAAAGAAACACTAAACATACCATTAAAGGGAGTTTACAGTTCTAAAACAAAAATCTCTTCCACAGTTATAATATCGCTCTTTATAAAGCGCTGTGATTGATCCAGAATATTCATTCATGGTTACGTATTCTAATTTAAGTATATCTAGCTTCATAAACTCTTAATAGTTTCTAAATAAGCAGGACTTTTAATGAAAAAATTTCTTTGAAGCTAATTCAAATAATTTTCTCCCCTTTTGCTTTTCCTGATAATGTGCCTGTTTCCAAAACAACAATGCTTCTTTTAGGCAGCAGAAAGTGCATTAGGTTTGAGAAGGGATTAAGCAACCGTATGATTGAATCGGTTGGTACTAATTTTAGCGATGTCTCCAACATTTGTACTAATAAAAGGTATTCTTTTGTTCTGCAGATTCTAATAATACCAAAGGAATCCTTCACTAATGAAGTAGAACATTACATTCCGTTTGTTTGTAAGATTTTTCTATTTCTTAATTTATCTATAAGAGCCGTGAAATTGTTATTTGCTTTTCTATTCAATTCTGAGACTTTAGTTTAATTTATGCGCGCAATTCACCATCTCCAACAACATTTTAAATGAAAGTTCGTTAACCCACTAGAACTTTAGTACTTCAAATAGAAAATCATGTGCTTTAAAACTGGATGTAGTTCTGGCAACACACGTTAATGTAATATTGTATGAGTTTTCTTCACAACTGGATTTTCACCAAAAAATGATTCCATTATATTACCACAAAATTTTTTCTTTTGAAACATCTTTTTATTAAATCAGATTTTAGTCTTTCCTAACTCCCAATCAATTTATCAAAACCCTTCTTTCAAACTTTTCAAATTTTAAAAATAAGGAGGAATATCTTTCCTTTTAATCCATTACCATAAAGTTCTAAAGACCGGATCGCTATGTTACCGTCCGCTACCCAAGTTCAAATTTAAATCGCTTTCTGATTAAGTGCTAGCAAAAGATTAGATCTAGCACCGTGTGTATGGACTACATCATAATGATTCACTTTAATAAAATGCTATTAATCTCTTTAGTATAGTCAAATCATAACGAGAGCGTTGTTTTATAACATTGAACTTTAATCCTAATAAAACGAGCTTCTTGAGAAATAGAACTTCTTCTAATAATTAGTAATTAAGCCATCAGAAGGGAAATTGACTCAATTAAGGATAAAATGTGAGTCTTTGCCCCACCTTCTTCTAGTTCCCGGGCATTAATATGTTAAATTTTCACTGTTGTTCCCTCTTTTTTATTGGTTATTTTTTTTAGTTTCAATAGCTATTAAAAAAATTATAAATAAAACTACTATCTAAAATTATTAGCCTCAAAATCTAAAACATTAGAATCAGTTTACATTATGAAACGTAACTCATTTTAATTGAGTCTAGTAGAATCCTTTAAAGGACGCCACCAATCTCATTTGTTGATTACATTCAATTTGTTTCTCGGATGCCACTATCAAAAGTATATTTTGTTTCCATCCTTAATTCCTTTTCCAGCTTAGTTTGGATCAATAGCATACTTTTATCATGACCCAAAGCGGTCCGCAACATATTACAATTCAACTCACGAAGGAACAACCCTAGTTGTCAACAATCAAGTCAACAATTTCATTATTGGTATGTTCGTTTATGACCACCAATATTTGTTACACCTCTCCTTTAAAGTCCCTTATGTAAATACTAAGTCGATTGCTTGACAATGTCTTGTACATGTTAACCAGTCACGCACATTAAAACCCATCCCGTAAATGGTAAGGGATTTTACCATCTATCCCATTGTAATCATTAAAGGAATATAATTTTCTGGGGAAATGATTTGGGACCATAATTATTCGAACCACCGAGTAATATTAAACATTTCATACCATATGTTTATAATACGAGCGCCAACTAATAAATCTGCCCCTGGTTTTACTGCAGATAAGGATTATTTTGGAGCTAAGGAGTTTTTCAGTAAAGGCAACCTTTTGATCTAAGGTTCCCGTATACTTCATCAGTTTGAAAACTTGCACGTAATTTTTAATTCCCATTTTCTTTGGCCACTGATTAACAAGACTAAAAGTTTTTTTGAATATTCGTTCCCACAAATATTTCAGGAAAAAATTTTTTTATTTTTAAAATTTACTTTAACGCGATCAACATTTCGATTCAAAGCTTGCAAAATTTTCACAAAATGTGTAATATTTATGTGAATTTACTAAATGGACGCACTAATTCTATTTATAATATTTCCTTGTACAAAAAATGTTTTGGATTATCCTATATTATCATTCTAAATTGTGGATATTTCCAGCATAGGTTAATAGATCTAAATTAAATTTTATATTTAAGGATAGTTTTCTAACATGTAAGAACAAAATTTACTGCCCAATAAACCTGCTCCACCAGTTACTAAAAATTCATTATTTTTTCCACCTAAATAGAAATATAAACTATCAGTTAAACTTGTTTTAATAAATAATGTACTTGCTATTTATTTAGTCTTTATTAAACACAGTCTTCTAGTATAAACTTCTTTTTCACATCATTATAATTTCTCTTCTAAACGATTGGATACAATAACATCTGATAGTGTTTAAACTCTTCTAAGTCTTGAATAACTTTTGAATTATTAAAAAGTTTTTTCTTTTAAACAGCCTCATAAAACGACAACTTCCAATTTCCTTTTGACTTAACCGTTTCATGATTCCCTGAAAGAGGAAGCTCTAAAAGTTGTTCTGAATCTTTTTTCATTGTTAAACGATATACTCCTTACAATTATTTAGGATCATTTCAAACTTATTTGTTTCGCAAACAAAATCCTTGCGCGTGCTTTACATCTACAATAGGCCCCAATAATATTGTTAGGTACTTTCATAATTTGCCAATAGCTGTTTTGTACTTTGGATAAAACAGTACCCCCCATAAAACCAAACGAAGGATTATTGTTCAGTGAGAGCCTATTCGGGATCTAAAGCTAAACACCTTCAATTAATTGATTTAGATTTTAAACCTCTTACTTCTGCCATAAAGGTATTCGAGTTCATTAAAATAAGCTAACTCGCAATGCCTAAATAAGTATTTGAAAAACAATTTTACTGCTCAGCTTCAGTTGAGGCCATAAAGAAAACAGAGATTATCCTTTTTTGATAGCTCCTTTCAAACCAGTAATTCAGGCAAAAAACTCTTGCTTGCTGATTCTGACACCTACAATAATTTTCTTGAGGATTGACAGATTATCGTTAACAATGCTTTACCTTCTCTTAGAATTCTGGAGCAATAATAATTGTTTCTGTTCCATTTACCTTTTCTTTTTGTTTCTTCTGTATATCCTACAGGTACAGTAGACTTTATAATCATTCATGCAGAGGGATTATATATAAAAAACATCTTCAATAACCAACTTCTCTACGTAGAAGTATCAAAGTAATTTTTTTTTTTTATTCACATAATTCGTTGGAGTTGGATATAATGACAAAGTCAGCTTGTTTATAGGCGGTTACTTTATCTGCTTGTTGCAATTAAATTTTAAATTTTCTTTTGTTTTTAGATATTTCTTCAATTTCTTTTATCAGGCAATTGGAGATCTTTTTTGATTAATTTAATTCTACTTTCTCTTCAAAATCTCTTAGTGCAGTCAACATCATTTGTGTTTGAGCCAATAATACTGCATTAGATTAACCTAACATAACCGTTACCTACTACTGTTATTTTCATACCATATTGCTCCTTTATAACTGTTAAATTTTTCAAAAAAAAATAAGTTTTATTTATCAGAACATTATTTCTTAAAAACTTTAAAGTCCCATTGTTAAAAAAAAAAGTACATTTTTTACTTATTTTCCGGGCCATTTTTATCTTGTATTATTGTATTTTAACAATACATTTAATTTCCTACTACTAAAAAGTTACGGTATTAAAAAAATATTATCGACTTTGCTTTTAATAAATTATTTATTTAAGGCAACTCTTAAATTATTTCATTAGAAATCTTTGCGTAAAGTAACTCTTTACTAAATACATATTACATGGGGATTTCATTTAAATTTAGGGAATTATTTAATTTTCTAGGTTTCTAGTTAAAAAGAATAACCCCTCAACAAAAAAAAATTCATAAAGGAATCCCACCACCACATTCAATTTTTAAAAAATTCTATTTACCCATTAAACCCCATTTTCTTTCCCCTTCT
>Ga0163217_1049530_pt1 | contig 11658 bp, 7 predicted proteins | sample SynspAceP_FD_185933 | JGI IMG/M metagenome (GOLD analysis project Ga0163217, IMG submission 185933) | Saline lake microbial communities from Ace Lake in Antarctica - Synechococcus sp. Ace-P (PacBio error correction) | ecosystem: Environmental > Aquatic > Non-marine Saline and Alkaline > Saline ... | reverse complement strand
CGACAATCTCTAGTTAGAAAAAAAGCATAAATCAAGTGCGCGGGTTAACGAAATTATAAAAACGTCCAAATATAAGGCATCTAATTCCGCTCAATTTACTAAAAAAAACCACGGAATAAGATACCATAAGGGGAACCGTAACAAAATTTAATCAGGGATACTTTTATGAAATTCAATAAAAGGACTTTAATTTTAAACATTGATTCAAATGGTTAATTTAGCATACATTCTTAGAGAACATTGCCGGAGGCAAGGGGACCAAAAAAAATTACATATAATAAAAATTTGAAAACATGCCTATTTCATCAGGCTGATGTATGGAATATGGTTGCTGTTACAAGTGAAAAGTAATTAAAGTCGGCCATTGGGCGAGATGAAAAAAATCGCGAGGACTATATGTGGTACTGGAGGCTTTTTAGCGATAACGACGATGTATATCCAGAAATTACTCTCGGACAATATTAATAGGCACATTGGAAGGATTAAGAACCACCAAATATCTTCCTTGGGTCGGCTCTAGGGGCAGGCCATTGTAATTTCGGGAAGTTAAACTTTGGAAACCTATAATTCTTAAAAGAAAAAACTTAATACTCTTTAAAGAAAAACATTCATGTTTACCATTCTTATTATACAATTAATTCAAAAAAACCACGGGCAACCAACTTGCTGAAGTTTTGAACCTTCACGGAAAATAAGATATTATAATTAAATATGATAAAAACCGGACAACCCAAAACCAAAATATAATAACCAAACCACTATGAGCCATAACTACAACATCTGGTATTGAAGAGGAAATTTAATCCAAGGAATCTAGCAGGAGGAAGAATTTGAAAAGAGAAGGCCCGATCCTAAATCCAAATTTAAAAAGGATGGAAAAGTTTTTTTGACGGGCATGTACGGCTGGAAGCATCAGCAGGAAAACAGAGTTTGTAACTAGGGACTCCTGTTTTCTTCGACACAGGGTGTAAAGTGCTTTTGGATCTGATCATTAGGCTTGTTTAGCTAGGCAATATTTCTTGGCCGTGTTAAGCTCTTCGGCGTTCATCTGCACCGCCGAGGCATTGGCCGTTAAAAACAGAAAAGTTTGCACACTTTATTAATCAAATGGAGAAGATCTGTTGGCAAAAAAAACAAAGTTGCAATTGATAAAGCCGCCTCGCGGACAGGATATTTAACTCTTGGCGGAACGGAAATTTCTTTCTCTGCTTTATTCTGGCAGGGGGGCTAGTGATTACGGTATCCGCCATCGGCGGTCGGCATTACCATTGTAATACTGGAAATGCCATCGTCCAGAGCCAAAACCTAACCGATACCACCAGCCCAATGGGAGCAAACTTGCCGAATAAATTATTATCACGGTGATTATTATAGGGCGCGGCACTTATTATCATTGTATTGCCTCCCAAAGGCTACGAATACCGAAGTATCAAACAGCAAAGGCCAATTGTATGTCTCCGTTTATCTGTCCTTGGCTTTTTCTGGCCATTTTGGTTACGTTGGCACTAAACCAATTGGGTGTAAAACAACTTCTCGGAATTTTTGGGATATTTGGGGCGAAGGCTTCAGAACCCTTTCCGGACAGATCAAGAGTATTTACCTTTCTTGGATGTAGTTTATCTAGGTCATGGGTTTGCCAATGCTTGCCATTGCACAATTGGAATGTCCTGTATCTCTCGGTTTTCACGATTTTGCCTGAAAGAACCCAGAGTAGCTGGTGTGGGACACCGCTGCAGTATGTACGTAGGGCCATTTCATGTGCTTGGGTAGCCGCGGCCTTGTTATTACGCTGTTTTATTACGATCGCCAGATAAGCACAGACCACTGCTTCCGCCTATATGGGGGGGAAGCGATCCCTACGGTTGCACCGGGACTTTTAGTGCCAAAAACTAATGCAATCGGTGGTTTTTGGAATTATTGCGGTTTGTTCATGGCAGGATGTGACTACCGAACCAATCCTGACGCATTAATTCATAAGTAGCGGAGTACTCGTTCTATTTTCAGGGCTCCATTTGCCCAGAGGGTAATTCCACTTTTGCGTGACTTTATAATTTGTCAGGTTCTTGGTGAGCTCCACCCATTGTCTCTCAGGTCTTTTTCCTTGCAATTTTAGCCCACTTTCGGAAAATAATTATAGTTGGGATTTTTTGTGGCGCTGTACGGGATTATTTTCTTGTTTGATTGCTCCGGTTTGGGCGCCATGCCATTAGTATATTGAACATTACTCTCTTCCAGCGGATATAAAACAGCGTGGGAATAGTTATAAAAATTATTGGTCCGATTCAGTGCGCTGCCAAATATTAAAATAGTTCGGAAAATTAAGGCCCCGGCAAGGTATGATATTATGGCATGGCCATAAGCTTTTGGGACTGTGATTATTTTTTATATCCGGTTCAAATTTGATGGTTGTTTTATTCAATTTGTAACCCTTTTATTCCGGCTTTGGTTGATGTGCGGTGAAAGCGATCTTAGTTTCCTATTTTGGTCTTTAGCAAAATTGGGATTGGCAAAAAAAAGTTAGATTTATGGTTTCATTGTTTGTTTCCTCTAAAAAGGGAAGGTTTTAAAAATAATGGGGGATATTATAGTTGAATTCTCCAAGGTTTGTTGGTATTATTGAGGGACCTCCTTTAAAATGAGTTGATGTAATATCAATAGTTTTAGTATTTCAGGTCCTGGATGAGAAGGAGTCGGAATTGCAAACAAGCTCATTAGGGTCCTTGTCCCAAAACATGTTTGGTAAGGCATTTTCTCAAATAAGTTCATTTCTTTCTTCCTAATTGTACTTAAGAAAGCAATATATGGCTCCACACGCCAAGCTTCGCAATTAATTACTTGTTGGGTAAATTTTCAAGAATTCTGGGCTTGGATTTCGTTTGGAAAAGTTAGCGCAGAATGATGCGCACACTTGAAGAAAAATAGGTCGTAAAGAAAATGCTCTTCTATGTTCTGTTAATTTTTGGCACATTGGTTCTTAACGGTTGTCCGTTCATTTTTTCTTCCAAGAGATTGTATTTTTATTGATTATGGGCATTTTCTATATAGTTGGACGAAGAAGGGAGCGCGTTAGTCCAGAGCAGGAGAAATAGAAGCTAGGAATCTTGGGGAATGGCATACAATGGTGTGTGTCACCTCATCCGCGCTCAAAGTTGGGTATAGATTTCGATTTTCAGTTGCTAATAAAAACCCTATAGAATATTCTATAGGAGTGCAGTTTAGTGTATAGAGTGCGCTCTGTGGATTATGAAGTTTGGCCAATAAGTGCGCATGATTATAAGACGCGCGTATGCCTGAATGGTAGTCACGCATAACCCTGTAACAAAATACTTTCCAGATTCTCCCCTATGGACGGAGAGGAAGTATCGTTATATGATGGCTTCTCTGTTTCCGCTCGTGGGCACTCCTGCCAGATTTAATGTATTGTTGTGTGCTTTTTAGAGCGTAGTCCAGAGAGTACACACCTCTCTGGCGTGCGCGCTCTCTAAATATTTGGTCTCAGCGGAAAAGGGGCCGTGTTTGATATTAATATTAGGCGCTAACTCCTCCCCTAATTTCTCCAACTTTAAAGTCGGTGAATCTCTCTTTTCAGGTGAAATGTTACTATTAAGTCATCCTATTCCTAGTGGTTTTTATGTCATAAGTCTTGACCGCAACCTGTTTGGAAACTTCAGAGGATATATTCCTCTTTTCTGTCTTGTCTAAGGTGTTTTGCCTTTTTATCGCACTACTAATCTCGTTAAGGAAATGACGTGTTCACACCATCGTTATCCATAGTCGTTTATAGTATGCGAACGGTTTAATTGCCTAGCACATAATTGTTCTGCTCACTCTATTCACATTATGGGAATATACGTAATGAAGTGGCAGTGTTATATATATTGTAAGCCCAACACATAAAGTTTGGGAGATTCTTAACCCTTGTCATGACATTTCGAATCGTGTAGTTTCTGTTTGGGGTAATCTTTATGTTCTTGGAGATTGTATAAGTTTTTCAAATCTGGAAGTCTTGCTCCCATCACACCATCATTTTATCATTATGTAAACCTATTTTGTATTACACTCTATTTGCCAATGGATCAAAATAATCCTTGGGCAAGGAATTGAATACAAGTAATTTATATCTCTGGGTGAGCGCAGTTGTCGGCTGGTATCTATACAAGTTATATGGGATTTTTTGCCGTTAGGGACCCTCCATTCCAACTGCCGCTATCAACCATGCCTACTTGCGACATTTGGTGTGGTTAATATGCATATATAGCCAAGGTGAGAAATGGGTCCGGCTTGTTGCGTTTCAGTACAGGCTGTGTGTGCTATCCATCTCAGTTGGAATAGACGAGGACACACCAATAATCCGTGCCTCAATAAATTTAATAAGGCAGGATATTAATAGTAATAGGCATTTATTCGGGAGTATATGTTTACGGTTCTCGTGGGCCTTAAAATCGATTCTCTCCAAATGAAGGCTATTTAATTTGGATACGTATCGCTCATTTACTTAACACTTCAGGGTTTACTACATAGATATTTAGTCCCGTAAGCGAAATTACTATTATTGATCTCTATTTACTAAAATTAATTAAGCCCCGGATCTCTACTGAAAATTAGACTGTTTTTTTTTATGAGTTTTTTATATAGGTCTTAATAGGGGAATTAGTGTTCACATAGCGCGACAAGATGTGTAATCCCATACAGTAATCAATTCACTTGGCTACGGTATTATGGCTATCTTACGCGCCCGGGACAAAAACTTTTATTCGAAAATTGTACACTCTCATTTTTTTACTCATCAGAAATTTCAAATACTTAATGTAAAAATTAAGAATTGGTAATCTCGCTATACATACTGATACATTCTGTGAACAGCTTAGGTATACATCAGCCATGGATATGATCATATGTGTAGTGGGTAAGTTTTACTGTATATTTTCTGGAATTTTAGGTCTTGTCTGGTGAATATTAATTAAGATAAAACAATCTGTAACTGATATCTCTCTCTGCTGCCCCATGCATTCCATAATTGCTGTTCTGATCGTCTCGCATTAGATTAAGAATGGCCAAAGACACTTCATTCTAGTATTAAGTAGTTTCAAACGTAGCCAGTTGGAGGAGCACTTCCTTAATGAGCGGGGGTATGACCAATAGCGTCTATCTCGGCCTTAGCGTCATCTATGCTTATTTTTAATGCCCTAGGTTTAAAAATGCTCACTTTTTATCTAATATCTTGGGGTAGATATTGTGGTTGCATGATTATGCCTCGCGTATATCAATTTACGGAGCAAGGTTAACAAACCGGATTCATTTTGGGGTGTTTGTTGTTTTTTTAATTTGCTGTGTGATTATTTGGTTAGTCGTCTTTTATGAATATGTCTCACTCTCTTAATGATCAGTCGTTTTCTTACTTACTTCATGTAGCTTTGTTATTCATATTTCTTTCTTTGCGATCCAAGGTCTGATTACCTTTTTTGCTGCATTTATACAGTGCTTTTCCCTCCGCTTTGTACAGTCAGTTAGGTGTGAATTTTAAAATCAAACTAGGACATAAGGTCCGCAGGTTTTGTTTTTTAATCCGTGAACTCTCCGCATATCATTCTAGATTGATGAACGTGCAATCACAAAAATTCATCGCGTGATCAATCTTCTTTGCGCTACTTATGGGTTATCAAATGTTACGTCCACAGGAGTACGTCGCGGCCGCGCGTTTTTTTGGGTGCATTTTGAAGAATGGATAGAGTGTTACTGGATCCGAGCACCAAGTCTCCCTAAGATCATAGGAAATGTGACTGTTATTTTTACAGTTATTGTGGAACCAAACCGGGCAACTCATTAGCAGATAAAGGAGTGACAAGGAAGAACTAGCCGTGTGCATAAGATGCCACCCGGTAATAGTGAGTGCATGAAAAGTAGGGATAGAACGCCACCTGCGCAATACATTGCTCGGGTAGTGATTATTCGGAAATACTACATAGGTTTATAGTGGGCATTCTTGACCTAAAATCGAACAATTTTTCCGGTGTACGGATGTTTGCCGGGTACTCACACGCAGTATTTATAATTAACACCATTACATACTTATCGCAAATATCCAAAAGCCTTCCTTTAATATTATCATGGCTTCTTGCAAACAGCCTTGTATATTTATATATGATCTATGGGTTTCAGTCTGCGTAACCCTAACCTCCCATACAGCTTATTTGCGGAGATATAGACGCATTTACTCATATTCCTCATTATTTGAATAGAGTTATTTTATGTCGGTACTTATGGCACTTTGTATATTTCGCGCCGATTCATTTACACACTCCCTGTTCGGCTATTTCCTTTCTAGGACTCGTCTCAAGGTCGCTCTTGTGGTTGGTTTACATATCACTGGCATGGTTACATGAGCAACCATTTTCTGTTGAAAACTGGCACGTGTGGTCATTACTATTGTGGTTATTTCCAATTCCATTAATAATTATGAGGGGTGACACCTTTTTCTAGTTTTCAATATTTCCTCCATATTTTCATTATGCTACATCTTTTTTATCCAGGTGTTCTCGCTCTTTTTTCTTTCAGAGCATTCCGTACCAAATTTCTGACCATCGTTTATATCCAAAAGTGTGCTTCTTTATATGAATGTGCAGAGTGTGAGTTATTTCTCGTCAATTTCCTGGACAGAAGTCGAGAGAAATAGCACTCTCTCTGTTTTTGATTGAATTTGTTGTGTTCTCAACATGTGATCTGGCTCATAGGCACATTCGATTAATAGGCTGGCTTTCATACTCCTTGGGCATTTCCCTGAATAATGGCGACAGTTTCGCGTTGGGCCCTGGTCTTTTGGTACGCCCTACTTTCGACTTATTCACTCTCAACAAATTTGTGATTATCTCTGTGTGGTGTCTGATGGGAATCTAAAAAAGGTATAACTGTGTGTGCTATAAGCCTCTGACATGTTTTTGTAGTCTCTCAAGTTTTGTATGTTGTAATTGTAATTGAGTTCGCTATTTCGCTGAAGCTTGTATGTCCCTGACGCGCACCTTTCGAGCTGGCGGTTCCATGTGCATATCTTATATCCCTAAGTGGTGCAATCTTATTCCATACCGCGGCTTTAATTATCTCGGCATATCTTTCTTTCAACTTTTGATATATGGGACATGCATTGATTGTTTAAACCGCGCAGAACGGACGGTGGAAACAATTCTCCATTATCTCTATACTGGATCGTCTTGATACGTTTCTTAACTTCCCCACTGCCTCGCGGATTCTATCGGGCGACTCAATTAAGTGCATACGCATTTCATTTTTTAGGAGTTTAATTAAAATTTATCATTCTTCAGGAAACGGTCAAATTCCAGATTTGAATGGGCAGAATATGCTTCTTCTCGATGAGATAGGCATGACGTTTATGTATAAATCTATGCGATTTAGGCACGATAACACATCTCTCTGTGTCTAAGCCCTTGCGTCTTGTGCTGCATCGCATGTATGCACAAGAGGTGTGTTTGTTTTCATATTCTAAAGATAGGTATAGATTTACATTTTAGTGACACTCAAGAGTGTATGCATTTTCTCAAACAATTACATTGGGGAATACTGTCCTACTAATATACTATCGTCTTTAGTGATGTGCGAAACAGCTTCTTGTATATAGAATCTAATGTACATGTAGTGAATAGGTTGATAACTCCTAGTTACTTATTGATCTAATGTTATATTTATGGAAACATAGATTACAATTAATATTTGGCGTTTTGCCTTATCTTGTTATCTTCTTCTAAGCAGTGACTATAATGGTCGCTTAGAGTTGCAGGAATCTCGTGCGGGAAGTTGACCCTTTAATCAAGCCCTTCACCTTACTTTTCATGCAAAATTATCTCTCTGGGGCCACTCCAAATCTGGGGTTTGGGTGTTTATTTCTACTTGTGTCGATAATAAGCCAAACTTGTTGCGCATTGTGTAGTGTAATTTAAAAAATAACTAAGCGCTCCCTAACAGTGGTAGCTCTGCTCGTCTCTCTGGCTCTCATGAATTTTGGCACACATTGAGTGGAAGGAGGGGGGGGGTGGGGGGGTTGAGGTGGGGGGGTGGGGGGGTGGGTATACCGCGGAGGGGATGGCAGGGGAGAGGAGGGTCCGGAGGTGGGAGTGTGAGTGCAGGGCGTGGTTAAGAGGGAAGAACTCGAGTGTGCAGGGGGGGGTGGGGATGGTTGTGTTGGAGGGGGGGCGGTTGCGGCGTGCGAGGAGCGGGGTGGCCGAGTACGGGCTGGGGGGATGGATGGTGTGCGAGGATGGTGGTGTGCTTGTGTGGTTCGTACCGCGCGCAAAAGCGCGGTGGTGCTTACGGGCTGGGAAGAGGTGTGAGGGCCGGCGCGGGGGCTGGGGCTGGGAGGGTAGGGGGAGGAGTTGCGCGGCGCCTGAGTGTTGAAAGAGTGGTAGGTAAGGAAGGAGAGTAGGGTGTGCGAGTTGAAGGGTGAGTTTCGGCTGTGTGGATGTTAGAAGGGTGGAGAGTTGGTATAGGTGAGGGAGGACAAGAGAAATAGCAAGAGGGAGAAGTGGGCTAAAGGCTGTAGAAGGAGACTAGGCTTGGGGGGTAGGGACGCGCGCCGGTGAGAGAAAAGGGGAGAGGAGAGAGGGTGGCAAGGGAGGTGGCGTGATAGAAAGTGTTGGGGCGATGCGTGTAAATGGATGTTGATGTGAGGAGAGAAGGAGAAGCAGTCCTGTGGAGGTTGAGGGGCGTTAGCACGGGAGAGAGCGCGCAAAGGGTATGGTTGGTGGAGAGGGATCCTTTTCATCCAGACAGGGTGATCACTAGGGTGTGAAAATTATGCCGCCAATTAAACAACGTATTGTACATTAGCAGAGGTCGGCACTTGATAGTGGTATTAGTAATCAAAGGGCAATTTGACATAGCCATTATTATTATGATATAGGGAAGTCGTGTCAGTGCTTACGTCGCAACTGCCGCGCGCGCTTTTTTTATTTGTGTGTGCTTAGTATACTCAAGACTTATGGAAAGAGACTAGAGGTATTCCATCATACGCATTTGCGAGGTTAAGGTATCCTTCTGTTGCACGTTTATAAGGCTAAGCCCAAACTTGTTTCGGGCTTGTTGTAGTAAACTTACAACAAAGAGACTTACTGGATGCTCTCAGGTAGGCCTATTGAGTGGAGACCTGTTTGGCTGCGCGCTCTCGCCGTTTGAGTTGAAATATTAAGCGGTCTGCGCAACATTTGATGGAAGAGATCACCGCATGTGTGATAAATCTCTGGAAGACTTAATACGATTGATACCGGTAGGACCGTTTAAACTATTAATTTGAAAAAGCTGACAAACTTGTTCGGGCTTTTTGAAGGGAAACATATATAGAAGACTTTCGCTGCTCGCTCGCACATGCAACGCGGTTTTGGATAAAATTTTGACAAAGGCAATTGTATGAGAATATAAGGCGGATCCACCCGCTATGGGTAATGATTTTCACTCTATAATTTCTTTGGAAGGTAAATCCCAAAACTTGTTCGAGCTTTGTGAAAGTAAATACGAGAAAGGGGGAAGCTCCGCAGTATAGTGGTTAGGGCTGCAGATCGTGGTGTATTCTAGTTATATTGAATTTTGAAAATGGGAGTGAAAGCAAGGGATAGAAATATTCAATCAACGTGTGATGCCTAGTTGGATTGATTTGTAACCATCAATTAAATACTAGGGATTCGCAAGAGATTGAGGCCTTGTGTGGTGTTGGATGGGAGAAAATTAAAAGAGATTCAGAATAAGGTTACTCCTACACTCAACTTTATATTAACTCCAAAGGGTAACAATAATCGCACGTCATGGCGAGAGTAAGAGACATATGAGAATGAGATAATATACCTATTGTGATCCTTTGTGTGTTTTGGAAAAACTGGTGTGCTAATTTAGTGATATACATTGGATGGACGACGTGCAAGTTTTTATTATGCTGTGTGAATTTATATAATAAGGTCAGGTGACATTCCAATTAATTGCCACACATAATAGACTCTATAAACATGGCTAACATCATATTATTTGGTACTCTAACAGGCTAGCCGATCCTGTTTCTCCTAGAAGATCTAAATAGAAAATTTAGTGCAATAAAAATAGCGTTAATAAATTTCCTTGCAAAGAAAGGGCTAACAGACTTACTTCCCTGATAATGATATCCATGTCAATCAAAACAATTGTGATCTTTTGAAACTAATGTGTTTCTATTCAAGCTTAGTTATAAGCATTGAAGTCACGAATAGAACGTATCTCGCACGGTGACAGTATAGTCCTTTTTTCGGTTACATCTTCGTGTGTGAAGCACATACTTTAAGTACTATTTTTTGGCAATATCCTCCTTTTCATACATTTTCCCGATCACATGCGAGGCAGAAAGTCTTTATAAGGCATTGCCTGAATAGACTGTCAGTATCCAGATCCTCGATTTGATGTTACAGTGCTCACCCGAATTGGTTAAATAAGCAGTTAAAATAAAAATAAATCACTTTTGAAGTCCAGTTATAAGGATTATACTTCTTTAGTATGGCGTTCTAATATTATGGTCGCATGGACATATAAGTGCTAGGATCAACGGTTATCCACAGCCAAGGTTACAATATAGGATAATTTTTTCACAGTAAGCTCTCACAAGTACTACCTTATCAAGAGGGATTATTGTCTTATGCGACCTAATTTGCATCATAATGTCGTGCGTTAGGAGCTAACGCAATGTATATCTATCAACACCGCGATAAAGAATTATGACGCAGAGAGTAGAAATTATGGTTAGACGAATCGGTTGTTGATAAGCAAAGGTCCGTACACAATTTATTAATATTCCCGTGAACTTTTACCGAGGTGCTTGAGAGGAGCCACTCCGCGCGCGCATTCCCTGTTTAATTACACCCGGTTACACCGTGTAATTAGAAATGCCAAATGACTCAGAACTCGTCGTAATCTCGCATCTAGGTAAGGTTATAGAGCAATTAGGCTTTGCCTAAAAATGTTCACTTATAGAGAATGCTGAATATTGGATTAATAAGACTAGATTCTCTCGTTAGCAATCTCTATTGAATAAGCGGTATTTCATTTGCATTGAAATCAATTTCAAATACCATTATTTTTCCTTTTTGGGGGGGGGGAGTGTGAGGCGGGGTATGGGGGAAAAACAAAGAGTTCGATCAGGCCAGTGTGAGCGGATACACATATATAAAAGTCATGCCTATTTTGTGTTAAACGTGCCACAATCTATCGCCCAGTTTCTAACTCTCAAATTGAGTGTTGTTGATATTATAGGCTGCCTGCTTGTTGCAATTGTAAACTTGCAAGAAATGATTTTGTAGTATACAACAAAGTGCTTTCAGATCTCTAGAGGATCTGGCCAAAAAAAAAGGGGCGAGGTGGTTTTTCTTTTTTTTAAGTCTTAGGCAACAATCCGTCTCCGTGAATTAAACTAGATCACACCGCGCACAACTTTGTTCTTATGCAGATTGTATAATTGGAAACCTAACTACGCCACGATTTTAGGGATTTAAGAGTGTTGAATTATGACAATATGGTGGCCAGTAGTGTTGATGGGACCCATGGATATAAATAAGCTTAAAAAATGGAACTGAAGGAAATTTTTGGGAATTATGTAAAAGTGCACTTGGAATTCCGGTAAAGGAGGAAAGACATATGTTT